>MKWU01003458.1_pt1 | contig 20767 bp, 20 predicted proteins | sample 809101 | NCBI WGS metagenome assembly MKWU01 (sample SAMN05860141, study PRJNA318959) | sponge metagenome | host: Aplysina aerophoba | place: Slovenia: Piran, Adriatic Sea, Gulf of Piran | collected 2013-05-07
GCCACCTGAACACCTGATTGGCGTTGAGGTTGTAGCGCTGCGCCACCATCGGCACCGAGACCCCCAGCTCGTGGGTCTCCGCCACGATCTGCCGCTTCTGCGCCTCGCTCCACCGCCGGCGACGACGACCAACCGATCCGCCGCCCTCCGCGCCCGACTCGTCCTCAGAAACCGACATCGGCTAAGTGTCCACTTACAAATAGGTGGACACCTACGAAGCGCCCACTATCCGAGCGCTCACCCTGCCAAAGCCCGCGTGATCAGAACAGGCGGCCTACCCCGGATAGTTACGCCGCAGCAGGCTCACGATCTCCTCAGGCTTGTAACGCTTCCTTGCCATCGTCGGTCCTCCTCTTTCCATAACCTAAGGGTGGACCAATTCAATGGGGGAGGATCAGGCGAGCACCCCGCAACGGTGCCGCCGGGCTTCGCCAGTCACCGACGAGGACTGTCCAAATTTATAGTCCCCGTGATTCCCATGTGATTCCCAGACTCAGAATTGTCTTAGCTCAGACACGAAAAAGCCCTTGAAAACATCAATGTTTTCAAGGGCTTTTCGGTTGCGGGGGCTCGCAACCACCGATACCGACATTTGATCGAAGTCCCAGTCTGATGCGTCCCAACCCTCTGATTTATCGTGAGAATTTGGTGCTCTCGGGACTCTTCGCCTAACGCGTGGTCTCCTCATGTGGCAGCTGCGTGAGCACTTTTCCGATCTGACTGCGGTACACCATGCCGATTACCTTCTGCCGCCGGCAGAACGCCTCGTTAGCCATAGTTCGCCGCTTACCGTCGCCACCCCAGACTATCTTGATGAGGACCACGCGAGTTTCAAGCTGCAGTTCGACATTCATTAACCTGTCTCGGCCGATCGCGGCCGTCACCCGGCGTGTCACGTAACGCCCCAAGAGACAATCTAGCCTGAGGGATTACTTTTTTGATGGACGAACACGCCAGTGTTTCGTGCCGCCCATGTTCTTTACGGTTCCGCCGATTCCGGCCTTCCGCATGGCCTTGACCGCGCCACCCATGTCTTTCTGCGGAACCTGTAGCACCTTTCCTGGTGCCCCACTCTTCTTCAGCCGCTGAGCGGCAGAATTCAACCCCGCAGACGAACCACTACGCTCAACTTCTGTAGCTCTTCCACCACCTTTGGACAGCGCATCAAGACGCTGCTTGCCGCGCAATGGAACCTCCGTTCTGCCTCCGGGACCAGCGGCGCGCCTTTTAGCGCGACGATGTGCGGGTGTCTCTGACATTGCTCGAATTCTCCTTTCTACCTTGCTTTGCATCCCTCAGCATATTGGGGGATACAGATCAACAAGCCACCTGATCTGGTGTCGCTCTATGAAGCCCAAGCTCCGGCCTCCCCGCATGACTAAGGCCGCGGCCCTCCACCGTGGTCAACGGCGCGACCTTACGGTCCGCTATGCAAGAGAGTTTCCCGACCTCATTGATAGGGCATTCGCAACCGGAAGTGACGGCGATCACGCGGGAAATTGCGACCGCAGACGTAAGCGCACTCACATAGGGCGCGGCGACACTCGCGCCACCGATCTCCGCTGTTCCGCACGCCCCTATCTCCGCTTCAAGGCGACGATAGGCATCGCCTGCCGGGACGGCCTGTCCGACGGGCTTGTCCTTCAGCCCGGCGAAGTGCTCGTCGATAGGGCGGGTGCGGTCGAACACGGTAACCCGATACAGGTCGAAATCAGAAGCGCTGCGCCCCAGCCCTGCATCGACGATGCAGTCGAAGCCGACCTCGGCCATGAGCGTGCGCGCTTGGACCTTGTCGACGCCCGCGAGCGCGAAGCGCGGATCGTTACCCTCGAGCCGGTCGCGCGCACAGAGTCGGCGATCGATCCTCCTCGCATCGAAGCCCTTCGCAGACGCCCAATCCTCCGCGACCTTTGTCTTCAGCGACCCAAACGTCTCGTCCTTCACCAGCACCGAGGTCGCCCAATTCTCCTCGTTAACCGTGTCCCGGTCCTGAAGGACAAGGAAGACCTCGCCGGGGTCCCCGAAGGGCAGCGCCGAAAGCGCCCAGAGGAAAGCCTGCCCCAAGTTGCCCAGTCCGACCAGCCAGAGCGCCTGGGGCAGGAGCACGTCTGCGAAGTCTGGCGGCTTCATATCCGCACCGACAGGCCAGAGGTCGACCTCGCTTTGAAACTCCACGAACCGCTTCCTCTCGGCTTCGAAGGCGGCCCCAACAGCCAGCGCCCCGGCGGCTATGCCCGGCAGAGGGTTGTCCCCGATGTCCCAGCGCACTTCACCCGGTTTGGCGGTTCCCGCTCTCCAGCCGTTCCACCATGGTGAAACGGACCAGCCCACCGCGGGCATCCCGCTCATGCCGACGACAATCTTGCGCGAAGCGGCGCTATTGAAGTCCGTCGCACCCACCAGCTGGGCGGCCTCGGCGAGGCTTTCCGCGCGCAACGGCAGGGCAGAATTCAGGCGCCCGTTCAAGGCCCCCGTCACCCGTACTCCGCCGACGAAGGTTCTGCTTGCCACCGACACTGCGGTCAGGACGGCCGCATGGGAGGCCGGCGACGTGGCCTCGGGTCCGACAACAATCTCAAGCGTCAGCGCCCGCAGCCTAGCTTGCGCTTCATCGAACGAAACCTGCTCGCTGTCGACCAGTATCTTGGCGAGCCGCGCAATCTGCCGGTCTAGCGCCATGGCCACCATCCGATGTGCAGCGGCGACGGCCGGTCAAAACTGCGGTCCCGCCACTGGCGCTTACCAAGGTACTCGTACAGGCCGATACCGCCTGGCCCGGTTGCCCGTGCCGCGAAGTGGGGAAGGATCATGGCCATGTGACCGACTTCGGCGATCACCGGATTGGCGCGGTCGGAAGCGCTCTGCCCGAAACCGACGGGATGAACATGCACGTCCGCGACAACGACACGCCCGGTCTTCCGACAATGCGTCCACAGATCGCCAAGCCGGCGTCCGTCGATAATGACGATGCCGGTCCTCAGCGCGTTCGGATCGATGTCGTCATAGAAGACAAACTCCTCAATCTGCCGCGCCTTGCCGTCGGCGCCCAGCAGAAAGGCACCGCTTTCGCGCCGTCCGCCGGCACGCCGCCTCAGTTCCTCGACCCCCGCGCGCCAAACCCCGGCGCTACACAGGATCTCAGGCGGAGGCCCGAAGATTCTGCGCGCGAGCGTTGCTATTGAGGATGTCATGGAGGTCCTCGAAAATGAAAACAAGACGCCGCTCGGGATTCCAAGCAAGGTGCGGAAAGGCGGCCGCGTTGTTGCCGTGCGGACCGGTCTTTCGATCCCAGGGGCGGTAAACTGTGTCGTCCCCCCAACACTGGAACGTCTTCTCGACCCGCGGCCCCCCCTTGGGCCGCCGCTCACCGTCAAGGGGCTCGTTGCGTTCGTGGTCCCAGATCCGAACCATCGGCGCCTGCGCGGCGTAGTTCGACAGCTCGGCCCGGAATCCGTACTCGCTGGCGGCGCCGTCCGGCTCGGTCGCGGAGATTGCGAAGTTCAGGATGGGGAATTCGTAGGAAACGATTCGCCAGCGACCCGCGTCGCAGCCGCTCAGAAAGTCGCCTTGTTCCAAGTCGGCCGCGACGCGGGTAATGCTGGGATCCACGATCACGCGGAGCTCCCGTTGGCGATGTCGCCACGCACCAGATCGAGCGCCAGGTCGCTGTTCTTCCCTGCCAGGTGGCCGATATGCTCGCGCTCGGGCAGTTCGTCCTTCTGACCATTCCGCACCAGCACGAGCTCCGTTGCCAGGCTCGCGTCGACCTTGAACGCCACGATCGCCCAGGCAAGCACGTCCTTGACGGCCTCGAACCGCTTGAATTCACGGCTGTCATCGCCGGCCTGGTAGTAGACGGTCACCTTGACCTCGCCCGGATAGTGGACATGGTGACGGCGCTTGTGGGGGTAGCCGGTGTCGACCGCCACGCCCGACGCCAGTGGTTCGTCCTCCCCCTCGCGGGCCAGGACCAGCTCCTCGATGCCGCAGCCGCGCTCGGCGGCAACGATTTCCAGAATCCTGGTCACGCTGGCACCCTGCTTGAGCTCGATGACCCGCTCCTCGGCACGATCCAGCTTCACGCGGATCGCGATCTTCGGTTCGGCCTGCGGCGCGTCCCCGCAGGCAACTGCCTCATTTTCTGTAACAATGTCAGTCACTTGATTCATCTCCTAAGACGCACCCCGCGTCACCTCCGCGACAGAGACCATCCTCCGCCGACATCATCCGAAGATGGGGACGGCGATTACGATTGTCAAGATCACCGACTTATATTCTATAAATGTTTGTGTAATACACACTTTGTGTCAGCTTGACTGACACCGCATTACAGTCCAGTGTATAGAGGTGTCGAATATGGAACTCTACCGTCGCCTCGGACGCACCGTCGCAGACCGGCGCCGAGAGCTCGGGCTCACCCAGAGCACGGTCGCGGAAAAGCTCGGTCTCTCCAGAGCCTCACTGGCCAATCTCGAAAGTGGCCGTCAACGGATCATGGTGCATCAGCTCTTCGCTCTTGTGAACGCCCTGAGGCTCAAGTCCGTCCTTGACCTCGTGCCCGAAGCATGGACACCTCCAGAACCTATGCCGGACATCAAGGTCAGCGGTTCTACCTTGAGCCCGCAGCAGCAGTCGGCGGTCGAAACCCTGCTCGCGTCTGCATTCGCAGAAGACCGCCTCAAGAAGCGTTCGCCATGAGTCAAAAGGCCGAGAGGACCAAAGCCCGGCGGGAGGCGCAGGCCCTGCTCGACCGATATGGCATCCAGTCCATACCCATCCCGGTCGAGCGTATTGCTAAGTCGCTGGGCATACGCGTGGAGTACGCTCCTTTGGACGATGAGCTCTCCGGGCTGGCACATATTCGTGACGACCTGCCGATCATCGGCATCAATGCGCTTCACGCGCCAAATCGGCAACGATTTACTCTTGCACATGAACTGGCCCACATTCGCCTTCACCGTCGTGAGCTCGAAGGTGCCGTACACGTCGACCGCGGTTCGCTTCGGCGCGACGCGCTCGCCGCCGACGGCGTCGATCCAATTGAAATAGAAGCGAACGCATTCGCGGCCGAATTGCTGATGCCCACACACCTCCTGATATCGGCGCTCGAACGTCATCCGGTCGACCTGGAGGATGACGACGCCGTCGCCGCCCTCGCCAAGCGCTTCAGGGTGAGCGATGCGGCCATGCGCTATCGACTGAACTCGCTCGGAGAGTCCGAGTGAGTTTTGTCGTCTACGATGTCGAAACCACAGGCCTGAACAAACGATTCGATCAGATCGTACAGTTCGCGGCCGTCCTCACGGACACCGACCTGAACGTCAAGGACCGGATCGAACTTGGCTGCCGACTGATGCCCCACGTCATCCCCTCGCCGAAGGCGATGCAGGTTACCGGGCTTCGGATAGAGCAACTCCTCGACGCCTCTCTGGCCTCGCACTATGAGATGGTGGCGGAGGTCCGACGCATCCTCGAGTCTTGGTGCCCCGCCCTGTTTCTCGGGTTCAACTCCCTGTCGTTCGACGAAGAATTCCTCCGCCAGGCATTCTACCTGTGTCTCTACAACCCATACCTGACGAATACGCCAGGCAATGCCCGCGCGGACGTCCTGAATCTCTGTCGCATGACCGCGGCCCTCAGACCCGATGTCCTGAGGCCCGCGACCGACGAAGACGGCCACAAAGTTTTCAGGCTCAAGCTACTGGCTGAGGCAAATGGAATTGCTGCACCGACGTCGCATCGCGCCATGGCAGACGTCTCCACAACGTTGGCACTCTGTCAGCTCATCAAGAACAGTGCACCCGAAATATGGTCTCAGTTCCTGCGATTCAGCCAAAAGAGTTCAGTTGAATCCTTCGTTACCGATGAAGACGCCTTCTTGGTCTCAGAGACAGTCGGTAATGATCATCGTACGCGGGTTGTAACCCGAATTGGGAAACATACCCAACAGCCGGCACGGCACTACTGCCTCGACGTCAACAGCGATTTGGATGCGCTTCGGCAGATGTCGGATAGCGATCTGGTCAATCTGTGCCGAAGTTTCGCACGGCCGATCGTGACAATTCGTACCAACGCCGCACCCACGTTATGGGCACTGTACGAAGCCGACCCCGAGCACCTCGCACCTTTCGAAGACGAAGCCAAAGTCATGGATCGTGTCGAGCGCCTACGGAAGGACAGAGGTTTTCTTGAACGGCTTCGAAATGTGGCGCAGTCCGTGGAACCGGACTTTCCACCTTCTCCGCATCTCGAAGAACAGATCTATGGGCATCCGTTTCCGCCACGGGAAGAAGAAGACTTGATGCAAGAGTTTCGTGCGGCTTCGTGGGAGCGACGTGCCGTCCTAGCGGGACAATTCGGTGACGCAAGGCATCGTCACATTGCACTCCGGCTCATCTACTTCGAATGCCCCGACCTGCTTGCGATCAAAAACCAAACCGCTTTCGCGAACGCCATTCGGAGTCGACTAATGGCTACTCCCGATTCCGACGTACCTTGGCGGTCTATTCCAGCGGCGCAGCAAGATTTGGAAGCTCTCCTGGAATCGGGTTTGCAAGAGATAGAAGTGGCGACTCTGACGCGATATCGGGATTACCTGGAAGAACGCGCGGACTCCCCTGGCGTTTCCAAGTCTGCTTAAGCTCGCCAATCGTCATGAAAACCAAATGCCCCAATTGCGGTACAGATCAGGAGCTGGTGCCGAAACCCCAGCGCCAACTGTTGCACGCGCTCCCGGAACTGCGGTCGCCGCTAGAGGTCGTGGATCCCTTTGCGTGCGTAAATTGCGGTCGCGAAATCAGCTTCAACATTCGATTTGTATCCACTGACAAGCGCTTTGAATTGACCGGGGCACCGCGCGGTGAATCTGCCGTGGAGCGCCGAAACGGGCACGTCTGGAGCATCGACGGGCAATCTGCGATGTCTCTGAACTATCCGGCCGTTTCCGTCCTAGGGGGCAACGTGCTGTTTCCCGTCCACGAGGGAAGACTGAGTGCTGGTCGCTCAATTGACCGCTATGGCAGTCCAGACTTGATGGCAGAGTTTTCGGCAGAATATCTGAAGCAGTATCGGGTCATCGTCCCGTCAGGCCGGTTGCCGCAGTCGATGACCGAGATGATGCCCGCCCTCCACTTGCTCGTGAACGCGGCCGAGCTCGCTTTGAAGGCGGACCTGATTCGCTCCGGAAATCCGTGCGGAGGACACGTCCTTCAGAACCTCTACGATGAGGTAGAGGATGAGCACCGGGAAGAGGTGGAACGGAGGTTCGCGGTTACCGGACAGAATGCAAACCTGAACGTTCTGGAGGGTGACCGTCCTACGGTGGAGAGCGTGCTGCGCCTGTACGGACAAAGCTTCGGGGGCAGCACCGTCTATATGGACACGCGGTATCTCGCGGAGCCAACGACGAGGCTCAGGTCGCAGTCGTTGAGGGGCGGGAACGTGATCAAGGACATGCCGTATCCAATATTCCTCCCGGTCGTCGTCCAGACGATGCTTGATGTCTACGCCTACTTCTCCGGAGCGGAGCGGCTGAAGCGGATGGGAGCTGACGTTGGTCATGGCACGCGCACCCCGGGGAACGACCAGCACGGTGACTGGGGACTGGTACCGGCATCCGTCGGCCTCGTCGTGATCCGAGTTGCTCAGCATGTTGCGTGGGACGAAATTTATGCGGACCGCGATGTCTTCAGAAGTTTCAAAGCTGTCCATCCGCCCGGGTACACCACGTCGTGGATGTATGGGGGGCAGTCGCTTCTGTTCTATCGCACCGACAAGGATCATCCCGAAGACGGGGAAACCGTCATCGACGGGCTCGAATGCAAGGTCTGGTACGCCGGAAGGCTCGGCATGCACCCGCGGGACCTCTATCAGCTTGCCGACGCCCTCCGGCCTAGGGATGATTTTCCCGTGTTGTCATGGACGAATTCACCGACGCGCTGCTCGACCGCATCACCCACCACGTCCACATCCTGGAAATGAACGGCGAGAGCTACAGGCTCAAGCAGAGCAGGTCCAGACGCCAGCCTCCGTCCGAATACCCCCCCCCCCCGCTTGACCGCGTGGGGCCACAGGCACGAATGCAGGTTTTTTCAACTTCAGGACCATTCCTGAGTGCCTTCGGCGTCTCTTGGCGATTCTCGCCCGAAACCGCCGCGTCGATGCGGCCTGCCATCCCAGGCGCCACGGTCATCGTTTCCGACGCCGCGATCCGCTCCTGTGACTGGCCCGCGGGCCGCGCCGCCGGCGCACCATGTTCTCCATGCAGAAACGCGCACGCTCCTCGTCAAAGCCGATCGGGTCGAACGGCCCGCCGCACCAGCGAATCATGTCCCGGTGTTGCTCGTGCGCCGGATCGAGGACCGCCTCCAGGAAGTCCATGAAACCGTCCGGGCCGCCGACGTCCTCCGGCGGACACCGCCTGGCCCCGTCCACGAAGGCCGGATATTCCCTGTCCGGGTCGCCGTCGCTAACCTCCTCGACGATCACGTCGTGGCGCCAGTTGTCGCCGTAGTCGTAGGTGTAGACGAACCGCTCCACGCCGCGTGAGATCACGACGCCCAGCCGCAGGCCCTTCGCCTTGTAGATCGGCGGCTCGTCGTCGAACTCACGGAACGACGGATCGCCGTAGCAGCGGCCTTCGATGTCGAATTCCCAGAGGTGCGAGAAGGTCCATCCCATGGTCATCTGGATCGCCTCGTGCAGGGCCTCCAGCGTCGTCGACAAGGGCATGTCGATGCGCCGCCAGATCTTCGGCTCCAGCTCCTGCAGTTCGATGCGTAGCCGCGCGACCCGTTCGCTCACCGCCCCGTTCCGTCGGTCTTCCATTTATCCGACACGGCTTACGGTCGGCATCGGCCATCGTCAACCGGCGCAGTGCATGCCCAACATGACTGGAAGCTTCCGAATCGGGGCGCTAGTTTCGTCCAGCCGGCCCCGATTGCCACTCCGTCTCACACAGCTGCCGATGACGCGCCTGCTTCTCGCCGCCGCCCTGATGGCGGCCTTCTTTCTCTCCCCGTTGCCGACAGCCGCGGACTCGCGCTTCGCCCGCCTGTCCGAGCCCGGCATCGTCGCCATCCTGCGCCACGCCTTCGCGCCGGGGATCGGCGATCCCTCAACGTTCGCGCTCGACGATTGCACCACCCAGCGCAATCTCGATGCACAGGGCCGGGAACAAGCGCGAAAGATAGGGGCGGCGCCAATGCGCTTGGCTCACCCAGATGTCTTCATCGTCTGTCATTCTCGGCCGTAGAGTCTTGTCCACTTCTCCTGCCAACTTACTAACGCGTACTGCAATAGGCCGAGACGGCCAGCCCGAATAGTTTTCCCCACGACCCGACTCAACGACGTCTCCGACCGATTGAAGAAAGACGAGCGGGATCGGAACTTCGGAAACAGCGAACGCCGGGCGCCTGAGAATGCGTCCGCATCGTGTTCCCGCCATTCGGAGCGCAGTCAAAGAAGGACTGTTTCTGCCATCTCCCTGTAGCGGCAGAAGGCATTGGCCAGTCGCATCTGCTGAGGCGTGCGGCATTCCGGTTCGAACAGGGCCGGGTTTGCCACAAGCACGCTGGCGCAGCGGGCGCGCGAAGTGGCCACATTTAGGCGGTTGAGGCTGTAGAGAAACTCCATGCCATGCGGCGCATCCGTCGGTGCGGAAGTTGCCATCGAGTAAACTACAAGAGGCGCTTCCTGGCCCTGGAATTTGTCCACTGTGCCAATCCGAGCGCCGGGCAGCCTTTCCTGCAGCGCAAAGACCTGCGCGTTATAGGGCGCGATGATTAGTATGTCCTCCAATCCCAAAGGTCGCTCGTCCCCGTCTCTGCCAATCCATGTCGCCCCTTCCCCCATCAGTGTCCTGACAAGGGCGAGGACCATATCGGCCTCTTCAGGTGAGGCGCTCTGGTTGCCGTCATGGTTGACGGGCAGATAGCGCAGTCCACTACCTTGGACGGGGCCGCCGCAGACGATGCGTTGGTTTTCGAGCCCCGGCCGGGGACGCAGCCGACCCTCATAGAACATCTCGCTGGTGAACGCGCATATGTCAGGATGCAGTCTCCATGTCTGCTCCAGAAACAATCCGCGGTCAGCCTCGATGGTCTGACGGCCAGCCAACAAATGATCCAACGCCGAGACCGCCGTGCCGTCTGGGTGGCTACCTTGTATCGGCTGTTCCAGTTGCCTCGGGTCGCCGATCAGCACGAGCCCGGACGCAGCCGGAGAAACAGCAAGCACGTTCGCCAGTGACATCTGCGCCGCCTCGTCCACGAACAGCACATCGACCGCGTTCCGCGCATCGGGGCGAGCCCAAAGCCACGCAGTGCCACCCGCGACCTGGCAATCTCCAACAAGCGCGCTGAAGACATCTTCGTTTCTTGTCGTGAAACGCAGCCGATCCGAGTCATCTTCTCTTGCAGCCGGCTTTTGTATCGCGGTCAGACTTGTTCCGCTTTCTTCAGCCGCCCTCACCACTTCGTCGAGCAGGTTGCGAATGACCTTGTGGCTGTTCGCCGTGATGCCGACTTTCGCACCCGCGTCGACCAGAGCGCAGATCATCCGCGCACCCGTGAAGGTCTTGCCTGCGCCCGGAGGCCCCTGGATCGGCAGCACGCCACTTTCAAGCAGAGGCGCTATTCGTAGAGCCGCCTCAACAGTCGTTTCGTCATCACCCTGTAAAGGCGCACAACCGACACGCGGGCGCTGTCTCAGCAACAGGTCGCGTGCCACCTGGCCCGCGCCGTCGCCTTCGATAGCGTTCTCCGCGACATATTCCCCGATGTCGACGAGAGATTCCGCGAGAACCCTTGCGTCCACGAGCTCATGAGAAAAGACTGCCGGTGGATGCCGATCGGCACTATCCATGCGTTTTTTGATGTCAGCGGTCCGATCTTCGAACGATATCGTCTCCAGCTTGCCGAACTTCTCTCCACCTACACTCATCAGCGCCTTGCCGTCGCGCAGATCTGTTTCCTGCCCGGGGAAGCGATAGCGATGCACCGGGGCCCTTGCGGTGCCCCCGATCGCATCAACGAACACCAGGTCGGCGAGGGCGCTACGCTCATCGATCAGGTCGTCCGCGGACAGATCGCTCAAACGGAAAAATTCCCACCAAACGGACTTGTCCTCACGTCGGTGCCAATCCGCGATATTCGCCAGCAACCACTGTGCCTGCTGCCCGACGGTCCGGTCCTCGCTGTCCACCGGCACGTCCCCAGTCAGCCGTTCCGTCAGAGCGTTCACGCGTTCTTGCCAAGCGCTGATGGCCTCGCTGGGATCACCCTCCCCGGCCTCGGGCCTCTCTATCAGAGCCCCGGCCTGGATCTGCTCGTCCCGTACGCCTTCGAGCCAGTCGCGCAGACCGAGCGTCGAAAGGCAGTCGTCGCGGTTGTACTCCTGGACGGCCGTTTGGCTTTCGTCGGTCAAGCCCTCGACATCGGCAAATTCGAGGCAGGCTTGGACCTGCGCCAGCGCGCGGTTGGCCTCCGGTAGTGCGATGGCTCGCTCAAATACGTGGAACTGCTCGAGTTCCTTGAGGGAGTAACTTTCCACGCTGGCGCGAATACCGCCGCGAGCGACACTGTGGAGGTCAACCAGCAAACCCGCGCGCAGCATCCGGTCGATCTCTTCCTCCCGCGTGGCGTATCGGCCCATCAGACGCTTGAGCGCGGCCGGCTCATACGGCGCAAAGTGATAGACGTGCATGTCCGGATACTGCTGCCAGCGCGCAATGATGCCGTCGACAAACTCCTCGAAGGTTAGCTTTTCCTCTTCGCGAGTGAGCGCCCACCGAGCCGTATATTGCGCAGTGCCCTGATCGTCGAACGCAACGTGACCGAACAGATATTCAAGGCCACCTTCGCCAACGTAGGGATCCCCTTCTAGGTCGAAGAAGACGTCCCCGGCTGACGGCTCCGGCAACCGTGCCAGACCATATCCCGCCATGGGCTCGAGAGGCTCGTAAACGGGCGTCCTACCTTCGCGCGCGGTGACCTGCACCCGGGCCTGCTCGCGGATACGCTCGTAGGTCTGGACCGCACCGCGGTCTGGCTTCCACGTCAGAGGCAGCGGTTCGGCCGCGAGCGCCATCACCGTGGTGATATCGCGCCGTCTGAGCTCCTCGATCTGAAGACCGGAAGCTCCGGCAACGAGGCACAGGTGATCGTCGGCACGGCGGCGAGCATCGCAGTCCCGCCGCCAGCGGCAGATATCACAGTGCTGTCTGGGGTCGGGATAGGTTTGCGCAGCCGCATCGTCCACCACGGACGCTTCCAGACTTCGTTTCATGAGCCGGTAATAGGCCAGATAGTCGTTGGACCGGAAAACCTGCGGCTCGAAGTCTGACCAAGGCGCCACAACATACATGAACTCTGGAACGAGGCCCTGCGCTTTCGCGAGGAGATCCGTATACAGGCAGAGCTGCAGGACACTGCCGCCCTTCGTTTCCCTCGCGAGCTTGGTGTCGATCACTTCGTAAGACCAATCACCGAGATCGCTGGGCGTATCCACTCGCCTCAGGATGTCTGCACGACCGCCCCATCGCCCGTCTAGCACAACGCCCTGGCATATGATCGCTGCGCCGGAGCCCATAGCGTCCAAGGTCTCCTTAGCCTGCCTCTCTTCCAGGCCTATACCCTCGATCCGCACGATCTCGTAGCCGGCCCCTTCAAGGTGATCGAGATAAGCCTGTTCATGCAGGTCGCCCCGCTTGCGGAGAATTTCGAGCAGCGGGTCCCAACTCTTTGGCTTCGCGCGGACGCCTCTCGCTGTCTCGGCGTCTAGTTGGGTGAGATGATTACAGCTCAAATGGCCCGCTAGGTCGGTGGCGCTGAACTGTAGGATTCCTTTGTTGTCCAACATGGGGCGGTTTCTCTTCCTTATCGATTTGCCGGCCGCACCAACTAAGACTTCCAAGCCAACCGAACTTTGAGAGCGTTCAGGTGTGTCCAGGGAAGAAGCCCTTTGTGCTGGAGCATGCCGACGACAATGCCAGGGGCGATGCCCTGTTCCTCAGCGAATGCCCTGACGACATGCGCGCTGCGTGGTGATGTGGCCACAAACTGTTGCCACGCGCGCTGGGGAATTAACGTGTTGGATGCCCAGTCATTGGCCTCCGACTCAAGCTCGGCGCCGTTTCCGTTGGTTTCGTCGACAAAAATGCCTTTCTTGCTGTGAAGCAGAACATGCGCCGCTTCATGGAAGAAGCTGAACCACAAATGGTCATCGGTCTTGTGTCGGGCCGTCAGCTGAATGACAGCCTTCCTGGGAGACAGCCACCAGGCCGCACCACTGAGCGCCGTCCTTGGCAGGGGCTGCACCAACGCCAGCGCAACGCCTGCCTCATTGCATAGCCTCGTAACCTGCTGCAAAGCCTCAACGATCTCCCCACGCGTCAGGCCGCGGATAGTCCGAACCGCGTGCCGGAATCGGCTCTCGCTGTACTCCGCGCACTCCTGTAGTTCGGCCTCGATCTCTCCTAGTCGGAGCCAGGTAGCCAGTGCGGCCTCATTGCTCTTGAAGCTCCGGGAGTGGCGATAGGCGACATTGGCGAGGCCGTAGCGAGCAGTCCAAGCATCGACTGAACCCACACGGAAGAACGCAAGCAACTTCGATACGGTGTCGACATCGGATTCGGGACGGCGGAAGCAGCCTCGCTTCACCAAGTCCCGGACGGGGAAGGTCTTGATCCATTCTGCCGAAGCAGCGGCTTCACCGGCTTCGGCCTCCCGAGCCCGGTGAAGCCGATAGTCGGACTCGATCCCGAGCCAGATACTGGCATCGACGCCAAGTACCTTTTCAAATTGCAGTGCGGTTCCCGGCTCGAGCGGTGCCTTAGCCGAGATGATCTCGCTGATCAGCTTTGGGGAACGACCACATCGACGCGCGAATTCAGCGTGCGAAATCCCCTCAACCTCAAGGCGCTCCTCGAGGACCCATCCGGGTGGGACCGCATAGTCCGGGCTGTACTGGTTGGTCGCTGTCGCCATCTGTCCCTCCTTCGTCAGTGATAGTCGACCACATCGAGAATCTTGATCGCAGTCACCTGCTCCGTGTCTATCCCGCCACCTTCCTCACGCGGAACTGGCTCGTGGTTGGCTTCAAACACAAGCCGGTAAGGCTGGACCAGATCCACAGCGAACTGCTCGTCCCGATCTCCGCTGAGTTGATGCCGCCTATCCGGTGGCGTAGTTGGCACCAGCACCAAAGTACGCGCTGCCCTGAGCACCGCCATCCGCATCATGATGACCCTCGCCATCCTCGCTCCATAGGTCTTCTGTACGGCATCTGCCGCGTTGAAGGCCTTCTCGAGCTTGCGGGTCCGGAAGACGATTTCCATAGGGATCGACCATGTTTGTTACCCAATAGGTAACGAAAGTTGTGTTCTTGTCAAGGGACAAGGTGCCTGAGGAACCGCCAGATCGTGTCGCGGCACACCACGACCCCTTCGACGGCCAGCACATCCTGGAGCCGGTCGATCGTCAGATGCGGCGTCTCGCCGACCAGCCCGCGAACCAGATCCCGATGCGGCTCCAGAACATGCCGCCGGCGGCCGCCCACCCGGGCCGGCGCCACGTTGCCGCTCGCCCGCCAGCGCGCAACCCATTTGGGAACCGAGGAAACGCTGACCCCGTAGCACGCCACCACCGAGCGGATTGGCTCGCCCGACAGGTGGGCCCGGACAACACGTTCGCGAAGGTCATTCGAATGAGCTCGGGGCATCCATGCTGGCCTCCTTCACCAGTGGCCAGGTTGGACCACACCCCAAACCGAATCGGAAACCCACAATCGATTCAATCTGTTACGGATACGCTCTAGTGCTTGCCGGGAACGCTATCCGGCCCGTGATAGAACCCTGTGACGCAACTAAGAATGTTTTCAGCCGTGATCATGGAGGGTTTCTCTCCAAAGATCCTGACGTATCGTTCAATAGGTGCTTTTCCGCCTTCGTCACGCGCTAGCTGACGCATCCGTCGGAGATGCGGAATTAGCCTTGCGCCGGAACGCCGCCACAATCGTAGAGGCATGGGCTATATTCGATCTGTCACCGTCCGTCATCCAAAGATCCTTCTCGGATAGGGATGCTGACCAGTTGATGGCTGCACGCTCTCCAGCGGCACGATCTGCCGGTCGAATCGAGGGGACGCGCGTGGGTTCACTCAGGCGGCAAACCATAACAGCGTCCCACGAAATCGATTGGCCATGTTTATGTAGACTCACGCTGCTGTCGCCATAGAGCGGGAACGCACGGGTCGGTTCCAGACCCGCCTTGGCCAAGGCAGAGGCGACCGCTCGCCATCCCCGTCCGTCAAGATTCTGATACGTGAAGACGATCCGAGCCCCGGGCTTGCAGACTCGGCGAATCTCACGGAACGTACCCGCCAGTTTTCGGGTAAATCCGCGCTCTGCGTCCCGTGAACGAGTGTCTGCCGCAATCTGGCCTTTCGGAAAGCCGCCTTTACCGCGTCGACTAATCAGACGGAACCGGCGGAACCACGGAGTGAAGAAGTGCCCGAGCTCCGAGTAAGGGATGTAGTCGAAGTACGGTGGGTCCGTGAGAACCAGATCGACGGAGTCCGATGGGATGTGGCTCATTCGGCGGGCATCGCCGCAGGCAATGTCTGCAAAACCACAATGTGAATCCTTGGTCCGCTTGAACAATCCCCTTGGGCTCGGCTCCCGCGGGTCCTTTAGTGCTCTTGAGGCCCGAACTACCGCCCGTACGGAGTTCGGAAATGTTCCTCGGCCATTCTTCTGAAGCCAAGGATTTATTTCCACGGGCCGAGTAATGTGCCGGTATGCTCGAATAGCGAAGAGAGGTGCGAGCCGGCGCCAACCACCGGCATAGGCGCAAAGCATGTTGTTTGTCGTCAGATGGTCAGAAAAGGCAACTGCCAGCCCATCTCGCGCTCCGCCCCTGACTTTCTCGATTGCTGCTCCCAGCAAGGCGAGGTGGAGCTGCTGCCTCGCATTGAACATCTCGACGTAGTCTCTATAGCCGTAGGCGATCGGGCGATTGTCGGCGCGGCCTGTTCGCGGGATAGGCCCCGCAGGCAAGGCATCGGGATTCTCGGCGAGGATCTCCGCGAGACGCGACTCCGCCTCCCGATAGCGGGCGCGATCAAAGGCAGTAGCAGACCGAAGTCTCCGACCGCGGATATTTACCCTCTTGCCGTCGCCATCCGGAAGTGTCTCGACGGCGAACATGCGGAACTTCGGCGGAACCCCCGTCATGCGCCCATACCCGATGAGCGGCTCTCGTCGAGCGCACCGAGGGCAGCAAGCTCGTCCGTGGTCTACATGGCCCCCATTGCTCGGGGTCTCGGCGCCGCAAGAGCACGTCACCGCTACATCATCGAGCGGAGCCTCGATAACGTTGCTGCACTCGCTGCAGGCTACCCATTGCTTGGATTCCGTATGGCTCCACGCTAGGCGGAACTTCGGATGGGCGTCGAAACTGAAGCTGCACGCGACACAGTCAACCTGTTGTACCCAGAATGCGTGGAGCAGCGTCTCCTGACGTCCCTCGGCGTCCTCAGCAAGATAAAACGGGGTGAGTTCGTACCCGACAGACTCGATCAAGTGCTGCAAAGGGGGACCGAGTTCTGGGAGGTCGCGAAGCTTCGTCTGAAACCGAGCAATCGCCGCCGCAACCGGCTCGATGTCCACGCCTCGGACGGAGGCGCCCAAGCGCGAGGCCTCGAGGAGCATGACCCCGCCGCCAACGAACGGATCGAGCACCGTACAACCCTTCAGGAGATCACCCTTGTAGAAGTTCCGCCAGAACGAATCCGTCCGGTCGCACGCAGCACCGACTAGGAGAGCCCGGGCGGTGACTGCGAATCGTCGCGCGAACCACTTGTGTGCTTGGTACGCAGCCCGAGGTCGAACCCCCTCGCGCACGGCAATGCGAGCCAGTTGGGCAACAGGCAGAGCGCCCTCGTCCAGGATCGACACCGTGGGCAAGGGGTGGCTCATCGAAACTTCAGATCGCACAGTCCGAAACCGGGCAAAGCAATTTGCTCCGAGCAGCCGAGGAACCCGTCGACGAAGTGTTTGAGCAGCCGTGACTCATCCAAAGCCTGCCGGTCCCGCGGGAGGTAATCTACTAGCGGTCGACTGATGAGGGCGATGAACTTCGCTTGGGCCCGGGACGCAGTGACATTGAAGCGGTTAAGGGAATATATAAACTCCTCTTCAGCGGCGATCTGATCGCCGTCGCCCAGACCAAAGCTGGCAATCATCACTGCCTTTTCCTGGCCCTGGAACCGCTCGACCGTGTCGATGCTGTCGAATACGAGATTACGATCAATACCAGCCGGTATTACCGCAGCGAGGCGGTCGTAAACAGCCGCTTGCTGAGCTCGATGGGGGGTTACGATGCCAACCCCTTTCCGGAAAAAGTCATCCGGCGAATACGGCCGGCCATCCTCGAGATACAAATCACAGAGGCCAGCTCGGAAGAGAGCCAAGACCAGTCCTGCAGCGAGATCGGCTTCACCATCGTTACGCTGGCTGCTGAAACGATCATTGTGAACCACAGCAACAAGCGGATCGCCAGGGGCAAGGATGCGGGCAAAGTGCGCGGAGAACGGCAACCGCTCGGGCCAGTCAGCGGACAGAGTGGTTTCGATGTCCTGGACGGTGCTGAGCCGTAGCCCGGCATTCGCATCGGCGGCTTCCAGATCGTCACCGTACCCGGCTTCGCGTACGAACGCGACGATCTCGCGATTGGACCGAAAGCTCCGATTGAGCATCACGGGCTCGATCGCGAACTGAGGTCCTTCGTGACGACGATAGTGGCGGAAGAAATCGTAGACGGACCCGAGCAGGTGCTCCAACCCGTCAGGCGCCTCAAGGGGATGGATTGGCGACATCTGCTTATCGTCGCCTACCACGACTACACGTGCATCCGCCGCGAGCTTGCTGAATGCCACGACCGCATGCGCAACATCAAGCTGAGACGCCTCGTCGATCAATATGATGTCAAACAATGGCGCGCAGCGAGCGGGGTCTCCCAGCTTGTGTAGCTGATCCACAGTGCTCGCGACGATGGTCACGCCTTCGTTCTCCTCCAAACAACGCTCAAGGTCGGTACGACGGGGATGAAAGTCACGGCCCATGGGCGTGACGAAATCTGTCAAGGCAGGGTCGACACCTCTCGTGCTCGTACTGGAATTGAGCCGACTCAAGTGGACGTTGTTGGTGACGCCCGAATTGTGGAGAAGCTCCGGGAGGCGACGAGCGACATTGTCGATTGCTACCCAGGTGAATCCGGAAATGGCGAGACGAAGCGAGCGACCTTCGTGGACAGCCTGGACTGCCAGCGCGGTGACATAGGCCTGCGCTGTGCGGCTCTTCCCCGTGCCTGGAGGGCCCCACCAAAGCGCGAGGCGACGCGTGACGGCTCGGGCGATGGCCTCAGATTGACGCTCCGTGAGGTCCGGCATCACGCCTTGCGAAATGGCGACCACGGGGGCGGCTGCTACTCCGGAATCCGTCGTGGCGAGTATGTCGGCATTCCAGATGAACTCGGCCGCAAGGCCATCCGCTTGGGCTACGCGAGGTCGGCCCTGTCGTACCCGAGCGACATGTCGACTTGGAAAGAGCGGACGCTGCCGTGCGAGAGGAGGGTTCCGAATACCCGTCTGGTCCGACAATGTTTGTCGAAGTTTGGGAGTGAAGGCATCCATAGCGACTGGATCGAGAATTCCAAAGCGCCCCTGCGAGCTATCAAGGTCCATCTGAAGCAGATCGAGCTGAAGCGTCTGAGCTAGCAACCCGCCGGCCTCTATCGCTAGAAGCTGACTTCCGCGATCAACCTTCAAGATGGTGACAGTCAAGTCATCCCGGAGCTTGTTCCGCCACTCCCAAGGTGCGGTGGGGAGCCGGTTCTCCAAGTCTGGGTTGCGGGTCTTGAACTGAGCGACAGTCAGGTCCTGCAGTTCGGGTAGGTCTACCTCCGGCAAGAACGACCAAAGGAACTCTCCTTCCTTCAGCCGCGCCTCTCGGGACCGCTCAGACAGACGGAACAACAGGACGGAGGGATCCGCCGCCCGATGTGAGATTTCTAAAGCGTCGAGGCCTTCCAGGCGTTCGGCCCCTTCTAGGACAGACTCAACTCTGGCCGAGCGAAAGCGAGCCTCTCGTTCATGTGGAGGCATCGCCATCAAGAGGTCGATCTCCAAGCGCTGAGCTGCCGCCATGAGGCGTGTGTGCTGGAAGAGTATCTGGCCGTCATCCCCAACCCCGGTTAGGCGACCCGCCGGTTGAAAGACGTCACCTACTCGAGGAGCCTGAGAACTGAGTTCGGCCCCCAAGAGCCGGGTCAACTTCTCTGCCACATAGGCAACCGCATGGAGCTTGCGGCGAACCACGCTGCGGATCTGCTCCTGGTGCCACTGGAAGTCCTGGTCCGGGAAGGGCGAGCCGCGGTTCCAAATCTCGTGACCGCGCTCGGAAGGAATCTGGTCGGACAGGGGATCGCGATAGAACTTGTTCACGTGGAACCACCATTGCTCACCATTTGCAAGGTGGCGGCTCCCCGGATCAACCTCATTCGCCACATCGATCATGCCGTAATGATGGGGGATAGGCGCAGCGATCAGGCTGTTGACGACCTCACCAACTATCGTGATTGGAGAGGACCGACTGACAAAGTCGGGCTCTTCGAGCAGGCTCTCTGCCGGAAACACCCAGGCGATTGGGCTCACATTGTCGTCTTCAACCGCGACAGGGTTCTGGACGAGGTCCAAATGTCGTCCGAACACACGGCACAGATGACGGTAGGTAAGCTGATCCCAAAGGAAGAATTGAATCGTGACGTCGCCACGATTGGCGTCACCTTGCTCTCTGTAACCCTCGAGAACCTCGGTCCGAGTTCGGTGAATGTCACGAACAAGATGCTGTAGCCACAGCTGCAGCGTCGCGCCCTCGTTCTGCAGGGTGCGCTCCAAGACCAGCATCGGACGCTCGATTGTGGCGAATCTGCGCCCGTATCGGGGGCCGCCGAAACCGCGTGGCTGTCGCTCGTTCGGAACGCCATAATTGACGCGGTAGCCAAGAGCGAACGTCAGGCCACTACCGATATCGAAATCTGCGGAAACCGACACCCGAATATCTGCAAAACGCGGAAGGACCGCAGAGGTGCCGGCTCGATGCGGAATGTTCGCCTCCGCCTGCTCATGCAACGTCGTCGCTCGAGCACTGAGAACGGTCCGTTTGGCCCGCAGCATCTGATGCGTTTCAAAGACGGGACTTCCGGCAGGCAGCTCGGAAACTGCCCCGATATCGGGAATACGCGCTTCACGGAGCTTGCCGCAGGCACCCTCGGTCAGACCAGCTACACGAGAGAGGTGTTGCGTCCGCTCGGCCATAGGCCAGCAGTAGCGTTCATCCGGCTGGGGGCCGTGGGCGGGATCCAATTCGGCTTCTTCATTGTCGTGACGTGACCAGCGATATCCCAAGTAGTCGCAGCCCGCGCAACGGTTGAACGAAGCCGCTACGCGGAGTTAGCGGCTTAGGGTTCGTTCATTTTCTCGATGAACGGGGCGCTGCTTGCAGGTGTCGCGCGCGCTCCAGATTGCGTCCACTAGCGCAGCGCCGGTCGGGCGAGAGATGCCGGCATCTTCCCAATCACCAGTAGTTAGCATCGATCTCCGAGACGGTCCGTCGTCGGAACCGTCCGGCGGCTCGCCGTCGCGATCACGGGAGATCGACGATGACCGAGACCACAGCCGAGGGGACAACGGGCAGCCCTCTTCGCCAGCGC
>MKWU01003459.1_pt1 | contig 20766 bp, 20 predicted proteins | sample 809101 | NCBI WGS metagenome assembly MKWU01 (sample SAMN05860141, study PRJNA318959) | sponge metagenome | host: Aplysina aerophoba | place: Slovenia: Piran, Adriatic Sea, Gulf of Piran | collected 2013-05-07
CTCGTCCAGGAGGGGCGCATCGAGCACAACGCCGAGGGCGGCTACAGCATCCTCGCAGGCGCAGCAGACAAGGCGGCGCCGGTCGACCCAATCAACGGCAGCCGCCGGCCGTAGGCCACCCGGTTCCCGAATCCCGGTTCCGCCAACGCGCCTAGGGGTTCAAGGCGGAACCGCCTTCCGGAACCACCCTCTGACGGTCCGTCGGGCGCTGGGGGCTGCGCCTCCACCGGGACATTGCGTCATGTGAGCGGCCAGTCCGTGGCCGGAAGCTTGCTTCAGGCCATGGCAGCACTTCGTCGTGTGGACGGCGGCGGGTCACCCGAAGGGCCGAAGCGAAGCGCAGGAGCGGCGCAGCCGCTTGACGCGCCGACGGCCGCGCGACACCTCTGTCAGCTCTCCTCAAGCACCACGCCAAACCTCAATGGGACAGCGAGCCCGAACCGTCCGCAGAGACCATGAGCTCCTACCTAACGATCCGGAAAGGACCGAACAATCTGGGAAATCCGGGCACCGGTCACGTCAAATAATCTGGGAGATCCGGCATCAAATAATCTGCGAAACAACACGTGCGGCGAAGGGCGCGGCGGCTTTACCGGGAAAGCCGGCGAAGAGGCCGGGTATTCCGTGGGTCTGGGCATCGCGACGGGGTAGGCGGACAGGGAAGACGGGCGCAGGTGTGCGGCCCTGCAGAACACGGCCTCGGCGGGAGAGGCGCGTGAACCGGGAGAGATTCTCGTGGGCGGCGCGACGTCGCGGACGGCGGCGGCATTTGTCGCGTTGGCGCGGGCGTAGATGCTGGATGTACCCGGCGTCGGAGATGGGTGAAGAAATGGCCCCGGTCGGTTGGGCAAGTCCATTGCAAGAAGGCGAGTTACGCTATCTCTGGCTGTCGAGGCTGTTCACAACCCGCTCGATCTCATCGATGGACGCCAGGATCTCTTCGAACGTCGGGGCGGCGCCGAAGACCATGGCCGTCGTGTTGGCGTAGTCGTTATCGAGTGCGCCGACCATTGCGGCGGTCGGAGTGATCGCAAACGTGCCCGGAGCGGCGGAAGCGAGGTCATAGTCGGGCCGGTCGAAAAACATTTGGGCGTGATGAACACAGTCAGCACCGAGATTCCAGTCGGCGAGAGCGGCTTCGCCGGCATTCGAGCGAAGCAGGCAATGGAGGTCGTAGTAGTGCCGTGACACACGCTGCCCCTCGTGCCGAAGCACGTTCCGGCGTTCGTGCCAACGGCGCAGGCCGTGTGCGATCACGACTTTGTCCCAGAAGGTGCGGGCGGCGTCGATGGTGGTTACTTCGTCGGTCTTCAGATCGAGTCCCGCGGCATCCTCCGCGATGTAGGGCTCGATCATGACCGGGCGGTGGGGGTCGAGAGCTGACTTTGCGCCGGCTTCGATGCGGACCGCCGGTTGCACATAGGTTCCGTCGCGGGGCTCGACCTCGGGATACCAAACAAGAAGTGTCTGTCCGTCCGGATCAGCGTCGTCGAGCTCGATACGCCCGGCGCCGCCAGTGGCATCGGCGATCTGCACGTCCAGGAACTCTCGGAGCGGACCGGTGATGTAAGCGCGGCATGCGTCCCTGATTGCGTCGAGCCTGGCTTGACGTTTCTTTCTCGACAGGGATTCCAATTCCTCGACGGAGACCGGTTCGTCGAGGTCGTCCCGGAACACCGTGATGTCGATGTCCTCGGAAAAGCGCTCGATGAGGCCATAGGCTTTCGACAGGGATGTCCCGCCCTTGAAGAGTAGACGGGGGCCTCCGGCGGGTCGCTCGCAATAAAGCGCGTGTAACGTCCAGCAGACCCAGAAGTCCTTTTCCACATTGCTGACCGGGGTGCCGAGCCGATTGGCGGTCATGAGAAACAGGTCGAGGCGGTCGCGTGGCGTTGCGGCGATGAGTTGCCTGTAGGCAGCGGTGGTCATCGCCGCAGCTCGTTGGCGTCAGCAGGGATGAGCAGTCCGCGCAGAAACTCCTGCATCCAGATCGGTAGGGCCGCGAGGCCTGCGTGGAGATCGTCCCGGATCGATTGCCCGTGACGGGGATCGGTGAAAAGGGCGCGTAATTTGGCCTCGACACGTCGACGCTCGCTGTCCTGGGCGAGCATGTCCTGCATCCAGTGCAGTGCCTGGACGACGCGCATGGCCGGCCGGCCGGCCCAATAGAGGCGGCTGGGCGCTGCATACCTGAAGTGGATTTCCTGATTGCCGAGTTTGATGGGCTTCAATCTCGCATCGATCAATACCTCGATGCGCGCCGGCACTGCGGTGGTGAAGCCGAGTTCGTTGGCGGCGGTCATGCCGTCGATGAGCGCGCGCGCCTGGTCGCGGCGGGTGACAGCGCGGATGACGGCACGGTAGTCGGGAACGGCCGGGTGGCCGGTCAGATTGCTTATCCGCGGCTGGTCGTAGAGGCCTCTGTCGATGCGGCGCAGATCTCCCGAGGCGACCAGACGCTGCAAGGTCTTGTCGATAGCCGGGCGGTTGCCCAGGTCGGCAAAATCGCCGGGGACCCAGACCTCATCCGGCTCGGTCGCAACGCGAGCAAGGAGCTGGGAGCGCAAGCCAGTGTCTTGCGTCAATGTGGTCATGTCGGAAATATGACGCATATTTCGGACATTGCAAGAGGCGTCCGAAAAATGCTACAAACTTCGGACAAGAGGGAAGGGCGGCACATGTTCAAAACCGGACGCCGGAGGGCGAGTCCTGAAGGCGAGGTGCCCACTCAACCGAATCAGGATAGCGAGGCGAGCTTGAACGCAGCGCAGGCTAACCCCACATAAGCGTGCTTAGGGTTCTGCTCGCCCGCCCATTTGCGAGTGTGGCCGGCGGGTTTGGTGATGCTAGGGGGCCGATGGACGGCCTTTTCTTTTGCCGGACGAAACCGACGGCATTTGAAGGTGACGGAGGAATCATGGGAATCCAGCCCCATTTCGACAAGTTCCATAACAAAATCAAGTTGGGCCGCGAGGATGATGCTTACAAGAAGGCCCGGGATCGCGACGACAGCATCAAGAAAGAAGTGATCTCTGCATTTGCGTCGGCGGGGTATCCCGTTGTCAGCGACTTCATCCAGGGTTCGCTCAAGACGCACACCGGCATCGTCCCGATATCGGGCGACCATGACATTGACCGCGCTCTGGTGATCGAGGCCGACAAGGCACCGGACAACCCCGTGGAGCCCAAGAAAAAGACCCTCGATGTACTTGACGGCCGAGGGTTCAAGAACGCGAAGATCAAGAAGCCCTGCGTGACCGCGGACTACGCGAGCGACAACGTCCACATCGACTTTATCATCTACAAGCGATGGGGGAACCAGCACTATCGGGTCGTCAGCAGCTTCCGCATCCCAAAGGAAGCGCACGATGCCTATTACGTCCCGCTGGAGGCTCGCGTCGCCGTGCTTGAAGGGGTTGTGCCGATAGCGATGTCCGGAAGGTGCTTGACGGCATTCGAATGGAAATCGACGTCGTCCGGCGCTTCTCCGATGAGGCGGGTTACACGTTCTTTGTACTCCGGCGTGTCGATGGCCGCACCGGGGCCGAAGGGGCGAACGAACGCCCGTCGGCCTAATGCATCGAACTGCCGGCGGTCTCCGGCATGTCCTCTGCGGCGGCCGTCCAGTCGAGCAGGCGGCGCAGGGCGGCAAGGTCTGCGTGTTGCAGGAATACCGCCGCCCGCGGCACGGACCGGTCCTCGCCGGACACCCGGCGCGTTTCCGCAAACGTGATCCGGGCTCCGCCCGGCAGGGGCGAGACGTAGATCTTGTTCGCGAAGACCGCCGGGGTCTCGCCGATCCTCGCTTCGTCCTCCGGCGAGGCCTGCTCCGGCGCATCGCGCTTGTCCATGATGTCCTCCGTGATGGCCGGGTCCTGTCGGGCCGGCCCGGTTCAGATCGGCTCTATCTCGGTTGCCTGGAGCCCGCGCGGTACGCTTTCCGCGCGGACGAAGACGCGCTGCCCCGGCTCCAGGTCGGCCATGCCGGAGCGGAACAGCACGCTGGTATGCACGAACACCTCGCGGCCGCCGCCGTCCGGTACGACGAAGCCGAACCCGCGCACCGGGTCGAAGAACTTGACGGTGGCGGGCAAGTCCACGACGGCGGACGACGGCTCACCGGGCTGCGGGTCCGGATAGCGGGGGTCGAACGATTGGCTGCGGTCCGCCGGGCCGTGGCGGGCTGGCGGCGGACCGACCTCGACGATCCTCGACACCTGGGGTCCCCGGTCGCCCTGCACGATCTCGCAGGTCACGAGGGCGCCCTGGGGCAGCGTGTCCCGGCCGGATGCCTCGACCGCGCTGAGATGGCAGAACACGTCGGGCGAGCCGTCCTCGGGCTCCAGGAAGCCGTAACCCTTCATCGGCATGAACCATTTCACCAGCGCCGTGATCCGGCGCCCGGGGCCCGCTTCGGCAGGAACGGCCTGGCCGATACCGGGTTCAGAGGTCATGCGCCCGTTACCGGGCGCAGGGGCGAAAGACGCCGTCGGGGGCGACGCCGAGGAAAAATCGACGGCAAGAATCCGTGAGACCTCGGGCCCGCGTTGGCCCTGAACCGTCTCGCAGTCGACCGTCGCTCCGGCCAGAAGCGTATCGAGGCCGACCGCGGCCAGGGCCGTGCCCCGGCAGTAAATGTCCGGCGGGCCGTCTTCGGGAACGAGGAAACCGAATGCCTTCGCCGGATTGTACCATTTGACCGTCGCTGAAATCCGCGCGCCGGCGCCAGAGCTGGAAAACGGATAGGTCATGTCGAATGGCTTTCCCCTTATGACGGAAATTCGTATCGATGCATTTCTAACGCTCGTACCGAAGGCGGTGAAGGTCTTCGGACGCCGATGAAGAAGCGGCCCGGCAGAGCGGGAGGACAGGGAGGCGGGTCATGGCCCGAAGGACGGGAAGCGAAAACGCGCCGCGTCAGGCGGCGGATACGCCCGCCCCCAGCGCCGGACCCGACAGGCAGCCTGGCAAATCGAAGATCGCCCTGCCGGCCGACCTGGGACGGTCCTTGCGCCTGCTGGACGACGCACAGCTCGACCGGCTGACGAAGGCGGTGACCGACGAAGTCCGGCGGCGCGGACGCAATCCGCCGGACAGTCCCTCTGTGGCGGGTGGGTCGGCAAAGCGCATTCCGGCGAAAGCGGGGCGTGCAAAACCGGATGAACCAAGCAGGGCCGCAAACGTGACTCCCGGACAGGAACGGTTGATCCTCGCCGCATTCGAGGCCGGCCTCAGGCCCGCGGCGATCGCGAAAGAGGTCAGGGTCTCGCGGTCCACCGTCCAGCATGTTATCACCGCCGCGCAACGCGACCGCCCCAAGAGGGAGCGATAGATGGTCGAAGGACACAGGGGAACGGACATGCCCTGGAGTTTGAACGCGACCGCTTCCGGTGCGAAGACCGGCGTCGCGACCCATTCTTTCGAGCGGAACGGAGAATCGAGGCTTGGCTTGGGATTGCGGCGATCAGCCCGGCCGCAGCCAGCGCGTTATGACAGAACAAGCAGAAACATGACATCCTGCGGGTTTCCGAACGCGGCGAGGCAACGACACGTGCGCTGGCAAACCGATGGCTCCTCAGTGACTGTCGGGATTATCCAAAACCGCTAAACGCAATTGAGGTTCATGCATGAGACTGAAAGCTGCCAAAATAAGTAATTTCAAACGCTTTACGAATTTGACAATCCAGAATATTCCCGCAACTACCCGACTGATTATGATGGCCGGGCCTAACGGGTGTGGAAAGTCTTCTTTCTTTGACGCGCTTCATACTTGGCATAGGTGGACATCCCAGAAGGCTCAATCATGGGACCAAGACTATCACTGCAAGGCTGGTTTACCCCTGCGCGCTGGGTGGAATAATGATGTCGTGCCAGAATTTCACAATTCTCTTCCTAGTGATCAAAAGAAAATCCTCTATGTGAGGTCGGCATACCGAAATGATCCTGAGTTCCAGATTGGGCAATTGCGACGGACTGGGGACCCTCTTGCTGAAGTGCGAGTTAGCCGCTTGATTGACAATGACGCAGCCGTCAGCAGAAATTACCAAAGATTGGCGAGCAAAGGGCTGGAAGATCTCTACGAGCGAGGAGAAGGGTCGACAACATTTGAGCTGTATAGGAGAGAGAGTATTGGAGATGTCCAGCGCGCAATGCTTAGGTTATTTCCCAATCTAGAGCTAAATAGTTTGGGTAACCCCTTAACGGATGGGACTTTTCGTTTCACAAAAGGTGCAAGCTCTGGATTTCCATATAAGAATCTCTCTGGAGGCGAAAAAGCTGCGTTTGATTTAGTGCTGGATCTCGTTGTCGCGCGAAACGAGTACAACGATACCATATTCTGTATCGACGAACCAGAGTCTCATATGAACACGAGACTGCAGTCCGAACTCCTGACAGTGCTCTACGGTCTCATCCCGGAAAGCTGTCAATTGATGCTGGCGACCCACTCCATCGGCATGATGCGTAGGGCGCGCGACATTGAGGCGAAGCATCCCGGAACGGTGGTGTTCCTGAATTTCGGCGATTTGGACTTCGATCTGCCCCAGATAATCGAGCCGACCAAACCAGATCGGCAGTTTTGGAAAAAGGCGCATCAAGTCGCGCTTGACGATCTGGCTGCACTGGTTGCTCCGGAACAGGTGGTTATCTGCGAGGGGCATCCGAAGTCAAAGAGGCCGGTACGCAACCATTCCCACGACGCACGATGTTACGAGTGCATCTTCGAGGCGGAGTTCCCAGGGACGCGTTTTGTGTCGATGGGAAACGACGGAGAGGTTTCAGGCGACAGGCACGGACTGGCCCAGGCATTGCTGTCGCTAGTCGATGGACTGGATGTGGTGCGGCTTGTCGATCGGGACGATCGATCTGACCAGGAGATTTCCGACGCCCAGAGTGACGGCGTCCGCGTCCTGTCTCGGCGCAATCTGGAATCGTACCTATTCGACGACGTTGTTCTTCGGGCGCTTGCAGCTTGGGCCGATCAAGAGGACAGGGCTGACGAGCTCCTCTCGGAGAAGGAGCGTATTATTGATGCAGGATCTGACAGCAGCCCATCAGACGACCTGAAGCCTGCGAGCGGCCAGATCTACAACGCGTGCAAGACCATCCTGAAGCTGACCAGGTGCGGAAACAATACCGAAGCGTTCATGCGCGATACCCTGGCACCGCTCATAAAATCGGAAATGACTTTGTACCAAGAACTCAAGCACGATATATTCGGAACGACCTAAGGCTGTTGATCGCCGCATAGATCGGACGCCGTTCAGCGCGATAACCTATCGACCTCACGCAATTCTGAAGAATCAAGGCTGGATACCGAATAACACGCGACGTTTCTATATTGGTACCAGTACGCAGTCCGAAATGCGAGAACTCTCGGGTAGCGCGGAAAGAGGTCTTCAGCAGATTCAAAGCTGTCATCTGGGTGACATGGTCTTTCAAATTGTCCAAGGCCAATGCCGGCCGGCAATACCACCTACCCATATGTGTCCGCCGACACAGCTTCGCGCATTTTAACACATTTGGTTATGATCATATTCAATACGGTCTCGATCCGGCTGTAGTCATAGCCTTGGATCCGTTCTCTCTGATCGAGGAAGGTTCGCACGTAAGCGGTCTTGTTGACCAACTCGCCTTGATATGTATCCGACCTATTGTTAAAGCTTGTCCAGCGAACAAGTGGTTGTTCGCCAAGATCGAGGTAGCATTCGATCGTTGCTGCACAGCGGTTAATGTCTGCGTAATGTCGCCCGCCGGGGCCAAGTGTATCGAATTGGGTGAAGTCTGGACTATCCGGCAGTTTCAGGATGAGCATATTGGGGGGCACGTTCAGTGCACAGCTCCTCTCGTAGCTTGCTGTGCCCTCCGCATCGTTGTCATAGAGAAATATGACATTATTTAGGATCGAAATGCTGATCAATCCTTGCAAAAATCGAAACATGTTACCTGTACCAGAGAACGGATAACCTTCTTCCATGTCCACGAAGTCGAAGAAATCGGACACGTGTGGTTTCAAAAGCTTGAAGGCGTGCCGGATGATCTTAGCGTCGGAACTTCCTTCGGTTACAATAAGGAAGCGGTTTGCTTGATCGAGCGGCCGGACAAACTGACGCCTATCAGCCCATCCTTCCTCTTCGACGTCAGCGAACTGCCATGTCACAGGAAGGTCATGAGATTTAGGATTTAGGGCGAGTAGACGCAAGATCGAGTAGGCACTCAGGTTCTCCATGCCTTCATTGGCATAGTTTTGTGCATAATGCGGATCCTTCGCTATTGTATCCAAGCCGAGTCGGTCGAAAATCTGTCGTCGGAAGAACTTGCCAAAATCCTCCCCCATTTCGCCGTAATCAGCGGAGATTCGGTTTACATCAATAGTGAGTAAGGCCTGTTTCAGTTCTTCAAAGGTAAAGCGTTGAGCATCAAAATGGTTGAACTCGGAAAGTTCTTTGAATTCAATCTCGCAGCGTTTCAAGGTGTGGCCGAGTAACTCAATTCGATCAACGACTTGGCCAAGCGGCCTCGACATGCCCTGCTTATTTTCCACGAAGAGTTTATATCTCTCCTCCCCGAATTGGTCGACGTAGGTATTACCACCCTCTTTGACATAGTAGTATGGGACAAGTGTCAGATCCTCTGGCTGGAATAGGGCGTGGTGGTCACCAAACCCGCTGTTCTTTCCCCAGTCGACCTCCAGCCTCCCTACCGCGAGATGAATCATCGATCCCATCGTAATCCCCTAATGGATAAAATAGGGAGGACCGGGGCGGGGTGTGTGATCGCATTCGTGTCCACGAGTTCCTCTCGCTGGTGGGGTGGGTCATGGGAAGGTTCCACTTGGCCGACGCCGCAAGGGGAGACCTGCAGGGCGAGTTTGCGTGAGCCGGAGCTAGGACCCGGACTGGCTATGCGCCCGCCGCTGCACCGTGCGTCTGGAGCGCATCGTTCGCGCAATCCACCGTAGACACCGCCCAGCACCGTTGGCGCCAGTCCGGTGGGGTGAACCGGCTTACGCTGTCTCGTCGAGGGCTTCATGGATTAGGGATTCAAGCATGCGCTGCCGCGAAGTATCTGCCGCGGCGAGGCCGGCCTCCAGCCGGTCGCACAGCGCCATCAGTTCATCGACCTTCGCGAAGATCCGGTGCTGTTCAGCGAGGGGTGGAATAGGTAATGCAAAGTTCCTGATTAGCCTAAGTACGAGGTTCTGATTTCCGATACCTTGAGTGTTTTCGGACGACTGTTGTCTCACAAACGGTGAATTGATTAAGTGGCACAGAAAATCTTGAGAAAGGTTTCTTGTCGAGAATTTCAACAAAGCGACACTAACAAAGATGCTAAATTCAATGTCGGTTCTTACGGGCACAGCGATGCCAGTGGTTCCAACCTTCGTAAGTAGGATATCGCCCCTTTCGGGACAACAGCGTTTGCAGAGATTCCGATGCTGCTCTTCTGAAATGAATCGGACATTCTCAAATCGTATGGTTCCCGACGACACATCTTTTACTGAAAGGAAAGGCACCCCGACATCAGTGTATATTGGCGTGTGGTGGGCTCCATCCGTCACCAAGTGAAAAAGATCTCCAAGCCTGGACCACTTCCAAGAGTGCGGAATAGGAAAGGGCTCTAAGTTTCCGGCAATGGGCTCAAGTGTCATTTTCTTTCTAAGCTTCTTGCGTTGCACGAGAACTTTGTACTCCTCCATAATCCGTTTCACCAAGTGAGAAGCTGGTTCGTCGGCCGGGTCCTGTTTGACCAGCCTGCCGCGGACGGCGAGTTCGAGGATGGTCCGGCGTAGGCGGGCGACCTGGTCGGCGCGGGCGGTCATAGCGGGCAGTGTGCCGATGGCAAAACGCGCGTGGGTGCGGAAGGTTGCGGCGTCCGGGTCGGGTGCGTTGAGTCGGGCGAGGCCGGCCGCGGTCAGTCGGTCGCGCCGTTGCTCCCGGGCCCCGCGCGACGCCTCCAGCCGGTCGCACAGCGCCATCAGCTTATTGACTCTTGCGACGATACGGTGCTGTTCGGCTAGAGGCGGTAGGGGGATTGCTAGGCATGCTAGCTGTTTCTTGCTGACACTTGGGAAGGCAATACCTCTCCCCATAGAAATTATGTTCTCACGCTGTTTCCAGAGGAAGAGCCGGATGAACTCATCATCAAAGGAGGAGCGTACTGCCGCAACGCCGCGGCCAATACATGCGCGGAACGCGGCAATGTTCGTTCGCCCAGTAGTTGAGCCTCTCACACAAATAAGCAGGTCGCCTGCTTCACAAAACTTGGTCGGTGCCGTCGTGAATTGATTTATAACTGTGCGACCAAATGGCCCCAGCGTGAACTCAACCGGTCCGTTGATAAGCGGCACTCCATCGCCCGATTTATTGTAGGTATCTCCAGGGGGGCTTTGCCCCATTGTAACGTCCGATATTTCCGAAAGCGCCACCCACTTCCAGCCAGCAGGCAAGTTAAAGAGGCCTCCTTCGCAGTTTCCAGCTTTGAGCGCGTGAGACCTCGATTTCCTAGCTTTCGACGCTTTTGCTCTCTCCACTTCAATTCGTTTCAGCAGTTCCGAGGCCGGTTCGTCGGCCGGGTCCTGTTCGACTAGCCTGCCGCGCACGGCGAGGTCGAGGATGAAGTGGCGGAGGCGGGGCACGGCATCAGGCGCATCGGCCACCCGGTCGAACCGGGCGAGCAGGCGATCGGCGTTCACCGCAACAAGGCCCCGGCCAGAATTTCCTTCAGCTGGTCGCGCAGCGCCGCCGCCTCAGCTTCAGCGGCGGTCAGTTCCTTTAGCAATTCCTCGGGATCGCCGTAGTCCTCTTCCGCCGTGTACGGGTTCTTAATGTCGAGGTTGTAGCCGCGTTCCTTGACCGTTTCGGCGCTCACCTTCCAGGCGCGTTCGCCCTCCTCCCGGCCGGTCCGGTCCGGCCCGCCCCACCAGTCTGCGCAGCCGGCCAGATGCTCCAGCCGGATCGGCCGCGTCATCGAATAGGCCTTTTGGCCTTCGGGCACGAGATGCTCCCAGAACCAGATGTCTTGCGTCGGTTCGCCCTTCTCGAAGAACAGCAGGTTGGTGCCGATCGACGAATAGGGCCGGAAGACAGAGTTGGGCAGACGCACGACCGTGTGGAGGTTGCACTCCGCCAGCAGATGCTCCTTGAGCCGGGTCTTGACGCCCTCGCCGAACATCGTGCCGTCGGGCAGGACGACGGCCGCCCGGCCGCCCGGCCGGAGCAGCCGGACGATCAGGGCGAGGAACAGGTCCGCCGTTTCGCGGGTCTGGAAGTGTTTGGGAAAATTGGCCTCGATGCCGTCCTCCTCCTTGCCGCCGAAGGGCGGGTTGGTCAGCACGATATCGACCCGGTCCTGCCGGCCCCAGGAAATGTAGGGTCGGGCCAGTGTGTTGTCGTGGCGCAGGAAGGACGGGTCCTCGATGCCGTGCAGCAGCATGTTGGTGACGGCGAGCATGTGGGGCAGCGGCTTCTTCTCGACCGCGCGCAGGGCGGCCTGCATCTGGGCCTCGTCCTCCGGACGCTTGACGTAGCGTTCGCGCATATGGCGGAAGGCGCAGGTCAGGAAGCCGCCGGTGCCGCAGGCCGGGTCGAACAGCGTCTCGCCCGGTTTCGGATCGATCATCTGCACCATGAAAGAGGTCACGGCGCGCGGCGTGTAATATTCGCCGGCGTTGCCCGCCGATTGCAGGTCGTTCAGGATCTGCTCGTAGATGTCGCCGAAATGCTGGCGCTCGCTCAGGTTGTTGAAGTCGATGCCATTGATCCGGTTGATGACCTGGCGCAGCAGCTGGCCGGATTTCATATAGTTGTAGGCGTCCTCGAACACGTCGCGCACGACCCGGCCGCGCGGGCCGGCGGCGGACGGGATTTCCTTGAGCGACGGGAACAGGTCGTCGTTGACGAAGGAGAGCAGTGCCTCGCCGGTGATGCCTTCCGGGTCCGCGGCCCAGTTGCGCCACTGCAGGCGCTCCATGATCGGCGAGCGGTAACCGTCCTTCAGGAGTTCGAGTTCCTGGTCCTGGTCGTCGACGATCTTGAGGAAGAACATCCAGCAAAGCTGGCCAATGCGCTGGGCGTCGCCGTCGACGCCGGAATCCTGGCGCATGATGTCCTGGACGGACTTGACGAGGGTGCGGACGGACATGGCTCAGGCGGATTCCCTGTACAGTTCGGACTGGAGATCGTGGACGGCGCGCTCGAAGCCGGGCTTGCCGCCGAAGGCGCGCACCAGTTCGACCGGCGTGCCGAGTTTGTCGAGCGGCGGAATGCGCAGCACGTTGGTGTCTTCGAGATTGAGCACGCCCTCATCGGCGTATTTTTCGAGCAGCGCGTCGAGCACGGCGCGCGCCCGGTCGCCGTATTTGGCGAAAGCGTTGCGCTTCTTCACATTCTCCGCCCGTTCGCGGCGGGTGAGCGGTTTGGCATCGAACGCGACGTGGCAGATCAGGTCGAAGGGATCGAGGTTGCGGTCGATCTCGTCCCGTAGAAATTCGAGCGACAGACCCTCGTCCGCCATTTCTTCGAGGATTGCCTGTTTGCGCTCGGCTTCGTTCCAGCGCCTGAGAAAATCGTCGAGGCTGGAGAAGCGGGTGCGCAGGGCCTTCCTGGTGTAGTCCCGCAGCGACTCGGTGACGAGCTTGCCGTCTTCGTCCAGATATTGTTCGCGCACTGCGAGGATTCTCGCGCCAACGCCGTCGACATAGACCTTCTTCCGCGGCCCGCCGGGTTCCGGATCGTCCGGGTCGATCACGACGGTCTCGTCGCCATTCGGATCCATGGGAGGAGTCTCGTCGTCATCGTCGTCCGGCGGCACATAGGGCGGATCGATGGGATCGTCGGGCCCCGGTTCGTAAATCTGTACCGGCTCGCCGTCGAAATCGGGGTCGGCGAAATGGGCGGTGGCGCCGCGGAAGTCGATCAGGGTGAAGTAGAGTTTGCGCGTGTCCTCGTGCACCCGGGTGCCGCGCCCGACGATCTGCTTGAACTCGGTCATCGAGCCGACCTCGCGGTCGAGCACGATTAGGCGGCAGGTCTGGACGTCGACGCCGGTGGAAAGCAGGCGCGAGGTAGTGACCAGGACGGGGTATTTCGTCTCCGGGTCGATGAAATTGCCGAGCTCGGCCTGCCCTTCGGTGTCGCCGCCGGTGATCCGCATGACGTAGCGGGAATTCCCGGCCACGAGATCGGCATTCTCGTTGATCAGCGCCTGGCGCATCCGGGCCGCGTGTTCCCTATCGACGCAAAAGACGATGGCCTTCTGAAAGCGGTCGCCGCTCTCCTTCAGGAAGGTTGTGACCTTCTCCGCCACCAGCTTCGTCCGATCGTCGATCACCAGCGTGCGATCGAAGTCCTTAACGTTGTAAATCCGGTCATCGACCAGCTCGCCGTCCCGGTCGAGCTGGCCCTTTTCCGGACGGTAGCCTTCGACGTCCCGGTCGATATGGACCCTGACGACCTTGTAGGGCGCCAGGAAGCCGTCGCGAATGCCCTGTTTGAGCGAGTAGGAGAACACCGGCTCGCCGAAATAGTCGATGTTGGAGACGTATTTCGTCTCTTTCGGCGTGGCGGTGAGGCCGATCTGGGTCGCCGAGCCGAAATATTCGAGGATCTCGCGCCACGCCGAGTCCTCGGCGGCGCTGCCGCGATGGCACTCGTCGATCACGATGAGGTCGAAGAAGCCGGGCGAAAACTCGCGGAAGAGTTTCTGCCGCTCCTCCGGCCCAGTGATCGCCTGGTAGAGGCCGAGATAAACTTCATAGGCGGTGTCGATGCGCCGTTTTCTGTCGAGCGCCAGCGTTACCTCCGCCGGACTGCCGTCGTCGCGCTCGATCGTTCCGGCATGGGTCGAGAGCTTGGCCATCGTCCCGCCGAACGGGCGAAAATCGTTCACTATCGCCTGGTCGATGAGGACGTTGCGGTCGGCCAGGAACAGGATGCGTTTCTTGCGCCCGGCTTTCCACAATCGCCAGATGATCTGGAAGGCGGTGTAGGTCTTGCCGGTGCCGGTCGCCATCACGAGCAGGATGCGGTCCTGCCCCTTGGCGATGGCTTCGACCGCGGCGTTGACGGCGGTTATCTGGTAGTAGCGCGGGCTCTTGTCGCTGCCGTAGTCGTAGTAGTCCTGGAGGACAATCTTCTCCGCTTCGGGCGTCAGACCCTTCCAACCGCGATAGCGAGCCCACAATTCGTCGGGCGACGGAAAGGAACCGAGCCCAAGTTGCACTTCGGGCGACGGGCTCTCACCGGTCCTGTCATGGAACAGGAAGCCATCGCCGTTGGATGAGAATACGAATGGGATGCTCAGCGTCTCGGCATAATCGAGCGCTTGTTGCATCCCGTCGCCGATGCTGTGGTTATTGTCCTTGGCCTCGATGATCGCGACCGGGATGTTTGGCTTGTAATACAAGATATAGTCGGCGCGCTTGGTCTTGCCGCGCGTGACCAGTTTGCCGCGCACGATGATGCGGCCCTTGGTGAAGCTGACCTCCTCGCGGATCTGCAGCATCTCGTCCCACCCGGCCTTGCGCAGGGCAGGCGTGATGAACTTGGTGCAGATGTCGCGTTCGGAGAGGCTGCGCTTGTCCATCCCGGTCAGCAATTACCTTATTTGTACTGGATCGCGGACATTCGTTCACACATCCCGTTCTTGGACCTACTGCGCCTCGTCCATTCCGGCTGCGGACCATAACAGATGAATCGACGCGGCCAAGTCGGTCTACTTTCGTCGCTCCATGCTGGACATTCGGAAGAATTGTCTAAAGGAAGAAGCGGCTGCAAGAGCAGCAGCGGGTCGCCGGGTCGAGTTCGAGAAATTGGTCCAAGGGCCAAGTGACCCCACAGGCTGAATGAAAGGATACGTCGGCGAAGCTCAAGAATCCGGGAACAAGGTCATGTAGGGCCAGTCGTGCTCAGCAGTTGAATTTCACCCGCTTTCGGCACGAAGACCGGGCACAGGCCGGCGGTTTGTGGACGGCCATAACCTGCTGAATAAGCAAGGCTTTTCGCCCCCAGGCAGGAAGTGCCGCGAATCCTGACGGAAGAACATAAAAAGCGGCGGCGGGACGTGCCGCCCCGTGATGTTCCGGTGCCGGCGGTCAAGCTCGGGCTCGGCCATGCGACCACCGTGGAGTTTCGCCCCGGAGGGGGTGAAGGCGTCCGCACGTCCGGCCCTGCGGCCGATGACTGCCGTGGGGGCTGCGATCACGGTCCGAGCCCATCGCGCGGCAAAGGAATTGAGGGAGGGGCCGTGCGGATGCTACAGCTTGCGCCGTGCCCGCCATGGCACGGCCCGTTCAACGCGAATTGGCGATGGAGATGTCCGCATGATCGACGAAGCCGCCCTTACGAAAGGCCAGCTCCGAAAGCTGAATGCCCTGCGCAAGTCCGTCGGCCCTGCCATTGCCGATGATGCATTTTCGAAGTGGCTCGAGCAGTCTGTCGAAGCGCCGAAGACGGACCAAAATGCGGAAATCATCTCCAATGCCTTGTGGGACATGATCCAGGAAGGCAGGCTTTCGATCCGCCGGGGCGGGTATGTCGTTCGGCGGGGCCGGGGGCGCGTGATCGTCGAGCCCCGGGAAGACTGACGGCCGACGGATGCCCATCGGCGGAAAATGCAAAAGGAGCGGGGGAACGCTCGTATGAACAAGTCCGACCTTGTTCGGCATGTAGCCCAAGAAGCCGGAATGACCGGATCGGCCGCCGAGGCTGCGGTCAACGCCATGCTCTCGGGTGTCGTCGCCTCTCTCGCGCGAGGGGAAGCCGTCAGCCTCCTGGGTTACGGGACCTTCGGCACCAGGAACCGCCCCGCCCGCACGGGACACAATCCGAGGACCGGCGACAACCTGGAGATCGCCGCTTCGACCGTGGCGACCTTCAAGGCCGGCAAGCCGTTGCGGGATGCCGTGAACGCAGGCGGGTCGTGATAGGCATGACGGGCGATCGAGGACAAGCGGGGACTTGAGGGGGCGCATGTTGAATTCGGCCGATTTCCGTTCGAAGACAGCGCGCGCTCAGGCAGGATCGCCATGCTGCGGGAAACCAAGCAGAGATAAGGGGTCGATGCGCGGCCTCAATCGCCGCTGCCGCCGAGCTTACGAAACAAGCAGATAGGTGATTGAAGACATATGACAGGGCATTCCCAGCTCGCTACATATGAGCCCCAACTGGCCCTACATCGCGCCTTCCAGCCCAAACTGACTAACTTGCCGAACACTTGAAGGTACGAGCAATGCAATTTACTGTCATACCTAATGATCGAAGAGTGCCAAGTGACGGGCGCGACGAAGCTTATCTTTTGACCGACAATTGGGACGATTGGTTCGAATTCAACACACTCTATGTCTTAACGTACTATGACCACGAGGGTGACAAGCACCAGCTAGGCGGTATAAAAATTGGACAAATGGGTATGGAAACGGGCCAACGGCGTCCCGATCTCCCTCGAACATTTAACCAACTGGATAACCGATTCTTTTCCCTAGGCCAGGACACACGCTATTACGAGGATATTCGCTTGTTGGGTGCAGAAGTTTCCAAGGCCCTTCTACGTGCATTGAACGATGTTGTAGCAGACGATGAAATCTATCGGCAAGCCAAGACCGAACGGGTAATGGGAGTTTCCCTTATGCGATCGGTCAATGAGCGTTCTCTGGTGGGACAGTTTCGACGTATACTTTCGGGTGGCGCTCAACTAACGAGCTACGCATTTCGCTACATCGGGCCTACGCAACTCGACAAGAGCAGCGACCCGGTCGAATTGTCGTTTTCGGTAAAACCCTCGTCTAAGCCGCCAACGAACATACAGGTACTGATAGGACGAAACGGAGTCGGAAAATCTTTTCTACTTAACGCAATGTCCCGTGCCCTGGTTCGGCCCGAAGAGGGTAAAGATGAGAATGGTACATTCGTAGACGAGAGTGACGTTTTGGAGGCGGATTTTTCCAGCCCTTTCAGTAATGTTGTTTCGGTCACATTTTCCGCCTTTGATGACTTCCCCATTATTGGCAGAAGTCGCAACACGCTTGAGGGAATTCAATACACCAATATTGGTTTGCGGAAGCGGGAAAGAACTACTGACGATGAAGGCAATCGAATATGGCAAGCCACTACACAAGACCCTATTGATCTTACAGAGAGCTTTATTTTGAGCGCCAAGGTGTGTGCGCGAGGAGAAAAGCGAGACCGATGGCTTCGAGTGCTTCACACGCTAGAGGCCGACCCTATCTTCGAAGAGGCAGCGGTTACCCGTCTTCTGGAAGTTGAAGGCAAAAGGTTTGGCTCTCGCGCGGGGCGGATGTTTAGGCGGTTAAGCTCTGGCCATAAGATTGTTCTATTGACCGCGACAAAACTTGTCGAAAAAGTCGAGGAACGTACCCTGGTGCTGATGGACGAGCCGGAAGCGCATCTTCATCCGCCGCTTCTGGCGGCTTTCATTAGAGGACTGTCTGACTTGCTGATCAATCGGAATGGAGTGGGAATTGTTGCGACGCACTCTCCAGTGGTACTTCAGGAGGTGCCACGGAGTTGCGTTTGGAAAATTAGACGCCATGGCGGCTGTGCTGTGGCTGAACGAGTGAGAATAGAAACTTTTGCAGAGCATGTAGGCCACCTCACGCATGAGATCTTTGGTCTTGAAGTTACTCGGTCCGGTTTTCATAAGATGCTGGAGGATTCGATCGAACCGCATGACGACTTTGATGATATTAGAGATAGATTTGATGGTGAAGTAGGATCTGAGGGCCGTGCCCTTATTAGCATGTTGTTGGCTTTACGGGAACCAGACGAGTGGCGAGGTGATGAATAGATGCGGCCCGTTAATCGGCCAACGTTTGTTGTACAGGACACCTACGCGCTTTGTATTGGTGGTGTACGCAACCAACATCTCCGTGCCCGTCTAAGGAGCATAGCCTCAGAAGTGGTGAATGCCGCCGAATCGTATGCAGAGCGGGCGGCTGCAATGGAGCTACACCTGATCCCTCAAGAGAAGGATGTCGCGGGAGTTGTGACCAAGGACGAAATGGTCGGCGTGTACGATAAGCGCATGGCACGTAAGGGAAGCCGAGGTCGCTCGGTGTACGACGGGCTTAAGGGACTGCCGGACTATGGCGTTTGCCCATTTTGTGACCACTGCCCGGTGTCCACGTTGGATCATATATTGCCGAAGTCGCTGTATCCCGCACTTGTCGTGACACCGGACAATTTGGTTGGAGCATGCAGAGAATGCAATTCGTCAAAATCCGCAAATGCCCCAACAAGCGGGGGGGATGTCCCTTTGCACCCGTATTTCGATGATGTATCGAGTGATCGGTGGTTGAAAGCAATAGTAGTGACTGGCGAGGTTCCGTCGGTCATGTTTTTTGTAGGACTTGTGCCCAAGTGGACAGACGAAATGAACGCAAGGGTAAGGCGGCAGTTTGAAACGCTGCAATTGGGACGGCTGTATTCCAGTCAAGCCGCTCGTGAAATAAGTGGGCGACGTAGGACTTTGTGTAGAATTCACAGCGCGACAGGCTGGAAGGGAGTGCGGAGGGAGTTGAAACAAAGAGCTATAGAATGGGGGCAGCACAATATAAACGGCTGGCAGGCGGTTATGTTTAGAGCACTAAGTGAAAGTAAGTGGTATTGCAAGAAGGGGTTCAGAAAGACCTGAGGACGGGCAGTAACGATGAAATGGTTCGGACAAACGGGCCATGTTGGACGATGTCGTTACTGAGGTGTATAGTCACTCCTGCTGATTGTCTAGGTGGACTTGCTCCAAGAGCAAGGTGGCGATGTCGGAAGCGGAAAGGCTTCTGTTTCGACCAGAGAGAAGAGATTTGTGCATGGGTTCATAGACCTTCAGCATCCTCCTATACCAATCGATAACCGGTCGGGTTGTGATTAGAGGCCGACCCTTGAATCGGGGATAATTCTCGATGTGCTCGATGAGAAATTCGGCGATGCTTTTGTGTGAACTCTCCTCATTTGGATAGAAGCCGATGAACTTCACATCGGTGCCGTAAGGCTTGGCTTCGGACGTTACTCGGGCTTTGTCGGTTTCTTCCAAGTGATCATAGTGGTATTCAATCACGGTCCACATTTCGAGGATGTCTACGACCTCGCGAACAAGGTCCGGAGAATCGGGGCGACCACCGAAGATGTCCGAGTACTTCAAGCCAAGAGCCCAATAATGACCACCAGCGATGGCGTATTGGACAAAGTCTGGGTCAATGCCTCCGCTGTGGTTCCCTTCTCGGGCGAGATCGCACAGCATAGACAGGATGAGCTTTTCCGTGGGAGTGGGCCTCAATTCGTCGTCGCTCGAAGCCGCGAGACCGTCGTGAACTAGCCGACGGACGGCTTCTGCGCGCGACGGCAACGTGGGTTGGCTTGTGCGCCATTTGTCCAGCTGTTCTATCGTAGCCCGATCCAATCGCATCTCGAAGCGCTCAGTCTGCATTTGGCTTTACTCCCCGTAGTGTACGGTGTCGTTACGTAGATAACGGATGAGTCACGGCATGTCAACACCCGCGAGGCGGATATGCGCGACCCAGCCCCTGGATTGGTGCAGAGAAAGGGGGAGTTGGTGCCTCAGGAGAGTACGACGGCCTGCTTGCCTAGTCCGCAAGCAAGGCCCCCTGAGCGCGTGCACCGGGCATGAGGGCAGCGGGCGAAAGAGTTGTGCGTACGCGCGTTCGATTGCTGTTGACGAGAGGATCAGGAGGCAGACCCGCCTTTGGAATCCGGGTGCCAGTGTTCTTCGGTAAGGCTCTGACGGTCCGCGAGTGCCGCCTCGGTCCAATAGTCCCGAGTGCCGAACGTGAGATGTCGCAAGGCAGACAGGGAGCCGGACAGCGATCTCCCCCGGTGCAGGGCGTAGAGCAATTGCCCGAGATCGAACCAGGATACGCCCATCAGGTATCGGACCATGTCGACTTTGCCGTCCTGACGGGGAGCGATCCGATCGATGGTGCCGATTGATCGTTCGACAGACTTGTTGAATGCTTCCAGAATTTGGACGCGGTGCGGGTCTCCATCCACGGAGTCGAGGCGTGCATCTGCGATCGCATGCATCAGCGCGTTGGTCAAAACTTGGTCGCTCGCCGGACCGTAGGACAGTGGCGAAACGGCAACTTTCACGACGCGGAGCGCGCGGGGATCGTCGTCGCCTTCGGTAAGGGGAGTGCACCCGCGCTTGATGTTCCGGTCATGGCGGACGAGCTGGCCGAGTAGGGAGAGAAAGCTCTTCGTGTAGTCGTCGACGAACGCCATCATGTTGCCGGTTCGGGCTTTCGTGGTGAGCGATTTCGCCTTGCTCTCGAACAGAACGATTTCGTCGCCGTTGCGCACGGCCAGGTCGAGCTCGAGATTCGCGCCGCCGGCGCGGTAAGTTGCCTTCTCCCAGACACGGCCCCTGTGTGTCCGGCATGCGATTGCAACGGACTTCTCGATGGTGTCGGCAACGATGTCACTTGAGGCAGCACATTCCGCCGATGTCCAGACGAGCCGGAATATGGCTTCGCAGCCGGCGGCAGCGGTCAACGAGGATCGTGTCCCGAGCCGTGGTGTAAGAGCCTGGCGCCTGGCGCGGTAACCGGCGGGTAGGGCCGGTTTGCTCAGGCTGCCACGGCGGGCAGCTTGACGGTTAGATTGTCGCTCACTGGAGCGATCGATTCCAGTGTCATGTATCTCCTTGCGACGGCCCATTCGTCGTTCTGCTCGAGGAGGATCGCGCCGACCAGGCGTGTGATGGCGCCCTCGTTGGGGAAGATGCCGACGACGTTGGTGC
>MKWU01003460.1_pt1 | contig 20751 bp, 14 predicted proteins | sample 809101 | NCBI WGS metagenome assembly MKWU01 (sample SAMN05860141, study PRJNA318959) | sponge metagenome | host: Aplysina aerophoba | place: Slovenia: Piran, Adriatic Sea, Gulf of Piran | collected 2013-05-07
TTCGGTCGGGCCGTGCATCCAACCGGCACGCAGACGCGTCCAAAGCGGGCAACCCACCTGTTTCCTGCCGCGGCGGCCCTTCACTGCCTCCTGCCAGCCAGACGATCACGGCTTAACCGAACGGATTCGGCGGACGCGCTGGTGCGCGAGTACGATCTGGCGACGATTGGTTGAGTGGGTGTTGACAAGGCGGTTTGCGATGGAGCCGCCAGGAGCGGGGGATACTTCAACTATATGGTTTACATGCAGAAATTAGGCTTCTGAAGCCAAGCCCGAAGGCATCTCCGCCAAAGAAAACATCTTGCGAACCACTTCGAGGATCCGGTTCGCCTGGTAGGGTCACCGATCACCTTGCAGAGCGCCCGGAAGCTCGACATCGTGCCTTCTTCATCGACGAAGAAGGCGGAGTAGATCTCGCTCGTGGCGTCGTCCATGGTGACGATCAGGTCCCACCAGCGGCCGGGTGAGCGTGTACAGGCTTTCAGCGGGGATCGGGGCCTGATCCGCTCGGATTAATTGAGGTCTTGGGTTGGGTGCCCTCCGGCGAACTTGCAAGAAGATCGCCGGGGGCTTTGTCTCGGTGACCGTTCAAATCTCCAGAGACGGCCCCAATGTCGCACACCCTTTTCCGCCACTCCATGCTTTGCAACGCCTTGGTCAATGAGTGAAATACCCTCGTGGTGCGCTTTGCCGGGAGATTTCTGTGTCATGGGTCGTGCTCGGTAAAGTATTGATCTTGAACACGAATCTAGCACAGTCGGCTTGCATAGTTAAGTATGTAATTCCCAATCGAAAGCACGGAAACGGGGCGTATCGGTGCATTTGCCCTGCCTCAAAAGCTACGCCCCGTGCCTTCCCTACCTACACAGCCGTTTCCGGCTCAACCAGCGATTCCGCTTTGGTGCGGTCGTCGGCGGATATGGCGACCGTGGCGTAGCCATTTCGGCGGTCCAGAAAGTGCAGGCTCCGGATATTCACACCTGCCTGCTTGAACTTCTCCGCCAGCCTGGCCAGCGCGCCCGGCTCGTCGCGCAGTCTCAGGATGAGCGATTCGTCGGATACCGTCTTGAATCCCGCGTCCGTCAGCGCGCGCAGAGCGCCGTCGTGGTCGTCCGCGGTGAGCGTTATCGCGCCCTTCTCCCCGAGTGCCTCTGCGTTGATGGTTTCGATATTGATGTTGTGCTCGGCCAATGCTCCGGCGATGTCGGCGATAACCCCCGCCTCGTTGTTTGCGATGACGACGATCCTGGTCATGCGGTTGTCCCCGATTCGTCACTTGGTGCCGTCGCTCCACGCATGCAGTCGTCCACCACGGCGTCGATGGTCTCGCGTGTCACGTGCGGCATGGCGATGAGGTGGGCGATATCCTCGTAGGGCGCAAGCTGCCACTTTCGCACGACGTTTGCCGGCGGCCTGGGGAAGACGACGGTAACCGAGTTCTTGTTGCGCCACGCGGGGATGCCACCGTCGTTGAAGCGCGCAACCGCATAGTCCGCCGTCTCGAGGCAACCGTTCACGATGCGCCTGAAGCCGTCCAGTCCCTTCTGCTCAAACGCGTACCACATCATCAGCGGCGTCAGTGCGTTGCGTGAGCCTGTGAGCGTGGTGTCCAGCACACCCACGTATTCGATGGCGCGCGCGATTCGTGCGACGTATTCGCGCCGGGTCAGCGCGACGCCGCAGGGCAGTGGCGAGCCGACCATCTTGTGCCCGCTGATCGACACGCTGTCGAAGCCGACGTCGAACCCGTAGGGCTGCGGGTCGTCCACGAACGGCAAGATCATGCCGCTCAGTGCGGCGTCCGCATGCAGGTATGACTTGGTTACCGCGAGGTCGCTCAGGATGGCACGGATCTTCGCGACGTCGTCGATCGCGCCCTTCATCGTCGTGCCGATGTTCGCCATCGTTATTGCGGGCACGTCCCGGTTGATGCGAATCGTCTCGTAGAGGTCGTCGTAATCGATCTCCCCGTTGTCCTGGCTCCTTATCATGATGTTGCGCACCTTCAGCACGCTCATGATCTTGACCACGCTGTAGTGGGTATCCTGCGAGAAATAGACCACGCCGTCCGGATAGAGCTCCCGCCCCAAGTACAGGCCGTACATGTTGCCCTCGGTGCCGCCCGACGTGACGTAGCCCCAGACGTCATCGCGCGAGATATGCATCAAGTCGGCGAAGATGCCGATGACCTCGCGCTCGATCTCGTGGGTGTTGCTCTGGAAGTTGCTGTCGTGGAAGGGGTCGCCAACGTTATTGGCAACGTATCGCATAAAGGGCAGCAGCGCCGTGTAGTCGAAATCCAGATTGCAGGGATAACCGACGGAGTGCCGACTCAATTCGTCGAATTCTCGAAGAAGAGAATCGAGTCGTTCCAGGTTATCCACGGCTGCCTCCCGTCACCGAACCGTCGTATGAGGGCCAGCTTCGTAGAAACTGTAGGGATACGGTCGACCTGCCCCCGGCGACTGGTCCACTTCGAATGTTAGTGCATTGACGGTTTCTCGGCCAAGCTGGATGTCCGGCGGAGCGTAGCGGAGCCGGGCGGCCAGCTTGGCAGGACGATCGTCCATGGACGCCCCTTTCCTCTCTCGGCGTTAACACCACCGCCAACATGGCACATCGCGATGCCGTCGGGAGGGGCGTCCACTCCATCGCTTACGTTTCCACGACACGACCGAATCGTTACCAACTTGGCGCTCGGGTCAGTGTTCCGAGTTTGCCAAATTCCATTCCGAGGACATTCCGACGTCCGTTTCGGAATAGATTGTCCGGAAATGGAAACGCCGCTAAGATATTGTCTTAGCGGCGTTTTATGTGGTTGCGGGGGTAGGATTTGAACCTACGACCTTCAGGTTATGAGTTTGATGCTATATTGCGTCTCACGTAAGCTGACGACAGCTGAGTGATGATAAAACGCTGATTCACAGAGGGTTGCCAGTTTCTATCATACGCATGCGCCGCCTGACGTAAGCCACGAGTTGGTGCAAAGTGTTTGCCAATAGTTTGCCAGTTTGCTAGAAGGCTCTCCCGGCGTCAAGAGATTCGAGCCATGGCAAACCGCATCCCGAAACTCACCAGGCGCGCCGTCGAGGCCCTCAAGGCGAACGGCGCCGATACCGTCTACTGGGACGGAGACCTGACCGGCTTCGGCGTGCGCGTCCGGAAGTCGGGCAGGAGGAACTACGTCCTCCAGACCCGCGTCCGCGGCAAGCTGCGCTGGTTCACCATCGGCCAGCACGGCCGCATCACCCCGGACGAGGCCAGGGTCGCGGCGCTGGAAATCCTGGCCCAGGCGAAAATGGGCATCGATCCGCGCAACGCCGATGCGAAGCGGAAGGCCGAGCCGGTCATGACCGAACTCGGCAGGCGGTTCCTCGAGGAGTATGTCCCCACCCACTGCAAGCCCAGCACCCAGGGCGAGTATCGCCGATCGGTAGAGCTCTTCATCGACCCCGCGATCGGCGAGATGCGGATCTCTGAAGTGGAGCGCAAGGATATCGCCAAGCTGCATTTCGAGCTGCGCGACAAGCCCTATCAAGCGAACCGGACGCTCGGCGTGCTCTCCAAGATGTTTTCGCTCGCCGAGATCTGGGGCCTGCGGCCCGACGGGTCCAACCCATGCCGCCACGTCAAGCGCTACAAGGAGAGCAAGCGCGAGCGGTTCCTCTCGCCCGAGGAGACCGAGAGGCTGGGCGAGGTCCTCGCGGAGGCTGAGAGCGAGATGCCGTCGGCGGTCGCCGCCTTCCGCCTGTTGCTGCTGACGGGATGCCGGCTGTCGGAGATCCAGTTCCTGCGCTGGGAGTACGTCAAGGACGACTGCATCGAGCTGCCGGACGCCAAGACTGGGGGCCGGATCGTCCCGCTCGGGCCCGAGGCACGCGCCGTGCTGACGGACCTGCCCCGCGAGGAGGGCAACCCCTGGGTCATCCGCGGCAGGCTGCCGAGCTCCCACATCACCGACCTGCAGAAGCCCTGGCGCCGCATCCGCGCGCGCGCCGAGCTGGAGGACGTGCGAATTCACGACCTGCGCCACTCGTTTGCTTCGAGGGCGCTGGCCCTAGGCGAGAGTCTCACGATGATCGGGAAGCTGCTGGGTCACACGCAGGTGCAGACGACCGCGCGGTACGCACATTTGGCCCGGGACTCGATCCAGAACGCCGCAGCCCGGATCACGGGAAGCATCGGCGGGAACCTCTCCTCCGTTCAGGGTGTCGACAAGATCGTCAGGGAGTAAGCGCACAATCTACGGCACTCGTCGGGCACGTTCCCACCGTCCATACGGGCCGGTCCTGCAAATGATCGCAGCGCAACTGCAAACTGCCGCTCTAGCCTATCTCCCCCAAGTTAATGGTCGCCTCAAGCACCCGCTCCGGTCTCAATTCAGTCTGGGCTCCGGGCTCCACGCGCTTCTCCAGAGCGCGAACGAAATCCGCTTGGTTCGGCTGCCCTAGTGCCAACCGATACAAGAGACGCTGTGCCTTCAGCCTTTCGAAATGCGCCCGCGACTCACTGATGGGCACGTCGAAAACGACCCGGTCAACGCGCGCTCCCTCGAACATCCACCACGGCGACAACCCGCCAGAGTCTTCGTTGTCGCAGCCGGCGGACTCGGCTCGCGCCGCGAGCGCTTCCCAGGGGCTCTGCCCCCGGAGTACATCGTCCCGATCCGGCCGGAACTTATCTGCCACCACTAATCTGGTGGACAGCCCGGCATAGCGGTCGATTCGTCCTTCGCGCTGCTCTAGATCCACGGCGTTTCCAGGAAGATCCCAATGCACCACCGTCCTGCACCACGAGTGAAAGTCCAAGCCTTCCTGACCAACCGAGGTGCTGACAACAGTGAAGGGCCAGAACGGGCTATTGAACGAGATTCGTATGTCCTCGGTCCTAACCTGTGAAACGCCTCCCTCTCCTGGGCGCGCCCGGCTGGGACCAGGTGCGAACGCGAATGCCGCGTGAGTCCGAAGATTAAACCGTGCCTCAGGTCGGTTCTGGACGCCAACGTAAGAGGTACGTAGCGAAACCGATTTCGTTAGTTCATCTGCCAAGTCGTACGGGTCGATGTGCCGAAGCACTCGGGTCACCCATAGATGCTCGTCCAGCACCGACTCAAGGTTGCCATAGATCACCGCCCATCGTATGCGTTCTCGATAAGATTTGTTCTTTTGTCCGCGCATCCCCCTTGCGATATCCATCCACGGGTTGTTGAAATAGCCGCGAAACCCTTCCCACGATGCGCGGAGCGCTGTCACCACAGCATCGTAGTCACTGAGATAGTCCGGACAATGCCGCTCCAAGCTGCGCGCAATTACGGCACCCGGCGCTCCCACCGCCAACCCGGCCAAGCTGCGCACCTCGGACTCACTTACCGTCTCAAGTGTGCCTTCAACCGCGCTGTCCCAGTCAAGCACCGCCTGCGCCAGCACTCCGTTTTCGCCGACCGATCGCCGCGGACCGTGCGTCGCTATCTCCAACCAAGCCTCTCGACTCTGCGCCCAAGAACCCGCCGTTCTCTCCAGCCTCACCAGCAGGTCGGGCACCGTCCGCGCCCTCCGCCCCCTGTCGCGCACCACGGCAACACCCATTTTCTTCAGACCGACCCTCAACTCCCTCGCCGCCGCTCCGACCAAAGTCTTTGGATCTGTCGCTTCGAGCCGCCATGGGTCTACCAAGCGCGACAGTGTCGCGGACGGGTGGAAGAACGCCAGGTTCTCACGTTGCAGCCCAATCAGCGTCCTGCTGCTCGCTCGCCCATAGTCCTGACGGCTGCCATGCAGACGCTGCCTCTCCACGTCGTAGCTCAGCAGCCCAGCTATTGCCCGCGGCACCGCCCGGAATCTGCTGAAAACCAGCGTCTTCGTTGGCCCAGGTTCGTTCCACGCTTTGGCAAGGGACCACCACGGCATTGACGGTCGAATCCACGGAATGGCCATGGTCGAAGCATTGTATCGTTCCGCCATCGCACGCAGTTTGTGATTAGGCCACCGCTTTGGCGCAGCGAACCGGTCGCGCTCCTCCTTCCTAAGGAGCAACGATCTTTGCGGCTTCGTCTTCGAGCTCGAACCGGACCATCCCTTCCACGCCTTGTAGTCCGGTCCCAGCATCTGAATCGGCAATGGAACGCTTGACCAGTACGCGACCGCCGTACCGACGCTGCGTTTCTCATCGCCGGCGCCCGCACGAAAGCACCGAACCAAATCCTGAAAGACCTCCAGATCCTTCCTATCGAAGGGAGCATCGATATGCACCGCCTCCTGAGACTTTGCAAAGAGGCGCTCCGTCCGCGCCATGACTGGCCTCAGCCGCTCCTCGATAGCTTTCTTGTTCCACAAAGTCCGTTCCCCGAACGGATCAGCTGACATTAAGGAGCTTCCGTATGCCTCGAAGAGAATCTCCAGTTCTTCCTTCGCCTTCTTCCCAAAGCTTCCTCCTCCGAACAGCCATTCGATCAGGCTGAAGAAGTCCCGGTGATGCCCCCTACCATTTCCAAACAGGTCGTCCCCTTCACCCCCGTACATCCGGTATGGAGTGGCAGACAGCAACAGCACGGAGGGACCCCCAGCGCGCAGCATCCACCTTGCGATTTCTGATGTTCCATCGTCGTCTATGAGATCTCTGAAGCGCTGGAATTCGTCGAGGATCACCAAGTCCGGCTGGATACGCCCCAAACCCGTTTTCGCCAAGACGACCCTGAGCAGCTTGATCACCTCCAACTGGCCCTTGCTATCTAGGCGTTTTCGCAGGTGCGGGAGCAACCGTTGTCCGGGGGGCGGCCCCAGTTCGTTGCGCAGCTCCGCGACGAAATCCCTCGCTAGGGCCGGGCTCGGCTTGCAGTCAGATGACGCCTTCCAGTTGTTCCAGTTTGACAGGGCACGCTGTTGCAGCCACTCCTCGCCCTCGTGTCTCACCGCTCCCGGGCACTTGCGTTGCAGGATATTGTGGATCAAGGCCCGTTCCCGCGCAGTACCGGCACGGTTTCTCCCCTTGCGATCGGGCATGCTCGTGTCTGGCGTCAACGTGTAAAGATGGAGCGGATAGTCGTCTGGAAACTCGTGCATCGCGATCAACGTTAGCCTGTCAACCTTGCATACTGCGTCCTCCGTTTGGGCATCTCCTGGCTGCGCCTTCAGGAGGTTGCTCCGGTTCTGGGCTGCAATCGCCAATGAGTTACACATGTAGAAAACACAAAGCGGGCCACCGTCCTCACGGCGCTTTCGTTTCAACATGGACTCCATTACTCCACGCGCCACGACCGTCTTGCCAAGCCCGACTTCGTCCGCCACCAAGAAACGTCGGACGCGCCGTCTTCCGTGGAACGCCTGAAGAACACGTTTGATTGTCCGCCGTTGAAACTCTTTGGGCTGATTCATTCAGTGACTGCCCGCATCAAGCCCGTTTCGCACTATCTCCCACGCCTTCTGGAACCGCTCGAGTTCGGCAACTGCTTCGTCGTCGTTAGCAACCGTCTTCGCCGCCTTCGCCCAGTCTTGCAGTACGCGATCTGCCTCCCGAAGGCGCTTCGGGTCTCGAATCCACGCCCGCAGAACGGCTTCAAGCGACGGAGTCGGCGGCTTCGTCGAACGCGCGGCAGCACCCGAGCCACCTGGTCGTCCATTGGGTTCAGGCCAGGGCGAGTCTTCCGCTTCGCCGCTGAACTCTTCCAATATCGACCGTATCCAAGCCAACATCGCTCGCGGCCCCATTAGCCTTCCCAATGCGTCTCGATCACGCTCCGCACTAGGAGGAGGTCTCATCGGCGCTCGTTGAACCCAGGAAACACGGACATCTGCGTCTTCGTTCCAACGCAACTCGAGGACCACAAGTTCCGTCTCCTCGTGCAACTGCGCCTCCGCGAACTCGATGTCCCTCCGGTCCGCTGCCCACGTCACCGCCTGACTCGGGTGCTGACCCAACAACCGCGCACTTAAGACCGCCTTGTCCGTCTGGGTCATTGGCGGGGTCGAAGTCGTACAGCGCCAACGCCCCGTATGATCCATCCGCCGCAGTTCTCCAGACCATGATCCGGCAATTCTGTTTCGTAGTTCATCAAGCGCAGTCGCGCCCTCGATCTCTTCATCCGATTCCTCTGTAGGGATATCTTCTAGAGGGATGTCTTCCAGCCCATCCACCAGCTCAGCAAGATCATCCCCGACAGAGGGAGATATCCGGAGATGCGCGACAATCTCCGCATTCGATCCCTCCCACCCTCGTCGTGTCAGATTTGCGCTACCAAGCCACAAATCGTCTCCCCGCGGGCTTCTCGCCCACACGAGCTTCGCGTGTAGGCCCCGATGCACCTCCATCATCTGGTCGTCGCCCGTCTCGTCTTCGTCCGTCTCTTCCTCATCAACGGCAGTCGCTGAAATCATCTGGTGCAAGCTTGTGAATTTCTTCAGTGCCGAAGGGTGGCGTGCCAACTTCGCCAGTGTTTCGGGGGTAGTCACAAGGTTCCGCTGCGGCGCCGATGTCGCACGCCCAATTGTTCTTGCGACCCTCGCGTCCACGAAAGGACACATGGCCATGACCCTGCTGCTGTCGGCCGGTAAATTGGGCAATCCTGCAGCTTTGTCGCCATTCATCCACAACCGGAAGGACACCACTTCCTCAATCTCCGAGGGCCAAGTCCAATGTACCCCACTCAGTTCCCGTCGTACCGTCTCTGTCCAACCCGGCAAGCCGGCATGACCGGCGACCACGGAGACGGCTTCGCCGATTGAGGCATCGACTGCGTTTACAACCGATCCTGGATGTCCGACCGCAATAAGCGCGCTGTCCCAAGACGTGTCGCGAGTGAGGTTCCTGCTCCCCATCCACAGTAGCCACTCCGGGGACCTGCTGTCGTCATCCGTATCCTCGGGCAAGTACCGGACGACGCCGAGCTTTGCATGCCACGAGCGTGTGTTTCCGTCGTAAGCAACCTGCCTGACCCATTGATCCGCCACAACGAGTCCGCTGACTGCGCCTTGCCGTGGGACTGCAATTCGTCCTGCCTGACACACAACCCGAAACCTGTTGCGCATCTTCTCGCAGGCCCTCGCGAGGGACCCCTTCCACATGCGCTCGTCGTCGTCTCCCTCCCCAGCCAGCGCGACGGCTACTGCGGCAACAGCGACCAAGTCCACCGAGTACGACGAGAACAAAGCAAAGTCCGTTCGCCAGCCGGCCCGGGGTACGAGTTTCTCCAGTACCGCGACGCTGTTCGTTTGCTTAAACCCCACTTGCGATCCCGTTCAAATCTCGCAACAGATTCCGCACGAGCGGCCAGCGATAGTTGATCGGAGTCGCGGTGTCAGGATCCTCCCGTAGACGCCTTGCCTCCCGGCCGTTCTTCGATCGTGGAAGTTTCGATCGCGAACGTTTTCGACGCATCTCCCAATCGGTCATTGCCCGGTACAATGGAGGGTCAAGCACATTATTTCCGTCCTCCACGGCCCATTGCTGTAATGCCGCGAGCACCGACAAGAACTCCGGAGCGAGGACCACTCCGTCCTGGGCAAGATCTTCCAATTGCAGATCCGTCGCACAAGCGCCGTGCGTCGCCACCACCTTCAAGAAATGCTCTCGATGATCCGCTGTCACGCCTCGGAGGCCATCGGCCTCTTGCAGGGTCTCCACAGCCGCTGCGTACCAGGCCCTCGCCACCACGGACAACGACGCCGCTCGACGGGCGCGTTTGAGGGCTAGTCTGTCCGCCGTATCTGCGGCGTCAGCTATCTGCCTCGACCACGGCTGCTGCCTGTGCGTCGGCACGATTTCCGCCTGAACCAGCTCCGCCAAGAACGACGGCTTCCCATCGATCAAGCGAGTCGTTTCGGCCAGTCGTGTTCTCAGAAACCGTCGCTCCCTCTCGATTAACTTAAACTCCAGAGGGCCATTGCCACGAAAGGCAGCGGATGACTCCGGTATCCCATTCGCGAAGAGCCCCGAGTACACTTCAAGCGCGCGTCCCTCGTCATCAGTCACAGCTCGACCACTCCGACCTTCGCGCCACTTATCCCAATGATTGAACACGTCTTTGCGGGACGGGACAATTCCTAGAGGCATCGGGTTCAAGATGCCCCATTCTCGAAGTGCCACCCAGTACGCGCTTGAAGGAGGTATCGCTAGCAAGCGACCAGTCTTCGCGTTCCGTCTACCGATCACGCCACTGCTCTCACCTTGAAGACGATTGGCGAGTTGAAGCTCCTGTTGTGGCAATTCCTCACGGGCTTGGACTTCCGATCTCCTTTTACGCAACAGATTCTGGATCTGCCAAGGCACGAACAGCGCATACCTAAGTCGTGTCTGTTGTGTCGACGTTCCTGGGAAGAAGCGGTTCGCATATCCCGCATGAAGGGCGAGCACTCCTACCTCATCTCTGACCCCTTGCGCGTCCTCGACAAGCTGCGCCTCTGCGCGGTTCAGTCTAGAACGCGACAATGCCGCCCAACCCAACTCCGGCACCAGTGTGGCGTCCTTCTCTGTCATGCCTTGTGCCCTCACACTCCATCCTTTGTCTGTCGTTGCCATAGTCCCAAAGAGCCAACGGGCACGCCGTCCGTCGCCTGTGGCCCAAAGGTGGTCTTCCAATTCGAACATCGGCGGTGAATCGGGTTCCAACGCCTCATGCCCTGTGCCAGAAGCGCGTTGGTCACTCTCCCACGGACATTAGAAAACCTCAGGATTGCCAACAGATCCCAATCAAGTTCTTCAAATGCCGTGCCTACGACAAGCACCACTAACGCGGCCCTACAATATCTCGTGACACGGCTTCGGTACTGATCGATGAACCAGTTTCTTGACCTCACTTGCCTATATCGTAGCCTTTCCCATTCGCGATGACGCCCGAAAAACTTAACCGACCCGCTTGCCCGACAGCTTTTCGAAACGCTGATTAGCTATGAATCCATACCGTTTTCCCTGATGCCCGATAAAATTAACGGCGTGCTTACCCAAGGCTCTTCCGACTCGGGACCTCTCTCGGAAGAGTCGCAGTTCATACTTGTTCTCTCTTACTCTCGATATCGCTGCAAAATCTCCTTGTTGTGCCAGTTGTGTATAGCGAAGCGGTCCCGTCCCAAGCCGAAAGTCCAAATTATTGTCGGCCTCAAATGTAACTCGAACTACGTGCTCTTGACGGAGATCCACAAAATTTATGTTTATCTTACAGGAATAGGTCTTCTTCCAACCCCTCCTGTTGGGGATGGTGAGCGCTGGGAAGAAATCGTAACAATCCTTGCTCAACCAAAAGTATTGTGTCCCTCTTCCTGCATCTGTTCCTGGAACCGCATTGATGCGGGCGGTATCCGCATGTCCCAGCCGAATGATCAATGTTACTTCGTTAGTTTCGTCGAGAACTATATCTGCTTCGTGTTCGTCATAGAGCAATTGCCAGACCGGCGCTTCCAAATCATTGAGGCGAGGTTGGTAAAACTCCCAGTTCTGTGAGAACATACCTTCTACCAAGCTCTCCCAGGAGAAACCCAGGGACCTCGTAGTAGGACGATCCAACATTAACGACATTTCGACATTCTGTGCCATACCCGGGCCGGTAAAGTTACCGCTTGTGACGACCAGCATCTCCCCTTCGGGGGTCCGAGAGCCATAGCTCTTGGCATGCATTAGCCGTTTGCGGTTGACAACATGCACATCCGCTCCGCATTCCAGCATCTCGTGTACGACCTGACGGCTTGTGAGTCTTTGCCGCGCATTGCCGCCGAATATGGCAACTACCCGCCCACCGCGATCTATGTGTCGTCGGAAAACGGGGAAGAACCGCACTCCTCCATTGTAGTTGGCAAACCCCGAGACAATATAGAAGGTCCCTTCGCCCATATCCTGTTCGCGAAGCCATACGCGTTCCAGAATCGACACCAATCCCTTGCTGCCGCCGGTTGCATAGACGTTCGGATGAACTGCCAGCTCGTTCATCGGTTTTTCAAGATAAGCAGGGACTCGGCATTTACCGCATTGTTCACGTGATAGCCATAACGTCGATAGGTTTGGAGAGGAACGGTTTCCTCAACTGTCCAGCCGCAATGTGCGGCCAGGCTCGCTAGATGTGCCGGAGTATTGATGTCGCATCGGACTCCGCCAAGGACCGTATGATTGTGACCCACGATCAGTCCAAAGGGCGCCTTGGACCGCATACTTCCACGAATCGCCCGAAAACTCTGCATCATCGATGCAAAATACCGATAAAGAAGCACAGGCACAGCTTGACGGCGAAATCCGTCCTCCCGGCCCACCATATTCTGAAGCCCTAAACAGAACTCCGCCTGTGCGTCGGGCAATCCCCAGCCGTTACTATTTAGCGCATCCGCCAAAGACCGCCGTGGACTTCCCCGGAGCTCACGACTTCCGATCAGCTCTGCCTCGAGACCGGCAATGCGACCTGGTCCCGCCAGACCCAACCAAACCAGCGAAAGACGCTGGGTATCAATGTACGGAAGCGCCATTGCGTAAGGGGGGCTTGTAACGGCCACATCGTAAGTTTCCTCCACATCCAAAGTCGCCGCATCCGATAGGAAGGCGCGACCACAACCAGGGTGCATTCCCAGAATGTCTTGTGTTGCTCCGATGCGCTCGATGCACTCCCGACCAGCCGCCAAAAACGCGTTTGCGAACGCCGTTTCCGGTAGCGGTGACTTTCGACGCCGAATGCGCAAGTCCCTGGGATCCTGGAGGGAATAGTCGCGCAGAAGGTTACTGGCAATGCTCAAGAAGACCGGCGATACGTCTCCGGCCACCTCCTCTATTTTGCGCCGGGCCGTTTCAATGGACTGCAAGATCTCATGGTCGAACCATGAACGAAGGTATTGATCTCGCGCGTGGTCGTCATCTAGCACTTCGTGTCTCGCTGTGCCCTCCAACGCAGCAGCTATATCCTGCAATAGACTCGATAACCTGGAAGCTGGAGTTGACAAGGCCTGAAGTTTTGCGTTGGCCAAAAACACTGCAAAGGGGTTCAGATCGACACCGTGAGACGTGGCACCGATGTGTGAGCACTCCACCAACGTCGTGCCGCTCCCACAAAAGGGGTCGAGTACCTTTTGCCCAGGGCCGACGTTGAAGATGTTCAACAGTGCCCGTACTACCTGGGGATTGAACTTGCCCTTGTACTCGTGCAGACCGTGCACCGAGTATCGTGTTGCCTGTCGCGACTTTCCGCGGCGAACCGCACCCTCCAGTCGACTCTGCAGGGTTTCCACCGTGAACGCACCGTTGATGGCTTCGGAGAAATATGTGAGACGCTTCACCAGTCGATGATCGGGCTCCGCATCCAACTCCAGTCCGTCAGATACTTCCACCAGAGCAGGATCCGCGAACAGCCCAGCTATTTCGCGATAGGCAAGCTCCCGTTCATAAGGATAATACCTGTAATTATGCCAGGTTAAGCGCATTGCGCCTCTCGTCTCCTCAGGACCATCACCGTTTCCGTCTTTATGTTCGCATGAGAAAGATTGAACGACTTGCGAGTAGCGGCCAACACTCGCTCGGCGCTGAAGACCCGTTCAAATCCTGATGCGGCCGCAACGTCTTCCAATATCTTTGCATTATCTACATATTGACCGTGTATCCGGGATCGACCGATCACAAAACAAACAAAGCCCTCCTTGACCAAGACCTGTCCAATAAGTTGGAAGGTTTGGTACATCTGTCTTGAGAAATCCTCAGCGGTATGGTGGTTTCTCTTGAAAAAGTGAGCCCGCGCCCCGATCTCCCGATTTCTCACCTTTACAGGATCGTAACCCAACCAGTACATTCGGTACTTGTGATAGAGCCAGTACTCATAAGCATTTGGATACGGTGGAGACGTGATGATCATTCCAATCTCCTTTCCGATATCCGAGTGCTGGACTTCCAAAATATCTCCCTCTACCACATTAGCCTGCGCAAGCGGATAGTCGCGGTCGCGCAAGGCTCCTTCAAGGTATTCGGCGGCGCGAAGAAACCCGCTGTATACGTCTTCTGATGTGGATCCCTTGTCGATCGCGGCGTAGCGCGTATCGCTTTCTTGATTGGAAACGCGGACAATAATGCTCGATAGGGTTAGCCGCAGGGCATCATGCTGAGCCGAAGGCGTCGAGGAGATCTCAGACGACAGCGCTGCGAGTGCAGATTGAACTTCACCATTGAACCAGTGATCCAGCCGAGGAATGTCGGGCACGGCGGCTCCACCGGCGGACCTGGCCGCAGACACGACTTTACTTGCCCATTGCCTGAAGTGCGAAGGAAGCGGCGAGGTCTTCACCCTGCTCATCAGGCAGGCGATCGGATTCAGGTCGACGCCGACCGAAGGAACACCACACCGTTGACTTTCAACGAGGGTGCTTCCACTACCGCAGAAGGGATCGAACACCGCCGTTCCACGCGGTAGGGGAAGAAGCTTCAACAGGGTTCGCGGCAACTCCGTGACGAATTTCGCGGGATACGGATGGATGCCTTCAATGCTGCTCTGGCTCACCCTCTCCGGAAAATCCCAATCTATCTCGGCAAGCGAATCAAATTCGGGGAGCATGACTTGGCCGGGGTTTGCCACCAGAGTCATTCACTCTCCTCCGCGGACTGTCTCACGGACGATCCACTCAGCGGCAGGACCGGCTGCCTCAACCTTGCATCTTCGCGAGCAAGGAAGTCCATAATGGCTCGACGCGCTACCTGTGCGACCGGTGCGTCTTCGTGGTCCGCAATGGTCTGAAGCGCCGAATACGCTTGGTCTTCCAAGTTGACCGTCACGCGGGCGGTCTTGATTCTGCCTCTAGGCCGTGCCATGGCCGCTGTTTAGTGCAGCAATAAACGGTTGTCAACACAGATCTTGCATATTGCATGTCGCGGAGGCCGGGCAGTGATGACGTCGACTCAAGCCAGAGTAGAGCAAATGCCCCGGTTTGAACCGCTGTCGCCCTCAGTTGTGAAGCCTCGTCAAGCGGCGGACCGCGAAGGGTGTCGTTCTCATTCACCCAATACATGGCCAAGGTAACTCCACCAGGGAGTCTTCATGTGGTCCGCCGAGCTTCCTTTCCATTCACCGAAACAACTATGCCGTTCGTTACAAGGACAACCAAACCGTGCTCGGCACCAGTCACCTCAAGGTAGACGCCGACTTGGGCTCGGTAGTGCTCAAGGGTTTCTGGCGATGGATTCACGTCGCTTTTCCAGTCAATGACTGCCTCCGGCGTTCCATCAGGACCGAAGAAGACGGCGTCAACAATACCCGCCGTCGCCTCCTCGTGCGTATCGCCCTCACTGGATCCATAGACCGTATACTCCGGCACGAGACCCGGCCTGAGGGCGGCAACTTGCGGCAACGACAAGGCGCGGAGGACACAGCCAGCGATCTCGGCAGGCGCCAATCCCTGCGCAGGATCGTCCAATACGGGTAAACCCAACGTCCGGATCAGAGTTTCCGCGCGCGCGACTAGTTCCAACCGCGCCTCCGCTGTTTCGCCCGTGAGCACCTCTTCGATCAGCTTGTGAAGGATGAGGCCGCGCTCGCGCCCACCCTGGATCGCGACTGCGGCGACGCCATCGGTCGGCGCGCCGTCGCCGTCCGTGACGAGGATCGTGGGCGTTTCCTCACTCGGCACCGGATGGGCCGCACCCTCGTCTCGGCTCGGCGTCCTCCAGACGATGCTGCGCGTGCGCTCCGCGATCCCTGCCGCCTCGCCGGCAAATATCTCGCGGGTCTGCTCGTTCTCCGTGACGGGCTCGCCTGCACCCACTCCCACCGGCAGACGGTCGAGATCGAGCGCGGGCAGCCCGGGCAAATCTAGATCGACCACGGAAAGCCAGGCCGAGGCCACGGCATCGACATCGAGCCGGGGCAGAACCAGGAGTTCCCGCGCCCGGGTGGTGGCGACATACCAGAGGCGAACACGCTCGCGATCGAGTTGAGCCCTTTCGTCGTTCCGGGCTGCCTCGTATCCGGTAGGCTCGAAACCGAAGACGCGGCAATGGAACCGCCCGCTGGCGCGGTCCGTCACGGCGCTGTCCGCCGTCATTACCCGGGTCATGGTATTGATGGGCACGACGATGGGCCACTCCAGCCCCTTGGCCGCGTGCATGGTGTAGAGCGCCACCGCTTCCTCTTGGGCGTCGGGTCGGCCCTCCACGGCGCGGGCCTCGTCGCTCCACGCAGCCGTCATCGTCTCGGCGAAGGCGCGTAGCCCCCGCACAGCATAGGCTCGGCTGAAGCCGAGATAGAGATCGACATTGGCCAGTGCGCGCTCCGCCTGGCCGCGATGGCGCCGCAGCAGGATGGGGCGAACCCGGAGCACGTCGATGGACTGGGAGAGAAGCGCATGCGGCGTTGTCACATTCGCCCGGCGTTGCAGCGCCTGAAGTTTCTCGACGATATCCCGCGCGAGAGGGTTCGCGACCTCCTCTGGCGCGACACCCAGATCGAGCCGCGGCAGATCGTCGGGTGCGCCCTCTGTGCGCGGCAGCGACCAGACGATGTCGAGCAGCTCCTCCTCCGTCAGCCCCACCAGCGGCCCGCGCAGCAGCGCACCGAGCGCGAGCGTATCGCGCCGGTCGGCCAAGACGCGGGTGACGGCGATGAGGTCCTGGATCTCCTGTCGCCTGTAGAGGCCCTTGCCCGCCTGGGTGGCGACGGGGATGCCGCGCCCTTCCAGCGCTTCCTCGTACCGCCAGAGGTCGCTCCCGGTCGGCGCCAGCAGGGCGATGTCTCCGGCCCGGCACGGGCGCAGCCCGCCGTTCGCGGGGTCGGGGACCGGCTCGCTGCCGATCAGGCGCGCGCACAGTTCGGCGACGGCCTCGGCCTCGCCATCGCGCTGTTGCCGCGCAGTGGCCTTGCCGTCCTCGTCGGCCACTTCGACATCCAGCGCGGCGACCGAGGGTCCCCCGTCCCGCGGTGGCCGGAAGGGGTCGAGCGCCTGGAAACCGGGCTGGCCGTTCCCCTCGGAAAGTGCGGTCTCGAAGCGCGCGTTCACATATTCCATGATCGGCGCGCGGGAGCGGAAGTTGGTGGCGATCGGGAGCACGGCGTCCGCGGCCCCGGCGCGGAACGCCTCGCGCGCCCGGACATAGGCGGCGATATCGGCGCCGCGGAAGCGGTATATCGCCTGCTTGGGATCGCCGACCAGGAACAGCGCGCCTGGCCGAAGCGCGAATGCCGTCCAGTCGATGCCATCGCCGCCTCCCGGCGGCTCGCCGCAGAGGCGCCAGAATATCTCAGTCTGAAGCGGGTCGGTGTCCTGGAACTCGTCAACGAGGACGTGGCGGAACCGCGCGCAGAGCGCGCGGCGCACGTCGTCATGGTCGCGCAGGAGATCGCGCGCCGAGAATATCAAGTCGTCGAAGTCCAGCAGCGCGGCGGCGCGCTTGTGCTCGCGAAACAGGTCCATGACGGGCGCAACCAGGGGCACGAGACCGGCGAGCACATGGGTGGCGACGGCCTGCTTGAAGGCTGTCCAAGTCCCGCAGCAAAGGGCGTATTGAGCACTGGCCGTGTCGTCCAGCCGCTCCGCCTCGGCCTTGCCCAGGCCCGCGCGCTTTGCGGCCGCTACCCATTTCCCCTTCTTGCGATACGCCCGAAATGCGCCCGATCCGGTGCATAGATCGGGGTGGGGCGCCATTACCAGCAGCGAGACGAGCGCGGCGGGCGTGTCAGCGGGGAGGGCCCTACCGATCTCTTCGGCGAGCTCTCCAAACCGACCGGCGATGGCGACGGTTTCAGGTTCCTCCGCCTCCGCCTCGTCCAGGAATACACCGAAACCGTCCACCGCTTCCCGGAACCCGGCAACGAGCCGATCGAGGTCCTGTAGCTCGTAGGGAGCGAACTCCCGATGCCGGCGGAGATGCTCGAGGACGGTGCGGATCAGCGCGATGGTCGCGTTGGGATCGTGCAGAACCAGCTCAGCCAGCAGGCCGCCTTCCTCGCTGGCGAGTTCTTCCCGCAGCCAATTGTCGACGATCTCGCCGAAGGCGAGCTCCGCTTGGTCGCGGTCCATCACGGAGGCCCCGGGGTCGATGTCGGCCTCGACCGGATAGGGTGTGATGAGCCGCTGGCAGAAGCCATGGATGGTCGAGCAGGTCATCTCGTCGAGCGCCGCATCGGCCCGGGCGAGGTTGCCGCACTGCTCTTCCGACAGGCCTTCGGGCAGGGCGGGGCGAAGCTCGACCGGAATGTCGCCGGCCGAAAGCGCGCTCACGAAGGCGCGCACCCGAATGAGCAGCTCGCTCGCGGCGAACTCGGTGAAGGTCACGGCGGCAATGGACTTGGGGGCGACGCCAGCCGCCAGCAGCATCGCGATCCGGCCCGCCAGAACCGCTGTCTTGCCCGATCCCGCGCCGGCCTCGACCAGGAGAGAGCGGTCGCGGACCGCGACGGCCTCGCGCCGCGCGGCATCGTCGGAGAGTGCAAGTCGCCCGTTCGCCATCACGGCGCGTCCCACACATGGGTCGCATCGCCGAGGAGTGCGTTCGCGGCCGACTCCTTCCGAACGCGGTAGACGGCGCCGGCGTTGGCCGGAAGGGCGAAGGCGAGGTCGTCATGCTTCTCGCCGGTGTCCGCGCCCATGACCGCACCGCCGGAAGCGAGATTGGCGCGCGCTGCCCGCAGGTGGCCAGCGAGCGTGCCTAGCACGCCGTCGGGGTCGTTGAGCCGCAAATCCAACTCTTCGTGCGGATAGAGCAGCGATGCCGCGATGGATACTTCCTCGCCTAGCAGCGCCCTCACCGCGAAGGCGTAGAGGCAGCGCTGCAGTTCCTTTCCGCCGTCGAGGACGATGTCGACCCTGGGAACGCGCCCGGTCTTGTAGTCGCGCACCAGCGCGCGTCCGCCGTCAGCGGAGATGTCCAGGCGGTCGATGTACCCCGCGATGTCGAACCCGGTACCGGCAATCTCGACGGCGGCCCCGGCATCCCACGGGACCGCACCGTCGGACTTGGGTTCCGACCCGCCGAACGGGACCTCGCCATAGGCGCGCGCATCCGCGAGATCCACGTCGCGGAAGCCGAGTGCCCGGCCTCCCAGCTGGCGCACCCCGTCGAGCGTGCGGCGCCAGATGACGGGCGGGGGCACGGCCTGCGCGGCTTCCCAGGATGCCGCGATCTCGGTGGAGGCGGTATCCATGGCCGTGCCGATCCGCTTCTCCGAGGCGCCTGCGAGACCGCCGTCATCCTCCAGCGTGCGAAGCGCCCGGTCGAGGGTCCGGTGAATGAGATCGCCCATGGCGAGGGGATCGAGGACCAGCGGATCCTCTCCGCTCTCGGGCGCGCGCCAGCGAAGTCCGTAGCGCCAGACGAACCCGAGCGGGTTACGCAGGAGCATGCGTAGCGAGCTCGCCGACTGGGTGCGCTCGAGGATGGACCCGATCACCGGGTGGTCGGGGCGGACGACGCCGTCGTGCGGCGTGATCTCCGCGCGCAGCCAATCGAACCAGCAGTCGGACGCGGCCACCGCCTGGGGCATGAGACGGAACTCGTCGGGCCGCGCCGTCAGCCGGTCGGTCTCGCTGAAGGCGTGCGCGGGCACGCGGTTGCGGGGCACGTAGGTCTCCGCGGTCGCAACCTGGAGAAGGAGTGTGCTGCGGCCGAGCAGCCGGCCGTCCTCGCCGCGCCGGGCGCGGGACAGCACGATCTCGCGCTCCGTCGTAGCCAAAATGGTTGCGAAATCGCGGCGGTCAGCGGCGGCGACGGGGAGCGGATCGAGCTCGGCCGCAGGCACGATGTGGTCGGAGAGAAGGCGGTCCTCCACCATGGCGCGCGGCCACCGCGCGGAGTTGAGGCCGAGCAGCCGGACGAAGCGCCGAGGCGATGCAGCGAGCTCGTTCGCCGGCATCCAGCAGACCGAGACGCAAGCGTCGATGCCGTCGTCCTGCTTGAGCGTCTCCAGGGTGAGGTCGAGCGAAGCGGCGGGACCCTCCGCGAGCGCCCTGCGCCAGATATCGCGTGCGTGCCCGCGCAGCAGCGTCTCGCCCGAATCGCCAGCGGCCTCGATGCCCCGGGACAACAGATCGACGATGGCGGCCAGCGCCGGGCCGCAGTCGATTCCGTCCGGCCACTCGGTGGCGCTCAACCCGTCGATCAGGCGCGTCCAGGCCTCGGGCGACGAAAGTGGCGCACTGGCCGGCAGGATGCGCGTCCAGCCCTCCGGCAAATCCGTGAACGGGCCGGCATGCGCCCTCAGCAGCGTATTCAGACGGCGCATCCGAGTCTGGGAGAGGCCGCGGAGCTGGATGTCCGCGAGCGCCGCCGCCGCCTGCCCCTCCCGGCAGGCCGTGACCGTGACACCGTGCACGAAATGCAGATCGAGATTGGCGTCGGCGCGGAGGGCGAGCAGATGGTCGTCATACTTGGCGGGAGTGGCCGAGGCGATGGCGATGTCGGCGGGCTCCGCCCTGCCGGACGCTAGCAGCTCGCGCGCCCAGCGCATGGCCTCGACCGCCTCGTGGTAGGCCGTGGCGGCGCTCACGGCGGAGATGTCCGGTGATTTCGCCTTGTCGCGCACGATCTCGACCGCCTCGCCATCGAGCCAGCCGGGCACCGGGCGGGGGCCCGCGTTCCAGCGCACCGGCACGCGGCGGGCGATGGCGTGGAGAAGGGGTCGCCAGACCGGCGAGAGTTCGGTGATACCGACGATTTCGATGGGTCCGAACAGCACTGCCGCGTTATCTAGCTGTCAATCGGCATTGAAGATTGACCCCTGATCGGCGTGCAAAATTGACCCCCTGAGAGGCACGGTGGAGGTTGTCCCGGTAGCCAATAGGGGGGACCCGCGCGGCTTCGTGTAGCGCCCTGCGCTAC
>MKWU01003461.1_pt1 | contig 20740 bp, 17 predicted proteins | sample 809101 | NCBI WGS metagenome assembly MKWU01 (sample SAMN05860141, study PRJNA318959) | sponge metagenome | host: Aplysina aerophoba | place: Slovenia: Piran, Adriatic Sea, Gulf of Piran | collected 2013-05-07
TACCTGGCGCGGGTTGACGACGACGACCGGCAACTCCTCGACCGCCAGAGCCGCCACAAGGGGCAGTTCCAAGCCTCCGGATGCCTCCAATAGAACGAGGGCAGGTTCAAGAGTCTTTAAGCGGGATACCAGTTGTCGGATCCCTGCATCGTCATTTAAGGTTGACCATCTTTCGTCCGAAGGAAAGACCGCGATGTCCATCCCGGCTTTGGCTACATCAATGCCTACATAGGTCTCTTGCCGTTCCATGAGCATCCTCCTGTAAATAATGGCCCTTCCTTGCAAGATACGGGCTTGATTAGCCCTGGCAACTTGTATGACGGGACGCTACTCTTGTCGCCAGTTATTTCTGAATGGAAGTATTCTCTGAGGGGTCTGGTGAGAACGTCGGAGCGCAAGAATCGTTTGTAACTCGCTGTGCAGTCAGATACACTACGCCTGCCAATCGTGACCGTTGCTAGGGCGTTCTCAGTTTATTCTAGGTACCGTGTAATTGGACCCTTGTAGCAGATTCGATATTTTGGAATCTCTTTTCGCCAATTGCCCCAACCAAGAGTACGAAACGACAGCGCGGTAATTGGTATGGTCATATTATCGTCGCATTGAGTCTAACTAAGTGGAAGGTGCAAGAGAATAATGCCGAATGAAAAGTTGGATTCCCAGGAGTCTGCCTCTGAACAGATTCTTAAGGAAATCGAACAGAACTTGGAACCCGGAGGGGTTCGTGACCTATGGCTGAGCCTCCGAAAGGAATTGAATGAAGGGGGATCGGAAGGTGTTCGAACTTACCTTGCATCCGAGTATGAGAGAAGGAAAGCAATTGTCAAGAATGCGCAAGAAGAGTTGACAAACCAATTGGAGGAGACCGCCTAATGTCCAGTTCGACATTTCGAATTGAGAGTGTGTCTATCGAGGGATTCAAAGCGTTCACGAAGCGGCAGACATTTGACTTCGGGAGCCGTCATATCTTCTTGTTCGGTCCCAATGGATTGGGCAAGACCAGCATAGTCGAGGCTATCCGTTGGTGCCTGTTCGGTTTGGCATCTCGGCCAGGTGAACTGGTGAAGAATCAATTCTATGGAGGACCTTGTATAGTTCAAATGACACTGATCGCGGCCGACGGACAGTGGACCATGCAGCGGCGGCTCAGGCCCTCTGGTGGAGAATCTGACCAAACGGTGCGGGATCCCAGTGGCTCAGAGCGAAATCTCGAGGAAGTGTTCCCACAACTGAGCCGCATAGGTCCAAGAGAAGGTACACATGTCATATACGCTGCCCAACAGCCCTCCAGCAGAAGACCAGAGGCCGACATAACTGACTTCAGCCATGTAGTGTATCGGTATCTGGGCCTAGAGGAAGTTCCTCGACTGTCTGACATGCTCTTAGCCTTAAGCAGGGATTGGAAGATTCAAGAGGACGAGATCTGTCAGGAGGTTGAAGCTCTCGGGGAGTCGTTCAGTCAACGACTTGCAGAAGTGGAGGAGAACCTAAGCCGAATTACTTCGGATCCGCCATGGGGGAATTCGCTTACCCCCACTAACCCCGACACCCGGGACAAGATCAACCAGTTGGTAAGAGACGCGAACGCACTCGGTGCCGAATGTTCCATTGAATCACTTGACGGCCTTGCACCTCAAGACAAGCTGTATGAAGTTGAAACCGCTATCCGCTCGCTCTTAACTGGGGAATTAGCCGGACTCACGCAATTGCTCACAGAGAAATCAGGACAGTTGAAGGACGCTGAGAGTCTGTTGGAAGCCGGAAAATCAGCGAAACGCCTAATGGAGGAACAGTGTAGCATTCGCGACAATCTACAGGCAGAGTTGGATCTGGGCCTAAACGGCTCCCAATTAGAGAATCTACAAGATCAGCTACTTGAAACGGAAACTGACCTTAAGTCCACGCAACTCAAGCTAGCAGTCGTTCGGTCTTCCTTGAAGTATTTGGAAGAGATTGACGATGGGAATGCCGATCATAATTGCCCAACTTGCGAGGCTGACATCCTTCTTTGCGAGGTGACAACGCAATTGGAGGGTTCGGAGGCCAGTGGAGATTGCGAGACAACCGGAATATTAGAACGTCGAGATCAGTTAAGGGATCAGATAACGACATGCACCCAATTATCGGCCCAGATTCAAGATGTAGCCAATGGAATCACCCAACACAAGAACGGCTTGGCCGAAGTTCTTGAGAAGACAGAGCAAACATGCAACGTGACCTCACCTGCGTCAATCGATTCACTGGGAGAATATGTTGAGGAACTCCGCAAGGACTATAAGAATCTGGAAGACGCACTAGACACCGAGGGTAAAGCGCTAAAAGATTGGGAAGCACGTATTGACAATTCCAGACAGGAAGTGAGATTCCACCAACAGCGCCTGCTTATGGACCGATTACAACGCCTTTATGACGTTCGCTATGAGGCTCTCCACAGTAGTCTGAAGGACTTGGCCGACCTTAGGGACATAGCAGACCAAACGCGGCTCCTCCTCAACTGTCAGCTTCAAGAGCGGCTGCGGACTGCTCTGCCACCAGTAGCGCAGGAAATGACAGAAGTCTATCTTCGTCTCACCGGAAAACCGACCTTCGACTCCATAGAGATTCGCCAGGGAGAATCCACAGACGGTTCAATGACCCTTGACTTGCGAGTTTCTTCTTCCCGTGGGCCCGGGACTTGGGGGGTAGAGCAAGGAATTCTAAACGGCCAAGCTCTGAATGCAATTCAGTTGGTTCCTTACTTTGTTTTTTCGCGCTACCAAGAAGACCCCTTGCTCGATCTCTTATTGTTGGACGACCCGACTCAGGCCTTCGATACTAACAAGATTAATTTGCTCCTGACTGAATTGGCCGACGCAGCCTCCCACGCCACCCTTTTTCTAGCTACGCACGAGGAGGACAGGTTTCTTCCAGTGTTGAAGGATTTCTTTCCGCCGAGTGACGTGAAGGCATACAAGGCTGTAGGAATAGACCACGAGGGCCCTCAATTCGAAGATGTCTCTATACCCCTATGAAGCGGCCAAATTGCTGACGGCTCTTAGAAATGATGTGGGGTTCCCCACATTTGGCCTCTTGGTGCAGGTATTATTTGCCCATGTCCTCTTGAGACTCGGCGGCAATGTATTAGCCATCAAACACCCCGGACACCCGGACATTCACGCCATGCTGGCTGGGCAGTTGTATAACGTTGAAGTGGAGACGGCGACACGGAAGACCTTACCACGCCAACTTGAACAGCGAGACCTCGACGTGTTACAGAACCTTAACGAAGGCGAGCGTGGCTACTACTGTGTATTGGACTGCGGCCCTCCTCTCGCTTGGCTATGTGTGGATGTGGAGTCTCTCGGTTCCAGGGCGGATGGAAGGCTACGTCTGTCATTACTCCGAGGGTACTCCAACCGTGAGTTGTCTTTGGACTGCACGGACGACTTCTCGCGGCTTGTCTTGCAAGAGGCAAGAAGTCTGCACCGTTTGACCTACGATGTGTTGCGCCGGGAAGCCTTGAGTGGCTGCCCGCGATAACTTATAGCGCGCGCTTCGGCAACAGGTTATATGGGGGGCAGATAATCTGTGGCTCGGAGGAGCGTGGTCAAATTACTGAAGTGACGCCCTGCTATGGGGCGCACTCGGCGACGAATTCTTGCAGATGTCTGGGGTGGGCAATTGTGCTCGGTAAGCACAGTTACCACGCAGCAATTTCACTTCGTAAGTGGACGGGTTAGCGACTGAAACGGGGATGTGCAGCTATCTTGCCTACCTGATCTCGAGGTTCTCGCCGACACTTTTCTCCCATCCTTCGAGTGAGAGAATTCGTAGCTCGTCGCAGCGCGACAGCATCTGTTGTCAAGGGCGTACCATACGCTGTTCGATATGGCATCCTCATCGAGCGAAGCGCCCAAAGGCAGTGACTAGAAGACGAGCTCGTGTTTTCGGATCAGATATCCGCAATACCGATTAACACTTTCGAACCGCTCATGCCTTACCGTATAGGGCAGACCACAACGTATAGTTCCTGCGAGGTGAGAATGAGATTAGAGGCCCGGCCCAGATGACGCCGATAGATTGACACGCCTAACCACACCCTCAGGCTACCGGAGTCGATACATAAATCACTTGATTTAAGGGACGACTCCGGTGGAGTCAATAGAAGGGATAGACCCAACCATAAATTAGTGACACAGAAAGTCCCACCATTGATGGGCTTCGCACCGAGCGTCATCAAGCGAGAGGTGAACTGCGCTACTCCGCACAACTCTGGCAGCTCAGAGCGTCATCTATCAGATGACTGCTCGCTTTGCGGCGTGTCCTGTCTACAACTCTATAACACGTTCGAATACGTTACATGCGGCGCCTTTAGCGCAACCTTATGGTCCGAACGTTATTGATGCCTCCAAGATTCGTGAGTGCGATTGGCCTCTGATCCCACGCTTCAATCTCATCGGGATTGTAGACAGGCCAAATCGGATACTCAAACAGACCCACACACATCGCCCATTCGCGGTTGTTGGTGTAGAAAGCCGTGGCAAGCTCTTCGCGCTTCGCCTTGTCAGGCTCACCAGCCATCCGCAGGTAAGTCTGGGCAGCCCACGGTACTTCCATTCCTACGCCGTAGCCACCCGCACTGATCGAGCTCATCACGAAGCCGTGCGCCCAGTCAAACGGAAAGTTCGAATGGTTCTCTCTGTCGCAACCAATAAACGGTGTCTTGTTCGTGCGGGCAACCAGACCCGGTCGAAATGTATCGTACTCGGTCCTGATCAGGTTGACCTTGACGTCAAGAATATCCCGCCAGCTTGCACCAACTGCCTCACCCACCGCATCGTTAAGCTCATTGGTTCCCGTCCACAAGTCTATTTCGAATCCGCCCGAATAGCCTAGTTCCGTAAGTGCGAACTTTCCTGCACCAAAGTCAGTGCCCCAACTCCACTCGTCTTGATAGCTCGGATTGTTGATGGATAGGTAAGGCTGGTGGTTAACCACGCCCAGACCGGAGATGATGTTCTCTACCAGGTCATCGCGCTCGATGCCCCATGCCAGAGCGTTGCGCACCAGCTTCGAGGACTGCATGGAAGGCGTTTTCTCGTCATAGGCGCCGTTCTCAAACGGGTTGCCGATGTAAGGGTAGCCTTCGGTCTCACGGTCACGCTCAAGATGTTCACCCGTCAAAGCGCCAAACTCTTCCCAGTAGTTGCCCGCACCCAGGGCAATGTTGAGCATCGTGTTATGCACCCCACCCTGCTGCGCTGCGAACCCTTGTGACAGAAGATTAGGTATGTCGGATAAATTGACCTGCGCAATCTGCGTTTCACCCACCTCTAACGCTGCTTTGCGGGAATCACCTGCAGGAACGTCACGCCACTCAAGCTCCTGTACAAACGGGCCGATGTTGTCCTCGCCTCGCGCGTAGTAATCGGGGTATGCCGTGAGCTTGATGTGCCTCTGTTGGACCCAACCCTCTGTGTCTTGCGGCTCATTCACCTCGAAAGCGCCCACACCCACAAATGTCCTCTGCATGCCCTCAATGCCCTTTTCATCGAAAACCCTTTTGCTGACGATACCTGCCGTCTGCCAGAAGCGACTGAAACGGTGCAATACGCCGCGGCTGTCGTAGTTACGATACTGCAAACGCACGGTGTAGGGATCGATCGGGTCCATGCTGGCAATCAGCGGAGCGAAATCACCCGCCTGCCCATGAACGCTCTCAGGGTTCGTTACCGAATTAGCGTCGTTGTAGGAAAATGCAACGTCCTCGGACGTCATCTCGCCCCAGCCATTGTGAAATTGCACACCCTCTCGCAGCCTGAAGTCCCCATATTCCAGAGACGGGTCCAGTGTGAAGTCCGTAGCAAGCATCGCCTCCGTCGTTGGTAAACCCTTGTCGTCCAGTGCAGAGTTGAACAGCGTCTCCGTCATTCCGGATAGGTAGACGATTTCTGAGCAACCGCCCGCGCTCTTGGAACAGAATCGCGGCAGTCCGCTGGGTACGCCGATTCCGTCTACGGCGATCACCAGACTGCCCGACGGCTGAACCAACTCTAAGTTCTGTGCCGATGGCATAGGCGTGGAGACTGGACCAACAACAGCAAGATTCCGTGAACTGGTCGGAGTAGCGCTTGGTCTGAGAGCCGCAGCAATTGCGGCGAAATTCGGAACTGGCGTACGGGTAGGTGAAGGAGACGGGAGAGGTGTCGACGTAAGTGTCGGTGCGGTAATCGTCGCGAGGACTTCTGCAGTCGCCTGGAAGTCCGGAGTCGGCGTTTCGGTGGGTGGAATGGCGGTCAACACGGCCGAGATCATGGATTGAATGTCCGGTGTTGGCGTCGAAGGCATTGTTGCCGTAGGTTGCGGCATAGGCGATGGTACATGCGCGGATATTACAAGTGGGAGGGGTGACGGGTTCTGTGTGTGGATTGCAGCCGGCTCTGCAGCTTCGGGCGCTGCTTGCGTTCCCAGACGCTGAGATACGCGAGCCTCTACAGTGGCATCGATATCCGCCATCTCATTAGGTTCGTCGCTGCATCCAAACACCAAAGCCGCGATTAGAGTGACGACATGCAGAATGACCGTTTTTCTGGGCAACTTGGCATTGAGTGGCACACACGTCTCCTGAGGCTCTTCAAACCTAGACGGAGTGAGGCCCGTTTATTGGTACATCCTGGGTGACCTTGGACATTATACGGTATGGACGGCTTGCACGATAAGCTGCTGAGGCTACAGCAATCAACGTCTGTTACTCGGTCAACCACTTTTGCCGGCCCGTTGCCTCGATGATGTTAGCCACGCGTAACTTGGGCGGGCAGCCAGCGATTGTGCCAGGAATTCTGAAGCTGACTTGTCCCAGGAATGAACAGCATAGAGACCACGCGGCATTCTGCATTCTGCGTGTGGTGGTCATGGCAATTGCGCGGCATTCTGGAGGGCTCTGCATCAAGCCTTACAGTGAGCCTCAAGGACCTGAAGTTACTGAGGCACACATTTTCTCCTTTGTCGCCCCAGGGTCTCGTAGCTGTCGTATATAATCGTGGTTCTATAAGCCGTCACCGCCTGCCCAACCCGAAGAGCCACCGATTCGGCTTCCTGACGGGGGAACTAAGGAACTTTTCGAGTTCCCTGTGGTCCAGAACTATCTGGTCCGACACGCTCGACGCGTCATCTATCACCCAGTTCGGTATGTCCTCACGCAGATCCCGGAGCGAGCGAGTATCCACGCCTATCAGCACATGCCTGCCCGAGAGCGTCCACTGACCGGTCGGAGGGTGCCGCTCCTTCGTGTACCTGTCGGCGCTCAGCAGTCCAAGAAGCACCTTCTCGGAGCGCTCATACGCCCTGCTCTGCACGCCACTGAGCGTAACGGGTTCGAGCCACGCCGGAGCCGGCTCTCCTTCCGGCAGGTTGCGCTGAAACAGCCGGCACAGCAGATTCGACGACATCTGAAGCACATCCACGTCTCTGTACGCATTCTCGGGCATCGTCTCCAGGATAGTGGACATGTCCTTCAGAAACTGCCGGTAGAACGACGTCGTAAGCGTGTCCTGTATCCTGGACACCGACGCCTGCAGCCTCTCCCGCGCCGCCGGCCTGTTGCCCGGGAGCGAAGTCTGCGTATATATCATCATGCTGCGCTTGATTATCTCTGGCTTGAAGCGCCTCGTGTCGAAGTTCATCAATAGCGCGATGCAGGGGTACTCGTCGCCGTGCGAGATCTCCCCGTCCTTCACGACCTCGTCGGCGTACTGTCGGAACCGGTTGTTTGACACGTCATCGAATACGACAGGATGCCTCCTGAACTCCTGTCTCAGGCCCCTGACCCGGGAGGGCGTGAACAGGTTGTTGGGCACGAAGCCCTTCTTGCCGTACCCGAACATAGAGATCATCAGCGTGTTCGTCAGGCTGCTCTTGCCGCAGTCGCTGCGTCCATACAGTATGGCGAACATCGGCTGCTGGAACTCCAGACCCTGCCGGATGTTGGCGTTTCTCAGGTCGCACATGAACGGAGCGAAGTATATCCAGGACATAAACCCGAAGTAGTCCCGCTGCAACCTGTCCACGTCTCCGACGAAGTCGTCCTCGTAGTTGTTGAAGAACTCCAGAAGCAGCTGAGCATCCCGCTTGACGTCCTCATTCTTCACATCGAGGTTCAGCTCGCTTCCCTGCAGTGTGAATGTCCCACGCCTGTTGTATGACAGTGATGGCAGGGCAGCGCTTTCGTCTTCTTCCTCCGGGCGCGCCACGGGCATGCGCCGTGCCTGCCTTACCACGGCGGGGGTGACCGGGACGTTAGGAGAGCCGTTTCGGCCACGCTCCAGGTCGGGCATCGCGGCGCGCTGCACATTGGGGACGTTGTTGACGTTGACCAGGATATTGGCAGATCCGTACTCAGCCTCCTGCTCCGTCTCGGGCGGTACGTACATCGTGACTTCGCGCCCCGTTGCCTCGACTTCCCTGAATATAGGCGCCTCGTCCACCGGCATAACGCCCGCGACAGCCGGATTGTCCCTCACCGCCATACTGCTGACCGGGGTAGCCAGCACATCTTCATACTGCCCGCGGTAGTGCTCCCACGCCAGGTCGTCGTTGTCATATACGACGAGCGTCTCCGCCTGACGACCGGAGAAGGCCGTCTCGGACAGGTTCGCGGAACCAACTACGACTCTCCGCATCCCGTCACGCTCGAGCAGGTATATCTTGGCGTGCGCGATGGCGTCCTTCACAACAAAGAATCGCGCTCTGCCGTCGGCGACGCGGTCGTGGAGTATCTCTCGTCGTTCAGGGCTTACTCCCGCAATGGCGACGAAGCCCCTGCTGAGGCGCTCGTCTATCTGCTGCTGGAAGTGGATGATCTGGCGCGGCTCACGTCCCAGTATGCCGCCATGCCCGAAGATGCACTCGAAACTCTCATACTCATAATCGCGCAGCAGGCCCATAATCATCGGAATGCTCGCGCTGTAGGTCAACGCCCGCATCGAAGTGAAACCGCCGAAGAGGCTGTCGCGGTCGAAGACTCCGGTGTCTTCCGAACGAGCGTACAGCACACTCAGAAACGGACTCTTCGTCTTCGAGTCGGGATCGTCGAGAAGCAGACTTCGCTGCGTCATATTGCCGACGTCAGGATTTATCATGGCTAATGTCCCATTGGGTGAATTTGGACGGATTTTATCATGGTGTCAGACCGAGTCCGCCAGGCAGCGCAGCGCAGATGCGTTTCGGCATGATGCAGCAATCAGGCACTGAGGAAGAGTCGTCTTATGTGCGGCGCACAGAATCTGCAAGCGATCTTACAATGAAAGTCCTGCGAACACCGCGGGTGATTCCACGCAGCCTAGGGAGGTGGCAGGTCTTTCAACAGGCTCGATCTGCATACGCATTCCCCTGCTCCCGGCCCATCCCGGAGGCGTCCGGACAATCGTGTCATCGCAGCGCTGCAGCTGGCCTACGTCCGATTAGTACCAACCCTCGTCATCCTCGTGAACAGAGCCGTGGTCTGGATACGCCTGTGCGCAGGAAAGCGGACAGAACACCCGCCGGTCAATATCGGAGACCGTGGCCAGGAACTTTGTGACGGCCCCGGACGGGAATTCCGGCCGGCTTTAACGCGTGTCTGAACAGCGGTGACGGATACGCTACCCGCGGCTGGTGCAGTGACTGCATCTTCCTGCTCCCTGAAGCTGTTCGAATGCAACGGTGGCCCAGGTGGCAGTGACGATTCCGGAGATTAACCCTACCTGACTTAGTTCCCCCGAACCCCACTGAGGGCCGGGACCGCGCACATTGAAGGACGACAGATCGGCTACCCTCGGCCTATATGAAGACTTTCCCCGGCGATTCCCAAAATGAGGACTTGGCAGGTTCGCGGCAGAACTGCGCCTTTGCGGCCGTTCAACGGGAAAACAGACGAATTGGGCTATGCCCACCACCCTCAGATCTCAGCTCGTCGACACGCTCGTCAACGCAGATGTAGCACACTCTTACGCCCATGTGCTGAAACTGCTGCCTCGGAGTGCCGGGCTAGCCGCAGCGCTCGCACTCGGTCGGTATCCCGTCGCCGTCCCCGGCATCCTCCAGGGTCTGCCAGCTTGGCAAAGTTGTTTCATAGCTCTGATTCAAGATAGTACGGCCTCCTTTCCCCACGCCAGACACCGGACTGGCATAGGTCTCTCTTACGCCAGTCGTGCACCAGAGAGAACTGACAGCACGCCAGATGGCGCCATAGTGCAGGAACTGGGTTGGACTTCCCAAAGGAATATGAATGTCATGCAGCCTATCGCGATATCAGGATCAAAAGCGCCGCTATTCGACGCGCCGTATCCGTGAAGTGCTGGATCTCCTCAGGTCTTAGCGCCCTGCCCAGGATCCTACTCTCCCGATAAGAGAGCCATTTCTTGAGCACCTGGTAGCCACCGAGCTTGTAATCCCACACGGCGGCGGGGATGTTTTTCCAGTAGGCACGGCCGTTTAGATAGATGTCGAAGGTGGTTTCGCCGAGAATAGCGACGTCATCGCCGACCACGGACCGCTCGTCGGAGGTATAGGGCCGCTCCTCGAGTCGGCCCTGACCCGGCATGACCGCCTGGGCTGACCCAAAATGCCCCCAACCGGCTTACAGTTCGAAATCCCGACCATCCATGTTGCTGCCGTCGAGTGTAGACGGAACGGCCACTACAGCGACCTCAGAACGCAGCGGTGCTATCGTAACACCGGGGACAGGAGAATCCGAATCCAGGAGCGCGGCAATCTCTCGGCCGCGCGATGCAGACTCTGTCAGCTCAGCTGCATCTCCGTCATTGTTGCCATCCGGCCAGCCCGGAATGGGGATCCGCGGCCACTCCATCCTGAGAGCGCCGGCGTTTTCCTCACGGTAACTAGGGTCGTGTAGCACAGCCAAGACGTGATGGAACAGATCTTCGACGTCCGTGCCGGTTCGTTCGAGGTAGGTTTCGGCAGTTGGCGATAGATTTGGCCTGCGCTGTTTTACGACTCCTTCCACTCCGAGACCGTCGTTGCGAAGATACGCAGGGAACATGCTGGCGCCCCACTCGTTCAAGTGGAGAGATGCGATATGGGACGTGATTGCGGTTTGGGGTTCGGTAGAGTCCCTTCGCAGCCGAGGGACAGAGGAAAGCCACAGGTTGTTCTCGAATACATGCGATTTGTAATCAGCACGCTTCTCGTCAAGTAGCTTCGTCTCAGCCTCCCAATAGAGCCAGCGAGTGTTGAAAGGCCTGTAAGCATATTGAACGAAGCCTGAAGCGATTGGAGCCTCGCGCTTTAGCAGTTCATCTCGGATCGTGCGCGCAGAATATCGGGCCGAGTCCTTCATCACCACAGGGTAACGGCGTGCGATTTCCTCGTGCGTCAGATCTGAATTGAAGTAATCGGTGACGCGGCCCCTCAGCCGGTCAAGATCGACATCTACCAGGAAAGCGTCACGGCTGGTCTTTACTCCCGGAAATGAGGCTGGGAATAGGTCCGGTAAAGACGGCCAGTCAGGCCAGTCACAGCTTACCGAAATTGGAACGAATGGCAGCCCCAGATGCAGAGCAGGAGGAACCTTATCATAGAGTGTTGCCGGGCTGGACTCAGCTGTCTCAGCAAGTTTCTCAGGCTTGTCCTGGCCCCATAAGTTGCGGAACGCGACAGTCTCGGTCGGCGCATGATCGGCTTTCCGCACCAGTGTCGTGATCGCGGTGCCAACCTGTATGCCCACGGGATCTCCAGGTGTCGAGAAGATGCTTGGGTCGGGAGTGCCATCAGGGGCGACTTTACCCGTTCGATACTTGTCTCCATTCAGACTGTCTATCCGTATCGCATCGAACTCACGCAGGTAGCGCTCCCGCATTCCAGTGAACGACAGGCCGTCCAGCCAAGAATAGTTGGATATGAAGCAGACGATTCCTTTTCCCGTTCTTTCGGCGATGCGACGCTCCGCCATCCTGAAGAAGCGCACGTACAGGTCGTTTAACCCTTGTCCTTCTGGCCTCCTCACTCGTCTGGTAGTCCGGTAGGCTGTTGACAGCTCTCGCTCTTCCTCCACCGCCATGCCCGCATAGCCGTTGTACGGCGGATTGCCCAAGACTACCAGTACCGGGGTGTCCTGTTTGACCCTTTCTGCGCGGTCCCGTTCTTCCTCGAGTTCAAGGAACGGGAGTGATTTCTGTACTGTCGGCTCCCATCCGGTCAGCGCGTTGGTCAGGAATATTCCCGCACGCTCGCCACCGTCCTCGGACAGCGGCGCATCGAGATCCTGCATGGTGAGTCCAACCTGAAGATGAGCCACAACGAATGGGGCGGGCATGATCTCGAAGCCGAAGACACGCCCAGTGGCGGCCTGTTTCACCCTAGCTCCGACGAGCGCGCCCAAGCCTCGATCCTCGAGGTTCTCTCCGATGCGGCGCAGCACCTCGCTGACATATGCACCGGTGCCGCAGCAGGGATCGAGCACGTAGACGTTCTCAGCCGCCAGTCCGTCGGCGATACCCAGATCCTCCTTGAGAGCATTGTCCACCCGGGCTACCATGTAGCGCACCACTTCCGAGGGCGTATACCAGACACCGAGCTGCTTGCGAAGATCGGGGTCGAACGCAGCCAGGAAGGGTTCGTAGAAGTAGGACACAGCCTCGCCCTGGTCGAAGCGTTCGAAGAACGCGTCCCGGTCCACACGATCGAGCGCGGCAGAAGTCCAATTGAGGACCTCGACGAGCCCAAGAGGCGCCAGCTGACCGGGGTCAGCAACCTGCTGGAAGAGCGCTCTCAGCACGGGAGCGCGGAGATGCCAGGTGGACAGTCTCCAGTCGAAGGTTTCGCCCTCTTTGGGACCTGGCCTCTGCCGACACCACAATACCCAGGCAGAAAAGATGCCGTAGAAGAGTGTCTGCACCAGCGTGGAATGGAAGAATGCGGATCCGCGTTCTCCCTCGAACCTCACGCCCAGAGCGTCTTCGAGCGCCGAACGAATGGTGTTGAGATGCGGTGTGTCGCCGGCTGCCTCCACTCGCGCCAGGGCATCCCGTGCGTAGGACGCCAGAAGCCATGCCAGGTCGCCCGGATCAGAGAGTGTAGCGCGATGGGAAAGCACGCGGCGGAGATATTCCCCCAGGCCTGCTCCGACGACCCGGGCGGACGCTCGCGGACGCAAGAGCATGTTATTGAAAGCTTCTTCCGATTCCGCCAGACGAAAGGTCTCCAGCGGCACAGGCTTACCTTGCGGACCCTCGCCTACGAGTACGAAATCGCGGGTGTTCGTGACCAGCACGAGCCGGTACTTTTCCCAGTATCTGCTGACCTGATCGCCTTCGGCTGTCAACCATGCGTCGTCGTCGGCAGGTTTGACCTCGACGACACCGCACGCCGGTATCTGACCTCGGCGAGGATTTCTCCGCTGCACCTGATTTGCGGCATAAAGACCAAAGTCGGGATGTCCAGCGCCCTGGTCAGCAACCTCCTGCACGCAGAAAACCTTGGGCTTGAGCGTTCCACCGACAGAGCTGAAGAGCCCATTCAATGCTGGGTAGCTGGATCGCTCGCCAGTTGCGCCTCCGGATGCCCTGATTCTGCGCAGTTCGGAGAGATATGCCTCGACTGTAACGATGAGTGTGGCTGGATCTCGTGCCATAGTGTCCTTCTTGAGGTGGGGAGAGCGCTCATTAGAGCGCGCCTCTCCACACCTTCCCCTACCACCTCCTCATGTAGAGAGTAGGTAGTAGGGTGTAGGCATGTAGGGATAAGCAATTTAGATATGGAATCGGCCGCTTTTATAACTTCAAAAGGCGGTTTCAGTAACATCAAATGGCGAAGCTTATAACATCAAACGGAATGCCTGGTAACATCAGATGGTAGTCTGGATAACATCAAGTGGTGGTATCTCGTAACATCAAATGGCACTCGCTTTCGCGGCAGAATAACATCAAATGGTAGTGAACAGATATCAGTAGCAGGAAACTGTAACATCAAATGGTAGTGCGTCTCTTACGGCGTATCTGGCGGCGGAAGGATGCGCCGTCCCTCAATGCGTAGCTCGCCATATTCTTCTAAGTGTTCAAGTGCATCCCATGCCCGCCGGACTAGCACACCTCGGTTGCGTACGCGGGTATTTGGAAATGCCAGAGCTATCGCGTCCTCATCTGATAGGGGGTCGTAGGGGTCCAATCCGGTTCTTCGAAGCCAGCGTCCGCTTTTCGTCGGCGCGTGAGTGCGTCCGGGCTCATGCCAGAGGAACGACAGCCCAAGCAGAGCGCGGTACGCTGGTGCGCTCTCGGCCCCCCACTGGTCGAGGCTGCCTGGTAGCTGTACCCCACCTTCGACTTCAGGCGGTATGTCCAGTACGACGCCGATCGGCATGTCGAGGTCAATGCGGCCAAAATTCTCGTTGATGCGCAACAAGTGATGGAAGTGACCGTAGCCAGTCTCGGGGTCAAGGATAGGGATCCGCGCGTCTTGGTTGATCACTCTTATGGCTTCTCGGATGCGCGGCCACAGTTCCCCTACTGATCGCTGCCGACGAGGTCTGCCGTCCAAACGTTCCAGTGGGTATAGTGCGTTTCTAAGGTCCCGGAATGTAATCTTATACGAAACGAAGCGCTCTCCATGCCTCACGACAGAGGAAGGTGCAGCTGCCAGCTTCACCAGCATCCTAGCGGGAATTGGCGCAGCGCCGTGTCCGCCGCGAGCTTCCCCGGCCTCGACGCCAAGGTCGTACAGGTTGACGGGCAAAACGGGAATCCGTCCAGTGACACGTCCATCTTCGAAGCCTGGCAGTGCGGCCTGAGCCCCGTCGGCATCAAGACCGACGTGAGCAGGAGGGAGGTAAAGCCTGTTTGTTCCGGTATTTCCGTCACGCATCGCGATACGAGGAGCGATCGTATCTCCTCTTAGACTACCGTCGTCGTCCCTGACAGCCTGAACTTCGAGTGGTCCAGATTGCCATGCGGATATCAGCGGTGCGAGAGGGTGCTTTACCTCCGAGTCGCTTTCTGCGGCTTCTTCCCAGACGAGGTGAGCGAGTTCCGAAAAACTCCCGCCGCTCTCGATGGTTGCATTGTCCGATGGTGCCAATGCCTGCCAACGCTGGAAGAATTCTTCACGAGCTTCCGAACCCCAGGCCGTGGTCGTAATAAGGTCGTCAAGTTGCCGAAACGTGGGGTACTTATCAGGAGGGCAAACGTCACCGTTGCCGAGAGATCGCCATACGACCTCGGTGAGCAATTTCAGAGATTTCTGGCTTGTTTGCGCCATCGAATTTACTCTCTATTTAATCTTGTGTTAAAACACAGTGTGTTTAAGCAAACTATGTTCTGGCACTCAAACACTATATTGCGTTATTAAATCTCTCAGGGTCGAGATTTCCCTGCTTATCTGCAATGGGTGGTTCAGTGTCTCCGTAGTCAGCGATTCGACCAGTGCTTTCTGACCAAACGCCGAGCCGGTTTGTAAGCCATATCGCCCCCGTCACCTCACTATAATTCTGCTTTGCGTTCACCAGTCGGTATGCATAAGCAGGCTCGCACTTGCAGTTTCGAGGGGTGCCGCAGTCACCCTGACATCCTCTCTGAACGCTCTCGATGTTCCACATTGCTCGTACGCCTCCCAGGATTCCCGTCGATCCCGAGTAAGCAACACCTGGCGTCTTAGGAGGATGGGCGATCAGCAACACAGCGCAGTCGTTGGCGTCGGCCCAGGCGGCCCAGTCAGAAAAGAATGCTCCGACTTGTGACCGGTCAATCTCGCTTGCGCCATTGGCGACTCCAAGTGTGTCTATCACCAGAAGTCTAGCGTCATTCTGCTCTGCCGCCAGACGTAGCGTTTCACCTGCAGGTGTCAGTCTTGGTACGGCATTATGTTGACTCGAAGCCCACAGGTGGCCACGAGCGCGCATGTCCGCTATCTTGAAGTTATGTCCGTCGCCGACTCTCCCACTTTGCTCAAGCCAATAAAGACGCCCTCTAATCTGCTCCGGACTATCTTCCCAGGTCGCATAGACGATTCTGCTAGGGTCAAGAGGCTCGAACCCCATACCGTAGTCTGCTCCGCATGCCGGCATGAGATTCGTTTCACCGAGCCACTGCCCATCGCCACTAAGGGCCCAGGCGAGTTGAAGAGCGAGGCGGGACTTCCCTACCCCGCCGTCACCGGTGAGCATAGCGACGGAGTTTCTAGGAAGCCAATTCTCGACGAGCCATCCTTGCCAGTAACGGGCTGGGATTCCGTCCAGCAGTTCAAGCGGCCTGGCCCGTTGCGCATGTTCCAAGGAAAATCGGACAGCATCGAAGTCCGCAAGCAACGGTTCCCGCCCAGACAGGAGGGACTCGTTGATTCTTTTAGCAGCAGCACTGCCAGCGTCGAGAACGGGAGACTCGTACCCAGGCGAGTCTGTAAGGAGCTCGAAGTTATCCTCTACCGCTGCCCAGTCGACACCGCCTTTGGCGTCGAAAGCTTCCGCGAGGTTGTGTGCAGCTTGTTGGAGGCTTGTCGGTTCGACCTCTATTCGGCTTGCTGCCAGATGCCCGTTCGGATTGTTCGTCGTCATACTCGGCCGTCCTTATTTCAGAAGCGTTGAGGCATATCTGAGCGCCTCGAAATCCGCCATTCCCTCGCTACAAAGTTCTTTCGCGAATTTTGCCAACTCTTCTGCATCGATAATGCCCAGTGGGGCCTCGCGAGCCGCGTCTGCGGCATCCTTGCCAGTGTCAACTCCCATTACGTCGACGGACTGTCCTTTGAGTTTTCTCGCTTGGGCAAGTGCAATTACAGAGTCAAGGCCGGGGCGCCTACCCTTTTCATCTAATTCGTCCATATCGGGCCAAAGTGTCACTCCACTGAAGACCGACAATGCATCTCTCCAGGCGAGCGTCGGACGAGGAGTCGTTAATGTCGCAATCACCGGGTCTGGGTCTCGTACGGCGAGCGCAAGGGCGTCTGCTGCGCCTTCGCATACCGTTACGGAAGCGCCTCGAATGTCTCCGATTGACCATACGGCCAGTCTGGCATTGCCGAACTTGGGCTTGTCCACCCGGTTGCCCTGCGAATTATCGTAGTCCGCTCTTTTGCCATCCGCGTCAATACAGATGAGTTGCACCGCGGACAGCGGCGGAGTCTCTGGATAACTCCCTCTCCAGCTCTCGATGGATGCAAGAGGAAGCGCAATCGCCCCAACTCCAGAATGCGTTCCTCGAAAGACCGGGGCCTCCGCCGGAATCCAGCGTCGAGATGATGGAAGTGGCAACTCAGGCCGCCAGAGGTTGCGCTGGCGCATCCAATTGCGAATCGGATGGTCTGCGGCGTCTGCTATAGGCAGGATTTGGGCTCGAATCCACCGGAGAGACTCGCTTGGGCCCCTGTCAGATGTCCTGATACCATTGGGCTGTTTCTTGGCTCTCTCAGAAGCGTGTGCGCCGCCGCCCTTTGTCGGATAACCTGCATTCGTGGCGTTCTCGAACTGTTTTCTCAAAAAGCCATGTTGCTCGAGCCACCCCAGAGCTCCTGCCTTGTCCAGGCGTCCTTCGCGCATCACTAGAGTGACCACTCCCCACCCTCCGCCTCTTCGAAGTCGCTCCATGTGCCAGTATCGAGTCTGAGCGTGAACGAGCTCTTACGTCCCCAGCGCCACTCCCGACTGGAACGGCTTGACGGTTCCCCGAGAAGACGTTCGCATACTGACGGAGCTATCGAAATGAACTCTTCGTCGGATCGTGCTAAGTGGACAGGATGCAGTGGCGTCGTCATGGCTAAACTTTTGTGCTGAAGTCGAGCACCGGATGTGAGTGCAGCACGTGAATCACCCCGTCTTCGACGTTCATGCTGACCCCATTGCGGCGCATTCGGTTCAATTCGCTTGGGTCCGGGGCTCGGGACTGTCCCCAGTATTCAAAAGCGCTCCGGACGTCAAGGAGGTGTACTGCTTTGCCTGTTATGCCCATGACGACGGGTGACGCGACGTAACCCCTAAGCCTTGCGGCTCTCACTGCGGCTTCGCTGATTCTAAACAGTCGAGCTGCGGCAGCTGGAGTAAGGAATTCTCCTCTCGTCTCTTCAACAGGTTGAAAGTCAAACTGCTTGGTGACCATGTTCCGCTCTCCTGTTAGGCGTTTGAAGCATTATGTCAGTTGCGGTTGCGTAACGCAAACAACTGGGCTTTAAGGGCGCTCGCATAGGAGCGAATGTGCAGCACTGTGTCAACGCACACTATAACTGAGCACATTATGGGAAACCAGATTATGTTAATCTGGTTAAGCACCATGTGTTTTAACACACTCTGTTTAAGTACATTGTTGGCCAGGAATGCAATTGTCGAGCCTGATGCCCTCTACTCATTCAGCCGGGTACAGGGCGTCGAATTAACCAGAAGATGACCTAGAATCTCACTGAAGGCTTTTGAACTCCGCTCTAGAATACAAAGTGCGAAAGCAGATTGTGTAGATGTGTTAAAACACATTATGGTAAAACTTAGCAAGAGAGGGAGTGCCATGATTATTGCGGTGCTTGGCGAAAAAGGGGGGACGGGGAAGACGATGGTGGCCACCAATCTTGCAGGGATGAGGGCTGCCGCGGGTAACAGGACGCTACTAATTGATGCCGACCGACAAGGGAGCTCGCAGCGCTGGGCCAACATACGCGAGAGCGAAGATCTGCCTCGCGTGGATTGTGAGCCACTGGCAGGTGATGCGCTACTCCGTTTCGTGAGAAATCGAGTATCCCGTTATGATGATGTCGTAATTGACGTCGGGGCAGGAGATAGTGGCGAAATGGAAATTGCACTTCTCGTGGCTGACAACGTGATTGTTCCTGTGCGACCCACAGCAGCGGACGTTTGGACCATGAGTCTCGTGGATGGCCGAGTTGGCGAAGCAGTGCGTCGTAATCAAGGTCTTCGTGCCTGGGCGCTAATAAATCAAGTGTCGCCGAATCCGCGCCATACCGCTGCTGCTGAGACTCGTGAAGTGCTCGAAGATGGCTGCACGTTCTTGGGCGTGGCGGAGCCAATACTGTGTGACAGGGTAGCCTTTCAGAGAGCATATTCGGAAGGGCGGACGGTGGAAGAGCATGGGTCGCGTTCCGAGAAAGCTGCGTCTGAAATGTCAGCACTGTACAGCGTCGTCTACAGTCAGGAATACGCCCAACGGGACCCGGAACAAGCTGCATAGCCGACACCCCGTCCAGACAAGGAGATTGCTATGAGAATAGAGATGGCACCGTCGGGTGCAGGTGGAAGCGGGAGGGGGAGTGGCTCAGGCATGAGAAGCGTGAAAGAACCCAGAAAATACATTGCGTTCCGGCCACCCGAGAGTGTAGCGCGAAAGATACACCTCGTGGCAACGGGTAGAGGCATGACCGTCACGGACTACATTCTGGAATTCATGGGTGAACAGATAGATCAAGACTTTGTCGATTTGGCGGCTCAGCTTCAGCAGGAGACCGGATAAAGTTCGATCATCATGTTTACGACTGCCGCATATCCTACCGCCGTCCGTGATCCAGTCGACATCGTCTTTATGGCGGGTGAACTGCGGATGTACGAAGGGCATCGGCTACTCTATAGTAGGTTAGAGTTCTTTACCGAAGGAAGATGATGGCTCTGCAAGAATTACTGCCGGAACGGCTCGGCGCGCTCATACCCCGTCATTCCGATGAGGATGCGCCTTTGTGCCTAATTCGAAAGGACGCAGCTCAGGAACAGGAGCATCAACTTGCCAAAGACCAGGACGCAGTCGACCCGAATGTGTCGCAGCACCTGGAACAGTTGCTCCTAGCTGACTCGGATGACAGGCTGGAGTATGTGCAGCACGCGAACCCCGGGCTCACAGAAGACCATCTTGATCAAATTGCATCGACATCACAGCGCTGGCTGGATGCTGAGGCGCGGGATCGAATCAGAGTATTGGCTCGCAAGTGCTATGACGATGGACAGGACGCGCGGACCGCTCTAATCAATTGGTACACGATCGAGGAGTTTCATAGGCTGGCGGAGATTTTCAGAGCGACTACGATTCCCGATCTAGATCTCGCAATGTGTTATGCCGTCTGCGAAGCTCGCGATGCTGTGTATGCCTCCCACTTCATTTACCTTGCTCGCTCTCGCCACGGAGTGGACCTTGGTGTCACTAATCAGACTCCAGAAAAAATTGCCAGTGACATCAGTTTCGTCAACGCGCGTTAGGACACATCAGCAAAGTGCCTCCGATCACAAGGGGAAGCATCTACTGGTATGACTACGGCCCTATAGTCGGCAACGAGCTTTCCGATCGCCGCCCCGCTGTGGTCGTCAGCAACACTTCTCTCAATGACATCCTCTCGTATGAAATCTCTCTTCACCCTCGTACCTGTCGAAGTTGGTAATGGACAACGCATCTTGAAATACGATCTGTGCAGTTTCGAAGCCGATTCCGTGTTTTGCCTTGTTGGCGGCGTTCTTGTCCTCATCCCATGTCCAGCGCAACGACCCGCCTCCGCTCGATTACGATAATAGCATATACACCGAAGTGTTCAGGTGATCTCAGAATCGCCATTCTATCTCATGACGCTGTTAGAGTCAGCGAGTCTGCTGTCGCTTTGTGGATGAGTCAATCTGCTCTATAATCTTTCCCACTGATTCAATAAGCTGAAAAGGGGCAAGGCCATGAGCAGCAGAAAAACTATTAGCGGAGTCGAGCGCGTGTACCAAGCGGCAGACGCGTGGAGGGCATGCGCACTTCTAGCGGATGATTCTCTATTTGCGCCAGGAGAATCCATCTGGTCCGCAAAATGGCTTCGTGAA
>MKWU01003463.1_pt1 | contig 20730 bp, 16 predicted proteins | sample 809101 | NCBI WGS metagenome assembly MKWU01 (sample SAMN05860141, study PRJNA318959) | sponge metagenome | host: Aplysina aerophoba | place: Slovenia: Piran, Adriatic Sea, Gulf of Piran | collected 2013-05-07
CGTTGGACAAGAATCTGTATGATCTGTCGGCCGAGGAGCGGGCAGGCGTACCGCAGACGGCCGGGTCATTGGAGGCGTCGTTGGATCACTTGGAGCAGGATCGAGACTTTCTGTTGCAGGGGGATGTATTCTCCGACGATCTGATCGACGCGTGGATTGACTACAAGCGCACTGAGGAGGTCGATGCCCTTCGCTTGCGTCCCCATCCCTATGAGTTCGCGCTCTACTACGACGTGTAAACAACTATAGCTACAACCGACAAAAAGGGGCGGTGCCAGCTTGGCATCGCCCCTTTCACATTTTGGTACGCCCGCGCAATTTTTGTATATTCAGCCTACTAAAATAAAGGAGAATATATGCGCTTCTCGACGCTTCTCGCGCTCGCCGCTCTCCCACTCGCAGCATACGCCAAAGCAGGCCCGCAGGCCCAATACTTAGTCCAACGCGCGCTCGAACCGGTCGTCATCGATGGCAAATTGGACGAATTCTCGTGGGAGCAGGCGCACCAAATCAACCGCTTTGAGCGCATCCTCAACGATTACGACGAGGTGCTCTTCCCCACGCGGGCGAAGATGCTGTGGGATAGCTCCTACTTTTACTTTGCCTTCGTCTGTCAAGATGCGGATATGTGGGCTATCTACGACCAAGAAGACGATCCGATGTGGAGCGAGGAAGTCGTGGAGGTCTTTATCGACCCCGACGGCGACGGCAAGCGCTACCTAGAGCTGGAGGTCAACCCGCTCAATGCAGTCGTCGATTTGCTAATCTATTCGGTGTCACCCGAGTGGCACTCGTCCAAAGACTGGGATATCGCCGGGCTTAAAACAGCGGTCCAAGCTTACGGCACCGTGAACGACTCGCTCGCGCTCGACCGGGGCTGGACCGCGGAAATCGCCATTCCGTGGGCCGCTATGGCAGATAGCGTCACAGGCGGTGGGCGTCCGACAGCAGGCGATGTCTGGCGGCTCAACCTCTACCGCATCGAACGCAAGGGCGGGCGCACCCTGCAAGGCCGCATCCGAGACTTGCAAGCCCAAATGGCCCAGCTCGACTCCCTCGACGAGCAAATACCCGACCTCAAGGCAACCTTGTCGGCACTCGGCGAACACTACCACGAGCAGACCGAGTACACAGCCTGGAGCGAGACCTACCAGCGCGGCTTTCACCACCCCGCCCGCTTTGGCGCGGTGCAATTTGCGGAATGAGTGCCATGAATAAGCTCTTCGCCCTCTGTCTTTTGCTCACCCTACCAGCGCTGGCTGCGGCCGACGTGGAAGGCATGGTGTGGATCGGCCCGGACTTCTACATCGACAAGTACGAGTATCCCAATAAACGCGGCACCCTGCCCAAAGTCGATGTCACTTGGGGCGAAGCGGAATCGCTCTGCGCAGCGCAGGGCAAGCGGCTGTGTACCGAACAGGAATGGCAGAAAGCCTGCACCGGGCCGCAAAACTTCGCGTACTCCTATGGCGCGGAATTCGAGCCGGGGCGCTGCAATACACGCTTTGCCGTTGATGGAGTCTGGCAGCGCGGGCCGGGCCTAGCGCCCAGCGGCGCGTATGCCGGCTGCACCAACGACTACGGGGTCTATGACATGATCGGCAATGCTTGGGAGTGGACCGCATCTTGGTATTCGCGCTCCGACCGCTGGCGGATCGTGCGCGGCGGCTCCTTTTTTCACAACGTCAACCTAGCCCGCGCCGACGCCCGCTACGGGCGGTTTCTCGACCCCGACTATCGCCTCGATTTAGTGGGCTTCCGCTGTTGTCGCTCGGCGGCTCCACCCCAAACGCCGTAACGCGCTATGGCCATTCGCAAGGTGTCGCGGATGGGACATCCGGTGCTGCGCCAACGCGCCGCAGAGATCCCACCCACCCAGATGCAAAGCCCCCAGATGCAGCGCTTAATCGACGACATGATCGAGACCATGATCGACTACGAGGGCATAGGCTTGGCTGCGCCGCAAGTTTTTGAACCCCTGCGGCTGATCGTCCTTGGCGACCCCGCAGCCGATCCCCAAGACGAGGCCGCCATTCCGCTGACCGTACTCTTCAATCCGCAGTTTACCGCCCAGTCGCCGGAGTGCCTAGATGCCTGGGAAGGCTGCTTGAGCATCCCCCAATTGCGCGGCGTCGTCCCGCGCGCGGCCGCCGTTGAGGTCCGGGGCTACGACCGCGAAGGTCGCGCGGTGGAGCTGGAGGCAGAGGGGCTTTTCGCCCGCGTCCTCCAGCACGAAATCGACCATCTCGACGGCGTGCTCTTCTTAGACCGCATGGACGATCTACAGACCCTTACTTTTCTAGAAGAATACCAGCGCTATTGGCTCGACGCCGAAGCGTGAGGCCGCCAGACCGACTTGACAATCGCCTCAGACCTCGTACTATGTTTTCGTTCATTCCCCAATCTCCTCAGATAGGACCATGGATCCCCGTTTCTCACTCGAACAAGGCACGGGCATTTACACCGGCAACGAGCTGATCGTTAAGGGTGCCTTAGAAAGCCAAGTCGGCGTCATTACCGGGTACCCCGGCTCGCCCTTGGCCGAGCTTTTCGAGACCCTCGAAAACAACAAGGACCTCTTTAACGAACACGGCATCGTCGCGCAGATCGCCAACAACGAAGCCCTCGCCGCCGCTCGCCTCAACGGTTCGCAGATGGAGGACATTCGCGCCTTGGCCGTGATGAAGAGCGTCGGCCTGCACGTGGCGGCCGACGGGTTGGCCCTCGGCAATATGGTCGGGGCTTCGCCCAGCGGGGGTGTCCTAGTCGCCGTGGGCGACGACACTTGGTCTGAGGGCACCCAAGTACCGGCAGACTCGCGCTTTCTGTCCCAGCATCTCTACATGCCGGTCCTTGAACCCGCGACCTTTCAGGAGATCAAAGACTGGATCGGGCAGGGCTTTGAGTTGTCGCGGCGCTCGCGCCTCTATCTGACCTATCTGGTCACCTCCAACCAAGCCGACGGTGGCGGCAGCGTCGCCGTCTATCCCAACCGCTTTGCCGCCCTCAACCGCAAGCAGCGCATCGCGCTAGACACCAGCACCATTTGCTCCGACGACCGCGTCATCATCCCGCCGGCCACGGTGATCAAAGAGCGCGAAGTCGTCCACCAGCGCTACCCCCACTTGTGGCAGCTAGCGCGAGAGGCGGGCATCAATCAAATCCTCTATCCGCCGAGCGCGGCACCCAAGCCGCTGGGTTTTATCACCTCCGGTTTGGCGTATAGCTATCTCGAACACGCCCTACACATCCTCGGGCTGACCGGGCATTTCCCCATTCTCAAGCTGGGCATTACCTACCCGGTTGATCCCCACATGGTCGCGCGTTTTGCCGATTGCGCGCAGACTTTCTGCGTGGTCGAGGAAAAGCGGCCCTTTATCGAGCCACAGATCGCCGCCGAGTTAGCGCGACACAAAGACCTCGCCCCCGCCCTGTGGGGCAAGCGCTTCCCGGGCAACACTCCGGGCTTTCCCGATATCCAGGGCCTGCACCCCTCGCTCATCGTCCAAACCCTAGCACGCCTCTTCGTTGCGCTAGACGCCGAGCTACCCATCGACCGCGAGAAACTACAGGCCGAACTCGACACCTTGGCACCTGTGAACTCCACCACAGCCGTTCCGCCGCGCGCACCCTCCTTCTGTCCGGGATGCCCCCACCGCGACTCAGCCAGCGTGCTCAAGAAAGCCAAGGCCGACTTGGCTGCGCCCCCCGACGGGCAAGCCCCGGTAGATTTGGTCTTCCACGGCGACATCGGCTGCTATTCCATGCTCAAATACGCGCCGTTTTCCGAGCTGATGCACAATCTGTCCGGCATGGGCCTAGGCGGCGGTACCGGCGCGGGCATCGATCCCTTTATCGACAACAAACAGCTCGTCTTCATGGGGGATTCGACCTTTTTCCACACTGGCATGATCGCCATCTCCGACTCAATCAAAAACGGCCAAGACATCACCTACATCATCCTCGACAACAAGACCACGGCCATGACCGGGCACCAGCCCACCCCAGGCGTGGACGTCGATATCTTGGGCAAACCGACCTTTGCCCAAGACATCGAAAAGGCCGTCGCCGGCCTAGCGGGCGACTCGTCGACCTTTATCGCCCGCATGGACCCATCCCAACGCGAGGACTACGACGCTCTCGTCCGCAAAACCTTGCTCCGCGACGGAGTCAAAATCATCATCGCCGACAAGGAATGCGGCATCACCTACCACCGCCGCGAGCGGACGCGCCAGAGTGCGGTCGCCAAAGAGCACGGCTTCCTGCCGGTCGAAAAGCACATCAACATCAGCGAAGACGTCTGCGAGTACTGCCTCGAATGCACCCAAGCCACCGGATGCAGTGGCCTGACAGTCGCGCCCGACACCGAGTACGGCCCCAAGATCGCCATCGACCCTTCCTCCTGCGTCACCGACGGTGCCTGCACCCGGGTCGAAGTCGGCGATGGCGACAAAACCTGTCCGTCTTTTGAGGAAATCACCGTCCAGCGCAAAGCTCCACCCACCGTCTCGACCCCGTCCATTGACGCCAGCCAGTTGCCCGCGCCCGTACAACACCCGCTCACCGACATCTGGTACACCTACATAGCCGGGGTCGGCGGCATGGGCGTCAACGTGGTGGCTTCGGTGCTAGCCCAAGCCGGGGTGCGGCAAGGCTACGAGGTGCGGCTGACCAACAAGAAAGGGCTGGCCATCCGCAACGGCTCGGTCTATTCGCATTTGAGCTACTCACCCAAGGGAACCCCGGTCTCCCCGCTAATTCCCTGCGGCAAGGCCGACTTGCTCCTCGGGCTCGACGTACTAGAAGCGGCGCGGGGCCTCGAACCCCAAGGCCGCTACCGCATCGCCCACCCGGAGCGCACCGCCGCCATCGTCAACACCGCCAAGACCCCCACCATCGACACCCTCATCGGCCAAGAGGATTTCTCGGCCGAAGATCAAGCCGACCTGATTCACCAACACACCCGGCCAGACGCGTACTTTGGCGCGAATCTTTTCCGCATCTGCGAGCACTACTTGGGCAACAAACTCTACGCCAACATTATGATGCTCGGCGTAGCCTTCCAGCGCGGATTGCTCTCCCTAGAGCTAGACACCTTGCTCTGGGCCATTGGACAGGCCGTGCGCCGCGACCTAGAGACCAACCTAAAAGCCTTTAACATGGGTCGGTACCTAGCGCTTGATCCGAACCATTTTCCGCTCGAAGAACAACCACTTAGCTACGCCGAACTCGTCGCCGACAAAACCGCGCTACTGGCCAAAAAGAAGGGCAAGCGCGTCGCCGAGGCCTACCGCAACCGCATCCGCGACACGCCCGTCGCCACAGCGCGGCGGCACTTTGCGCTGCGGGTGTACGACCTAATCCAATACGAAAACCTCGAGTTCGCCGACCGCTACATCCATCAAGTGCTCGCCGTACAGGCCAAGGACGGACCCGAGTTCGATTTCGCGGCCACCCGCGCCGTCATCTATCAGCTCGCCAAGGTCCTCGCCATCAAAGACGAGATCTACGTGGCCTATCTGCTCACCTGCGAGGAGAAGTACCGCCGCGACCGCCGCCGCTACAACATCGACCCGAGCCGTGGCGACCGCATCCGCTACCGCCACCTGAACCGGCCGCACCTGCGCCTTTTTGGCCGCGACTTCCGCCCGGATCTCAAGCTGGGCGATCGGTCGCTGAAGTGGGTCGCCCGCATGAAGTTCCTCCGCCGGCTTTTCTCTTCGTGGTGGCACCGCGAAGAGCGCGATTTCGTCGCTTGGTACGAAGGCCTGATCGCCGACTTTTCTCCGCAATCCGCAGACGAGTACCACATCTGGGTGCAAGTTCTGTCGCTGCCCGAGGAGGTGCGCGGCTACCGCGGCGTCCGGCAGCCCAAAATGGAGGCGGCCAAGAAGCGGGCCGATGAGTTGCTCGCTGGACGCGAGACCGCCCCAGACCCAGCACTGGTACAGATTTCCGTATCCACTGGAAGCTGACTCTGTGATTCGCCCCTATCGCCCAGAGGATTTGCCCGCGCTCAAGCACATCACGGCCGTTTGCTTCCCCGAGGTATCCATCGACCGCAACATCGAACAGCGCTTCGGGCTAATCGGCGGACGCGACTGGCAATTTCGCAAGCTGCGCCACATTGACGACGACGTGGCCAGCGAGCGGGCGAGCGGCGTCTTTGTGTGGGAGGAAGACGGCGAGGTAGTTGGCTACATCACCACCCGCATCGACCATGAAAGCAAAATCGGCGGGATCCCCAACATCGCCGTTCTGCCGCACTGCCAAGGCAAGGGCGTGGGCCGCCAACTCCTAGAGCACGGCTTAGCGCATCTGCGCACCGCTGGTATGGAGTGCGCCAAGATCGAGACGCTGGCGCAAAATCCCATCGGCGCGCACTTGTATCCCAGCCTCGGCTTTGAGGAAGTCGCCCGCCAGATCCACTACTGTACGCGCCTCTAAAGTTGGTAACGCCATGACGCCGAAAGAAGCCGCTGGCCGTCGCGCCGCCGAGTACATCGAAGCCGGGATGACCGTGGGGCTAGGCACTGGCTCGACCACTGAATGGGCCATCCGCGCCCTCGGGGAGCGCGTCGCGGCCGGGCTGACAGTCAAGGCCATCCCCACCTCAGAAGCCTCGGCCACCTTGGCCCGCTCCCTCGACATTGACCTGACGACGCTCGCCGAGGTGTCCAGCGTCGATTTGACCATCGATGGGGCCGACGAGGTCGATCCCAACCTCGACTTAATCAAGGGCCTAGGCGGCGCGCTCCTGCGCGAGAAAATCGTCGCCTCCATCACCGCGCATCAAATCATTGTCGCCGATCCATCCAAGTTAGTCGATCGGCTCGGCACCAAGGCCCCGTTGCCGGTCGAGATCGTCCCTTGGTCTCATCCCCTCATCGCCCGGCATCTCGAAGAACGGGGCCTCAAACCAGCCTTGCGCTTGCAGGCACCGGACACCCCGTATGTCACCGACAACGGCAACTACGTCATCGACGCTCGCTTTCCCGAAGGAATCGACGACGCCCGCGCCACCGAGCACTGGCTCAACGCCTTGCCCGGAGTCGTGGAAAACGGCCTTTTCCTCGCAATGACCCATCTCGTGATCGTCGGCCAAGACGACGGCTTCTGTCACCTGATCACCTAAAGCTGAGGTTCCATGCAACATTCCGCACAACGCTCGCGCCGCTCCTTCCTGCAAAGCGCTCCATTACTAGCGGCCGGCAGCTTGGCCGCCTGTGGCCAAGCCGAACAGCAAGCGGCCCCTGCGGTCCAATCCCAACAGCGTTTCAAATGGAAGATGGTCACCACGTGGCCCAAGGATTTTCCGGCCTTGGGCACCGGGGCCAACAACCTCGCCCATAGCATTGAGGCCCTGTCCGATGGACGCTTGCACGTCAAGGTGTACGGCGCGGGCGAACTAGTGCCAGCCTCGGGCGTATTCGACGCGGTCTCCGGCGGCACCGCCGAGATGGGCCACGGAGCCGCTTACTACTGGAAGGGCAAGCACGAGGCGACCCAGTTTTTCTCGGCTGTCCCCTTTGGGCTAAACGCGGCCGAGATCAACGGCTGGCTGCGCTATGGCGGCGGGCAGGCCCTGTGGGACGAACTCTACGCCGACTTCAACCTCCGGGCCTTTCCCGTCGGCAACACCGGCGTGCAGATGGGCGGCTGGTTCAACCGAGAAATCAACACCCTAACCGACTTCTCCGGTTTGGTCATGCGGATGCCGGGCTTGGGCGGCGAGGTCCTGCGCCGCCTCGAAGTCACGGTCAAAGCCCTGCCCGGCGGCGAAATTTTCCAAGCCCTCAAGACCGGTGCCATCGACGCCACCGAATGGGTCGGCCCGTACAACGACCTCGCCTTTGGGCTGCACCAAGCCGCCCAATACTACTACTGGCCGGGCTGGCACGAGCCGGGGACCGCGCTAGAGTGCATGGTCAACAAACAAGCTTTGGAAGCCCTGCCCGCAGACCTCCAAGCCGTCGTCGCATACGCCTGCCAAGCAGCCAACGACGACATGCTCAGCGAGTTCACAGCGCGCAATAGCCAAGCCCTCAAGACCTTGGTTGACGAACACGGCGTCCAGCTCCGGCGCTTTTCCGACGAGCTCTTGGCGCAAATCGGCAAAGTGTCCGCCGAAGTCGTTGCCGAAATCGCGGGCCAAGATCCGTTTTCCAGCCGGGTCTATAGCTCGTTTGACGCCTTCCGCAAAAACTCCATCGCGTACACGCGCATCTCCGAAGAAGCCTATACCCAAGCCCGCGCCCTGACGTTTGGCTAGCGCCCGCATGGAACGCCTCAATCGCTTCATCGTCCACACCGTGCCTTGGCTGACGCTGGGCATGGTCTTGGTGACCTTTGTCATTGTGATCTTGCGCTACCTCTTTGAGCGCGGCTGGGTCTGGATGCAGGAAATAGCCCTGTACATGCACGCCTTTACCTTCCTCCTCGCGGCCAGCTACACCCTCTCGCGCGACGAACACGTCCGCGTCGATATCCTCTACCGGCCCTTGGACGAACGGCGCAAGGCCCTAGTCAATCTCTTGGGCAGCTTGCTGCTGTTGATCCCCTGCTGCGCGGTCCTGTTCTACCAGTCGCTGCCCTTTGTCGCCGACTCTTGGGCCGTGTTCGAAGGCTCCCAAGACGGCGGCGGCTTAGAAGCGGTCTATCTGCTCAAAACCGCCATTCCTCTGTGCTTCTTGCTGCTGTTTGTGCAAGCCCTATCCATCATTCATCACAGTTTACAAACCCTCCGCACCCAATGAGCGAACTCGCGCCGCTGGCCATGTTCCTCTGCACCTTCGCGGTGCTGCTATCCGGCTTCCCAGTGGCCTTTTGTCTCGCGGGTACGGCCCTCGGCTTTGCCGGCCTCGGCGTCCTCACCGGCGACTTTGACGCGGCCTTTCTCTCGGCTCTGCCGCCCCGCATCTACGGCATCATGTCCAACGAGACCCTGATGGCCGTGCCGCTGTTCGTCTTTATGGGAGTCGTGTTAGAGCGCTCGAAAATCGCCGAGGAACTGCTCGAAACCATGGCCCAGCTCTGCGGCAGCTTGTGCGGCGGGCTGGGGATTTCGGTCTGTCTCGTCGGCGGCCTGTTGGCAGCTTCCACCGGCATTGTCGGCGCAACGGTCGTCACTATGGGCCTCATTTCGCTGCCGGCCATGCTCAAACGCGCGTACTCCCCAGCGGTTTCCACTGGCATCATCTGCGCTTCGGGGACGCTGGGCCAGATCATCCCGCCTAGTATTGTGCTGGTCATCCTCGGCGACGTCGTCTCCTCGGCCTACCAGCAGGCCCAACTCAAAATGGGCAATTTCGCCCCGGTCTCGGTGTCGGTCGGCGACCTCTTTATGGGCGCGCTCATACCCGGCCTCGTGCTGATGGGTCTCTATATTCTTTATATAATCGTCCTCGGCCTCCTCAAGCCGGCCACTATGCCGGCCGTGTCGGCCGAGGAGCGCGCGCAAATTCTCAGCGCGGCCTTCTTCCGCCGCCTAGGAGCAGCCCTCGTGCCGCCCCTAGTCCTCATCAGCGGAGTGCTCGGCTCCATCCTCTTCGGAGTGGCCACGCCGACCGAGGCGGCTTCGGTTGGCGCAGTTGGCGCCATGCTCTTGGCGCTGGCCAAAGGGCACTTCAACCGCGCCGCGCTCAAAGAAGTCATGCGCACCACCACCGAGATCAACGCCATGGTCTTTATCATCCTCATCGGCGCGAGCGTGTTTTCGTTGGTCTTTCGCGGCTATGGGGGCGACGAAGCGGTCGAGGCTTTTCTGACCCATGAGGCGACCGGCGGCGTGCTCGGCTCTTTCGCGCTGGTGATGGCGGTGATGTTTTTGCTCGGCTTCTTTCTCGACTTCTTCGAGATCATCTTCGTCGTCGTCCCCATCGTCGGCCCAATCCTCTTGACGATGGGCTTGGATCCGGTGTGGTTGGGTGTGATGATCGCCTTGAATTTGCAGACTTCTTTTCTCACGCCCCCGTTTGGCTTCTCGCTCTTTTATCTGCGCGGTGTCGCCCCTCCTGAGATCAGCACGCCGCAAATCTACCGGGGAGTCGTGCCCTTTATCGCCATTCAGGTGCTGCTGTTAGTAGGGTTGTGGTTCGTGCCGGAGCTGGCTACGTATCTGCCGGCGAAGGTGTTCGGACGCGAGTAGATCCGCAGACCACTAGCTCAGAGACGCTCTGGGTCCGATGCCCTCGCCATAGTCAGCATCCCGACATAGGCGTCGTACATATTCTGGATGTTGCCGACGTAATGCACGGGCTGGCCGCAGCGACAGAAGCCGTAGCGCGCCCGTTTGTAGTACGCCGGCTTGGCCAGCAGCCGCATCGCCTGTTCCACATTGCCAAACCACCGGTCGGGATTCCATCCATTCTCGAGGGCCAAGCGACGCGCATCGAGCACGTGCCCGTACCCGACATTATAGGCGGCCAGCGCAAAGCGCATCCGTTCCTCTATGGGAATTTGCGGATCGAAGCGGTTGGCTAGTTGGGACAGGTACTTTACCCCCGCGTGGATATTCTCTTCGGGGTCGTGCAGATCGGTAAATCCCAACTCGCGTCCGGTGACCGGCATGATCTGCATCAGCCCGCGCGCACCGACCCAGCTAGTGGCTTGGGGATCGAATTTGGATTCTTGGTACATCTGCGCGGTAATCAACCGCCAGTCCTGACCGTACTGGCGGGCATATTTTTTTACTAGCTCATCATAGGGCGACAGGCGACCGCTCAAATCGACCCGCAGCGAATCCTTCGCCCTAGTGATGGTGCGCTTGTTTTTGAAGTACCGCTTCTTCATCATATTAAAAAACAAGCCGCCCTTTTCCTCTTGGACATACTGATTGAGCGCCGCCAGCAAAGCCGGATTATCCCGGCGCACCGCCCATCCCAAGACCGTCGGCTTGATGCTAAAGGCCGCCTTGAGCGCCCGCCCGTAGGCGAGTTCCACGTCGAGCAGATTGGAGTCGCATAGGGTAATGTCGTAGCGCCCCGCCTCGACGCCGGCCAGGATGTCTTCGGTTTCAAGATCGTCGGGCAGCGGCACGACCTGCAAACCCGCTATGGAATCCTCAAGGGCCATCAGAGTGGTGTAAAAAGAAGAGCTAGCGCGCACATGGACCGTACGCCCTGCCAAGTCCTCAAGGCTGGCAATCGAATCCTCCTCGGCGCGCACTACCACCAGCTCATCTACTTCGTTATAGGGCAAGGTAAACGCCGCCTGTTTCCCTCGCTCCTCAGTAATAGTCATGGCCGCGGCCACCACATCGCCTTTGCCTTCGTTCAAATACGACAGCAGGTCGGCGTGGCTGTCCGGGATGACGATATCGAGCCGCAGGTCATGCCGGTCGGCGAATTCCTTTATAAGCTCGTATTCAAACCCCACCTGCCGGCCGCGGTGGATGAAGTAGGTCATCGCATTGTTGCGCGTAATCATGCGCAGTCGCCGCCGCTCTTTTAAGCCAGGTAGATCGTCGGTAAAGGTCTGTTGGGACTGGCGCGTAAATTGCCGGGCGAGCAGATATTCATCGACTTTGGTCTTGAGCTGAACGTCGCCGGGCCGCATCATCAGGGCAATCGGGCGGTTTTCGGCCACCATTAGCGGCGTGGCCATGTTGTCGTAGTAGTTTTCCACCCCCCGCCACAAGTGCTCGTCGGCTACGGTCGCTTGGTAGGAGTCGTGGACAATGCCTTCGATGAGGTGTTCGAGGCCGAGCTTTTCCGCGGCCGCGTGAATCTGCAACGACGGCACCTTTTGCTGAAGATCCAACAGGGTCTGGTAGTGCGAGCTAGAGCGCCGGACGCCGATTGTCATCCCGGCCAAGTCCTCAATCGTCGTCGGCAGGCTATCGCTGGCCGCGGTAATCAGGTACTCATCCACGTAGAGATACGGCACGGAAAACGCCGCTTGCTCCTGCCGCGCTGGTGTAATCGTCAGGCTCGCCGCGACGACATCGCCTTCGCCCTCTAGCAATTTCTGCACCATTTGGGCGTAACTTTCGACCTTTATCAGTACCAGTTTTAGCTTGAGTGCCTCGGCCAAGCCACGGGCGATATCGTAGTCAATCGTCACCTGTTCCGCGGACTTGGGGATATGGGTAATCGGCTCCGGGGGGACGATGACGCGCAACGCGCCGTGGGACTGCAATACGGGCAGATCGCCGGTGTATTTGGGTTTGGCCTCAGGTCCCGGGGTCGCCGATTGGCTGCATTGCACAAAGGTAGAAAGGGCAATAAGCCCTGCGGGAAAAAGCATTCGTGCGCAAACCAACGCGATGTACCTCCTTTCAAATAGGCCGATTGACTTGGACCTCAGCGATACTTGGGTACTTTAGCCTATGGCGTATTCTCAGTCAACCCACTCCGGCCCCTTGGCACGGCTTGACTTAGCTCCCCTAAAGGCCCTTTATCTCCCTGAAACCCCGGCGGCAGCTATCCGCAGATGGACGCAGAGGAGCACCGATGCGGGATGACGTTTTCGGGGCGCACCCGAAATTGAAATGTTAAGACGGCTCTCAAGGAGGATAGACCGCTGTGCTAACCCATGAACTCACCGTCGTCGAGCCGGGGCGAATCGAAGTCACCCAAACCGATCTCGACGACCACCTGCACCCCCATGAAGTGCTGATAGAGACCGAATACTCCATCGTCAGCGCCGGCACCGAAGGCGCGGGCTTTACCGGCCTCGTCAAGCAGATGCCCTTCGGCGACGCCGGCCAGTATCCCCGTGGCACTGGCTACGGCAACCTCGGCCAAGTGCTAAAGGTCGGCGATGCCGTTTCCGGCGTCCAACCGGGCGACCGCGTGCTATCCTTCTCCCGCCACGCTTCCGTCGTCAAGGCAGATGCGCAGCGCATGGCACTGCCTGTATCGCACGAGGCCCCCGGCCAGCACCTCGTGTTTACGCGCATGGCCGGCGTCAGCATCTCCGCCTTGCGCTCTGCTAGCGTCCAACCCGGCGACACCGTGCTCGTAGTCGGCGGCGGCCTCGTAGGCAACTTCACCGCCCAACTCTTCCGCTTGGCCGGTGCCGACGTCATGCTCGCGGATTTGTCCGAACTGCGCCTACAGCAAGCGAAAGCCTGCGGTATCGAACGCACCGTCAACCCCGGCCGCGACGATCTGGCAGAAGCAGTGCGCGACTGGACCGGCGGCGCGGGCACCCGCATCGGCGTCGAGGCCATTGGCATCAGCGAAGTCATTGCCCAGACCGCAATGTGCATTGCCCGCCACGGCGAACTCATCCTCCTCGGCAGTCCGCGCGCTCCAGCCCACTTCGATGTTACGCCCATGCTGCTGCACATCCACCTAGAGGCGATCCGCATGATCGGCGCTCTCGAGTGGCGCTGGCCGCAGCACGCCACCGAACGCTGCCGCGACCTCGACGCCAACTACCGCCAGATCGCCGCGTGGATTGCCAACGGCCAACTCGTCGTCGAACCCCTGCTCACCCACCTAGCATCCCCGGCAGACTGCCAGCAGATGTACGAAGGACTGACCGCCAATAAGGAGGAATACCTCGGCGTGGTTTTCGACTGGTCGCTACTGAGTTAATCCCATGTCAACGCACTACCTCGCGCTAGACATCGGCTCAACGACCGTCGTCGCCATCGTTATTGACCTCGACACCAACTCCGTCGTCGGCGCAACCAGCGCGGCCAATTCGTCCGAAGTAACCTCCGTGGCGGATAAGCGAATCGGCCGCTCGGAGTGGGACCTCGACGCGATGACCGAGCTGGCCATCGGCAACGCCGCCGCGCTCGTAGCCCGCACCAACGCCCGGCCAGCAGCCATCGGCGTCACCGGACAGCAACAGGGCCTGCAGCTTCTCGACGCCGCGCTCAATGCCGTAGGGCCTTATTTCTCCTGGCAGGACCAGCGTGCCCAAGACCTCTTACCGGGCCTGCAGCACACCTACTTAGACGCCATGGCCCAGCGCGGGGGTTCCACTGTCACCGAGGGGGAGATGCCCGCCTTTGCCAATACTGGCTGCCCTCTCGTAGCCGGGCACGCCGCGCCGCACCTGTTTTGGCTGCAAGCCAACGATCAGCTTCCCAGCGGTGTCAGCGGCACCACGGCCCCTGAGTTCGTGGTGTCGCGGCTGGTGGGCAAACGGCCGGTGGTCGATCCCACAGACGCGCTCGGCTGGGGCGTCTATGACGTGCCCAAGCGCGGCTGGGCGGACGAGCTTATCGCCGATCTCGGCCTGGACCAGTCGCTGTTTCCCGAACTGGTCGAATCCTGTACCATGGCCGGTCCCCTGACCGCAGCGATGGCCCAAAAGTTAGGCGTACCAGCGGGCCTGCCCGTGGCCGTGGCGTCCGGAGATCACCAGTGCAGCTTTGCCGGCACGGTCGCCGATTACGCCAACACCGTGGCCGTCAACGTCGGCACTGGTGGGCAAGCTGCACTGCATATCGAAGCCCCCCTGCCGCGCGGCTCGCCCGCAGTGCGGCCCTATATACAGCGCGGCGCCGTGGGGGTGCGCGCCGACCCGCTGTTTTCGGGGTCGCGCAGCAGGCCGCGCGCCAAAGCCGCCTTCCGCGAGCTAACCGCTGCGACGCTAACTGCCGGACACCTAACGCGCGCACTGCTGGAAGGCATGGCCGCCGAGTTGGCCGACTCGTATCGCGAGGCCATCCGCCTAGGCAGCGGCACGCGCTCCAAGCTGGTTGGCGCGGGCAACGGCATCAAGCTGAACCCCGTGCTGCGGGCGGCACTGGAAGCCGAGTTCGCCATGCCGCTGCACGTGGGATCGCACGGTGAAGAGGCCGCCGTTGGTGCCGCGCTGTGTGCCACCGTAGCCGACGGCGCGTTTAGCTCCATTGCCAAAGCGAGTGCGGCGTTTGCCAGTGATCCCCCTTCCACGTCGGCAGTGTCAAGCGTCAAATGAGATTTCTGGTGGTCTGGCACTATCCTTATACAAGAACGAGATTATATGATGTATGCCTCGACCAAGAAAACCATACGGCCATGAAACATATCGAGATTGTCGATGGAGCACTGAACAGCCGCTTTGAACTATACGCTGTGCCTGATCATATCTTTGATCTGCTATTCCCGGCAGAAAAGGACGAAATATACCTCGAAGATCTGAGCAAAGACCTACAAGAGAATACAGCGTTCTGGGACCAAGTTTACACCCGGGAAGTGGATCGACGCACCGTTAAGGGTATCCACGGCATCCTCCATACGCATCCAAAAGCGAAAATTTCCATCATAGAACAAACCGCTGGTTGAAATGAATCAATCGGCTATTGAGCAATCAAAACAGGAGTCTTAGATGAGACGAATTTTTCTGCTGTTCGCTGTACTGCCAGTGCTGCTGTACGCCTGCGTCAGCACGTCGCCGACGACCGTGCAACAGGCGGCGATGGAGGAGACGACCGAGAAGTTAGATGATCCGCAACTGCCTATTGACTCGCTGGTGACCGTTGGCCAGCTAGACAACGGCTTGCGCTACGTCATCCGCAAAAACCAAAAGCCCGAGAACCGAGTTGAACTGCGGCTGGTTGTCGATGCCGGCTCGGTGCTGGAGGACGAAAACCAACAGGGGCTGGCGCACTTTGCCGAGCACATGGCCTTCAATGGCACCAAAAACTTCGCCAAGCAGGAGTTGGTGGACTATCTGGAGCTAATCGGCATGCGCTTTGGGCCAGACCTCAATGCCTACACCAGCTTCGACGAGACCGTGTACATGCTGACCGTGCCCACCGACAGCACCGAGGTCGTGGAAACAGCCTTCCAAATTTTGGAGGACTGGGCGCACCAGATCAGCTTTGAGTCCGAGGAAATCGACAAGGAACGAGGCGTGGTCGTCGAAGAGTGGCGACTGCGGCGCGGTGCCCAGCAGCGCATGTTCGATGAGCAAATACCCATTCTCCTGAAGGATTCGCGCTACGCCGTGCGCCTGCCCATCGGCCAGAAGGCCGTGCTCGATACCTTTCAGCACGAGGATCTGCGCCGCTTTTACCGCACGTGGTACCGGCCCGACCTGATGGGTTTTGTGGCCGTCGGCGACATTGAGCCAGCGGAGGTAGAGGCGCTAGTGCAGGAGTATTTTGCCCGCATCCCTGCGGCCGAAAGTCCCCCCGAGCGCACGGTGTTCCCCGTGCCCGACCACGAGGAGACGCTCTTCGCCATTACCACCGACCCAGAGGCCACCTACAACAGCGTCAGCATCTACTACAAAATGGACGTGCGGCCCCAGGGGACGGTGAGCACCTACCGCCGCTCGCTGATTGAGGCCCTATATCACCGGATGCTCAACCAGCGCCTGCACGAACTGACCAAGCTACCCGAGCCGCCCTTTTTGGGTGCCTATTCGGGCCAAGGGCGTTGGTTGCGCTCCAAGGAGTTTTTCATCCTCGGCGCTGGGGTGCAAAACAACGGTTTCGACGCCGGACTTGAAGCCCTGATGATTGAAGCAGCGCGAGTACGAGAATTCGGCTTTACCGCCTCCGAACTGGAGCGCGAGAAAAAGGAAATGCTGCGCAGCATGGAGCAGTCCTACCGCGAGCGCGACAAACAACAGTCGAGTGGTTTTGCCTCCGAATACGTGCGCCACCTGCTGACCGACGAGGCCATCCCCGGCATTGCCAAGGAGTACGAACTCTACCAGGAACTGGTACCCGGCATTGCGCTGGAGGAAATCAATGCGCTGGCCAGCGAGTGGACGAGCGAAAAAAACCGGGTAATCACCGTAGAAGCCCCTGAGCAAGAGGGCATTGCCGTGCCCAACGAGCAGGATCTGCTGGCGATCTTCGCCAAGGCGGCGCAGCAGGAGATCGCGCCGTACGCCGACGAGGTGTCCGACGAGCCGCTGGTGGCCCAAGTGCCAGCTCCGGCCGAAATCGTCAAACGCAGCCAAATCCCCGAGATCGGCGCGACTTGGTGGACGCTCGCCAACGGTATCCGGGTCTGCCTGAAGCCGACGGACTTCAAAAACGATGAGATCCTCTTTAGGGCCTATAGTCCCGGCGGGCATTCCCTAGTCCCCGACGCCGACTACGTGGCGGCCTCGACGGCGACCTCAGTGGTGAGCGAAGGCGGCGTGGGGCCGTTTAACAAGATCGAACTGGAGAAGAAACTGGCCGGCAAGGTGGTGCGGGTATCGCCTTGGATCAGCAGCCTGCGGGAGGGCGTTTCTGGCTCGGCTTCGCCCGAAGATATCCAGACCATGTTCGAGCTGATCTACGCCTTCTTCACCGCGCCGCGCCAAGACAGCACGGCCTTCCAAGCCTATCAGACGCTCATGCGAGGCTCCATCCAAAATCGCAGTGCGCGCCCAGAGACGGCGTTCAGCGACACCATTTCGGTCACCATGGCGCAGTATCACCACCGGGCGCGCCCCTGGTCGCTGGAGTTGCTCGACGAGATGGACTTGGCCACATCCATGGCTGTGTACCAAGATCGCTTTGCCGACGCTGGCGACTTCTCGTTTTTCTTTGTCGGCAACTTCACCCTCGAAGGCATAGAGCCGCTGGTGCGCACCTATCTGGGCGGCTTGCCGACCACGGGACGAGAGGAGACTTGGCGCGATGTCGGCATTGAGGCCCCAGAGGGCGTGATCGACAAAGCGGTCTATCGCGGCATTGAACCCAAGAGCCGATCGCAGATGATTTTCACCGGCCCCTTTGAATACGACGGCTGGAAAAACAACCTCGAACTCAGGGCCATGACCTCCGTGCTGGAAATCAAGCTGCGCGAGGTGTTGCGCGAGGACTTGGGCGGCACCTATGGGGTCTGGGTCGGCAGCAGCGGCTCACACTACCCAGACGAGAAATACCGCATCTCCATCTCCTTCGGCAGCGATCCCGACCGCGTCGAGGAGCTGACGCAGGTAATCTTTGAGCAGATCGACAGCCTAAAAACCGTCGGCACCACCGACCTCTACGTCGATAAGGTCAAGGAAATGCGCAAGCGCCAGCGCGAGACAGACCTCAAGGAGAACAGCTTCTGGGTCGGGTCGCTGGAGGCGCTCGACTTCAACGGGGTCGATCCACGGCTGCTGATTCAGTATCCAGCGTTGGTCGATTCGCTGACGGTGGAAGCCGTGCAGCAATCGGCGCAGAAGTACTTCAATATGGACCGCTATGTGCGGGTGGTGCTTTATCCGGAGGGGGGGGAAGAACCGGGAGAAGAGTAGCGCTTTGCCCATAAGGTCGCCGTCGGCCTAGGCCGTTTTGGCTGGGTCGGCGGCGACTCTGGCACAATTACTAACTGACCTTACGCAGCAGCTCTCTATCTTGTGGTTTATCAAAGCCTGTTGACCCAAGATATTGGGGCGAAAATGAGAATTTTCTGGCAAACTGCGTAAACATCAGTTACTAAAACAAGAGAGATTTTCAAAATACTGTAATACTGGAAAAACATACATGTGAGTGCTGTAGAGATTAACTAAACCCTTTCATATCATCTACTGATGGTAAGTGGATTACCGTGCATAGATGACTTTTTCATTGAGAATAGCTAAAGCCTGTTGTTCTAGTTCATAGGCTTCGGTTCTTTTTTGATTTGCCTCCAAAACCTTATCGTTTATTGCTCTCTGTGAACTCTCGTCCCGCAATAAAGGGACTACGATTTCCGAGACATGCTTATCATCAATTTCATCAACCACTGCTCCGTAAGTATATCGAGTTATAAGAGGATAAGCGTAGTCGCTTGAAAGCCAAGCATAGAGATAACCGGCAATTTCATTGTTCGTCGGCACAATGCGGATAATATGTTGATTCGCAGTCCAACCATCCCAATGTTTAGGAACTATTGTTACTTTTCCAATCGTTCCACTACATGTAATCATTATCATGTTTTCACGAAGAGTTAATTGATTTTTTATTCTATCTCCATGCTGGTCCATTGAAAGATACTTTTTGTTGCTTGGATCTAATTCGTATATCTGTTTTCCTCCGAAAAATACAATTCCATTGCCTTCTTCAACATAGACTCTTTTAAATCGGCCAGGTAAGATAACCGTCCGGCTTATCCGACTATCCTCGACCTTGACAATTTCTCTTGCTGTTTTCTCTAAATGTTGTTCGAGAACTCGAACTATGGGGACATGATAGGAACCATCCAGTCGATTGCCTAAATCACTCAATGGAATAGAATAATTCAATGTACCAACTATTTTATCAAACTGTCTGGTTTTGCCTTGTAATTTTTCAATATCGGGCAGTTGTAAAGCCTCTTTCAACAAGGTTTGTGCTTCATCCATCAGTTCATTAGATTCATCTCTTAACTTGAAAGAGTTTTCAATCAGGTTGGAAATTGTCTGTTTAAGAATGAGCGGTGGGTTGGGAATTGGAATGCGATCCAGGTGTTCTGGTTCGATATGACTTATGACCGCACCATAATTGTTAGTCTCTATCAGCAATCTGCCAATCTTTGACTTCAAGTAAGCATATATGTAACCAGAATATGGTCTTGTCTCTATTCTTATAACATCATCTGATATTGACTGATTTTCGAGAGTTTTAGACACATAAGAAACTACACCGATTGTGCCAGAACGAGTAAGTAATACTTGACCTTTTTTGACTCGTGTACTTTCGATATCAACATCTGTTGTAGGAGAAATAAATTTACTGGCTTTTGGATATACTTCTGTTATTTGTGAAGGCAAAATGAAAGGTATACCATCCTCTTTTTTGACATAGATCCTTTTAAATCTCCCCAAGTAAAAAGCTTTCTCAAATTCATCACCTAAATGGACTATATCCCATTTGCACTGTTCTAAATTCTCTCTGGCTTTTCTGCTTTCAATACCGTAAACGCTCGCCTCTAAGCGGTATTCTTTTTCTACTACTTCTCTGACAATAACTGATGTCCATTTAAGATCAGAACTTTGGGATTTTTGATCTTCTTCTATTTGTATGTATAGCTTCGGCTGTGCTACCATACGATACCTTCCTGTTGTTTCCACGAGCTAAATATAGAGGGTACATCACGGCTTTGATCGTCAATAATACGGATATTACTTTCGGGCCTATAGGTGACACTGTCCTCTGAAATTCTATCGACCTCTAAAATATTGGTATTTTCCGGCACCCAAATTTCATTACCTTCTTCATCTCGCTTGAAGAGGGTGTTCCCCCGTTTATCATGGCCGACTTTCTCTACCATTGCCATGAAAATGTTGTACATCCTAATCTTTCCTGAACGCTGTTCTTCTATGATTTCTTCGTATGTCTTCTTCTGGACGACCAAGACCGATGTCTGTGTTCCGTTTCTGGGTTGAAAAGTATCAACATGTAAATCTACGCTGGCAATGATTTTCGTTTTTTCTATTAACCACTGACGGATATACCCAAGTCCTGGATTTCCTAAAATGGAATCTGGCAGAACAATTGCTAGTCTTCCTCCGGGTTTGAGAAACTGTAAACAACGTTCGATAAATAACTGTTCTGGAGGTACTGATGTTTGATAATCGGAAGAAATCGTCCAGCTTGATTGTCCACTTTTATTGTATTGTTTGTTACGCCAAATATAGCCAATCTCAAATTGCCCAAGAATGTGACTATCCTTGATGGGAATTTTGCTTCCAAACGGTGGATTAGTAACAATGACATCGAAAAATTCAATAGTATTGGAATTTTTGATGCTATTTGCTTTAGAAGCTGTCTGAAAACTCTATTTTTTCTTTTTGATCCGTTTAAGTAACAAGTGGATCATGGCAATCTGGATCAAGGCTTCACTATGGCGGGTCAACACCTCATAATCTCTGGCATGGCGTCGGAAA
>MKWU01003464.1_pt1 | contig 20719 bp, 21 predicted proteins | sample 809101 | NCBI WGS metagenome assembly MKWU01 (sample SAMN05860141, study PRJNA318959) | sponge metagenome | host: Aplysina aerophoba | place: Slovenia: Piran, Adriatic Sea, Gulf of Piran | collected 2013-05-07
TTCTGCCGCTGGTTCCTCGCGTACACCTTTCCGTCTCGCTTGCCGGACCCACGCCATCTGACAGTGCTGGCGCGTCCCGTCGTTGTCAGGGCTGCTTCCACCCTTCACCGATGTCCCTCGGGTCGGGCTGCCCTCAGCTTCGTTCAGCCTGCTGCGACAGGCTGATGGCGGTGGCCTCTCACCACCGCAAGGTTCAAGAACGCCTCGTGGCGCTCGATGTCCGCTGCCCACTTGCAGTTCTCGGCATCGGCGGTGAAGTCGCGCTCCAGCACATTGGCTGCCACCGGGTGGTGATGGTCCGAGTTGGTAGTCACCCGGTAGCGGCGTCGGCGCTTGGAGCGAAGGTTCTCTTAGCGCATCAGACGCGCTACGCGGTGCCGTCCGACTGCCACGCCGTCCTCGACCAGGTCCCGGTGCACCCGCGGGCTGCCGTAGGTCCCACAGTTACATGCGGGCGTGCAGAGTCAGCTTCCCGAATTCAGGCAGCCGACCTTCCATCTTTCTCGATGACGAAGTCGAGTGTGTAGTCGAGGCAGGCCAGCAGGCGGACCATCTGATCGATGGTTTTCTTGTAGTTGGTCGGGTCGAGGAGCCGGTATATCTGAGCGGGGGAGGTCGCAAGTCTGCGCGCGAGTTCCCGCTTCGGCAGTTTCGACTCCTTGAGCAGCGTCCCCGCCTTCAATGTCAGTTTGTAGAGCGTCAAATCCCGCATGTAGTCCGGGTCTTTATTGTAGTTCAGGAAGTCGTCCACGTGGACGCTGTCTTCCTCCCCCGACTCCAGGACATAGGTGATCGCCTGGTTCGCGAGTTCCCGGTCCACGTACACTTCCTTCACCCGGTTGGTCCTGGAGGGTGCGATGTCGAGTTTCATGTACGGGAACGTCAACGGCCCCTTGCTGGTGGCGATCTCGAAGCACCGTCGGCGATTGTTGGCCGTCACGCTCTTGATGGTCATAGCCTTCCCTCCGCTCGCAGCCGTTGGAGTATCTGCTTGACCCGGCGATCGACTTTGCCGGCCATTGGCTGCCAGCGCTGGAGGTCGAATTTTGCTACCATTTCGCCGTCCCGGTAGATGTGCACATGGGGAGGGTCGTGGTCTCCCTTGGCCGTGAAAAAAATGTAGCCACCTCTCTTGATTCGCCCCATGTCCGACGCCTTGCTTTACTAGTATCAACTGAGATACTAGTTTGCAAGAACACCTCATGCGGCCGCCGAGGACTATCCGGTCGAAGCCATGGCCGTGGTCCATCGGCCTTGTGCTTGGTCCCGGAATATGCAAGTTGCTCACCTGAATCAACACTCACGGAGGTACCCATGAGCATCCAACTGTATTACGCACCCGTCACTTGCGCGATGGCGCCCTACATCACGTTGACCGAGGCGGGGGCGGATTTCGAGGTCAAGGCACTGAACTTCCGGGCGGGACAGAACCGCACCGAGGATTACATGAAGCTCAACCCCAAGCACAAGGTGCCGCTTCTGATGGTGGACGGGAAGACGCTGACCGAAAACGTGGCCATTCAGGTCTGGATCTCACGGCGCTTCCCGGAAGCGAAGCTGCTGCCATCGGATCCCTGGGACGAGGTCAAGGCGATCTCCATCATGTCGTGGTGCGCGTCGGGCATCCACCCGTACCTGAGCCGCATCAACTCGCCCGCCAAGGTGTGCGACGTGGCGGAGACCGAGGAGAGCGTGTCCCGCATCGCGGCCGAGTTCCTGGCAGAGACCAACGGCATCGCCGAGGCAATGCTGGAGGGGCGCGAGTACTTCTTCGATCACTTCACCGCGCCGGACGCGCACTTCTTCTGGTGCGTGCGCCGCAGCACCCAGTTCGACATCGACCTGAAGCCCTACCCCAACGTCCGGGCGCATTTCGCGCGCATGCAGACCCGCCCCAGCGTCCAGAAGCTGCTGGCCTTCGAGAAGGAGACCCAGCAGTCCTTCGCGGCGTAAGGCGGCGGTCCGCGGTGAAACAGGCCGTGTCAAACTGAGGAGGCGCCACCCCCCGATTCGTCATTCCCGCGGAAGCGGGAATCCAGGGGCGGTGGTGGGCCCCCTGCAGCGGCGTTTCCCCGCCTCGCCACCCCTGGATTCCCGCCCCCGATCGGGGTCGAGGGCAAGCTTTCGCGGGAATGACGAACCGGGGGGTGGCGCCAGTTCTTGCTGTTCCCCCCGCCGCACCCCGCCTGGATTCCCGCTTTCGCGGGAATGACGATCCGGGGCGTTGGTGCCGGTTCTTGTCGGGACGACGTCTTGGCACAGCCCGCTTGCGCGGGAATGACGAGTCAGGCTTGGATGCTCTTCTTCTGTGCCGGTTTGGGACGCACCAGCCATGCGCCCAGGGCCGGCAGCAGCACCACGGCGGCGATCATGTTCACCAGGAACATGAACATCATCACGATGCCCATGTCCGCCTGGAACTTGAGCGGGGCGACACACCAGGTGCCCACGCCCGCGGCCAGGGTGAGACCGGTGAGCACCACGCCGGCGCCGGTGATGTTGAGGGTGCGCTCGTAGGCGGTGGCGAAGTCGAGCCCTTCTTCCAGGTGGGTGCGCAGCCGCCCGTAGATGTAGATGGCGTAGTCCACGCCGATCCCCACCCCCAGCGCCACGACCGGCAGGGTCGAGATCTTGAGGCCGATCTCCAGGATGGCCATGAGCCCGTAGGCCAGGAGCGACACCGCGGCCAGCGGCACGATGATGCACACGGTGGCGGCCACCGAACGGAACGAGAGCAGGCACAGGAGGATGACCCCGGCGAAGACGTAGCCCAGGATCGGGAACTGCGACGCGTCCACCTCCTCGTTGGTGGCGGCCATGACGCCGACGTTCCCGCCCGCGAGGTGGAAGCGGATGCGCTCCACGGTGTTCCGGCGCTCGAACTCCTTGGTGGCGTCGACGACGCGCTGGATGGTCTCGGCCTTGTGGTCGGTGGTGTAGATGCGCACCGGCAGCACGCTGCAGTCGTTGTTGATGAGGCCGCTGCTGGTGGGCACCGGCGACACCGACTGCACCAGGCTGTGGCGGTTCCGCGGCAGCGTGCGCCACTTGAGATTGCCTTCGTTCCAGCCGGCGTTGATGTTGCCCGCGACGCTGGCCAGGCTCACCACGGACTGGACCCCCTCCACGTTGCGCACGTGCCAGGTGAACTCGTCCAGGGTGGTGAGCACGTCGTAGTCGATGCAGCCGTCCGGCACGGTCTCCGCGAACACCGTGAGCACGTCGACGCCGATCTTGAAGCGCTCGGTGATGACGGCGATGTCCTGGTTGTACACCGACTCCGCGCGCAGCTCGGGCACGCCCTGGTGACTGTCGCCCACCTTGACCTGCACCGCGTAGAAGGCCCCCACGGCCACGAGCGCCGCGGCCAGTCCCACCGTCACCGCGGCGGGTCCCCGGTGCGCCAGCCGCGCCACCCTTGACCACAACGGCCGCAGGACGCCGTCGCGCTTGGTCGCGGCTTGCCGCTGGGCCTCGCTCATGCGGAAGTACGACAGCAGCACCGGCAACAGCGCCAGGTTGGTGAGAATGATGGCCACGATGCCGAGGCTGGCGGTGATGGCCGTCTCCCGGATGACCTGGACTTCGATGAACGAGATGGTGATGAAGCCCACCGAGTCCGACGCCAGCGCCACCGCCCCGGGCAGCAGCAGACGCCGGAAGCTGGCGCGCGCGGCGTCCAGGCCGGCTGCGCCCGCCACCACCTCGGCGCGCACCGCGCTCACCATCTGCACCCCGTGGCTGACCCCCACCGCGAACACCAGGAAGGGCACGAGGATGGACATGGGATCGATGCCGAAGCCCAGCGCGGTGACCGTGCCGAGCTGCCACACCACCGCCACCAGCGAGCAGACCAGTGGCGGGATCGTGAGACGCACCGACCGCGTGTAGAGGTACACAAACAGGGCTGTGATCAGGAAGGTGATGCCGAAGAACGTGATGACCCGCGCGGCGCCCGCGGCGATATCGCCCACGAGCTTGGCGAAGCCGATGACGTGCACGTGGACCGGGGCGTTCGCCTGCGCCTTGGCGCGGATCTCTTCGAGCTGGCCGGCGACGTCGAGGTAGTCGAGGCGCTTGCCGGTGTTGGGGTCGAACTCCTGCAACCGGCCGCTGACGATGGCGCCGGTGAAGTCGTTGGCCACCAGCCTGCCGACGACGCCGGCCTTGATGGCGTTCTCGCGCACCCGGGCGAGGTCGGCCTCGGTGGCTTTGAAGCTCGCGGGCAGCACGTTGCCCGCGATGATCCCGTCCTCCACCACCTCGATGTAGCGCACGTTGGGCGTGAGAATGGAAAAGACCTGGGTGCGGTCGATGCCGGGCAGGAAGAACATTGCGTCGGTGACCTGTTTCAGCACGGCGAAGAACTCGGGTGTGAACATGTCCCCGTCTCGCGCCGTGATCGCGATCACCACCTGGTCGGCGCTGCCGAACTGATCCTGGTGCTTGAGGAAGGTCTGCATGTACTCGTGCTTGAGGGGCACGAGCTTGAAGAACCCGGCATCCACGCGCAACTGCCCCGCGAACCAGCCCATGGCAAGGGTGACGAGCGCGAAGACGGCGATGACGAGTCCGCGCCGCGTGAAGAGCCCGCGCTCGAGGAAGGCGGTGAACGGGTTGGTCGGGGCGGTATTGGGTGCGTCCGGCATGGGCGGCTACTCGGACTTGGGGAGCGATTCCAGGCTGGACAGGCGCCGGACGCCGAACTCCCCGGTCAACAGCACGCCGCCGTCGGGCAGGGCCAACGCGGACGCGATGCCCTGGCGTGAGCGGAGGCGCGTGGTGGACACGCTGCGGCCGCCGTCCCGGCTGGTCAGGATGACCCCTTCGAGGCCGGTGAGGACCAGGTGGCCGGACGGCAAGCGGGCCGCGTCCGTGAGGGTCGCGGTAGTGTCGGTGGCCACGCGCGTCCAACTCGCGCCCGCGTCCTCGGAGCGGAACAGGTGCCCGCGGAGCCCCAGCAGCAGAAGGCGGTCCGCATCCAGCACCAGGGCGCCGTACCACGATCCGGTGTAGGGCGAGGCCAGCTCGCGCCACGTGCCGCCGCCGTCGTCGGACCGGTACACGACCCCGGCCTCCGCGGCGAGGAACAGGCGTTCCGCTCCCGCGGGCACGATCTCGTTCAGGTGGAAGTCGTCCTGGCTGATGGCGCGGGAGGTCCATGTGGCGCCGCCGTCACGCGTGGCCAGGAAGTAGCCGTAGGCGCCCACGGCGAAGCCGGTCTCCTTGTCGCGGAACCAGACGTCCAGGAGGGGGCGTTCCTCGTCGGGCGCGCGGTGCACGAGCCGCCAGGTGTCGCCGGTGTCGTCCGTGCGGAGGATGACCGCGTCGTGCCCCACCGCCCAGCCGGTGGCCGCGTCGTGCATGTGCACCGCGGTGAGCAGGGCGCGCACGGGCACCTGGGCCTGCTTCCAGGTTTCACCGTCGTCGGAGAGGAGGATGTGGCCGCGCTGGCCCACCGCGATGATGCGGTCACCGGCGGTGGTGGCGTCGAGCAGCAGGGTGGTCGCGGCCAAGGGTGCCTGGACGGCCGGTTTGGTGTCTCCGGCGGCCTGAGCGGTCAGGCACAGGCACAGGAACAGAGCCGGCAGCAGGGCCGTCGGGCTGCAACGGAGATGATGTATGCAATAACGAAGCAGGGACAGATGCCCGCGGGTTTCTATCATGATGCCAGAACACAGGGGCGCGGCCACCCGAATCGTCATTCCCTCGGGACAGGCTGCGTCAAAACACCATCGGGAGCGAGACAACAACCCCCGAATCGTCATTCCCGCGGAAGCGGGAATCCAGGAGGGGTGAGGCGGGGCAACGCCACTGTAGTGCCCCACCACCACCCCTGGATTCCCGCTTCCGCGGGAATGACGATTCGGACGTGGGTGTCATTTCATTTGCGAGCGGAGTTTTGACACAGCCTGTTCCGCGGGAATGACGTATCCGTGTGGTATGGAACGTCCCCAACCGCCGGTCTCATCGCCTTCCCGCGCGGCGCAGGGATGATGGGTTGAAGTCCCTGTCCTTGAACGTGATGTCGTAGGTGCACATGGGGAACTCGTTGTCGAGGCCGAGGGCGAGGTAGCGGCCGGCCTGCAGGTCGTGGTGGACCTCCAGGGTCGGCCAGGTCAGCGGCTTCTCGTAGAAGTTGATGACGTGCCCCTCGGACACGCGCCAGAGCTGGTCGCGGTTGTCGTAGATGTCCGCCAGCAGGATCTGCCAGGAGTCCTCGTCGATGTAGAAGGTCCGGCGCTTGTAGAGGTGGCTCGCGCCCTCCTTGAGCGTCGCGTCCACGATCCACACCCGGTGCAACTCGTAGCGCATATGCTCGGGGTTGACGTGCAGCGGCCGGATGATGTCGTTGAAGGAGAGCTTGTCGCTGTGTGCCCGGTAGGCGTTGTAGGGCACGTACATCTCGCGCTTGCCCACGAGCTTCCAGTCGTAGCGGTCGATGGCGCCGTTGAACATGTCGAACTGGTCCGCGGTGCGCAGCCCGTCCGAGGTGGTGCCCGGGTTGTCGTAGGCGATGTTGGGCGCGCGCCGTACGCGCCGCTGGCCCGGATTGTAGGTCCAGGCGCTGCGCGGCTCCCGCGCCTGGTTCATGGTCTCGTGCACGAGCACGATGTCCCCCGCCAGCCGCGCGGGCGCGGTCACCCGTTGCTTGAACAGGATCATGGTGTTGCCGAGCTGCTCGACGGTCATGCCCGGCAGCGAGTAGCGCACGTTGACGTCCACCGCGTACTTGACCAGCGTATAGTCGCCGCCCCGTGTCACCGCCGCCTGCCCCAGCGTGCAGGTCACCGTCTCGCCGCGATAACGCAGGAGGTGGTTCCAGATCACCTCCTGACCGTCCTTGGGAACGGGGAAGGGGATGCCGATGACCGCGCCCTCCACGCCGTTGCCGTCGTCCACGAGCTTGGTGACCGCGGCGATCTTGCGGGTGGCGTCGTAGATACGCTGCGGCGCCGAGGCGCTGCGCCGGGTGGGGTACACCGTCAGCTTGTACGACGGGTAGGTCTCCAGCAGACGCTGTTGTCCCGGGGAGAGCTTGTCCCGGTACTTGTCCAGGTTGGATTTGTCGATGACGAAGAGCGGCTTGTCGCCGGCGTAGGGGTCCGGATGGTGGTCGCCGAGCTTGTACCCCGCCGGGGACTTGGTGATCCCCCCGGTCCACTCGGGGATGGTGCCGTCGGCGTTGCCGGCGCGCTCTCCGCCGAGCGGGGTCAAGTCCTTGTCGAGGCGTGCGAGTTCGTCGGCGGACAGCTCCGCGGACACGGGAGAGACGAGCGCGCACGCCAGGACGAGCGCGGTTCCCAATCGAATCGTAAGTGCTTTCATGTTCATGCGCCTAGAAGGAGTATTTGACCGTGGCGGTGACGAAATCGCGGTCCCTCAACGAGTTCCTGCCGCCGGCATACTGGGTGTAGCTGACATCGAACTGCCAGCGGCTGAGATAGTCGGCGCTCAGGCCGAGAGTGAGCGCGGTGCGGCCCTCCACGAACGAGCCGCTGGGCGCTGGGCTGTTGCCGCCGACGTCGTGCCCGAACCGCAGGTACGGGAACAGGTTCACCGCTCCGATGGCCTGGTTGTAGTCGAGCCGCGCCGCCAGCCGGTAACCCCAGGATGTGGGGTCGGCGTCGTTGGGGTCATAGCTGTCGCCTTTCCCGACCGAGCCGGCTGGGCTCTCCAGGGGCATGTCGTCCGGAGTCAGTTCCCCGGCGGGCACACCGTTGCCGGGCGGCATGTCGTGCACGTGCATCACCGCCACTTCGGTGACGAATGCCAAGGCGTCCGCTCCCAGAACCGGACCGAACACCTTGGTGGCGGTGGCCTGAGCCTGGCTCACGTCGCGCAGGACGTAGCCTACGGTGTCCACGTCGTACCGGCCGGCCACGGCGTTCTCGCCGATGCACAGAGGACCTGCCTGAGCCGGTGGGACGCCGCTCTGCACTTTCCGTCCGATACATCCGCCTAGCCCTGTGAACGGTCCCAAGGCATCGGAGAATACCTTGCGTTCCGCGAATTGCAGCGGCGCGTCACGGCGATAGGAGTACTCTCCTTGCAGCGCCACACCGGTCGTCCCGAGCGTGGTGTTGAAGCTGATGCCGTAGAGCTGGATGTCCTGCGGATACTCGATGAAGTAGTGCCCGCGGTCGGCGTAGGCGTTGATGCCGGCCGCCTGAGCGGCGGCTCCGGCGAGGGCTCCAACCTGGGCCGTCGTCGCGGCTTGGACTCTTTGTGCGAGCGCGCCGCATTCCGGACTGTGAACCGGGGAAGGACACTGTGCCGTGCGCAAGGCCTGCATGACGGCGCCGGCCACGATCTCCTGGACCGCCGTATTGGCGGCGGTCCCCGGCCGGTCAGGAGCTCCAATTGCCCCGCTGGCGGCCAAGCCCCTCCCTGCGTCCTCCGCCATTCCCGTGTGTGCGCTGATCACCGGCAGCCGGCTGTGGTAGTTCATGAAGTAGAAGCCGACCTCGGTGTTGTTCAATTCCTCCGCGAGGTAACGGAACGCGATCCCCCATTGGCCCGAGTCGCGGGGGTCGTTGTCCGGGTAGCGATCCGCTATCAGGAAGTCGGGATCCGGCGCGAGGACCGGGCTGAAAGCGGCGGCGACGGAGGTCTGCGAGAAGAGCAGGAAGGGGTTCTCCCGAGGGTCAGCGCTCAGTCCCATGTCGCCGAGGTTCAGTCCGGGCAGGGCGATCACCGCCTTCGTGGCCCCCGGACCGACGTAGTCGGTGACCGAGAAAAAGCTGCCCACCGGGTCGATCTCGGTCTTCTCCCAGCCGATCTGGTAGAAACCCTCCATCGTAAGGTTGAGGCCCGCCGCCACGGACGCCGAAACCAGGGGGACCGCCAGCAATGCCTCGCGCAATTCGGAACCCGGAACCCTGAGCTTGCTCACGTCGAAGGGGTTGACGGCGTTGATGCCGTTCTGGATGAACGTGCTCTCGCCCCAGTTGAGGACATGGTTGCCAAGCCGAACATCGAGGGTGGCGTCACCGACGTCGAAGGCTCCGGTCACGTAGGCATCGAGCACGTCGAGGTCCTTCCCGATCAGGGCCTTCGCGTCCTCCGACAGGGGAGTGCGCGCCCGCGTGCCGTTTTCGTTCTCGATGTCGTAGAGTCCGCTGGCGCGGACGAACAAGCCCAAATTTCTGTAGCCGATATCGAGTTCGCTGGTGAACTTGAATGCGTTGCTGACGATGCCACGATCGTAGTTGAGATTGCCGTCGTTGTCGTTGGTCTTGGCAATCTGCGCTTCATCGCGCTCCGAAACGCGGAAAGTCGCGCCATAGGAAAGGGTGGTGTCCAGACTTGCCTCGACCTCGCCCGAGCTCAGGTCCACGGCACCAGCTTGGCTTGGCCACAAGAAGGAACAGAAGGCAAGAACTGACACCGACCGCGCTATATGACTACCAGCCAGTTTCCATATCATGAGTGGCGAATATCACCATACGCCGTCATCTGTCAAGTTTATGGCCTTTGGTACGGAACGGTTTTGATATTGTTCGGATAAGAAGAAAATTCGAAGGATCGAAACATGTCATATCGACCTCAGGACGGGTTTTTCCGCAAGGCCAAGCGCGAGGGCTATCGCTCGCGCGCGGCGTACAAGCTGCTGGAGATCAGTCAGCGGTTCCGGCTGATCCAGGCGGGCCACGTGGTGGTGGACCTGGGCGCGGCGCCCGGCGGGTGGCTCCAGGTGGCGGCCGAGCTTGCCGGACCGCGCGGGCGGGTGCTGGGCTTCGACTTGCAGCCCATCCAACCGCTGTCCGGGGCGCACGTCAACGCTTTCGAGCTGGACTTGCTGGCTCCGGAGGCGGCGGAACGCATCCGCGCGCTGGCGGAGGGGGCCGTGGATTGTGTCCTCTCGGACATGGCGCCGCGTCTGTCCGGCATCCGCGACGCCGATCACCAACGCGCCCTGGAGCTTACTCGCGGGGCCTTCGACATCGCCCGCGCGGTGCTGAAACCGCGGGGCTCGTTCCTGTTCAAGACCTTCAGCGGAGTGGATGCGGAGGCCCTCCTGAAGGAGATGACGGGCTGCTTTCAGACCGTGCAGCGGGTGCGGTCCGCGGCCACGCGCAAGGGCTCGTCGGAGATCTACGTGGTGGCCAAGGGCTTCAAGGCCAACCGTCAGTCAGGGCAACTCTGATCAATTGCGGTCGGACGCCATCGTCCAAGTGGCAATGGATCAGACTTTCCTTGGGTTCCTATTCCACGGTCACGCTCTTGGCGAGGTTGCGCGGCTGGTCCACGTCGGTGCCGCGGTGTACCGCGATGTGGTAGGCGAGGAGTTGCATGGGGATGGTCAGCACCACCGGCGCGAGGTGGTAGGGCACCTTGGGGACCACGAGGGTGGACTCCGGCTCCAGGGTTTCGTCGGGTTCGTCGGTGACGGCGATGAGCTTACCGCCCCGTGCTTCCACTTCCTTCAGGTTGCCCAGCGTCTTCGGATAGTAGTGGTCCCTGGGCAGGATCATCACCACCGGCATGTCCTCGTCGATGAGGGCGATGGGGCCGTGCTTCATCTCGCCCGCGGGATACCCCTCGGCGTGGATGTACGAGATCTCCTTCAGCTTGAGAGCGCCTTCCAGGGCGATGGGGTAGTTGATGCCTCGGCCGAGGTAGAGGACGTCGCCGGCGTGGCTCAGCCCGTGGGCCAGCGCGTGGATGGAGTCCTCCAGCTTGAGCACCGCCTCGATCCAGCCGGGCAGCCGCAGGGCGTCTTCGAGGAGCCGCGTCGCCGCTTCGTGCGGGATCTGCCCGTTCAGGCGTCCCAGGCGCACGGCCAGCAGGTAGAGCGCCGTGAGCTGGGTGGTGAACGCCTTGGTGCTGGCCACGCTGATTTCCGGGCCGGCGTGGGTGTAGAAGACGCCGTCGGACTTCCGCGCGAGGGACGAATCCACGACGTTGCAGACGGACACGGTGCGGGCGCCCTGCTGCCGCCCCACCTCCAGGGCCGCCAGCGTGTCCGCGGTCTCACCCGACTGGCTCACCAGCACGAGCAGCGAATCCGCTCCCAGGAGCGGAGTGCGGTGCCGGAACTCCGAGCCGTAGTCCACCTCGGCCGGGATCCGCGCCAGCTCCTCGATCAGGAACTTGCCCACCAACGCCGCGTGCCACGCCGTGCCGCAGCCCACCAGGTGGATCCTGCGCGTCCGCGCCAGCTCGTCCTCGGCGAGGTCCAGTTCGGCCACCTCGACGGTGCCGGACTCGAGGGCGATGCGCCCGCGCAGGGTGTCGGTGACGGCCTGGGGCTGCTCATGGATCTCTTTGAGCATGAAGTGCCGGTAGCCGCCCTTCTGGGCCGCCACCGCGTCCCAGGTGATCCGCCTGGTGGGCCGGGCGACCGTGCGCGCCTTGGCGTCGAGGATGCGGAAACCGTCGGCCCGGACCTCGGCGATCTCGCCGTCTTCGAGGAAGGCCACGTCTCGGGTGTATTCGAGCAGCGCCGGGATGTCCGAGGCGATGAAGGTCTCGCCGTCGCCCGCGCCCACGACGATGGGCGAGGCGTTCTTGGCGACGATGAGCCGTTGTGGCTCGCGCCGGCTGAGGAACACCAGGGCGTAAGAGCCGTGGATTTCCCGGATGGTCCCGCGCACCGCGTCGAGCAGGTCCATTCCCCGCGCGGTCTTTTCCTCGACCAAGTGGGCGACCAGCTCGGTGTCGGTATCCGAGGTCAGCGCCGCGCCGCGCCCGAGCAGGGCCTGCTTGAGCTCCAGGTAGTTTTCGATGATGCCGTTGTGCACCACCACCGTGTCCCCGGCCCGGTGCGGGTGGGCGTTGGCCTCGGAGGGTCCGCCGTGGGTGGCCCATCGGGTGTGGCCGATGCCGGCATGCCCTTGGATGGGGGCGGTCGCGAGGAGTGTCTCGAGCCGAGCGAGCTTGCCCTCGGCACGGCGCAGCGCGATTCCGTCGCCGTTGAGGACGGCGATGCCGGCCGAGTCGTAGCCCCGGTATTCCAGCCTTCTCAGGCTGTCGATGAGCACCGGGGCGGCGTCGCGCCCGCCGATATATCCGACGATGCCACACATAAGCGGTCAGCTTTCCGCGCTTTCAACGGTTTCCGCATGGACGTCAACGGTTGCTGCATGAACGTCATTCCCGCTTCCGCGGGAATGACGAATCGGGGGGTTGGCGCCAATGCTTGTCCGGGCGATGTTTTGACACAGCCTGTTCCGTTGGAATGACACATTTCGATGTCGGTGCCATCCCCCTACTTGCTCTTCCTCGCGCGGAACCGGGCCACCCAGCCCTCCTTGTGCTGCTGGGGTGCGCGGCTTACCGCGAGGGCGCCGGCGGGCACGTCCTTGGTGATGGTGGAGCCGGCGCCGATGTAGGCGTCGTCGCCCACTTCCACCGGCGCCACGAGCTGGGTATCGCTGCCCACCTGCACGCGGTCGCCGATGGTGGTGCGGTGCTTGGCGAAGCCGTCGTAGTTGCAGGTGATGGTGCCCGCGCCGATGTTGGACTCCCGCCCGAGGTCGGTGTCGCCGATGTAGCTCAGGTGGCTGGCCTTGGTTCCCTCTCCCACCGACGAGTTCTTCACTTCCACGAAGTTGCCGATGTGGACGTCGCGTTCGAGCACGGTCCCGGGACGCAGGTGTGCGAACGGACCGATGCTCACTCCTTCCTCGACGTCGCAGTCGTCCAGCACCACCGAGAAGCGCAGGTGCACCGCGTCCCCGAGGCGCACGTCGGTGAGGTAGGCGCTGCCGTCGATGCGGCAGCCGGCGCCCACGACGGTGCGGCCCAGCAGGTGGCTGTTGGGCCCGATGACCGTGTCCTCGCCGATGACCGCCTCGGCGTCGATGTAGGTGCTGTCCGGGTCCTTGAGGGTCACCCCGTGCTCCATCCACTTGCGGTTGATGTCCCGCTGCAGTGCCTTTTCCATCCAGGCGAGCTCCTCTCTCTTGTTCACGCCCCGGAATTCACGCGGATCGTCGAGAGTCACGCCGCCGATGCGGGCCTCCATCCGAGCGGCGAAGCCGGCGATGTCCGGCAGATAGTATTCTCCCTGGTGGTTGCGGTTGTCGAGGGCTGCCAGGGCCGCGCGCAGGAAATCGGCCGGCGCCAGGTAGAGGCCTACGTTGATCTCCCGGATGGCCCGCTGCGCCTCGGTGGCGTCGCGCTCCTCCACGACGCCGGTGATGGCCCCGCCGGGGTCGCGCAGGATGCGTCCGTAGCCCGAGGGGTCCGGCAGCGTCGCCACGGCCAAGGTCAGGTCGTGGCCGCCGGACCGGTGTTCCGCCAGCATTCCGGAAAGGCTGCGGCGTGACAGTAGGGGCACGTCGCCGTTGAGAATGAGCAGGTCGCCGCGGAAGTCGCCCAGCGCGTCGGTTGCGCAACGCGCGGCGTGGCCGGTGCCCAACTGCTCGGGCTGGACCACCCATGCCGCGGGGTCCATACTGGGGAAAGCTTCACGGATGCGCTCGTCACCGTGCCCCACCACGACGCGTACCGCGTCGGGTTCCAGCCCCGCGCACGCGTCCAGCACGTGGGCCAGCAACGGCCTGCCGCCCAGGGGGTGCAGCACTTTGGGCACGGCGGATCGCATCCGCTTGCCCTGGCCCGCGGCCAGGATGATGACGCCAAGCCCCTGCATACGCAGGCAAACTATAACCCAAGGGAGGGTCTCCCGCCAGAGAGTTGGGGGTGCCGAGGAAACCGGCCCGTACATTGACAAGCACGTGATTTTCCAATAACTCTTACCGTACTTCGCTAAAGGTGGTCGAGTTCGTATGGAAGAGCAGTCCGGTTTGTACTACTTCATGGAGATCGTGACCAAGCCCGACAACATTCCCATCGTGGGCATGCTGATTCTCGTCCTGTTCTTTACCTGGGTCGGCCTGAAACAGGCTCTGAAGAACGACAGGCTGATCGATGAGGGCCGAGAGGACGAAATCCCTGACCAGATGTGGAAGTAGATGTCGCGGCTGGGGCTCCCTGGCGGTCCTGGCCCTCGTTGCGGTCCTGAGCATTCATGGAGAAGCCCGTCCCGCCCTGGTGGACGAAGATTCCTGGCGGGAAGCACGGCGGGAACTGGCCGCGGGCAAGCTGGCCGACGCTTGGGACAAGTTGCAGGAGCTGCTTGAGCGGTACCCGGAAGAGGCGCAGCTCCTCCAGGTGGTGGGGCTGGCGGCTCTCAAGCGCGGCGAACGCGAGGCGGCGTTGGCGCACGTGAGGAAGGCCGTGGCCTTGGCGCCCGACGACGTCGAGGCGTTGACGCTGCTGGGCTGGCTCGATATGGAGGTCGCGGGTGACGTCGAGACGGCCATCGAGTCGTATCGCAAGGCGGCCGCGCTCAAGCCCGACGTGCCCGAGGTCCACAACAACCTGGGCGTCGCGCTCAAGCGCAACCGCGACCTGGAGCCGGCCGTGGGGAGCTTCTCGCGCGCCCTGGAGTTGAACCCGGATTTTGCCCAGGCGACGAGCAACCGCGGCTGGGCCTACGTGGACTTGGGCAAGTGGCAGGAGGCCAGGACCGACTTCGAAAAGAGCTTGGTCCTCCAGCCGACCGATGAGGCCGCCCTGTACGGCCTCGCGCGGGTGCGCAAGGAGTTGCGCGACTATTCCGGGGCCCAGGAAGCCCTGACCCGGCTCAGCGGACAGTCGGGCAACTTCGTTTACTGGCTCGAATGGGCCGTGGTCGGTCTGGTACGATACTATTGGGTGTTTCTGCTGCTGGTTTTGGGTCTGTTCTTCTATTACCGGTACAAGGCAAGAAGAAGGGTGAAGGTCGATGGCTGAAGCCAAGAAACGCAAGGGCACGGCGCTCCTGGCCGTGATGAACGAGAACTGCACCAGTTGCGCCGGCGCGCCGCTGTGCGAGGTGCACTGCCCGGTGGACGACTGCATCAACCTTCTCTACGAGGAGATGCCCGGCGGCGGCCTCAAGCCCTATCGGGTGTGGGTCGACAACGAGAAGTGCATCGGCTGCCAGATGTGCTACAGCGACGACCTCACCAAGATCCACGAGCACAAGAACACCGGCGCGGTCTACTTCGAGTACGGCAACCGCATGTACGACGCCGACAAGAAACTCCTGGAGAAGGAGCAGGAGCCCAAGAAAAGCGAGCTCCAACTCATCGGCACCGACTCCGAGGACCGCCTCGACAAGAAGATCTGCCCCTGGGACGCCATCCGCATGGTGGAATTCGAGGACGCCCTCGAGCTCTCCAAGCTCTACTACGACCCCGAGCTCATCTCCACCGAAGACGGCGTCTACTCCATCGACGACAAGGGCAAGGAAGAGTTGGAAGACCGGCAGATGGAGGGGTTCTAGAGATACGGTGAAGGCCCCTGACTCGGGAGGCTACTCTCCATCCGGAGGTGTCCGGGTACTGCGTGCCGCCCTGCGTTTCGCGAAACCGATCGTCCTGATGCCGCTTTCCTGGCCGGTGACCAGCTCATCTTCCTGCCATCCCTGATTCATGTAGAACGCGTTGGCGGCCGAGTTGTCGGCGAAGCTCTCCAACCGGATGGCGGCGTGTTCCGCAAACAGGAGCGCCTCGGCGTCTGCCAGAAGCACGCGGCCGATGCCGCGTCTCTGGTGCGCTGGCGCCACCATCAGCAATTCGATCAGCGGCCCCTTGGTGACGCAGAAGCCGATGATGTCGCCGTCTCGCTCCGCGACGCGGCACGTTCCCAAGTGCGTGTCTACGTGGTCCGTGACTTCCCCGTCAGCGATCCACGTCTCGATCGTGTCGCGGCCCAGAAACGGAATGTAGTTGGTTCGTATCGTACAGATGGCGAGGGCGACCAACGCGTCCCGGTCGTTCTCCCCCGCGGGCCGGATGGTCAATCCATGCAACGTGAACCCCTGTGCTCGACCAAGGCGTGGGACCCGGCAGGCTCTATAGACACTTGGCTCAGATCACTTTGTTCAGCGGATACTCCACGATCCCCACGGCGCCCGCTCGGGTCAACTCGGGGATGAGTTCGCGCACCACGTCTTCGGCGATGATGCTCTCGATGGAGAACCACTTCTTGCCTTTCAGGGCCGGGGTATCGTAGAGGGTCGCGACCGTCGGCGCGGTCACGCTGGGGATGAGGTCGATGATCTTCTCCAGGTTGGCTTCCATCACGTTCATCTTGATGCCGACCTTGTGCTCGGCGGCCAGGGCGCCCTGGAGCAGCATGCTGATCTGCTCGATCTTGGCCTTCTTCCAGGGATCCTGCCAAGCGTCCTTGTTGGCGATGAGCTGGGGCGCGGATTCCAGCAGGTCGGTGACGATGCGCAGGCCGTGAGCGCGGATGGTGCCGCCGGTCTCGGTGACCTCGACGATGGCGTCGGCCAGGCCTTCGGCGGCCTTTGCCTCGGTGGCTCCCCAGGAGAACTCCACGTCCACCGGGGTGTCGTGTGCCGCGAACAGCCGCCGGGTGAAGTTGACCATCTCGGTGGCGACCTTCTTGCCCTTGAGGTCCTCGATCTTCTGCACCGGCGAGTCGTGGGGCACGGCCAGCACCCAGCGTGTCGGCCGGAAGCTTGTCTTGGCATAGATCAGCTCGGTGATGTACTCGACCTGCGAGTCGTTCTCCTGGATCCAGTCCCTGCCGGTGATGCCGGCGTCCAGGGTGCCGTCCTCCACGTAGCGAGACATCTCCTGCGCGCGCACGACGCTGCAGTTCAGGGACTTGTCGTCGATGGAAGGGAAGTAGCTCCGGTCCATCCCGGTGATCTTCCATCCGGACTTGCGGAACAGCTCGATGGTGGACTTCTCCAGGCTCCCCTTGGGAAGCCCCAGCTTGAGTTGGCTCACTTGTTGTAGACCTCCTCGGGGTTGAAGACCTTCTCCGCCCAGACCTCCCAGTCCTCGCCGGCGTCGCGGCGGAAGAAGCAGGTGCGGTAGCCCAAGTGGCAGGCGCCGCCGCCCTGCTGGACGATCTTCAGGATCACCGTGTCGTTGTCGCAGTCCACCAGGATGTCCTTGACCACCTGGAAGTGGCCCGATTCCTCGCCCTTGAGCCACAGCTTGTCGCGGGAGCGGCTGTAGTAATGGGCCTTCCCGGTCTCGCGGGTGAGGTTGAAAGCCTGTTCGTTCATGTAGGCCAGCATGAGTACGTCCAGGGTCTCGTGGTCCTGCACCACCACCGGGACGATGCCTCCGCCCTTGGCAAAATCGATGCTCTCCATTCGGGTCTTTACCCCCTTCTTGGAACTGTCTGCGGGAATGCGTTGGTTCCGGAACTCTCTGAACCCGCGCTGGCGGGAATCCGGCAGGCGGCTGGATTGACAAGCGCGGCCTATGCAGACACGAAATAAACCATACAAAGGTGGGGCGCGCAAACGGACGCGCGGCGACCCGTTTCAAGACATTGGGGGCGGTGAGATGAACGAGTTCGTCGTTGTTTACATCACGGCATCCGGAGAAAACGCGAGCGATTTGGCGGGCGTGCTGGTGGAGGAGAGGCTCGCCGCCTGCGTCAACCGCATCCCGGGAGTGGAGTCCACCTACACCTGGGAGGGCCAGGTGGAGCGCGACACCGAGGACCTGCTCATCGTCAAGACCCGCGCCGACCTGTTCGACCAACTCAAGGAGCGGGTGCAGGCGCTCCATGGCTACGACGTCCCGGAGATCATCGCCATCCCCATCGTCGAGGGCAGCGAGAGCTACCTGGAATGGATGGGGTCGGTCCTGTCCAGGACCTGAAACTTGCGCTCGCGCACGGCATTGTCTAAGTGTCCTGTATCCGCAGCATCCTGTATCCATAGCAATTTGCCAGCCAGGGAGAATTGACCATGAGAGACCTCCAGGAATTCATCGCGGCCGAGGAAAAGCGCCGCCCGGGCGACCTGATCCGGGTGAAGGACCCCATCGACCCCAACAAGTGCGAGACCATGGCTTTCCTGAAGCACCTCGACGACCGCGGGCTGGAGAAGATGGTGCTGTTCGAGAACGTGACCACGTTGGAGGGGAAGCCCTCGCCGTTCCCGCTTTTCTACAACCCGTGGGTGAGCCGGCAGTTCTGCGCGGATGGCATGGGCATGGGCGACCTCAAGTCCAACATGGAGCTGAGCCTGGAGGTGTCGCGGCTGGAGAAGGAGAAGGGGGACACGGAGGTCATCGCCCCCGACGCCGCGCCGTGCCGGGAGGTGGTGGTCCAGGGTTCCGACGTGGATCTGGCCAAGTACCCCATCCCCATGCACCACGACCTCGACGTGGGTCCCTACTGGACCATGGCCTGCGTCATGAAGGGGGAGTCGGACCCCTTCTACGACATTACCTTCACCAAGAACCTGTACTACGACGCGCGCACCATGAGCTTCTCGGCCCACAAGCACCACCACCTTGAGGCCATCGTCAGCGAGAACGAGGCCAAGGACCAGCGCGCGCCGGTCATCATCGTGATGGGGCACCACCCCGCGTTCTACTTTTCGTCCTGCTGCATGACTCCCTACGGCAACGACGACTACCAGAGCGCCGCGGCGTTCATGCACGAGCCCCTGCGGCTGACCCCGTCGGTGACCTGGGGCGAGGACTTCCTCGTGCCCGCGGACGCCGAGATGATCATCGAGGGAGAGGTGCCGCCCAACGTGCGACGCTCCCAGAACCCCTTCGGCGAGGTGCTGCGCTACTACCAGGTGACCATGGATGTGCCCATCGTCGAGGTCACCGCCGTCACGCATCGCAAGAACGCCGTGATGCAGGACATCTGGGCGGGCCAGAAGGACCACTGGAACCTCGGCGGCATCACCAAAGAGGGCAGCGTCTACAACTCCATCAAGCGCAACATCCACGGCCTCAAGGCCATCCACCTGCCCCACTCAGGTTGCGGGCGGGTGATCTGCTACATCTCCATCAAGAAGGAGTTCCCCAACGAGCCCAAGAAAGCCGCCATGCAGGCCTTTGCCGACATGCCCAACCTCAAGCTTTGCGTGGTCGTGGACGACGACGTGGACGTGTTCAACGAGCGCGAGGTGATGTGGGCGGTGGGCACCCGGACCCACTGGGACCGTGACCTGGACGTCATCCGCGAGGTCCAGAACTTCCGCGGCTGGCTCGGCGACAGCGTCGCCGTGGTCGACGCCACCCGCCCCCTGGAAGGCGAGTTCCCCATCAAGAACGAGGTGCCGATAGAGGCCATGAAGCGGGTGGATGTGAGCAAGTACGTCTAGGAACGAAACATGGACGTCAGCGAGTAAGTCCGCCAAGAAGCGAAGCTACCCGAGCCGTCATTCCCGCGGACCAGACCGTGTCGAGACTCGTGAGGCACCAACGCCCCGAAACGTCATTCCCGCGGAAGCGGGAATCCAGGGGTGGGGAGAGGCGGCGCCGCCGCGAGAGTTGAGAGAGGAGGATGCCGTGGCCAAGCTGAAATTCTACTTCAAGAACACCTGAACCACCTGTCGCAAGGCAAGAAGTTTCTTGCAATCACAAGGGGCGGAGCTGGAGGAGAGGGAGTACGGCAAGCAGCCGTTGACCGAGGCAGAGCTGGATTCCATCATCGGCGACGGGCCGGTGACGGATTTCCTCAACACGCGGACGCCGCTCTACCGCGAGCGGAAGATGAAGGACAACCCTCCCGGCCGGGAGGAGGCCATCCGCCTGATGCTCGGGGACCAGAACCTCTTGCGCCGCCCGGTCACCATCAAGGGCAAACGCAAGGTGGCCGGCTTCGACGAGGCCGCCCTCAAGGCGCTCCTCTGATCCTACCCCCATGGGCCAGCTCAGCTACGACGATTTCCTGAAGGTCGACGTGCGCGTCGGCACCATCACCCGGGTGGAGCCCTTCCCGGAGGCGCGCAAGCCCGCCTACAAGCTGTACGTGGATTTCGGTCCGGAAATAGGCGAGCGCAAGAGCTCGGCCCAGGTCACTCACCACTACACCGCGGAAGAACTGGTGGGCCGCCAAGTCGCCGCCGTGGTCAACTTCCCACCCAAGCAGATAGGCCCGTTCCGGTCCGAGGTCCTCGTGCTGGGCTTCCCCGACGCCGACGGCGAGGTGGTGATGGTCGAGCCCAACCGCCCGGTGCCCGACGGCGGCCGGCTGTTCTGACGGAGTTTCCCCGTCCACCAGCCTTCATCTCGAACCGCAGCCAATGTGCCACGCCGCGGTCGGCCGATACAGGAAACCGCTGTCCGCGAAGAAGTATCCGTCCAATTTACCCGACTTCTCCAGTTCCGAATGGATACGGCTGAACAGGTAGAGCTGCGGCTTGATTCGATCCGGATCGATGTGGTCTTCCAGGCGCCGAACAAGGTCTCCGCGCCAACACCTTCTGTGATAATCCGAGAGGACGATCAGGCTGGCCTCGACCAACTCCCGGTTCTTGAACGACGATCCGCTCAAGCTGGTGACGATGCTCCTTGTGATGTCATCCATCTTCGTCCTGATGGGGCCGATCTGCCCCAGGATGATCGCTTCGTTTTTCTGCTTGAGTCTTGCGTTGTACTTCTTTCGAGCTGTCAATGTCAGCCGAAAATGTCCCATTTGTGTCAATCGAAAATGTCCCACTTCTGATGAGGGGGGCGGTTCGGGACAGACGCCCTCCGGTAGGGTCCGCTCCTGGGTGAGGGGGTGGACGGAGGGAGCGTAGCGACCGGAGTCCACCTCCTCACCCAGGAGCGCCTGGCGGGACACGGCCATCACAGCACCGCTTCCTCGTGGCGTTGCTCGGACGCGGACCGCATGAGGTTCTGGTGCTCCCGCATCCGGTAGCTGTTGCCGCGGATGTTGACGATGTGGCAGTGGTGCAGCAGCCGGTCGATGAGGGCCG
>MKWU01003466.1_pt1 | contig 20711 bp, 19 predicted proteins | sample 809101 | NCBI WGS metagenome assembly MKWU01 (sample SAMN05860141, study PRJNA318959) | sponge metagenome | host: Aplysina aerophoba | place: Slovenia: Piran, Adriatic Sea, Gulf of Piran | collected 2013-05-07
GTATCTATTTGCACTGCGATCCGACTGCAAGTCATTATCTCAAAGGTATTATGGATGCGATTTTTGGTGTGGAGAATTTTAGGCGAGAACTCATTTGGAATTTGAACACAGCCTCTGGCTATAAAAGCCAAGTAAACAGTTTTATACGAGGACATGATGTCATCCTTTATTACACAAAAAGCACAGATGCTTTCGTGTTCAACAAAATTTTCCAACCACATAAACCTGAATATATTAGACGATTCAAGAAAGTTGATGAACAAGGTCGGCATTATCGGGATGATAGACCGGGCAAGGCTCGCCAATATCTTAACCAGACAAAAGGGGTAGCGTTAACAGATGTCTGGTCGGATATAATGTCTTTCCAGCAAAATTCAACTTCCGTAGAACGTCTCGGTTATCCTACGCAAAAACCGCGTATCCTCTATGAACGTATGATAAAAGCCTCAAGCAACGAAGGAAATGTCGTTCTTGACCCTTTCTGTGGCTGTGGTACTACTATTGATGCCGCACACACGCTCAAACGGCAGTGGATTGGTATAGATATAACCATCCTCGCATTAGATCCGATGCGGGAGAGATTGAAAGATCGGCACGGGTTAAAACCCTCAATAAACTACCAAATCATAGGTTATCCTACGAATATGCAAGAGGTCCGCAAACTTTTGAAAGAAGGCGATAAACGCAAATATCATGACTTCTCGAATTGGGCAGTGACGCGACTCGGATTGAAGCCTACTCGAGATGTCGGCGATGGTGGACTTGATGGTGTCGGGTATGTCACATTATGGAATCCGCGGCAGATGAAGGAGACAGACGCACGCATTCTCGCCGAGGTCAAAACCGGTAGACCTACTCTCACTCAGGTGCGCGCCTTTTGCCATGTGATGGATCAGCACAACGCAGAAATCGGCATCTTTATTTCACTTGAACCTGTTAGCCCCAGCATGCGACAAGAGGCTGAAAATATGGGCAGTTTCACGCATAACGGTCAGAAGTATCCGCGCCTCCAATTCTGGCAGATAGACGATGCATATTTTGAGAATCCTAATATCATTAACACCCTCGTTCGGATGCCAGCTGAATGGAGAATCCGTCCAAGTCAGAAATCCACACGGCATTTTGCCGGACAGCAGACAGAATTTCTGCGAGGATAGGTGATTCTTTCGTTGGACCGTAGAATCAGGAAAGAGGCAGAGCAGATGATTACTCGGGAAGACCTCCAAGCAACTTGTGATGACATCGTTCGTAAATTCGCGCCACTGCAAATCATTCTCTTTGGATCCTATGAGTATGGCACGCCAACTGAAGATTCAGATGTCGATTTGCTGGTCGTCATGGACATTCCGGAATCAGAGACGCGCCGTCAAACTATCGAAATTCGCCAACGCATTCCCCACCAACCAGAAGGGCAAGGGTAGCACATGGAAACTACAGGACGAACAATAAATATTCCGAAACTGGAAATCTCCGATCAGGAACGCGCTGAAAACAAACCCACGCCAGAAAGCATTGATGCAGGCGTGCGTCTCTTACGCGAGGCTGGATTGGTAGTCATTGAAAGCGTTTTGCCACGCGATTGGATAGCAGATCTCGATGTCGCTATGGAAACTGTACTCAATAACGAGGAGGAAACACAGAACGGTGAAAACCCGATGCTAAAAATGCCGTTCATGGATCCACGTATCATTGATAACCCGTTCGCGATACCGATTATGAAAGCAGCAATGGGCGAAAAAATTTTCGCATATCTGCCTTATGGATGCAACAGCACGCGGCCCGGGAGCGATATACAATGGATTCACCGAGATTCAGGGCAACTTTTTCCTGAACTGCCGTTTGCGCTGCCGGTTTGTACAATTGTCGTTAACATTCCACTCGTCGACTTTACAGTGGAAAACGGTGCCACTCAGGTGTGGCCAAGTTCGCATCTTATTGTTGATGACGCGGCAGTACGTAATTCACCCTATAACGTTTGTGAGGAAGAACGCGGAGCACAGTACCCCTCTTTTCAGTTAGAGATGCCTGCCGGTTCTGTTGTTGTCCGCGACATGCGATGCTGGCACCGAGCAATGCCGAACCACTCGCAAACTATCCGGCACATGCTTGCCCTCGTCTATTTCCGGAGGTTCCATCATTATCCGGATGCCCCGAAAATCTTTTCTTCGCGGGTACCGGAAGAGATATGGAACAGCATGTCTGAAGAGTGTCAAGAGATATATCGCTTCCATCCACACGATTAAGGAAATAGAGAGAGGAGAAATATGCAAAGAACGCTGCTGATTCATCCAGATATGCCTGAAATTGACAGGGAACATGGGTTTTCCAATATCAACGGACCTTCACTCGTTCGCGTGCCAGAATGGGTAGACCGTTCCAGAGGTGGTCCTTTGGGAAAATATTATCTCTACTTCGCACATCATCGCGGTGCCTATATCCGATTGGCGTATGCTGATGCAATTGAAGGACCGTACACGATCTATCAACCCGGCGTATTGCATCGAGATAATACCGTATTTCAGGGACGCGATCATATCGCTTCGCCAGATGTCCACATAGATGAGGAAAACCGCCGCTTCTTTATGTATTTTCACGGAACCTACGGTGGAGGACAAGCAAGTTGTTGGGCGACCTCCACTGACGGCGTGAATTATACCGCTTCAAATACACTGGATAAGCGAAACGGTGCCTACTTTCGGGTCTTTTGGTGGAACGGACACCCCTATGCGACATATCACGGTTGGATAAGTCGTGCGCAAACCCCAGAATGGACAGCGACGTTCATTCCGCGAGATACACCGCTCTTTCCACGTAAATCGGAAGAGGACAACACAGGATTCCCGCGTCACACAGCGAACCTCCTTGACGGGGATACATTGACTGTTTACTACTCACTTTACGGAGATAGCCCAGAGCGCATCCGTAAAAGCACTGTGCAGTTGACAAATGACTGGAACGATTGGACTCCATCTGAGCCAATAGAGGTTATCGCGCCAAAATACGATTTTGAGGGTGTAGATTTGCCGATTAGACCGTCAACAGGTGGGTTAGATCGCGAACGCGTGCATGAGCTCCGCGATCCAGCGATCTATTGTGAGGATGGAAAAACATGGCTTCTTTATTCGGTTGCAGGCGAGCAGGGGATTGCGATTATCCGCTTGTGATGGAGACAAATTCAGATTGTAACATTTTAATAGTCTTTCTAAATTTTCATCTGGATGACCGAGAATGTCTACGCTGATAATACTAATCCTCCCGTTCTAAGATTCTGGAAGTTTATAGACACCCCGCTTGACCTTTATAATCTCACCTGCTTCTACAAGGCGTGTGAGTTCTGTATTTATTGCTTTTGGGTGTCCCTGAATCGCCTCCGTGAGTTCGGGTGTTTTTTTCTCTCCATCGGCAAGAAGTGCGAGAATTTGCTCACGGAAAGGAACACGTGAAATTTTCCCCATCCTTTGCAAAACTCTATTCGCCTGCCTTGGAGAGCATCCCAGAACCCGCTCTACCTCTTTTCTGCTGGATTCAGCCGTCAGATTATCGCGTTCGGTCTCAAATTGTTGACGTATCGCTACCACCTCAGCGAGTTTGTCTAACCCACCGGCGACATCGAAATCTTTCCAATCAAAAAGGAGCGTTTCAGGTCTGTCGGTGATCTCAGGAATTCGGAACCCCGTAATCAACATAACTTTCTTGTTTGCTGAACGGTTCAGCTGAACCAGCTCCATAATCTCTGTGAATATACGGATGACCACTTTTTCATGAACGCTCTGGACGCGCGCGTCTTTGTAACGGTAGGACTTAGGTTCCATTTCATAAGAGAGAGGCTCCTCGTCGTTTCCAAAGTAGACCTGAGTGAATTCCAATAGAGTGCGAGGTCCTATTTCCGGCATACCAACAATCCAGATGACCTGTGCCTCCTGAAAAGCGGTTTCCAATCCTTCCAGCCTTCGAAACTCCGTCAAGAAACAGACATTCTCGTTTTTCGCTATACTTTTCAGTTGCTCAAGTGCATAAAGAACGGTTATGATCCCATGCTTAATATTCGGATCCCTTTCTATTTCAGCTTGAATTCTGGAAAAAATGTGCTGCCCCGTTTCAGACATCCCGATAACGTCCCAAGTGCTGCTGAAGTCTAAAATTGTCTCCCGTGGATAAATACTGGTCCGAATCTGAAAAACAGAGTTTCCGGGAACCCACGCCATCGGTTGCCTGTGAAGGCTCTCGGTTTCTGCATCCAAGAACGCCCGATGTAAATGTTCACCGTAGAGAATCGGCGCATTGACCAAAAGGTGTTTGACGCTCGGATGGAGGACCGGCGGTACCCAGAACTGTAGTGCTTCGTCCTCCCATCGCATCGGGGCATCAGCGTCCCTCGTGTAATGTGTAAAGAAACGCCTGAATTGATCCCAAAACGTCCAGCTTGGATCCGCACAAACCACTGGGAACTCCTGAATGTTTTCAACAGTCGCCGCGTCCAAAATACCCAACCTGACGGCATCGGCTATTGACATCAGAATTTTCATGTCTTCGTTCGGCACAAAAGCGTCGAGTCGAAAAAAGGGCACCCCTTCCGCAGCCAATCTATCCGCTGCTGCTGTGTCCAAAGGAATATAAGCAGAGATGCCTCGCGCAAACTCAATTGTATGGCGTGCTAATTCCGCACCGGTCTCCGCATCAATAGCTCCGCGTGCGACCACTCTCCCCTGTATATTGATGTGGCACATCTGTTGGACAATTTCTTCTTCCAGCCATTCAAAGGTCTGGACCACTGTTCGGAGGCGTTTGGTAAAGCTACCGTGGGATCTGTCTCTGATTTCTACCGCATTCAGTAGCACTATCGCAAAGTTCCCTAAGGCACTGCCTTGCCAGTTGACAACCCACTCCTTCAATGTGGTTCTCGGGAGTTGGCATCTAAGTAACAATGCATTCTCTCTCTTGACATTGATGATACAGAGGGGTTGTGTTCCATCACGCCTTTCGAGAAGTTGTTCCACTCTTTTGGCATACTGTGGATCCAAAAACAGTCGAAAATTCCCTAATATTTGTGCGTGAGTCGTTTGGAATGTAGAGAATTGTGATAGATAGCCACGCTCGCGACATGCTGTATAGACGGGGCATTGTGGACAGATAATTTCGCTCGGGTCCCCTCCCTTTTGCTCAATTGCTTCGCACCGCTCGGGATCCTCGCAGACATTTCCACGCTGAAAGGGGGTTGCCATGCGCACATCAGCGGGGATAGCTTTCACCTGATCCCAGAGATACATCCGATCCCGCCACCCTGTAACCGATCCCACATTTCGGTCTTGAAGAAATTGCTCAGCTGCTTCCCCAAGTTCAGCACTGGGCACTCTTAAACAGATTGCCTTACGCAGGAAGGGTTCCACTTCACGAGTTTTCTCTACGTCTATCTCGGGAACACATCCGAGGACGCGCACGTTCCTATCAAAAGCACGTTGCACCTGAACATTAATTGCTTCTGGCGTTTCATCAATCTTTTCCGTAGGTTTCGACTTGTGTAACACCGGAGACGGACGTTTTAGTGATAGTGGACTGAGGTTCCCTTCCCGAACAGCAAGCACTTTATCGTCTATAGGGAGCCCCGTCTTCGGAATCGGCGGTAGGATACCCGTATCCTTCCAGACATCTGTGATGAGCGTTGCCTCCACAGGGATATCCGTATCAAATGTAGATGCACACATCCACACACCCTCTTCATTCTCCCACAAGGAGACCTCTGTGTTACCACTCTCATTACCGTGTCGGTGCCAATAGTGAACGCCATCCTCTTGTCTGACATAAGAGAACCCACGCTTGAAAAACGCCTCTTTGGCGAGATCAAGTTTACCCGATCCGAGAGAGTAGGGCGCGTCGGGGATTCTCTCCATGTGTTGTAGACTTTGGGAACCAGGTTCGCGAAGTTTCGCGCGAAGGGCATCGATAGGGGCAAAGAGAACCTCTTTAGGAATCACAGGCGGATCTAACAAATTTCCAAGCAGGATTTCATAACGCCCATCCCAGCAGTTGTATCCTTTCTCGCCCAAAATTTCAAGATACGCATCGTGGTGGTACGGATTCTCTTCTGATGGGCTCCCTTTATAGACATATACCCGTGCCTGCATGGTGTTCGGGTGCAGGTACCCCGGTATCCTACAAGAAAAGCGCAACCCACCAGATTTTAACATCGTCAACAACGGGTTCGCGACTGCGTTAACAAGTGCTTGAACGCAATCAAGAACGGCATCAGAGGCAGCACAGATGGCTTCATATTTAAAGTCAATGTCATGCCATGGCGCATCATCGCGTCCTGAGGGAATACCTGTATACACTTGCATCCCCCATGACCTATGCCATTGAGTGATATCCCAGTCTGTTGCCTGTTGGCGTTTCAAGAACCGTTCACCCCCAAAAGACCGCGGGGGGCGGTCGGTTCCAGGCGCCTGCCCTATCGGCATAAAGGAAATGCCTGCCGCTTCCAAGTCTTGCAACATCACAGGGTATCCGTGCGCACAATAGACTGTGAAGTGGTAAGGAAGCCCTTTGTAAAACAGAGGCGTTACGGTTGTCTTCCGTTGCTCAAGAGGCTTTTCGTGCCGTTGATGACAGCGGGCAATGATATCTTGCAAGAAATCGGGGGGCATTGATAACTCCATCTTTTCACATAAGTTAATAATGTATATTATCAAAAATGTCATTTTTGGTCAAATTTCAAATTGATATAAAGTCAATCATAATCAGGATTTATATTACAGTTATATTGGGACATATTTTTTAAAATTAAAATAATAATATTATAATATCTTTACAAAACTTTATGCGATTTACTCTATTTTTCCCAAGACCTATCAGATACATATTTCATATCAGATCCGGTTTGTGTTTCCCTCTTTTTACATCAATGGTAAAGCAGGCGACTCGTGTTAGCTGAGCAGATTTCGTGCCATACCTCCAACAAACCACATCTGCACTCAGCCTTCTGAGATTTCCAAAGATATTTTTAAAAAGGGATGCCTAAAACACAGGCAAATTCTAAGTTCGTTAGAGGTAGAGCATATCCACTTTTTATCCAAGCGTAATCTCCATTCAAGAAATCGCACCTGTTTTTAACCCCGCTCATTTATTCAGACACAAAAACTGCAGCGCATCTCCAAAAATTTTCTACTGAATCAGCAAATTCTGGCATTGGCGTTTTTTGGAGGGAAGATTTTTCTCACAAAAAATGGGATAAAATCCAAAAGTCTGTGCATTTTTTAAGGAAAATAACAATTTTTATAGATATAATTTGCTTTTTCCCAAAAAATATAACATAATTTATAGTTATAATAGGATTAATTATTTTTTTATTGAATAATAAAAAAATTGACCTATTATAACTAATATAGTGCGTTAACTGCTTCTCGATCGGTCGAGAGAATCTACATATTGGAGTTATGTCAATACTTTTTTCGTGGTAGGACCTGCCCTAAAGAGCGAGACTTCGGCAGTCATTAAGCAGAAGCATTCGTGCGATCAACGACCACTGCTTCCAGTCAAAGACTTACTACGTAGCCTCCTGCAAAAGACACTCCACTGGGGAAAACACCCAAGCAAAAACACTGCGACACACAAGTGTCCTTACGAAAAGTATTGATACACGATTTCAAATGGGATTCAGTATTACCTGTCTTCCCTATTGTGTATGTCCAACTACGATTTACGATAGATTGTTTTAGAGCTTTACACTATAGGAACGCTATCAAAAGTTGGTAACCAAAGTCTATATATCAACCATACACGCTGAAGTCATTTAGCAGATTTAACAACTTATTTGAAGAAAAACAGCATCTACATCTCCAAGCGAAAGCATGGAGTATCGACGCTGAAGAACAAGATAACATTTCACACCGGACTTGCGAAAATCGCAACCGTTAGGTGAACCTAATAGTCCATGCAAATCATAGGTTTTCTCACTTTGGATACCAATAAACCGACATAAGACGCGAAAGGCAGAAGCATAAATGGATATATTTAAAGAGTTTTTGGAGAACGTTATTATTCTTCTGAGAATTATCGCGTGGATAGGGTTGGCTCTGTTTTTTATCGGATGCTGGAATATTCTTGGAGTTATTGTAGGTAAGAAATGGCTTGAAGAACGCCAAGGAGGTCTCCGGTGAAGTTGCGTCTTGGGGATGTGTTAATCGAGACCGATCACATTGAGTTTGTAGAAAGGATCGCTCCTCACACGGTCAAGCTATTTTTTATATCTGGTAAAATGTTAGAGGTGCATTGCGGGGTCAAGTCAGATGCTTCCGCGACATGGAATCAGGATGCCGACGGACTCATCCAGACGATCCATAACACCGACGCTGTCAAGGTTTTCGGTAAGGAATAGGGAAAGACCCTGCGAAAATCAACGTGCGCGCCTACACATTCAATTTTGATGTGGCGGACTGAGAAAGCCGAGAGCACACATCTGTGGAGAACGAACCTATGAAACTCAGGTTGAAACAACAGAAAAATTATAGTGAACCCGCAAATATGTGAATACATGGAATCGAAACTTCCCGCCTCGCCAACTGTGAAATGTGTATAGGTAAGCATGGAATTTGCTACGAATGTGAAAAATAAATAATATGTCTATAGAATTAGCAATCGGTCGAAAGCGGTTCTTTTTCTCGCGCGTTGGCCAAGCGGTCTGTCGAGGGTAGCCTTGCATAAATCTCGCTTTGCAGGTTGTACGGGAGTTCCTCAAAACAATCTGCATTTATTACACCAGATATAAGTAATTTGTAGATTCCAGAAAGTAGACCTTGATCGAAATCAATCCATCAATAACGGAATATCTTCAATTGTACAACTTCAACCTTCCTTATATTTCGATTATCAGTCAAGAAAAAGGGGTAGGTACTGCTAAATAATGTAAAATTTACCTTCCCTCTTTTAAGATGCCAAGCAATGACAAAAAAAGCAGGACAGGGCTTAAAGATACTCAAGATGTCCCTGTTTCATCCGCTACGAAAGGACTCCATAGTTAGGTGAAGCAATCATGGAGCGACAACCCATATTCATTCAATTACCATCGCCTCCCATGCAGGCGATTTACAACACTATTCAGAAGGTTAAAGGGCCAAAAATTTCCTTCTTCATTACCGGCGAAACCGGCGTTGGTAAGGAGGGTGTCGCACGATATATTCACGAAAGTGGATCCCGATGTGACAAGCCTTTTGTTGCCATCAACTGTGGTAGATTCTCCTCAGAGCTCCTGCAGAGTGAACTCTTTGGGCATGAGGCAGGGGCGTTTACGAGCGCAATCCGTCAGCGACAGGGAGCATTTGAAGTTGCAAACGGAGGCACCCTCTTTTTAGACGAGGTACTCGAAATGTCGTTGGACGCGCAGAAAATGCTTCTTCGTGTCTTGGACACAGAAACACTCACGCGGCTGGGAGGAAATGAATCTTTGACCGTGGATGTTCATATTATCGCATCAACGAATAAGAATATTCTGAAAGTCCTTAAAGAGAAGGAATTTCGGGAGGATCTGTATTACCGCCTGAAAGGTATGACGTTTCGCTTACCCCCGCTAAGGGAGCGTCCCGAGGATATCGCACCTTTAGTAGACGCATTTATCAACGAGTTCTCAGCCGAATACAGGAAAAGTGTTAAAGGGGTTACTCCAAAGACACTTGCCCTTCTTGAGCAGGCAGCGTGGCCCGGGAACATTGGTCAGTTGAGGAGCACAGTTCAGACGGCTGTCTCTCTCGCGACGACTAACAAGCTCGAACCTAAGGATTTCCCTGAGATTTATCCTGAATTCGTTCAGACCCTTATTTCTATATGGCACACACTTCCCCAGGAGATACAGAATGCAATATGGGAGACCCTCCTTCCGGAGACACAGTACACAATTAGGCATAAGCTTCCAAAGCAGACAGCAGGTTTTTGGGGTAATCTATCGGTTCCCAAAATGGAGAAAAACATAGAAAACGGGGAATTTCTGAATATAGAAAATATGAATCAGAATCAAATTCTACGTGCAGTTGCTCAGAAACGTATACAGCAATACGCTTCCCTACGTGAGGCAGCTGAATCATTAAGCATTGATACTCGCACGCTTCAGAGACACGCCCAATGGAAAGAACCAGACGAATAAGGTATTCACTATCATAGCGTCTACGATGCCCAAAAAAATTATGATGCTACGTGACCGTATACGGCAAGCCGTTACCACCTACTTAGGGACGCTACCGTTTTCAGACAAAGAGATTTTGACAGATTTGCCGATTCGATTCGGAGTTCCCGGGGTCGGAGGTGTGGCAGATCATGTAATTCGTGATGACAACCATTTCATTGTTATTGTCATCTGCGAGGGGGCCGACTTGATGGGAACTGTGTTAGAGGCTCATGAACACCTGAAAGGTCTTCTCTCCGCGACCGACACACAGTTCGGAGTCCTTGCGACAGGCACGGATCCGGATAACTGGTTTTTTTCTGAGAACTGCCGCAATAACTGGTTCATTGAGATCCCACGATCAATTTTTGAAAGTCGAGTAGCACGTTGGCATCCTGATATGCGCCAAGGCGCGTCAGCACTGAAGTTGCAGGAGGAGGTGAATGTGTGGAAAAATAGGGCACATCAGCGGCTTAAAAAGCTACGAAAGTGGCGATGGACCGCCATTGGTTTTGGAATAGGTTTCCTTAGTGCTAGCGCGGTGTTGATATGGTATATCCTCAAATGAGACAAAGGAAATTTGCCTCATAAACTGTATGAAGTTTAAAGAAGTCAAGACTTATGCAAAGCAGTTAGAAACTGATCCACTTCTGTGAAGTGCCAACGTTTATTCAGACCAAAATTTAGCAAAGTTAAGACAAACGTGAGTTTGATAAATATTTAGGGTAGACGCATTTCCTCTTAAAGTCCCCCTGATAAGGGGGATTTAGGGGGTTAATTCCGTAAAAATCACCTTTTTTGGGGTGGATATATTGCTTTTTTGCTCAATTTGCGTCCACCTTCGCTTCTAATATTTTTTTCAAACTGGCGTTTAAGACAAGTTTTTTCGTTGAAATTCGATTTGACTTTTTGGTTGATTATAGGGCACAAATAGGTTATAAAAGAACTATAATATTATAAAATAAATTAAAGAATATATTGACTTATTACAACTTACAAGCAAACTATTTTTCAAGCAAATCGTTTCTATACCACAGGAGAGATAAAATTATGAGACGTAATCTGTTTTTTTCACGAGAGAATCGCCACGCACTACTTGCGGGGTCCCATATTCAACCCTATTGGCTTGCGTTGCATTGCTCGTTTTTGTGCTGCTAACGATCAATTGCGGCCCCCCGACCCAAGGGCAATAACATATCCCTGAAACAGCACTCAAGGCTGCCGAGAAAAACGTAACACCGCAATCAGCAACGGGGAACCAATCCAGTCTGTTGGAACTCTTTCAAAGAACCTTACTTTGCAGGGTGTGTAAGGCTCAAGAAACATCCTGCTTTTGTTAGGTTCAGGAAAAGTAAATAGTGATTATATTATTGTCGCTTCTCAATGAGTCTTCCAACGAAAAAAACCAAAACGCCGAGCGTTAGGAAACCCATCTCAACGCCCATTGCTTTGGATTCACTGTAGCCATACGGATTGACACAGCCTAAGTAGAGTCCTGCTCCTAAGCACGCTATGCCCATCAATTCCAAAGTTTTACCGATATAATACACGAATTCCCCAGTGCTTTTTAGTGGTATTTTATTTAACTAACCATAGGACGAGGTTTTCATGCCTCGCCCTATAGTCGCAAACTAATAGAGACTTTTGATACGTCCCCACTGGATTAATTTTTGTTCCCGAGTTGGTTCGATCCTCGCCGTGAAAACGAGATCGGGAAGGTCACGGTTTTCTTCAGTATAACCTTCTGGTGCCCAAGCGGGTTTGTGTTGAAGGTGCCCACTATCGACATCGTTATAGGCGATAAAGAACCCGATACTATTTCCCTTCCTTGCGAGATTGTCAAGACGAAAACTTAACTCACATGTCTGTCCATCGTTGCCCCATGCGACTCGCGTCAATGGCGATTTTAGTGTGCCCGTTTCTTTTTCAATTGGGATTTTAAATTCGTAGAGGTCCTCCATTCTGCCCGAATGATGTGGATCTATGTAAAGAATAAGATGATCCTCACGAAGCAGTTTCGCTTGCCGGTTTTCCAGTTGATCGTCTATTAATTTAATAGCGACATAAAGGAAACCGTTTCGCCAAACCGCTCCGAAGGTTCCTGTAAAATCGTGGGATTCGCGCCAGCGCTCTCCACTCATTAAGTCTTGTTCCAGTTTCCCGAGAATCACTTTTTCCCAAGCAGGATCATCAAGATAGCCATCTACGATAGGTGCAACCGGTGCGAGTTCGGCATTATATTGAAAATTTTGAAGATTTCCGCCAGTGACATGTCCTAATGCATAAGACACCATAGTCAGTAAAAGGATAATTGTCGCAAGCATCTGTTTGTTAAAATTCATAAACTCCTCTTTTCCAGAATAGCCTGTAAGGTGGGATTTTATGGCACGCCCGTCGATTTTTATGTTAGGATATTAGGCATGCAATCCAATTAGATTAATGAATCTTGTTTTACTATTATCGCGCCGGAGGATTTCGTAAGCGTCCCAACGCAGATCTAAACATTTTGTTGCACCTATTTCTTATTTCTTCACTATAATACTATTACAGTATATCTTAATCGTTATTATTTATCCAATTAAAACCGTTAAGAACACATCCGTAATATGGAAATAGACGATTTTTTTAAATTCAGTTGAAATTTGGGAAAAAATCTGTTATACTTTTAAATAGGTTTGAAATCATTTTTTTCTCAGTGCTCAGAATTTAACAGAGAGGCAATTGGTTGTGAATAAAAGTACAAGAAGCATGGTGATTTGGTGGGTAGTTGTTGCCGGGCTCGTCGTCCTTGGCATTTACCAACTATTCAACCGCAGAGATCCAGTTTATCAGCTCGCGACCTCTGATTTTCATCAATACATAACGCGTGGTTCATCCCTGTTTGAAGGATATCTGGTCTTAGATGAAGAATGGGTTGAAGGACAGTTCAATAAAAACATACTCAATGAAATCCGTACTGAGATTCTGCGGAGCGTGGATCCTGAAGAGCAAGAAACCCATCTCCCTCCAAAATGGCAAGGCGAATTTAGAGCAAGCCGCGACGCGATCGACGATTATGACATCCAAGCGAAACTTGACGAGAATGAAATTAACTATAACGTCAAGCCGCCATCTAAATTCCCGCAAGGCTTGCTTATTTTTGGGACAACTGTTGTCCCGCTACTTATTTTCTTAGGTTTGATGATTTTCCTATCGCGTCAGATGCAAGGAAGCGGGAATCGAGCCCTATCTTTTGGCAAAAGCCGTGCCAGACTCCACACCGAAAACCAAACGAAAGTAACATTTGAAGATGTCGCAGGTGTCGATGAAGCAAAAGAAGCACTTGAGGAAGTCATCGAATTTCTGAAGGCACCCAAAAAATTTGAACGACTCGGCGGTAAAATTCCTAAAGGGGTCCTTCTCATGGGACCGCCCGGTACCGGAAAGACAATGCTTGCCCAAGCTGTCGCAGGTGAAGCGGACGTGCCGTTCTATAGCATTAGCGGTTCCGATTTCGTCGAAATGTTCGTGGGTGTAGGCGCGTCCCGTGTCAGGGATCTGTTTGAGACTGGAAAGAAAAACGCGCCCTGTATTATTTTTATTGATGAATTAGATGCTGTTGGTAGACACCGTGGCGCGGGTATCGGTGGTGGACACGATGAGCGTGAACAAACCTTAAATCAACTTCTCGTTGAGATGCAGGGGTTTGAAGCATCTGAAGGCGTAATACTCATTGCGGCGACGAACCGGCCTGACGTTTTAGATCCAGCACTCCTTCGTCCGGGCAGATTTGACCGGCAGATTGTTGTCGATCTTCCGGATGTACGCGGTCGGGAAGCAATACTTACGGTTCATACAAAACCCCCTTATAAACTCGCTGAAAACGTCAATTTGGAAATCTTAGCGAAGGCAACACCCGGTTTCTCCGGCGCAGACCTTGAGAATATGGCAAACGAAGCAGCACTTCTTGCCGCAAGGTGTGACAAAGAAGAAATTGACATGATGTGCTTTGATGAAGCAAAGGATCGCGTGCTTATGGGTCCTGAACGACGTAGTCTTGTCATCAGTGACGAGGAAAGACGAGTTACGGCTTATCACGAAGCTGGGCACGCTCTTATGCTACACTTCGTCCCAGAAAGTGATCCAAACTACAAGTGCACTATTGTTCCACGCGGTAGAGCTCTCGGTGTAACAGCGAAACTTCCTCTTGAAGAACGGCATAATATGAGCAAAAACCGTCTACTCGCTCATATCATTTTTGCCCTTGGTGGCAGAGTTGCTGAAGAAATTATATTTGGGGAACAAACTACCGGTGCGCAAAACGATTTTGAGCAAGCGACGAGCCTCGCACGTCGAATGGTTACACAATGGGGTATGAGCCACATGGGACCTCTCACCTACGGTAAACGTGACGAACAGGTCTTCCTCGGTAAAGAGTTAAGTGTCCATCAGGATTATAGTGAGAAAACCGCCATTGAAATCGACAAGGCCGTCCATGATATTGTAACAGAGTGCTATAATAAGGCACGAGATATCTTGGAAACGAATCTTGAAGGCTTAAAGTTACTCGCTGACGCACTATTAGAACGGGAAACACTTGTCACCAACGAAATTGATGAGATTCTCGGACCCCGGCCACAACTGCCCGCAAAACCAATCGCATGAACTGTCGTGGCAAATCGTTCACTTTAGGTTTACATACACATGTAATGGGCATCTTGAACGTCACACCCGATTCTTTTTCCGATGGAGGGTGTTACCTTGATGTAGAACGGGCGGTCGCACATGCCAAACTCATGGTAGCGGAAGGTGCGACCCTCATTGATATTGGAGGAGAATCATCCCGCCCTGGGGCATCCGCGGTATCTATCAGTGAAGAATTGGCGCGAATTCTACCCGTCATTCGCGCCATTGTTGACACCGTTGATGTTCTTCTTTCCGTTGACACATATAAAGCTGAAGTGGCTCGGCACGCGCTTGAAGCCGGCGCACATCTTATCAATGACATCACTGCATTGCGTGGTGACACGGCTATGGCAGCGGTTGTATCAGAAATGGAAGCAGGATTGATTCTGATGCACATGAAAGGCACCCCGCGCACGATGCAACAAGCCCCTCAGTATGACGATGTCGTTAGCGAAATCTGTGATTCGCTTCAGACGAGTATCAAGGCTGCTGAATCCAAAGGCATTAACGCTGACCGCATCATTATTGACCCAGGGATCGGATTTGGTAAGACGGTAGAACACAATCTTGAAATCCTAAAACGCCTTACGGAATTCCGAGACTTACACAAACCTTTGCTCATTGGGACTTCGCGAAAATCATTTATCGGTAACATTTTAGGTCTCCCTGTAACGGAGCGCGTTGAAGGAACAACAGCAACAACGTGTTGGGCTATCATACACGGCGCGGACATTGTGCGGGTTCATGATGTCAAAGCAAACGTTCGTGCCGCACAAATGACGGATGTCCTCTGTAGATAAACTAATGCACCAGCAAACAATTCAGGGAATTGGCATTGATATTATTGAAGTTGAGCGGATCCGAGATGCGTCCCGTCGGTGGGGAGCACGATTTGAACGTCGGGTTTACACACAACAGGAACTCACCTATTGTGGAAATACCCCTTCTCGGTACTGGCGACTTGCCGCTCGTTTTGCTGCTAAAGAAGCTACGCTCAAGGCACTCGGTACAGGCTTGACTACCGGTATGCGCTGGCAAGATGTCGAAATTCGGGCGAATACTATTGGAAAACCGGAACTCGTCCTACACGGTGAAGTTCAACGCTATGCACAGGAACACAATATCAGGGCATCATTTGTCTCTATGTCTCATACAAATGACTATGCTGTAGCACAAGTTACACTCTGTTCCGTATAGTTAACAGGTTAACATGCTTCACAGTGAGAACAGTTGGCAGTCGTCGGTTCTCGGTAACCTTTTATGGAATGTTACTGAAAACTGACAACTATAAAGAGGTAAGAAGTGAAATACGTCCAAAATTGTGTTGCGACTCTGCTTCCCTGTATGATAATTCTCTTCTTTGTTATGAGTCATACTACCTCAATAGCAAACACAAGAGCGTCTGCAGATGGATTCCTCAAACAGTTGCTTGGAGCCGAACATTATGGGATGGGAGGGAGTTTTGTTGGCGCAACCCGTGGCGCGAATGCCTTAGGTAGTAATCCTGCTGGTATAGGTGAGACAGAGGGAAACCGATTCGTTATTCATGCGACCCGTTTCCCGCATACTATTGCCCTACTTTCCAAACCGAACTTGAATGCCAATTATGAGGATTATAGTCGGTACGAACACGGTTCGTCCGGTGTTGAAACTTTAAATTGGGCATTTCCGGTTGGAAAATTTGGCACGTTTGGATTGGCTCTTGCCCTTGAACAGGGGGGCGCGTTTCGCCGAGTAAACCATCTTGGAAAAGCTCTTAACAGTTTTCCTGAAAATAACCTTGCGATTGGTCTCAGTTACGGGGTAAAGATATTCGGCGGCACAATTGTCGGTGTTGACACGAAATGGCTTCGGTCCAAGGCAGTCGGCATCGATGGCAACGAAGACCTTGGACACGGATATGCCTATAACGTCGGTTTTATTCAACAGATTGGAAAAGCAATTCAGATTGGTGCTGTCGTTCAAAATCTAAGTAATGGACTCTCCTTTTCTGATCCGTCTATTCCTGATATAATGGAGCGTACCATTGTAGCCGGCATCGCATACGAGCGCGAAATATCGGACATGGCTTTGAGATTCGGTATAGATGCACATCCGCCTTTCCGCGATGGTGTTCGAGTAAATATGGGGGCTGAAGCGTGGTATCGCTACCGAATTGGGATTAGAATTGGGTACCTCAGAGACACACAAAAACGTTATACATCGGTGTACCTTTTGCAAAACACTTCGTTTGAGACAGAAGAACGGCTCTGGAAAGCAGAAGGCTTCTGCTTCGGGATCGGTTTCAGGTTCGGAAACATTATGCTCAATGCAGCATATACGCCACAATTTACACCTGTTGTTGCAGATGAAGAGCGTATCCACATCGTGCAAGGGAACGCTGTGTATGCTTTTTCAATCGGGCAAACCTTTTAGCAATTGGAGCTACAATCGTGATGTATGTCTGACGAATATAGAACGGTAGTGGGAATAGCCCACTCGTATCACGTTGTAAAGAAATCTCGATTTTTCGGAGAGGCAACTGCTATACATACCCAAGAAGCAGTGAAAGACTTTCTGAGTCAAGTGCAGGAACGAAGCCCGCGTGCTTCGCACTACTGCTATGCTTACACTATTGGTAGCGATGCTACACTGCGTGAATATGCGACAGATGCCGGAGAACCCACTCACTCTGCCGGTCCGCCTATTCTCTCAGCGATTCGGGTTTTTGATTTGTCCAATATTATTTGTGTTGTCACTCGATATTATGGTGGTATCAACCTCGGTATCGGTGGATTAATTCGTGCTTACGGTCAATGTGCAAGGGCATGTCTCCAAAATGCTACAATTGAAAACCGTATCTTCTACCAAAACATGTACCTAACGGTCAACTATCCGGATATAGGTACTGTTGTCACTCTGTGCAAACGCGCGGGCGGAAAAGTAATAGACATAAAATATGACCCGGACCCGATTATTCAGATTCAGATTCGGCAAAATGCGCTTGAACCCTTCCAAGCACAACTTCAAGGTCTTGGTATCGTAAGATCATAGGGTTCATCATGTTTAATGGCAGGAGGTTCATGATGAAGAATATTGAGATAAAGTACACAACGACACATGAATGGATTGAATTTCTCAATTCAAAAGAGTGTAATGTTGGAATCACTGAACGGATTCAGGAGATCTATAGCAGCGTTATTTTTATAGAGTTACCTGTTCTCGGCGAATACGAACAGGGCCAAATTATTGGACGCGTTGAAACATCAGAGGGGAGAAATTTCTATATTTACGCACCTGTAACAGGTGAAGTTTACGAAATCAACGCGGCTCTTGAAGATGATGTCGAACTCCTCAATCGTTTTCCAGAAGGAGATGGATGGATTTGTAAATTCCGGCTTGAGAACCCAAATGAAATAGACACTCTCCTCAGCCGGGAAGAATACGAGGCGCATGAAGAGGAAGAACTCAACGAAGATGAGTACTTGCCAGAAACGAATTTTTACGACAACATTGAGGACTATTGAGTCCAGATTCGTCGCATTTGCATAAGGTTTCCCATACTATAGGAGCGCCATTAGGCTGTCACAGAGACAATAAAAATACGTCGTACAATGCTCAGCTTCGGCACTGGTAGCACAGCCTCAATCTGGTAGCCAAGGTCGGTCAGCGTTTCACTGAGATCCCGAAGATCGATGAACGCCGCTTTCGGCGCACATGTTCGCAAATTTGACAAAATCTCTATTTCTTGCGAGCTATCTCTGACAAGATTAATGCCGTAGGGTAGATCTGTTGCAATAGCGTCATACTGCCCATCAATTTGTCTCGCGTCGCCCAGTGCTACGTCTGCTGAGAGTCCGAAATGCTGAAGATTTTTCGTCGTGGCTCCTATCATGCGCGGGTTAACATCGTAACCAACTGCATGGATACCGCTATGTGCGGCGGACATCACAATGGTGCCGGTTCCACAGCACGGGTCCAGCAGACGATCACCTGGAAATGCTACTAAATTGACGAGTACGCGCGCAAGCCGAGCCGGTAGCGAACTTGATGTCACATAAGGGCGTTGGTTATGCGCAAGCCATACACCATCGGACTCGGAAAGGAGTCGTCCGAACCATATTTTCTCAGCCGTCACAACCGTTAGAAAAGTAGTCCGCGGTTGAGATAAATTTGCACTACCACCGATGGCATTACCAACGTCCCGAGCGAGTGTCATAGAGTTTATTTTCAGGTTGCGAGGCTTTTTTACGACAGAAACTCGAAATTCGTCCGCATGTAAACCCATGGACCTGATGCTCGCACAGAGTTCAGTGAGACTGGTCGATTCAAAAAGTACTTCGCTGCAACTTTTCAGATACGCACCTCGGCGTACATCAACGCGCGTATCTGAAACCGCTATACCATCCGTATTTGGCGTAGATCCTGTCAGGGCAACGCACTCCGCACTCACTAACTCTGTGAGTCTATGTGGAGTCGCTGTGAGATAAAGGTATTTAGATATTGCTTTCAAACTCATTTATTGCTGACAGAATTCCGCATCCTTTCATGCTGGTGTAGTTCGTAAGCCTGTCTCTCAACTCAAAAATTGAAGATACGTCCGATTAATTAGATTATATCACTATCTGAAGAAAAACTACAATCAGATATGAAAGAGGAATACTATGTCACAAACAGAAAAAATTCGGATTGGGCACAGTCCAGATTCCGACGATGCTTTCATGTTCTATGCTCTCGCCAAAGGGCTAATTCCGACTGATCCTTATGAGATTGTTCATGTCATTGAAGATATTGAAACCCTCAATCAACGGGCACTTGCAGCTGAACTTGAAGTTACGGCAATCTCTGTTCACGCCTACGCTTACGTCGCGAAGGATTATGCGCTCATGCCATGCGGCGCGAGTATCGGCGATCAGTACGGTCCGCTTGTTGTTTCCAAAGCACCAATAGACACACTCGCGGGGAAGCGCATCGCTATTCCCGGCAAAATGACGACCGCCTATCTCACACTTAGCCTCTTCCAACCAGATTTTGAGGCAGAGTCTCGTCCCTTTGATAAAATATTAGATGCCGTCCAACAAGATGAAGTAGATGCCGGACTCATTATCCATGAAGGACAATTAACCTACGCACGCGAAGGTCTTCACAAAATCATTGATTTGGGTGAGTGGTGGTATGAAGAGACCGGACTCCCATTACCGCTTGGTGCTAATGTAATTCGCCGAAACCTCGGCACCGAGAAAATTCGCAAGATAACAGCATTACTCAAACAGAGCATCCAGTACTCACTTGAACATCGAGAAGGCGGATTGGCGTACGCAATGACTTACGCACGCGACATGGAAACCTCGCTCGCGGATAAATTTGTAGGGATGTACGTCAATGACTATACGCTTGATTATGGCGACAAAGGGAGAGCAGGCGTGCAAGAATTGCTCCACCGTGGTAACGCAGCTGGAATTATTCCACATCGTGTAGATGCTGATTTCGTCTCGCTTGAATAACCTCTTCGTGTGATTTCTGTCAAGGTAGGGTCCCATACCTCAAACATCATGGATACAAAACGCCGCAGATATTTTCACTTAGAAAATGCTCATAATAAGAGACTCGCCTCCGGGATTCTCTACGATGAAGGAAACGTGCAAATTCTGTGGCGAGACGATTCTGGTCATACAGCAGAACAATACGCATCCATTAATCTGGTATTAGATTTAGTGCCGGGAATCGCTGTGTTGCGCCTTGAAGGTGATGAGGAGGGAAACGGCGGCGATTAGAAAAATGAGATAGAAATATCAAGCAACCGAAGTCTCTTCACTCAACGGAGACGACGATCCGCTAATTTGATAATTTTCCCGTTCTCTTGCGCAACGTACATATAGCCGAGTCCGTCTAACACAATCCCTTCCTGTTCGTCACCGGG
>MKWU01003467.1_pt1 | contig 20708 bp, 15 predicted proteins | sample 809101 | NCBI WGS metagenome assembly MKWU01 (sample SAMN05860141, study PRJNA318959) | sponge metagenome | host: Aplysina aerophoba | place: Slovenia: Piran, Adriatic Sea, Gulf of Piran | collected 2013-05-07
GAGCTCTGGGGTCGCGTCCTGCACGATCCCGACCTCGCCGAAGCCATTCTCGACCGCATCCTCGAGCGCGGCCGCATCGTCACGCTCGAAGGACCCTCCATGCGCACCCGCCACCTCGACCCGCTGCCGGGTCAGTCTGACCAGGAGACTACCTCATGAAACGCCTTCCCAACCCTTCTGTGGACTCCTCTTTGGGTGTGCCAGAATTTCCGGAAAAATCCTGCCAGAATAACTGGAACCCACAAGCAGAAGGCGTAGCGCCACAGCATAGTCTGTGTTGCGGGCACTGGGTGGATCGCCCGTTCTTCCGAGAGAGTGCAAGATTAGTGTTCCCTCTGCCGGAGTCTCATAATGTGCGTTTATCGGTATTCGGGAGTCATCTCGAAACTGGAATGGCACTACTCCTAATATCACACCTTCGAGGCCCGATACGTCTGGCCGGTGGTTCCATCGAACTCGATTGGAAATCGTCAGTGAGCAATCGCCAGGTTCCCGGTCACCCTCGGAATTCACACGCATGGTGCCGCCACTTCCGTGCCTACGGAACAGATTTGGGAGGTGGATAGTGCCTGGCCTGGGATGCTCAACCTTACCGGCCGAGTGACGGGCCCGATTTCGTCACGCCTTGAAGAGAGGCGTGGCGCGGATTCGCTCAGCTAGTCCGCATCCACAAACTGTCAACTTGACCGACTTCCAACCACGCTGCCTGTGAATAGCCGATTCTCAAGGGTGAGATCGGCGATCATCTCCTTCAGCCCCTTGGCCTCACGTTGTTAGGCCTTGATCCCGCTCGAAGATGCGGTACGGACTGTTACGGTCCGTCAGGGCTGCGAGCCCCGCGGACAACTTCGACGAGGGCGTCGGCAAAACCGGGATCGACGTACGGCACCTGTGCGAAGCAGAGTTCGCGTTCTCCCTCCAATTTGGCCAGTAGGTGGCCATTCCCGAGCAGGCGTTCGGCACCCTTGTCGCCCAGTGCGATTTCGGACGTTCCTTCGGAGTCGACACGAAGGATGAGACGGTTCCCCAAGTTTGCTCGAAGCTGCATTGGCATGACCAATGCGTCAGGTCTTTGCGCGGCAAACACGAGGTAGATGCCCGCAGCCCGGGCCTTGACGCCCAGCCTCTGGACGACCGACGCGACCGATTCCTTATAGTCCTCCACCAACATCCATTCCGCGAATTCGTCGTGAATTAGCCAGATCGCGGGAATCCGCTGATCGGGTGCGACCTTGGCGTTGTATGCGGCGAGGTTTGGAACACGAACCGCCCTGAAGCGCACGTAGCGCCGGTCCATCTCCTCCACGAGTTCCGACAGCCGGCGTGTAGCCAGTTCCTGATCGTCAATGATGCCACCGTTCAAGTGCGGGAGATCCTCGTAGGCAAAGTAGTCAACGCCTTGCTTCGGATCGATTAAGAGTATCCTGGCTTGCTCGGGCGTATTGGTCGCAGCGATCCCGAGAATGATGTTTTGAATCAGCACCGATTTGCCGCTTCCGGTGCTGCCGGCAATCAAGGTGTGCGGCGCATGTTTGCCACCGGGAGAGAGCAAGAGCTGGCTGCCGTCGCTTTCGTGGACGCCGATCAGGATGTCTTGGTTTCCCCACATGGCCGTCCCAGGCCGCCAACGACTCCAGAGCTCCTGAACGTTGACCAATTCCCTCTGCGGCCGCTCGACTGCAACCACAACGGCACCGGGCTCAGGGCGAACCGAAATCACGTTCAGCCCGAATGTGGTGAGGAGCTCTGAGCGCCTGCGCAGCACTTGGTCGACCGTCATGTTGGCACTTCCGGCGAACTTCAAGAGTGCGCTGTTCGGAGTGAGCGCCGAATCGAGAAGCTTGGCCTGAAAATGCATCTGCTGCAGTGCGCTTCTTGTTGCCCTTGCTCGTCGCGTGAGCCAATCACGCTGGTCAGCATCATCGCCCGCCTCGGATGAGGTGGACAGAAGCTGCCCGATCGCTGGGTAAGCCCAGCCGTTCACATCGGTTGGCGCATCCGGCTGCACATCGTGCGGAGAGCTGCTCGCTGTTTCGGGATCCGACCCCGCGCCTGTTGGGGCCTCGGCAGGGTCGGTTTCCGGGTCAGGAACCGGCGGGCCTCCCGGCTCCGTGGTGGACGGTACACCCGGCTCATCGCTGCCGGGCCGTCTCCAGTCCGGATCCTGCGTCAGATAGTCGGCGCCTGCTTCGCGTCGCTGGCTGCGGGTGTCCTGGTTCTGCCAGTAGGCTTGGAGGAGGTTCTTCAGCGCCGGTCGGCCATAGGTTTCCTGGAACGAATTCGGAGCCTCGGGAACCTCGCTTATATCCGTGCAATCCGCGACGTCGCCGGCCGTTGGAACGAATATGTGAGAGTAGCCCCGAATGTCGAACTCGCAACGCCCCTCTCTTATGGCCCGGCGCCACTTGCCGAGATCAATGCTGCTTGCCGCGGGCAGCCGGATGCCATCGAGAACAAGGTCCGACAGGCGCGCCAGCCAGGATTCCCTCTCGAAGCGCTCAGGCCCCCCAAATATGGCGTCGTTCAGCCTCCGGACTGTATCGCGCAGCTGCTTCTGCGACTCTTTCCGCTTTGTGGCGAGGCTTTCGATCTCGATATATTTGGCCTCCGTCACAACTAGGTTCACTCGAAGACTGCCCGTGGCTGTTTCTTGAGGACTGATCGCGAGAATATCGGCGAGTTGCTCTTCCCGTTGCCCCATCCAGGCGGCGTAATCGTCGAGGAAGTACCAGCCGCAGTGCCGGTCGCTGCCCAGTTCCTCCCTGACAAGGTGCCTGCTCAGAACGACCCCAATCAGTTCGCTCGCACTGTGGCCGCGTTTGGCTGCCCGCAGCACGATGTCCCCGGATACGTCACTCGCATCGTCGATCAGGCGCTTGGCCAAATCTCGCAGATCGCTGTCGGAGAGATCGAGTCCAAGTATGCGGAGCCGGTGAAGCACCATGGATTGCAACAGTTCGAGCGGTGCCCGTGACGAGATTACGAGATTGCGTCCCTGCGTCGCGGACTGTTTATACCGAACGACACGTACGCCCTGGTTCAGAAGCTGTCGCCTGTCCAGCAACTCGTCATAGTTGACGACCCAGTCCCCCAGATCGTGGGTCTCCCTGAAAATCCGCGCGGTCTTCGGGTTTCTGAAGTCGAGTTGCCGAACTGGCAGCAGCCGCTGCTGTTCGTTTCCGTCCCAGTCGCCGCGGAACAACGTCGCGATGGCGGTGAGATAGGACCAACCCTCCGCGCTTTGGACTGGGCAACACAGGAAGACCGCGGACTTGAGATCATCGGCTGCCGCCGGGCGCCTGCGAGACCAACGGGAGGGCAGGTGTGTCCGAAAATCTGCCGGATCGGCGGACTCCGGGTACCACCAAATGTCCGCGTGCCGTGAAATGACGTCCTGCGAGAAAACGATGTCGTACGGACAGCCGTCCTGCAAACCGGGAGGCGGGGCTTGGTCCGCAATCACGGAGATTCGGAGCTTCGCCATGAAGTCTTGCGTGGCTTCGCTGGCGCTATAGGCATCAGCGGTCGTATCCGAACTCAAGATCGATCGATAGACGTCACGCAGGCGCTGGGCATCGGTATGGCGGAGAAGCACCTGACAACGCGTTTCTTCATCATCCTCATGAATTGTCCCGACCTTTTCGACCACGGCCTGGGGGAGACGTGCCGAATCGCAATTGAACAACACCACCGACATGTTGGCGCGTTCGTGGGGGTGGAGCGTAAGGTAGCGCCGGACTAGGTCAAGAACACAGGCGCTGCCTTCCGCTGGACTCTCGTTGGTCTCGTCGCTGCCGTCGGGAGCGAGCACGGGTGGTTCATGCAGGGTGTAGTCCTGAACGACATCGCTAAGGGCCAGCAGCTCTGGGCTGGCCTCGGTCCAGATCACGGCGATTTCGGGGTAGAGCGGATGATTCAGGTCTCGCTGCAGGTCCTTGAAGAAGAGGCGCGTGTCTCCGGCCAGTTCCCTTGCGCTCAGCAGGCGGCGGATGAGTTCCGAAACCAGTTCCGCTTTCCGCCACATTGCGGCGAGGCGGAGGGGATGCCAAGGAGTCACAATCGCGGCAGGGGCGCCCCCTCCCACCGGCGCGGTACCGATCCGCAGAATCGGTTTCAGCAGGAGGTCCCGGTTTCGGTCGCCTTTCGCAAGCGAGACAATCGCTTCGAGAAGCGCGGAGTAGGCCTGGAGTTGCTCCAGGTTAGCGGGGTTCCCGGCGCCCTTCTTGGAGAACTCCTTGATGGCTCGGCTATACGTGTCCTCGAAAGCCTCGAATCGGGAACCGAGCTGATCGAGTGCCCCTTGCTCGAGGAAGCCTCCGTCCAAGCAGGCCGAGAGGTTCTTGCGCCACTGCTTGGAAATATCCAGTTGTGGCTTATAGACGGGTATGAACGAGCCTCGATCCCGGTCAAACGCTGGGACGAATGTCTTGACGTCAGAGAGATCTACGGTTCTGGCCTTTGCCTTGGTTCCGGCGAATTCACGTGTCGCCCTGCACTCAAGGAATGGGTGCTCGGTCAGACGGTCCCAATCATCGGCAAGCTGGCAGGCGGAGCATGACGGTTCATATCGCCAAATCAGCTGCGCGGAGCAGGTCTGAAGGTCTCCGGAGTCGGTTTTTGTTTCCAGTTCCAACGTGAACTTGAGCTGCAACGCTGCCTTGGCGACCGAGCGATTGAGTTTCCTCCGATTCTTCTGCTTGCGCCAACCCTCCACGAGCTTCGGGAATTCGAAAAGGTCGCCGACCTGCCATGCCACTCGACGACCGAACAGCCGCTTCAGGCCTGCATACCGGTGCGCAAAATACAGTCCGGCCTGGACGTTGAGTTCGCGAAGGTCGCGCATTGTCGCCCGCTCGAGGCGGATATGGAGCTTTCGGTTCCCGCCCTCGGGCACACGATTGAGAAGGGGCTCAATCGCGTCCGCAAGGCCGGCTACAAGATCTATCGTCTCGATCGGTCGGCCGAAGATGAAGCGATCCCAGGCCGCTTTTAGCTTGCGGTCCTCCTTGAGCTCATTTCGGTGAGCTTCGAAAAAGTTGACATCGTCTTCCTCGGCCGCCGTAGTCTTTCGCTTGACGAGGAGTTTCAAGTATTCGGCGTCGTCACTTGAGAGAAGATCGGGTTCGCCCTCTTTATAGAAGTCGATCGTTTCTTGGCCGAGGTTGAACTTCTCCCGCTGAAGTCCGTCAAAGAGCGGCTTGACTGCTTCCCACTCGCACTCGGCGAGGTTGGCGGCTTGGGGATTCCAGCCACTGGAAGCAGGAATAAACTCTTGAATGACCTGATGATGAATATCGGGAATGCTGTCGCGAACCCGATCGAACGCATCGATCAGATCGTCCTCTGTGAGGAGGATCTGATTGGGCCTGTGTTTGAGCAAGAGGCATGCCCGACGACGCCGGGCGGCGGAGAAGTGGGCGCGCCAGACCGATGGCCATGTTCGCTGGTGTTCCTTGACGATGTTGAAGTAGCAGGTGTCTCGCGGCAAGCGCAGCGCGGGAAGTGCGTTCCCTAGGGCAAACAGTACGGCATGACCATCGGCCGTGATTGCCCTTCGCGTCCGCAGGACATAGGTCGCGAACTGGTCAAGCGAGGCCACCCGGAGGTCGCGGAGACCGGTCAGGGCCTTTTCCCACCATCGGCAATGGTCTTGAGAGAGCTGCAACCCGTCCGACACTATCCGAATCCAGAGATCGATACGGTCGAACAATTCGGCCGGACTCAGTCGTGCGATCTCATGGAACGAAGCGTCCTCATAGTGCTCGCCCCCCGCGAGAAGGAACGCGTCTTTCGGGCAGGTCGCATTCCGGAAGTAGGTTGCGGGGCGGTCGGTCAGCACCTCGCCAGGCAAGCCGTGGGTGCCGACATGGCTCGCGGGGAGCTTGATCTCGACCCTCGGGTGCAGGTAGGAATCGTCGAGGACCGCCCGAGCAATTGCTGCCGTAATGTCAGCGTTGAAATCGAGCAGAAAACGGCTTGTGCCTTGCGCCGAGTCGTCGGCATCTCCGGAGAGCTCTTCGCGGAGCATGGCCGTGGCTATGGCGCCGACCAGTTCGCTCACATTCATGAGACGTCTCCCCGAAGCGGGTTTTCCACGTATGCGCACGCATCGGAGAGCCGCCGCAGCATGCCCAGGGTGCGCAGCCGGATTTCGAGCCGCTCAGAGTTGGCCTGAAAGGCGCGCTTGTCGATTTCCTCGGCGCCCAGAACCTGTTGCGCCTCGCGTTCTCCGAAGACGAAGCCATAGCGGTCGAAAAGGAGCGATAGAAACTGCCCATACTCCATCCGGTTGGGCACGTTCGCCAGGATCAGCGCCTTTAGGAGCTCATCGGTCGGGGCGTAGCGCAGGCGGTTGGTGCCGCGGCGCGATACCAAGCCGACGCCGCCACCATAACTTCGGTGGACGCATCCCACATGACGACGGTGGCGCTGCAACGCCGCTCGTCGGAACTCTGCGAGAAGCCTCTCCGGTTCGGCGGAGCCACCATAATCGTCCTCGTCATGAGGCCAGCGGGCGTAATCACGTACGAGCTTGAGGCAGGTGGGAAAGGTGGAAGAGTTGGCAGCGGCAGCCCTCCACTCTTCCGTGCGCCCAAGTTTGCGGACATACTCATCGACGGCGCGTGCCGGGAGTTCGTTGTTGCGCTGATAGCTCATCACCGAGAGTTCGCGCACTAGGGTCTTCCGAGGCGCCACGACCTCGCAGACGAACGAGGGCCGACCGTCGCTGCACAGCGCCGCAGCCGTCTCCAACTGATAAAGGGTCAGGTGCAATGTTCCCAGTGTGACAAGGTACGGGTAGGCGTCGAACCTTGGCAGGTTGAGTTCGAAGATCTTCAGCCAATCGCGGCCCAAGGCTTCGAAAGCGGGATGTGCCTTGTAGGGCAGGTAGCTGTCTCCCCTGCGGCGGAAGTCGTCCGGAATGTCGGGCTGCATGAGCGCGACGAGTTCATCGCACTGGTCCCTTCGTTGGAGCGTAGCTCCAAGATGATGCCTCAGAGATTGAGCGTGCGGCGACCGCGTGAGCATTAGGTAGAGCAGTTCGCCGGACCGCCCGAAGTAGATGTACTCACGGCTTACGGAGCTTCGACGGATATTGAGGTCCTCGTAGATCGAGTGGCCTCCGAACGGAAAGATGAATCGCGAACTCCATCGCTTGTTCGATTCGCTCTCGATCGTGGACGAGCGGACCATGGCGACAAGCTTCTTGAACTGATGGAACGAATCAAAGCGGTCCCTCAAGTATGAGAAATCCCTGTCGGGTACGCCTTGGGCGTTGTCCTCCATCCAATCCAGCCAGCTTCTCCAGGCGGCTTCATCTTCTGAGTGTTGCTCGGCGACCTGGAAGATCCTCTCGTTGTTAAAGAGGATGTTCCGAAGGTAGAGGTGCTGGTTGGGCCAATATTCGAGCTTGTGGGGGTGGGTTTGGTCGACAAAGAGCTGGCCCTTGCGGTGGCGCGCTTCGGCGACTGTCAGAAACTCAAGGAAAATGAGCCACGGACTCTGAGAGTCCCACAGTCTGTGCCCCCAGATCTGTTCGTCCACCCACATGTGGTTGTCGGCGTGGTCGTTCCGATTGGGGGGAGGAAGCGGGATCATGTCGTCAGGCACGGCTCACCTCGATTTCGTCATCAGCCGGGTTTCCGGATTCATCGAGGCTCAATAGCCGGAATGTCAGCCCGTGTTGGCTGTCAATGCCGGATGCGCTGAGTTCCTGATTGACAGCCGCCAGTAGCGCGCTCTTGAAGGCGAGAATGTCTTCATAGCATTCGCGAGAGAAATTGCCGGGCAGCGCACCGTCGCCGACGCGCGCCAGAAACTCGTAGCGTGTGAGGTTGAGGCGCAGAGGATGAACCGTCCCGCCAGGCAAGTGCACATCGAGATACGGGAAGTCATCTCTGAGAACGATGTCAACCCGTTCAGGTCGGCCCGCGCGCGGCGCGACCGAGATCCTGTCTGCTAGAAGGTCACTGATCCGTGCACCGGAGAACGAGAGCCCGGTCGCCAAGAGGAGTTCGCGTTCGGTCTCCACCAGCATGCCGGTGAAGATACGGTTGAGCCCCTTTACTAGACGTCCGATGATCAAGCGGGAAACGCGTTGCCCGTTCCTGAGCGGCTCGGCCACCTTCGCGAGGTATTCGCCGGCGCCCGTGAAGACCGATAGATCCCATAACCTCAATTCCGCTGCCCGATCGTCCGGAATCTTGAAGAACAGGCCCCGGCGCTGCTCGATTAGCATTCTTACGAAAGCGTGGCGATCATCGGTCGCCGCTTCGGGCATCTGGACATATTCTTGCTGTGCCGCACGGAAACGGTCGGTGTTGCCATAAAAGGTATCGGATCCCATCAGCAGGTCGAAGTGTTCCCGCAAGGTTTCGTCCTGCGAGCCGAAGACAAGGATGCTGTCGATCCTGTTTGTAGTCTCGTGCCCGATGCCAAATCGGCCAAGGTAATCGAAGATCTCCAGCGACTCGCGTTTGGTGCGGCTCAAGTTCGCACCGAAGAGGTTGCTGTAGAGGCTTGATCGGTATCTCGTCCCCGTGCTCAGCACTCCGCGAATATCGCGCGGCCGGAGCAGCCGGTCCCGCGCCTCCGGGTGGCCCAGCACCGCGTTCGCAAGCAGCATGAGCACACGGCGGATTGGAGCGTGCAAGTCGTTGAAGTCGCACAGTTCGAACAAAGATCGCAAGCGGGACCGAACGAGCCGTGTCTTAAGCAGTTCGTAGTTCTGGCGGATTGGACAATCCGGGCCGAAGAATCCGTCGTCCTCAGCATCGGCGTAGCAATCCTGCCAACCTTCATGATTCAGAAAAGCGTCCAGTGAAAGGTCGAGGACCGCGGTGCTTCGTACACGGCTGAGGTTGTAGAACGCCAGCCTGGCACTCGCCTCCGCATCGCTGTCGTCCATGAGGCGGGCCTCGAAAACGGCGAGGGCTCGGCTTCCCGAGGCGACCTTCCGCCAGGTTTCAATCAGTTGCCCATCGTTCGCGGCCAGAAGAAAGACCTCATCCGCAGTCGGATCGAAGAGGATCGTGCTGAGATGTTCCAGCAGCTCGGTCTTGGTCGTGTAGCGCCCCTTCGGGTCCCTGTCAGGCAGGGCCGTGAGGTCCCGAATGACATGCATGAGGGTCGGCCGCCCGCCCGCAGTGAATTGGAGTCGATGATAGACTTCATCGGTTTCCCATTCTTCGGCATTTCCGCCGAGAGCCTGCCAAATGCGACCGCACAGGTGGCTCTTTCCGTCCCCGGCGGTGCCGGTCAGGACAGCATTCTGAGGCAACTCCTCTTTGCTGAAGGTTGCGAGTAGCCGATCCTCAAGCGGGTGTTTGAACGAGATTTGCCTGACGCCCGAACGATTCGCCGACTTGCGAATATGCTCATCGAACATGTTGTCGTTGCGCGGAATCGGCCCGTATTGACGCAGAAATCTGATCCACCGTTCGGAAGCTTTCGTCATGGTTCTCTCACCTAGGTCAGATTTGGAGTGAGTGTGAGAGTGCCGCTTGCGATGACGGTATCCGCAATCAGCGAAGGGCTCATCAGGAAGGGGCCGTCAAAGAGAACAAATCAAACAACCGTCTCGCAGATGCAGGTCGTCCTCGGGCTCCAACCCTCCCAGGATCTCAACAAGAGGAACGTTCTTGCGCTTTGTACGATTGCGCTCTTGCGTAGCAACCCAGTTGGTCCTTATTTCCTCCATACGTTCCGGCTGCTCCAACTCGGCGAGAGATTCGTTCTGACACCAGTAGAATTTCTCACCGTAGAGTTCGCTCCGTTCCTCGTATTCCTTCGCGCGCTCGTAGAGTTCAGGGTGCCTCTCTTTCAGCCGCACCCACTCGATCTTCTGCTGATAGAAACAAAAATAGCACCCGGAGCGGGACCGTCCCCATTCCATGTATGGCGGCATGCCCAGCCCGGAGTCCTCGAGAATGCGCATGATGTCGGCGCGAACAAGTCCGTCGTCCTGAAAGGGGTAGACCGCTGTGATGTTGGGCTTCGTGCTGATGTATCCGACCCGGTTTTCGTCGGCGCGAAGGCCGACGTAGTTGATGACCGGACCCTCACCGACGAACTTCTCGAAAGGCTTGAGCTTCAACATTTTCGTGCACCATCGGCGGTGATTGGACGGCAACATGCCGCCGTAGACCACCAGCCAGTGATCGAACGTGTCCACAGGAGATGTTCTTGCTACGGGTTTGCCGAGAATGGCCGCCAGCCGATCCAGATAGTCATACGTCTCTGGAAGCTCCTTGTCCGTATCGTGGAAGACGTACTCCATCTCCGGGACTCTATCGCGCATGTAGATCGCAAGTGCGGCGCTGTCCTTTCCACCGGATAAGCTCAGCACATGGCGCATCTCCGCTTCACGAGGCCGAGAGATCGCCTGGTTGGGATCCCCTGAGTCAGTCATCGTCCAGCCTCCGTTTTCACCCTGGGGGGGCTTCTTCCTCTACGGTATCGAGCGGGTCGGGTGCGCTCAATTCGTTCCAGACCAATCGTGTCAAGACATCCAGCCTAGTGTGCCGATCTTGGGGCAGCATTTCTTTGACGCTCCTGAGGGAGGCCTGAACGCCGGAATCGTCGTCGGACCGCGGCTCAAAGATCCGAACGAGGTCTGTACCATCGCCTCGCGTCAGGTTCAGGCGAACCGCGGAGGGCGCGGGTGCTTCACCGCCAGCGACGAATGCGGCCGCTTCGACCTTCTGGAAGAGTTCTGCAAGAGCGCCAATCTCCTCACAGAATCGTGCTTCGTCGCCCGATACCCATCGGTTGGGCGGCTTGGACACGACGAAGCTTGCTAGGGCTTCCGCCCAAGCATCGTCAGAAAGATTCGGATCACGGAGACGCAACGCAAAAGTTCGGAGTCGCTGCTCACGGGCGGCGAGCGAAACGCGGGCGGCGCGGGTCGCCAAGTGCATCCTATCAAAAGCGCCATTCTGTTCTCCCGCCGCTTGTCCTGCCCGCTCGACAATGCGGGACAAGAGTGCGGGATAGGCTTTACGGAGCTCCCCTAGAGCTTCGCGAAACACGGACACGAATTCGTCGACTCCTCCTTCGTCGCTTTGCTGTTCGGGCGAGAAAGGGGCCAAACCGCATGCTTGTGGCAGATCGCAGAACAGCATGGTTACCGGTTCGCGTGCCGACAGGAGCGTGTCTCGCACATCGATTGCGATCTTGCTGAGGGTGTTTGCTCTGCGGGTGTAGTACGGGAGCTCTGCCGCAAACCGGCAAAGGGGTTGAACCACTTCCAGGAGATCGGGTTGGCGCGCGTCGACCACTCGCGAGAGCGAGACCGCCAACTGACTGAAGGCCTCAAGCCTGACACCGTCTACCTTGCAGTGCTGAATCTCGAAGGTCGCAGGTGCCTTGGTTAGCCGCAGAAAGCCCGACGGACCGAATTCGTAAAGGAAGGTTCCATTCTCATAGATTGCCAGCTCGTGGTTTCTCGTCCGGAGGATGATGGCGAGGAGCAGCGGACCCAAGCCATCGCGAACGCCGTAGGGGCGACTCTTCAGCGAAGCAAGCAACTTCGTGACCGGTACCCGTGCGCCGCGCGCTCCGGCAATCTGCTGGACGAGATAGTCCAGAGCCGGGCGGAGTCGAAGCGGATCGTGATTTAGGTCGGGCTCGATGACCTTGAAACCGTTGCTGTTTCGTACATGCACTCCACCTTTTTCAATGACGGACAGATACATCGATTTCTCGGGAGGCGACTTCTTGGGGTCGATCCCGAGCAAGTGCTGATTGCCGGCCTCGAACAGGCCTTCGATCAGCCGCATGCGGGCGGCAGCGGCAGCGCTGCTGAGCGAGTTCCGATTGAGCAACTCGTTCGTGACCCGGGGGGCGTCCGGATAGAGCTGATTACAGATCTTGGAAACCAAGGCCGAGAGACCGCCGCGCGACGGCACCTGCTCCGGCTGTCCTGCGCGTAGCCATTGAACGTCTCTCGCCGCGCCCCTCCGCAGACCGGCGATCTTCCCCAAACGGCTGTTCAGCTCACGGCGGGAAATGGCCAGTTGGCGGGCGACTTCCTCGGATGCGTAGGAATCGTGCGCTAGTTCTGGCGTGTTATCCGCCACCCACTGCCAGCAAATCACGTCCTGAAGGTCGGGAGCTAGGCCCGCCAATGGGCGAACTACAGCGACCAGTGCGTTGTCGCGCTTGCTGAAGGGCGTGTCCCTGGCGGCGAGCAGAGCGTTCTCACGCTCCGCTTCGGTATCGGATAGCGCAATAACGATCAGGCCATCTGCCTCCGTCACTCTCTGGATGGCCTTTGCGAGCTCTCCACTCTCGGCGTAGCGCACCTCGAAGTACCGGAGTGTGCCGCGCTCGACATAGTGTCGGCGCGCCAAGACGGGGTCCACATCCAGAAATGGCTTCACAGCACTGGCTACGTGCTCGACGGGGCCGACCGTGCGAAGAGCCGTCTCAAAAGCAGACTCCAGACTGACACTGGAACTTGGCCACAGGCGATACGCGTTCGCTCGACCTCGGCGGAACAAGAGGCCGCGATCGACGGCGTCCTGGATGGCAGCGTCGATATCTCGGCTCGTGGCCGGAGCAAGAGCGGCCGCGATTGTGCGGTCCGTGGCGAGGAGGTCCTCGGCATCGAGAAGATTGAGGATTGCGACTACCTTGATCACGCGCTCCTCAAAGAATCCGAGCTCGGCGGCTGCATCGATCGTGGAGACAATTCGCAGCCATTGATTGCGGTAGCTGGCGCCGGCCAGGCGATGGCCAAAAACGGCTCGGAGGTAGTCGTAAAACTCGGCAAGGCCGTACCAGGCATCGGGGGCGACACGGCGCTCAGCAAAGGCTTGCACCGCGAACGGTTCGGAAGAGAGCAGAAAGCCGAATAGTGACCGCTCGTGCTGGCCGAACCGCGCGAAGAAACGAACGGCGACCGGCAGTAGCATCGGGTGCAGAGGGTAGAGCTTCGCAACGTCGGGAACGGCGGCAGCATTCCCGCTCTCCCAGCCGGATTCTTCGGTTGCGGACGCCACATCTCTGGCACTGTCCTGAATTGTCTTGGGTAGCCGGCCTGGATCGACATTGAGCGCTCCTGCAACAAGCGCTGCCGTGTGTGTCAATGGCTGGTCGAAGACGATTTCGTCGAAACGGCCGGCGACCTTGTCCCACTCGTGCCTTACTGCGGACGGCAAGCGTTCAGCGTAGGCGAGGAAGCCCTGGTGCAACATTCCAAGCACGATGAAGGGCTGGTCGCCGCTTCTGGCAGCCATTTCGGCCAGGCGTTGGAGTACGAACACGTCCTCGCGTTCGTGGCGTTGTGATGCGTGTTCGAGAAGCTTGCCGAGTTCGTCAATGATCAGCAGCACGCCCGATCGACCGGCATAGGTGCGGACCGAGTCGAGAAGCCGCTCCACACCGACAACGCTCCCCTCGGCCTCCACCTGTGCAGCTTGCTCGATCGATGTGGCGAGCGCCTTCGGCATGCGTCCGCGGGCCGGCCTTCGCCGGCGCAGGCTGTCCGCAATTCCGCGGGCTAAGGCTGGAATGATGCCCTCTCGCGAGCCGGTGATCAAAAAGGGGATTACCGGCGGCGGATCGAAGCCTTGGTCGGGCCAACCGACCGCGTCGGCGATACGGCATACAGCGGCCGGCGACCGATCCTGAAACAGGTGGGCCAAGACAAGAGCGAAAGAAGACTTGCCCACCCCGTAGTCACCGGTGATGCGCCAGGCTCGACGTCCGGAATTGGTGCGCAGGCCATCGGCGACCCGTCGAAAGGCCTCGGCCATATGTGGCGTAACGACATAGTGCTCCAGTGCGGCTAGGTCGTGAAAGTCGCGCTCTAACTGGACAGACCGCAGAAATCGGGACGGTACCCGGAAGAAACCGGAGATCGGCGGTGGCTCCTTAGGCATCGACCGTCTCAGCCTCGTAAATGTCCGCGAAAGTAACGGGTTTAGCGCCCCCCCTGCGGGAAATCAGACCTTGAACAGCGGAAGGCTGGTACAGGAACGGCCTGTCAGCGCCCGGTGCGGCGTAGGCCTCCACTCGGGACCGAACGGCATCTTCCGGCAGTTTGAAGACCTGCCCTGGAGAGCAGGGCCCAAAGGTGACCTCGCGCAGGGTCAATGTCTCGTCACCTGCCCGGAATCCCCTCCAGAAGTGGTCAAGGCAGTAATCGAATAGGGCTGGAGTGATCTCGGTCTTGGGTTCGTATCGAAAAGCGAAGATCGTCTCCCTCCGCCCGCCATCCGCCCTCCTCTCACCGACCGGTTCAAGCAGAGTCAGGTCAACCAGCGGCCCATCGAGGGAGTCCTCGATGCCGACTCTCCTCGATCGACTGGGGAGATAGGTATGAAGAAACGCATCCAGATGTTGCGAGAGTGTAATCGCCGAATGAGAGTGTCCGAGCCTCACGGATTCGCGCGCGAACGCTGCCAGCGCTTCAGTGCGGGTCAGTTCCGGAAAAGCCCAATGGCTAAGGAGATAGCGCCAGGCAAACAGGGCGCTCTCCGAGCGAGCCGACAGGTTCCAGTGAAGCAACCAGAGCGTGCGGACATCTTCGAGGTAGGGGTCCTGACCATTCGGATCGAGCACGTCGTTCGCAAAGTTGGTCAGCTCGAGGCCGCGCTTGCCGTCCGGACGAGCCACACCAGCTGCCTCGACCCAGAACCGGAGCGCGCGCACCATGTTCTTGCCGAGACCCAGCTCGATCATGGCACGATCCACATTCGTAAACGCGCGCGAATCTTGCTGCAAGAGCCGGTAAGCTTTGGGCAGCCAGGCATGCCGAAACGCAAACGTTTCATGGCCGGAGAATCGAAACGACGCGCTGTTGGGCGCCGCTGCCACCGAGTAATCGATCATCGCAGTGCTCCCTGAAGGCTCGCCTTCACTGCAGCGACAGCAGCTGTGATCTCTTTTGCAGCGCGATCGATTTCGCCTTCTGTGTTGAACTTGCCGATACCGATCCGCAACGCGCCTTCCTGAAGCTGTTCAGGCAGAGCCATGGCTTGGAGAACATGAGAAGGCCCGTGCGCCCCCGAAGCGCAAGCAGACCCGGTCGAAATCGCAACGCTCTTCCGGAGCCGGGCCACGACGGCGTCATTGGGGATTCCCGGAATGGATACATGCAGGTTGCCGCTCAGCCGACAGGAGAGATTGCCGTTAACGGCCAAGTCCGGGATCGAAGCGGTGAGTTCAGATTGAAGGTGATCCCGTAGCGCCGCGATTCGCGGCTCGTCATCGGCCATCTCGAGGCGGCGAAGCCTGCAGGCTTCGCCTAGGCCCGCAATTCCAGGGACGTTCGGGGTCCCTTCAGAAGCCCAGATGAGATCGCAGAGCTGGCCCCGAACGTCTCCGACAGGGCATATCAAGGCACCAACACCCTTGGGGCCGTAAAGCTTGTGGGCGCTGACAACCAGGTAGTCGACTCCCCAGTCGCGCGCATGCAGCGGGATGCGGCCCGCCGCTTGCGTGGCATCGACGAGGATCGCCGCGCCGGACTCTCGGACTTGGAGCGCCACCTCGGGAAGGGGATAGATAGTCCCGACCTCATTGTTTGCAGCCATCAAGCAGACGAGGTCGACGCCCGCTTGAAGAGCACATTGCAGGCTGTCGGCTAGAAGGCGCCCTTGCGCGTCGACCTCTATCCAGCGCGGCTTCACGTGCCCCACTCGAGCAGCAATCGACACCGCGTCGATGACCGCCTTGTGCTCAACGCTGGTCAGGGCAACACGAAGCGGAGGGCGCCGGCCTCGGGAAATCGCGTGCGCTAGGGCAAGCCGGATTGCCTCAGTGGAACCGGAAGTGAAGTAGATGTCTCCGGGCGCGGAGCCGACGAGATCGGCCACAGCCGCGCTCGCCGTGGCGATGAGGGCACCGGCAGTTTCACCAAACCCATGATCGATGCTGTTAGCGTTTCCGAATGCGCCGGTCATCGCGTACAGCACTACATCGGCAACACGAGGATCAACAGGGGTTGTTGCATGATGATCGAGATAGATTGGTTGCGAACCGTCGCCAACGGGCGAAAGGCTTCGCTTGGATTCCTCGTCAGTCGGCCAGATCTGGTCCATCAAGCACCACCGTCAGAGTTGCCGAATTTTTCGGACCGCAGAGGCCAATCCGAAGCTCGACCGGCCTTCCCAACGCGACGAGCCACCCCAATAGCCTGTCGAGCGTGACGCTGTCTGTCCGACCCCGCACAACCTTCGACAGGGTTGGCTGGTCAGTTCCGCAAATCCGGGCGGCCTGAACTTGACTGAGCTCACGATCGGTTATGGTCTGCGCGATTGCGGCGACGAGTTCCGAGCGCACATGAGCCTGCGCATCACGCCCACCAGTCGCTTGCTCCATGTAGAACACTACAGTGTCGCTAGAACCTCTGGGCGTCTGTGGATTTGGTCCCATCCTAAACGAACACCCGCCACCGGCTGCACTATGGAAAATTTACCATAGCCACCTGCACTCGGGAGAAGTGAAGGGCGGAGTGGCAGTTCCGCCATGCACTTCGAGATGGCAATGCGCCGCGGGCCGAGGACGCCGGACGAGCGCCCAGCCATCCCTGACTCTTGCCACTGGCAATGCGCCACGAGGGACTTAGACCTAATGCGGATCTTGACGTCGGGCAGTGCTGCTGCTTTCCCTTCGACATCGTCATTGCGTTCCAGAACACCTTGGATCGCTGCCAACTGGGACTCGAAGTCCGGCTCAAGGACTGATTTGCCGATCTCCTGGTCCGTAATTGCCCCGACGTCAACCCCTGCAGAGTTGCACGGGTATTCCAGGTACTCGTTGGCTGAAGTTGTCGAGGCGTGGGGTTCAGTCGTGGGCCTAGGTCTCCCTTTCTTTGTGCACGATGTTCTGGGAATCCGAGATTTGGGCTACTTCGCTCCGCACTCACGCTCGGAGGAAAGCGCGACCAAACCGGCGCAAATTGTTTCCGGCTTGCACATCTTCACGTCGTGGCGCTCGATCCGGCTCTTGACCAATGCGTGCCTAGGATCTGAGATGATCCATCAATCGTACGCTTCGATGACCAGGTACCACGCCTAGACCCTCTCGACCCGTGCCCGCGTCGTCATCAGGCTCTTGTGGAAATCCAATGGACGCAAACGCGAGGCGATCGAATGCGCTTGGGACGCTGCTCCGCCCATTGGAAAGTGGTTCGGTCTTGCCCTTCGACTAGGACTGGTCATGCTGTGCTGTCGTGACTTCGCCACACTCGCGGCAGAGGACCCAAACGATCCCTCGTCGCGGCCGTTCATTCCAGACGAAGTGGATGCCGTCCAGTCGAAGCCTCGCACCCTCGGGAATCCCATCCGAATTCGCCAGACTCTGGCCATAGTATTCAGTTTTCGAGCGTGCCACATCAGAGGCCGGCCGCGTCAATGGAGGGGATTCTGCCGTTCGAGTTACTGCTCCATCCGAATCTCCAGCGACCCGATGTCATTTGAGAGATGTCGATATTCGGAGCAGAAAAATCAACTCGCGTGTCCGCTTCGGGGCAAGTCGCCCGTTGCCCGCGGGCGACTTGCGATCCAAGCATGAATCTCGTCGGCGCGCCAGGCGACTGCCCGCTGCCCTAGCTTCAACGGTATAGGGAACATTCCCAACCGCATCAGGCGGTAAATGCCCGCCTTGCTCAATAGGGTGAGCCGCTCGACATCTCGGCGGCGGAGAATTCTGGCTTCCATTTGCAACTCCTCTCGCAACTGCGAAACCGCATGATGCCAGCAATCCAACAGAATGTATAGGGAGCGTTTTCGCCATTTGCCTTCAACCCGCTCGCAGTGACGACCCAACCGGCTGGCATCCGGACGAGCCGCGGGCTGTTCGTCGACTTCGCTGGTGACGCTCAACGCTTCTCTTACCGTGGCTGACCCTGGGCGGATTTGTCGGCAGATGCTTGCGACCTCACTTGATCGATTCCGTGCTCGAGAATCCAAGCAAGCCGACGATGTTGGCAAAGGCAAGACCACGATCGCGGGCAGTGTCCTAATAGAGCAATGTCCCGGGATGGCGGGGAGCGGCAGACGTGGGGAGTATATCTTTCTGTGTAGAGGTTGGGAGGTCTCTAGATGGACAAGCTCGAGCGCGAGACGTTCGACGAAGCCGCGAGGCAGGGAGTGCTAGACAGGCTTAGCCAGACGGTACAGTCGTTCTGCGTTCCACTCTGGTGGGGAAGTCAACCGGAACCAGATCCTCGGCAACGGCACGGCGTGCGTCATAGCCACGCCTCAAGCTGTCTTCGGAGTGACGGCCAATCACGTCCTTGAGACGTATGAGCGCCACAAGGCCGAACAGGCCAACATATTCTGCCAACTTGGGAACGTTCCCTTCGGCCCCGCATTCAACGTTATCGATCGAAGCAAGTGTTGGGATCTGGCCACGTTCAGAATTCCCGATTTCAGGCTGAACCAATGGGTATCCACTCCAGGGATCTACGAGACAAGGGTCTGGCCGCCGCCAACTGTAAAGACCGATGACCACTTCATGTTCCACCTAGACTCGTCCAATTGGCACTGGCCAACCGGCGAGGTGCTCCCGCCGAGACCAAACTTGGGCGGTCTCAGCGGCGGACCGTGTTTCTTGATCATTCCGGTGGAGGAACGAATTGAACTCGCGGGGTTCATAGAAGAGGGTCAAACCGAGCTGGAGCTTGTTCGTGTCCAACAAGCGAATCTGTTAAACGCCACGGGGAGAATCAAACCAGGTCTATGACCGCGAATCTACTCTGCGAACCGGTCCCATGGGTCCGGCCTCAGCCCTAGGAGCTAGCGACTCCGGTTCCCAGGACCCCGGAAGCCCCTGTCAGGTTCGGACACTGTCCGATCGCAGTAGCTGTATAGAACTCCTCTCTTCGGCTGGCAATGGCCTTGCGGTGCGGACAGCTCTAGGATCTCCGGCACTCACACGGCGAGTTCACCCCGGATGGATTCAATCCCGGACCAGTTCCGTGCCACCATCGGACCTTGGAGCAATGGCTTCCCAGCCTCTATCAGCAATTCAGTGCCCGATCACAAGGGCCACCGCGTTCCAGGCCCCTCCAGGCATGTGCCCTGTATGACGCTTCGAGCGACGACAGTGTGGGCATGGGGGCAGGCGGCCCTTCGCCAGGGCGCATCGGCGATCACCGCCAGTCCTCATCTGTTGAAACCGCGCTCCGAGATGTAGTCCGCCCACGACTGCATCAATGCTCGCCGCCGCTCGAACAGATCGGTTCGCATATAGGCCGCTTCGACCCGGTCCGAGTTGACATGGGCGAGCGCCAGTTCGCTGACCTCTCGCGGCGCGTTCGAGCACTCGGCGCACCAATCACGAAAGCTGCTGCGGAATCCATGCACGACCGCTGGAATACCCTGCTCGCGGAGCAGCTTCGAGAGTGTGTTGTCGGAAAGTGGCCGTCCCGTGACGCTCGGAAAAATCAAGCCGGAGCCGTCGGCCCACTCGCGGGCTTCGGCCAGGATTTGCAATGCCCGCTCGCTGAGCGGAACGCGGTGCTCGCGCTTTGTCTTCATTCTGTCCGCAGGAACTGTCCACGTTGCCCCCTCGAGGTCGACTTCATCCCAGCGGGCCTTCCTGACCTCGCCCGAACGCGATGCGGTCAGGATCAGATACTCTAGGGCTGCGACCGTTGCCCAGTGCGCGCGTGACGCCCGGACCGTGGCGATGGCGCCCGCAACCTCGGCATGCGGCAGGGCGGGATGGTGCTTTCTGGCAACGCTGTTCTTCGGCAGCGCCGCGCCGAGGGCGTCTCCGGCAGGATTGTCCTGACGGTGTCCCTGCGCCACGGCCCACTTCATGATGGCGCCGATCCGCTGGCGCACCCGTCGCGCAGTCTCGGGCTTCTCGTTCCAGACCGGCAGCAGCGCGGCCATGACGTCGGCCGTGGAGATATCGCTTACGCTCAGCTTCCCGAGCTTTGGGATGGCGTAGTCCCGGAGGCTCGCTCGCCACTGGCTGGCATTCTTCCCCCCGTCCTTCCATCCCGCCTCGTGAATTCCAATTACCGTATCGACAGCCTCCGCGAAGGTCGGAGCTCGCTGCCCGGACTGAAGCGAACGGGGGTCCCCGCCATCCCGTGCCAGCTTGCGGTACTCGAAGGCCGTCTGGCGCGCAACGGAAAGAGAGACGTAGGGCCAGCCGCCGAGACCGAGGTCAACGCGCTTGCCACGCACCGTGCCGCGCCATATCCACTGCCTGCCCCCGGTAGGCATCACGCGGAGCATGAGGCCGTGCTGGTCCCCGTACTTGTCCGGGCCGCCGCTGCCGCTGTGCCGGACGTTCTTCACGAATGCCGAAGTCAAGGGGCGCATTTGCTATATCTAACTGTACACCAAACTATCCCACAATCCAAGCGAGAATCTGGCGTTCCGCGCAAGACCATTGAAGGCCGACATGGACTATAACTAGTTCTATATCAGTGCTTTACAAGACATCCAAGGCCAATCGAAGATTGCGGGTAGGCGGTCACCCTCACCGCCATGGTCATGGGGGTCAACCAGTCGGGCCTTTTACTCGACCACTCAAGGATGTCCCTGAGGGCGAAATCCTCTGTGTAGGGACGAGTTTGGTTACCATTTGTTTCGGGCATTTGAATCGCTTTCTCATTGGTGGAGCCACTAGCCATCTGGACCTAGACGGACCTTCACGCCAGTTTCAAGCCCATCTTCATTGCACAACCTGTTGCATTGATTAGGCTTTGGCCATTTTCGGCACGGTTCTCAACCTGT
>MKWU01003470.1_pt1 | contig 20689 bp, 15 predicted proteins | sample 809101 | NCBI WGS metagenome assembly MKWU01 (sample SAMN05860141, study PRJNA318959) | sponge metagenome | host: Aplysina aerophoba | place: Slovenia: Piran, Adriatic Sea, Gulf of Piran | collected 2013-05-07
CTTCGCGAGCCCGGCATACGCATCGCCGAGCGCAACGCCAAGCCGCGCGTTCTCCTCCTCGAGTTTGGCAACGTCGGGTGCCGACAACGTCAAGCTCTCTCTTGCAATGAACACAACGGGAATCTATCAACTTCAGAATCGTTCAGGCAGCCTTCCGATAGCGTTTCCTCTGGCGTAGAATCTTTATATCCACGCCCTCAACCAGCGCCAGTAGCGCGGTGCGATTCAGCTCCCGTTTCAGCTCCTTCGCTCCCCGGCTCAGAGCAAATTGACCCTCCTCCAGGCGCTTACTCCATATCCAATACCCGCCTGTGTCGAACCCGAGAATCTTGAGCATCGTGCAGCGACGATTGATAAACACGAACCACTGTCCGCTCGTCGGGTCTTCACCCAGGAACCGCCGCACTCGGGCCGACAATCCGTCGAACGAGCACCGCATGTCGGTGGGCTGGGTGCACAGCCAGATTCGACCCGCCGAGAGTCCGCTCAACATGGCGCCGCTCGACGCAGCCGCAGCACCACTCCTGCGCCGAGCTCAAGCTCGACCTCCAACGCGCCCGTCCCCGCCGCAGTCCGAGACCCCGCAGCCTCCGTCGCGTTCGACAGCTCCACGAACAGCGATTCGGGGTGTGCTTCGTCCGCCGGAGCTTGCGTCTCGCCAAGCTTGCGCCGCCACAGGTCGAATGTGCTCAGCGCCAATCCGTTCGCCGCACAGAAATTGCCGCGGGTCTGACCCGACCCCTCGAACCGCTCGATCAGCTTCCGCCACTGCGCGGCGGTGCGCCGCGCCCGACGTCTCGTTCCACCTGCCCGATTCATGATTCCGCCCGCCTCCGTGTCGTGGGAAGCGGCGAGTGAATCAGACAGTACTCCCGATCAGAACAACGGCCTCTTTTGTCCGCTTACATCTGAGCAACACCTTCAAGCTGTCCAGCGACCCGTTTTTCATCGAGAAGGTGCGTGACGTGACCGGCCTTTATCTCAATCCCCCGGACAACGCGATGGTGTTGTGTGTCGATGAGAAGAGCCAGATTCAGGCGCTCAATCGCACCCAGCCCACGCTGCCGCTGGGATTGGGCTATGTCGAAGGCTATACCCATGACTATATTCGACACGGAACCACGACGCTGTTCGCCGCCCTCGATGTGGCTACCGGCAAGGTGATCGGCCAATGTTCCAAGCGTCATCGCCATCAGGAATTTCTCGCCTTCCTGCGGCTCATTGACCGCGAGACGCCGCCCGAACTCGACATCCATCTCGTCGTGGACAACTATGCGACCCACAAGCACCCAAAGGTCCAAGCGTGGCTTACAAAAAGACCGCGCTACCATCTTCACTTCACGCCGACTTCCGCCTCATGGCTCAATCAGGTGGAGCGCTGGTTCGGCCTCATCAGCCAACGGGCCATCAAGCGCGGTTCGTTCGACAGCGTCGCTCAACTCGTCCAGACGATTGAGAGCTTCATCGCCCAATACAATGCCTCCTCTTCTCCCTTCATCTGGGTCGCGACGGCCGAGTCGATCTTCGCCAAGCTTGAACGTCTATCTGCGCGTATTTGTGGGACATGGCACTAGCGCGGCGGGCATGATGGGATTCGGGCAGTGGCTGACCGCCGCCGCGGTTTCGCAAGTGGTCGGCATCAGTCAGGATGGCACGGTGTGGCCGACCATTGCGTTCGTTACCTTCTTCACGGTGCTGTCGGTCGCCACGTTCGGGCTTGCCTGCCGGGGAGAGGCACGGGAAGCCTCACGCCGGTCCGTTTCCTGATTGGAGGACGCAATGAGCACCACAACCCCGACCGACGTTCTCGTCACCGGTGCCACCGTCGTCACTCTCGACAGCGGGCTCGGAACCGTCGAAGACGGCGCCGTCGCCGTCAGGGACGGTCGCATCGCTGCGGTCGGCCCGAGTGCCGAGCTGGCGCGCCGGCATCGCGATCTGGAGGTCGTCGACGGCCGCGGCAAGGCGGTGCTTCCGGGTTTCATCAACTCCCACACCCACACCGTGCTGCTGGTGCTGCGCGGCACGGTCGAGGACATGGCGGGCGACGCCATCTTCGGCTACATGACGCCGATCAGCTTCGCCATGACGCCCGACGAGCGCGCCGCCATCGCCCGGCTCGGCTGTCTGGAGGGGATTCTCTGCGGCACCACCACCATGGTCGAGCCGTTCCGGCACGTCGCGGGCTATGCGCAGGGCATGGTGGACACGGGCCTGCGGCTGTACCTGAGCGAGAACGCCGCCGATGCCCTGACGCTGCAGATACGCCGCGGCGTCTACGAGTTCAGCCGCGCCTTCGGCCGGGAGTTCCTGGACCGCACCGTGGAGCTGATCGAGGGCTTCCACGGCACCGAGGACGGCCGCGTGCACTGTCAGATCTCGGCGCACGCACCTGACGTCTGCTCGCCGTGGATGCTCGATGAGCTCAACCAGCTCAGGGTCCGGTATGGACTGACCCGAACCGTGCACCTGTCGCAGAGCCCGAACGAGGTGAACCAGGTGCGCGATGCCTACGGGCGCACCTCGGCCGAATACCTCGACGACAACGGCTGGCTGGGTCCCGACGTGGTCGGTGCGCACTGGACGTACTGCACTGCCTCCGACATCGATCTGCTGGCCGAACGCGGGGTACACATGGCGCACTGCCCGGCCAACAGCTCGCGGCGCGGGCCCCACCGGGTGCTGATCGGGCGCATCCTCGACGCCGGCGTCAACGTCGCGTTCGGGACGGACAACATGACCGAGGACATGTTCCAGGCGATGAAGATCGGATCGATCATCCACCGCGGGCGGGCCGGCGGAAGCGCCTCGGGCGACGGCGTCGATCCGGGCCCGGTGCACGCGTTGCGCGCGGCCACCGTACACGGTGCGAAGGCGCTCGGACGCGGCGACGATCTCGGCACGCTGACCCCCGGAAAGCTGGCCGATCTGGTGATCATCGACCTCGATCAGGCACACCTGCGCCCCATCATCAACCTGGAGTCAAGCCTGGTGCACTACGGCCATCCGGGGTGCGTGGAGTCGGTCATGGTCGATGGCCGGTTCCTGATGCGCGACGGCAAGGTCACGTGCATGGACGTCCGGGACACGCTCGATGCCGCGCAGGAGGCGACGGTGGCCGCCTGGAACCGACTGCACGAGAGCTCCGGCGACATCGAGCTGCCGCCGTCGCTGCGTCGATGACCCGCACCGACCGCACGCGGTCCGCGTCGATTCCGGTTCACGGAATCGTTGCAATCGCAGGCGCCGGCGCCGATCCGCGCCTTCGCCCCGCCGCTCGGAAGAGCCGGCACGGGGGTTGACGAGCGAGTACCGGACCCGGCCTGCGCCACGAGATCCACGGCCGCGGCGGGCCGCTCGCGCTCGAACAGCTCCGCAACCGCGTCGCGCTCGGTGATGTCGGCGCGCACATCGAGGAACCTGCTTCACCGCAACCGCAGATCCGGCACGCGGCAGGCATCCTCCACCAACCGTGCGCTCAGCCGTGCCGCGCCGAGGAGATCGTCCGCCCGGACCTTGTCGCGGGTGTCGCCGGGCGTCAGCACGTAGCGGAGGTTGGATTCGGGTCTGTCGAACCCTGCCACCAGGCGCGCCGCCGGAATGCCGGCTCGGGCGAAGTTGTAGTGGTCGGAGTTCGCCATGAGCGGCCGGTGGAAGCCCAGCGCGGCACCGCAGGCCGCCGCACGCTGGCGCAGCCACGCTTCCAGTGCCGGAAATCCGCTGGTCAGAGCCGTCAGATCGGGGCTGCCGGCGACGGAGTCGAGATTGAGGTTGAGGCGAATCGCCTCACGCTCCGCAGCCGCGAGCGAGTCGACGTAGGCTGCCGAACCCGACAGCGCCCACTCCTCCAGGTTGAACAGGGCGACGCGCAGGCCGCACGCGAATCCCCCGACGCGCGGCGCGAGATCGGCGACGACGGCCACGACGCAGGCGAGCCCGGTGGCGTTGTCCATGGCGCTCTCGGCGAGATGATGGCCGTCGACGTGGGCCGACAGTACGACCCGTTCGTGCCCCTTGCCGGGAAGATCGAGAATGACGTTGTCGCAGCGGAGCGGTCCGCGAGCCACGTCGATGCGCAGGCGGATACGCGCCGGTCCGCTCCTCGTCAGCGCCTCGGCCGTGGCGGCGCTGATTCCGGCGGCGGGGATGCCGCGCGCCGGCGTCGCTCCCGAAGAACCGGTGACCGGATGGGCGCGGCCCGGAATGTGCCCCGCGACAAGAAACCCCGCCGCGCCGCGCTCGACGGCCCATTCGTACTTGCGCCGCCGGTGCACGGTGCCGGCGGTGAACATGTACTCGTGGCGTACCAGCACGATGTTGCCGTCAATCGCCGGGCCGGCGGCGTCGAAATCGGCTTCGGTGCCGCGTCCGACGTCGATCAGGGCGGCTTCCAGGCCTCCGGCCGGCGTGGCCGGTGACCGCACCAGGGAGATGCACTCGTGCGCTTCGCCCGGCCCGTCGAGCCGTTCCAGGGCCGCCTTGCCCCGGGACCAGCCCGGATGCTGCAGGGGAATGCGCTGCGCGGGCTGGCCGGACACCTCTTCGAGCCTCGTCGCGAGCCATTCGCAGGCGGCCGCTTCGCCTGCGCTGCCCGCGAACCGGCCACCGAAGTCGCAAATCGCGTGGAAGTCCTGCATCAGGGTCTTCATGGCGCAGCGACCGTCCCGCTCGGCGCGGCCGTGGCGCCGCCCCTGCACGCCTGCGGCTCGTTCACGGCGCCACCCCGGCGTCCTCGCCGCAGCGCAGCAGCCGGCGCTCGGTCATCACCGCGCGCAGGCGGCCGAGCCGCTCCTCGTACTCCTCGCGCGAGAACGGGCCGGTCAAGCCGCGACTCCGCAGGTATCGAGGATGGTCAGCAGGTAGATGCGGATCGCGTCGAGGTAGTCCGGGATGTCGACCCGTTCGTCGGGCATGGTGTTGTAGCGTCCGCCGGGACCGCAGACGATGCCGGGCATGCGGGCCCGGTGCAGCAGATGCGCCGCGTCGGTGCCGTAGAAGCAGTAGGGCTTCACCGGACCGAGGCGCTGCGGTTCGCCTCGCACTGCGGCGTACGCGCCGCTCACCGCCCTGACGATTGCCGCGTCCCGGTCCACCTCGAACGGCAGCATGGAAGGCCGCTGGCCGGCGAACTGTCTGGACGCGCTCGTCCTCAGACCCGGGAATTCCGCCTCGAGATCCGCGAGCAGCCTGCCGATGTCGGCGAGAACGCCCTCCTCGGACTGGCTCCGGCCGCAGCGGCCGGTGCCGGCCATGCGCACGAAGTCCGCCCCCTGCGGCGGCCGCCAGTCGTGGAACTCCGGCGACAGCGAGCCGCGCACCACCCCGACGTTGGCCCGATTGACCGTGGCGTGCTCCTCGTTGACTGCGCCGGAGAACGTCATCGCGTTGAACCGGGGGACGAGTCGCGCCGCGGCGGCGATGGCGTCCACCGCCTCCTCGCGCTTGGAGACGTGGCGGGTGATGCCGGTGAGCTCGATCTCGACGTTGAAGCTGCCCGCGTGCAGGGTCATGCCGTTGAGGTCGGTGGGCTCCATGTTGACGAAGCAGTCGGCCCGAACCCCGGCCTCGATCGCCTTCACGGTGCCGATGCCGCCCTGCAGCTCCCCGACCACGTATTCCAGGACCACGTCACCCCCGAGCCGCACCCCGGCGTCGGCGAGGGTCTTGACCGCCATGAACGCCGCGGCGTCGCCGGCCTTCATGTTCGAGACCCCGATTCCGTAGACGTACCGGTCGTCATGGACGCCGCCCCACGGATCCACGGTCCAGCCGCCGGTCACCGGGTTGGTGTCCATGTGCCCGTTGAACATGAGGGATGTGCCGCCGCCACGGCCCGCGAGGGTCCCGACGGCATTGAATCGCCCGTCCTCCACGGGCAGCAGGTCGGCGTCGAGACCGAGGTCGCGCATGCGCTCGACCATGAACCCGGCGAGCTCCGCCTCGCCGGGCTCCCCGCTGTAGCTTCTGAAGCGAACCATCGCGGCCAGGAAATCCAGCGCCTCCCGAGCGTCGATCTCGCGCACGAGACGGCGAGGATCGGTCACTCCCGCCCCTCCCTACCGCGGCCGGCGCAGCGCAGCGACGACGGCCTCCAGGCGTCCCGGCTCGGGCAGCGCGAACACCGCGTCCCTCAGCGCCGCGACATCGGCATCGGCCAGCACGCGCGGGGCGAGGCTCTCGTACTTCTCCACGACCTGGGCGGTCGTGAGCGGGTTGCGCCAGTCGCCGAGCCCGATGGGCACGTGACCCTCGAAGCGGCGCCCGTCCGCCAGCACCACCGCCACGTCCGGCTCGGTGTCGTCGTCGTGGCCCGGATCGTGAGACATGGCCACGCGGCCCATGGCAGCGCGCACCTCCGGGTCGTTGATGCGCCGGTCCTCGAACTCCTCGAGCCCGGCCCGGCCGGTGACGAGGGCCACCCCGATCCCGTAGGGCATGCTCATCTGTGCGGCGAGCCGAGTCCTCGGATCGGTGTCGGCGAGCGACAGCATGTTGGCCCGGCTGCAGCCGATCTCCACCGCCTCGACGTCGGCGGCGGTGAATCGGTGCGCGGCGCGCAATCCCAGCACCACGTCGAGCGCGCTGTGCAGCCCGCGACAGGCGGCATGGGGTTTGATGCCGCTCCGCATGATGCGGTACGGGCGGGCGAGGTCGCGGGTGAGTTCCTCCGGGCGCTCGACGCCGCGGCCGTAGGTGGCGAGAAAGCCGCCCCACGGCGCATCGAGCACCCGCGTCGGACCGGTGAAGCCGGCTCGCGCCATGTACGCGGCGGTGACCCCGATCTCGGCGGCGCGTCCCGGGTGGTAGCGCTTGCTCATGGCGCCGTCGGCGAGATAGGCCCAGATCCCGCCGGTAAAGCTGCCGGCGATGCCGAGCGCCCAGGCGGTTCGCTCGGTGTCGAGACCGAGCATGCGCGCCGCGGCCGCGGCGGCGCCGAAGCTGCCGCAGGTGCCGGTCGAGTGCCAGCCGCCGCCGGAGTTGTGCGCTCGATAGCCGCCCATCGCGTCGAGGACGCGCAACGCGACGTCGTAGCCGCCGATCATCGCCGCGAGCGCGGTGGCGCCGTCGGTGATGCCCTCGGCTTCGGCCACCGCGAGCACCGCCGGCACCACGACGGCCCCGGAATGATCCGCGCCCCCGAAATCGTCGAGCTCCTGGGCGTGGGCGATGACGCCGTTGACGAGGGCGGCGGCGGCGGCGGTGGTGGTGCCAGTGGTGCCCCAGATGGCGCACGGTCCCGAGGTCGGCGCGAATCCTCGGGCCGCGCTCAGCATGGCGCGGGTCTCCTCGGTGTCGACGCCAGCCAGCGCCGCGCCCAGCAGATCGAGCATCAGCACACGGGCGTAGGCGACGACGTCGTCCGGCACCTCGGCGAGGTCGAGGTTCGCGGTGAACCCGGCGAGCACCTCGCTCGGACTCGAATCTGCCCGGAGCGGTGTCACCGCGTCGTTCATGTTGCGTATTCCAGTTTCATCCGACAAATTTGTTCAGTCGCACATCCATCTGGAACAGATGTATGTTCGGAACCTAATGGTTCACCTCACCTGCAGACAGCCCGCGCGCCTGCGAGAGCAGGCCCCGTACTGCCGATGCCGTGCGCGGTTCTCAACCGGATTCATTATATGCAACGATAGGAAGCAGTTGTTCTCGCGCGGGGCCGCCGCGGCCTCGACGATACCGCAGGGGGAAAGCCCGGCCGGCGGCGCAGCGTACGCCGATCACCGGACAACAACGGGCGCATTCGAAAGGGAGACCGATCATGTCCAGGAAGATTTCACTTCTGACCGCCGCCGCGCTGGCGCTCTCGCTGAGCGCAGGGCCGGCCATGGCCCAGGTGACGGGCGGCGTGCTCAAGTTCGCGACACCGAGCGTCAAGCCGGGCCTCGATCCGGCCCGCACCTCGACCGGCGACGGCTACATGCTGACCGCCATGATCTTCAGCAACCTGACCCGCGTCAGCCACGAGCTGAGGGCCGAGCCGCAGCTTGCCCATACTTGGGAGGCCAACGAGGACAGCTCGGAGTGGACGTTCCACCTGGTGAAGAACGCCAAGTTCACCAACGGCCGCCCGGTCACCGCCCACGACGTCAAGTTCTCGTTCGAGCGCATCCTCGATCCGGAGACCGCGTCGAGGGGCCGCAAGGCGATGGGGCCGATCGAGACCATCACCGCGGTGGACGACCATACCCTGGTCATCACGCTCGCCGGACCCTATGCGGACCTGCCGCTTCAGCTCGGCAACACGTTCGCCCGGGTCATCGCCGAGGAGAACCTCGAGGAGATCAGCCACAACCCCGTCGGCTCGGGGCCGTTCATCCTCAAGGAGTACATCCCCGGCAACAAGGCGATCCTGGTGAGGAATCCCGACTACTTCGAGGAAGGACTGCCCTACCTCGACGAAGTCCACCAGATCTACATCAAGGAGTACGCGGCCCAGGTCTCGGCCCTGACCACGGGCGAGATCGACATCATGTACTTCGCTCCCTCGGAGATCATCCCGCAGCTCGAGGTCGATCCGAACATCGAGGTCCGGATTACCCCGGCGCCGTCGTTCCAGCCGCTGGTGATGTTCGTCGAGCAGACTCCCTTCAAGGACGCGCGCATTCGCCAGGCGGTGCGCTTCGCCCTCGACCGCGAGGCCATGCTCGAAGCCGCCACCGGAGGCCTGGGCTCGCTCGGCAACGACACCCCCGTGGGTCCGGCCAACCCGTATTACAACAAGGCCCTGCCGCAGCGCACGCGCGACGTGGAAAAGGCGAAGGCGCTGCTGGCCGAGGCGGGCCATCCGAACGGCCTCGACGTCACGCTGTTCACCTCCACCGGCCGGCCGGGACTGGAGCCCGCCGCCGTGGTCGCCCAGCAGAACCTGATGGAAGCGGGGTTCAACGCGAACATCGAGAGCGTCGAGATCGCCAAGCTGTACAAGGACATCCTGCGCAACCCCGAGGACGGTCGGATGTCGCACAACAACTGGTTCGGCCGGCCGACCATCGACGAGACCCTGACGCCGTTCTTCTACACCGGTGCCAACTGGAACTACACCAAGTACTCCAACCCGGAGGTCGACGAGCTGCTGACCAAGGCCCGTTCTCTGGTCGCCTTCGAGGATCGCAAGCCGCTCTACGACCGCGTACAGGAGATCCTCTACAACGAGGGCCCGACGGCGGTGCCGTACTTCAAGAACTACGTCTCCGAGGTGCGCAAGGAGGTCAAGAACTACAAGCTGATCCCCGTCCAGTACGTGGACCTGCGCGACACGTGGGTCGAGAGGTAGCGACTGCCCGGCCGGAGTCGGGGCGGGGCCACCGAGCCCCGCCCCCACTCCCGCACCGATCCGACCTGCCCGTCGCCACCGCGATGGTTCACCAAGGGCTCATGGCAACCGCTCACCGTCGTCAACCGCCACGCCGGGCGGGGCAGTGAATGCCCGCTTGCGCGCGAATGACCGGTTCGGCGTCCGCCATGCCTTGTGCCATTCCCATGAAAGCCTGCCGCGATCAGGGGACCCGCCCGCGCTGTCGCGCAGCGAACTTCGGAGCGATTCCGGCGCGCGCAGCGCCGGAGAGCGATGAGTTGCCGGCCCGCGTGAAAGACGACAGATCATGTTCCGATACCTGATTCTCCGACTCTGGCTTCTGGCCGTGACCCTGGTCGGCGTCTCGCTGCTGATCTTCGTCATCCTCCAGGTCCTGCCAGGGGATGCGGTCGACGTCCTGCTCCTGAACTGGACGTCGGACACCGGCGAGGAGTTCGAGACCCTGCGCAGGCAGCTCGGACTCGACCGGCCCTGGTACGAGCAGTACTTCGGCTGGCTGTGGGATGCGATGCGCGGCGACCTCGGCCGCAGCTTCGCCATGGACGCGCCGGTCGCGCCGATCGTGATGGAGCGGCTGCTGTTCTCGCTGCGCCTCGCGATTCCGGCGCTTCTCATCGCCGTGGTGCTGAGCCTGGTGCTCGGCGTCATCGCCGCGGTGCGGCCCAACGGCTGGATCGACTCGGCAATCACCGTGTGCACGCTGACGGGAGTGTCGGTACCGGCGTTCATCTCCGGTTCGCTGTTCATCCTGATCTTCGCGGCCTGGCTCGGCTGGTTCCCCTCCACCGCCTCGCTCAGCGAGGGCGAGGGGTTCTTCCACTGGGCCTACGTGCTGGCCATGCCGGTGGCGGTTCTGGCCATCGAGGCACTGGCCCACATCACCCGAATCACGCGCTCGTCGATGATCGAGGTGCTGAAGACGCCGTACGTGCGCACCGCGAAGCTCAAGGGCCTGCCCCGCCAGCTCGTGCTGTTCAAGCACGCCCTGCGCAACGCCATGCTGCCCACCGTCACCGTCATCGCCTTCAACATCGGCTGGATGCTGGGCGGGGTGGTGCTGGTCGAGCAGGTGTTCAGCTATCCCGGGCTCGGGAGCCTGGTGCTGTTCTCCATCGAGCAGCGCGACCTGCCGATGCTGCAGGCCAGCATGTTCATCGTCGCCGCGGCCTACTGCGTGGCCAACATGCTCGCCGACCTGACCTACGCGCTGCTGGATCCGCGCATCCGCTACTCCTGAGGACCGAGAGTGAGCAACGGCGTCACGGTCACTGCAGACACCCGCGAATCCGCCGCGATCGCGGTGAAGAAACCGCGCCGGGTGCCGCTCAGCCTCGTCATCGGAGGCGGTATCGTCGCCTTCTTCGTGGTGCTGGCGATCGTGGGGCCCTGGATCGCGCCCTACCCCTTCGACCAGTTCCACTTCAAGCACCGCATGGTCGGACCCTCGGAGGAGTTCTGGCTCGGCACCGACCGCTACGGCCGCGACATCTTCTCGCGGGTGGTGGCCGGGGCGCGTCTCACGGTGTTCATGGCCGGCGCGGGCACCCTGTTCGGGGTTCTCGTCGGGGCGCTGATCGGAATGTTCTCGGGCTACACCGGAGGGTGGGTCGACGAGATCCTGATGCGCTGCACCGATATCGCCATGTCGTTCCCGGGATTGCTGCTGGCCATGCTGGTGGTGGCGGCGCTCGGGGCGAACGAGGTCAATGCGATGATCTCCATCGGCATCGTGTTCGTGCCGAAGGTGGCGAGGGTGGTGCGAAGCGCCACGCTCGGGTTGCGGCACGTGCAGTTCGTCGAGGCAGCGCAGGTGCGCGGCGAGAGCCGTCCGTTCATCATCTTCAGCGAAATCCTGCCCAACATCTGGCCGCCCATCATCGTCGAGAGCTGCATCCGTCTGAGCTACGCAGTGCTGCTCGTGGTCTCGCTCAGCTACCTCGGCCTCGGCGCCCAGCCGCCGGCACCGGACTGGGGACTGATGATCGCCAAGGAGCGGGCGTTCATGGTCACTGCACCGTGGGTGGTGTTCGCCCCCGCCGCCGCGATCGTCGCCCTGATCATCTCGGTCAACCTGCTGGGCGACGGCATGCGCGAATGGCTGGCGGCCCGGAAGACCTCGGATGAGTGAAGACGCGGCCGGCTGCGGGACGGCCGAGACCCCGCCAGCAGGACGCGACGTCCTGACCATCCGCGACCTCTCCGTCTCCTACTTCGTCCGCGGCCAGGAGATCCGTGCGGTGCGCGACGTCGGCCTCACGGTGCGGGCCGGAGAGACGCTGGCGGTGGTCGGCGAGAGCGGATCGGGCAAGAGCTCGCTCGCGTTCGCAGTGATGCGCGGGCTCGACGCGGCGGGGCGCGTCACCGCCGGCTCGATCCGCTTCAACGACATCGACCTGCTGGGCATCGGCCCGCGCGAGCTGCGGGCCATCCAGGGCTCGCGCATCGCCATGGTCTACCAGGATCCGCAGACCTCGCTCAACCCGGCGCTCAGGGTGGGCGAGCAGATCGGCGAGGTGGTCCGCGAGCACACCAGGCTTCGGGGCGAGCGGGCCGTGGAGCGGGTGCGCGAGCTGCTGGCCGGGGTGAACCTGCCCGATCCGGCCGGGGTGGCGCTGCGCTACCCGCACGAGCTCTCCGGGGGCCAGCAGCAGCGGGTGCTGATCGCCATGGCCTTCGCCTGCAACCCGGAGCTGCTCATCATGGACGAACCCACCACCGGGCTCGACGTGACCACCGAGGCGCACATCCTGGATCTGGTGGCCGGCCTGAAGCGGCGTTTCGGGTCGGCGATTCTGTACATCACGCACAATCTGGGCGTGGTCGCCCGGTTCTGTCATCGCGTGGCGGTGATGTACGCGGGTGAGATGGTCGAGGAGGGACCGGTCTCGCGGGTGTTCTCCTCCCCCGCTCACCCCTATACACGGAGCCTTCTGACCTGCATCCCGCGACTCGATCTGTCCAAGCGCGACCGGCCGCTCAGCGCCATCGATGGCCAGTTGCCGAGCCTCTCGGTCCTGCCCGACGGGTGCATCTTCGCCGAGCGCTGCGATCATGCGACCGACGAGTGCCGCACCACGGTACCGGCGGGCGAGCGGGTCGGCGGCGACCCGGAGGATACGGTGCGCTGCCTGCACTGGCGGTCGTTGCCGGCGTTCGCGTTCGAACGGCACCTGCGCGAGGCGACCGGGGCCGGCCTGGTCGACGGCTCGACCGAGTTGCTGAACATCGGCCGGCTCGAGTGCTACTACCCCGTGCGCCGGCGGGTCCACGAGTTCCTGCTGGGGCGGCCGCAGACCTTCGTGCACGCGGTGGACGGCATCGACGTGACGCTCGGGCGCGGCCGGACGTTGTCGGTGGTGGGCGAGAGCGGCTGCGGCAAGACCACGCTCGGGCGCGCCGTGGTGGGACTTCAGCCCGCGTCGGGCGGCGATCTCGTGTTCGAGGGCAGCCGGCTCGCCGGCCTCGCGCGTGACCGGGGGCCGGAGCTCCGCCGCCGCGTCCAGATTATCTTCCAGAACCCCGATGCCACCCTGAATCCGCAGAAGTCGGTGGGTGACGCCATCCGCCGGCCCCTCGATCTCTTCAAGCTGGTGCCCGCATCGGAACAGGACGCGCGAGTCGCCGAGCTGCTGGACAACGTCAACCTTCCGGTCGGGTTCGCCGAGCGCTATCCGCACGAGCTGTCCGGAGGACAGAAGCAGCGCGTCGCCATTGCTCGCGCCTTCGCGGCGGAGCCCGAACTGATCGTCTGCGACGAGCCGCTGTCGGCGCTCGACGTGTCGGTACAGGCGGCGATCCTCAACCTGCTGGTCGACCTCCAGAATCGATCGGGCACCGCCTACATGTTCATCTCCCACGACCTGTCGGTGGTGCGCTACCTGTCCGACATGGTGGCGGTGATGTACATGGGCAAGCTGGCCGAGATCGGCACGCCCGAGGAGGTGTTCGTGCCGCCATACCACCCCTACACCGAGGCGCTGCTGTCGGCCATCTCGATTCCGGATCCGATGATCGAGCAGGCCAGCATCCGCCTGGAGGGGCCGGTGCCGAGTCCGGTCGATCCCGGCCGCGGCTGCCGCTTCGCCTCGCGCTGTCCGCGCAAGGTCGGAGCGGTGTGCGAGGACGAGAATCCTCCGCTGCAGGAGTTCAGCGCGAGCCACCGGCTCTACTGTCACATTCCGCGTACCGAGCTCGATGTCATGCAGCCGGTCATCCGCTACGCCGGCGACGAGGCGCCGGTGGTGTGATGGCGCGAGGACACGATTCCCGGCAATGACCTCGCCGTCACTCGTACCGTCATGTCCGCGAATCTGGTCCGGCGAAACCCGGGAGCGCGATTCCATTGCCCCGGGGAGAACCAGCCTCCCCTGAGCTCGCCACCCTGGCACGATTCCGGCATTGCCGGGTCACCGCCGTCCCTCAGCGTCACAAGATTCGGAGGACAATGTTGCCGTGTACTCACTCAGCATACCGAGTCGTCCGTTCGACCATCCGGCCGCCTGGACCGCGGCGGACCTCGGCGACAAGGACGACATCTCCATCGATCTCACCGACCGGCATGTCGCCGCATTCGAAGCGGCCGTGGACGGGCTGCGCGAGCGCGGTCGGACTGCCTTCGAGGACATCGGGCGCCACGACTTCCCGCTCGATCGGATCGCCGAGGACGTCCGCGCCTGGCGCCGCGAGGTCGCCGACGGCCGCGGGCTCCTGCTCCTGCGGGGGTTCCCGGTGGATCGCTGGAGTCAGGAGGAGTCGGAGCTCGCGTGGTTCGGCCTCGGCACCCACTTCGGCCGTGCGGTGTCGCAGAGCGTGCTCGGCGATCTGCTGGGGCACGTGATCAACGTCGGCGGCGACGACATGCGCCATCGCGCGTATCGCAACGCTCGCGAGCTCCGCATGCACACCGACCGTTGCGACACGGTCGGCATGTTCTGCCTTCGCCGCGCGCAATCGGGCGGCGAGTCCGGCTACTCGAGCGCGCTGGCGGTGCACGACCGGATTCGGGAGTTGAAGCCCGAGTTGCTCGAATCGATCTGGAACGGCTTTCACCTGCACCGATTCGGCGAACAGCCGCCGGGCGAGCCTCCCTACACTCCGATCCGAATTCCGGTGTTCTCCGAGCGCGACGGCGTGACCACGGTGATCCTGATCGGGGGCTACGCGTGGATGGCGGCCGACGAGTTCGAGGCCCCGTTCAGCGATCGGGATCGCGAGGCGCTGGCCACCTTCGAGCGGCTCGCCGCCGACCCCGAGTTCAGGGTGAGCTTTCAGCTCGAACGCGGCGAGGCCGCGCTGTTCAACAACTGCGCGGTGCTGCACAACCGCACCGCGTTCGAGGACCGCGACGAGCCGCACCGCAAGCGCCACCTGATGCGGCTGTGGCTGATGGACTGGGATGGGCGGCCGACGGTCGAGGGGGTGCGGTACCACAAGGGTGAGGGGGGGATTGCGCCGCAGAGGGACAAGGAACCGTACTATGCGAAGCGCAATCCGGCGATCGACGACGTTTGGCGAAGGGACACGCCCTGAAATCCACCATCACCGAACGCAATTGAACTCCTCGTGATGCATGTCCCCAACGTGACATGTACGAGTCGGCCCGACGTTGGATAGCCTCGTGTCCGACAACCCCGGGAGCACGCGCGGTTCAATTCGACATCTGTCCGGACCCGCCGGGAGGAGAAGATGCAGACGCTCAGGAACCACGACACAAAGGCCCTCTGGCAGGCCGATCTCGATCACTGCATCCATCCGTGGACGGATTTCTCCGACTGGCCCCGAACCGGCTCGACCATCATGGTGCGCGGCGAAGGCGGCTACGTCTGGAACGCGGAAGGCGAGAAGTTCATCGACGGGATCGGCGGCCTGTGGTTCGCCAACGTCGGGTTCGGCCGGCAGGAGCTGATCGACGCGGCGACCAGGCAGCTCGGCATGCTGCCGCAGTTCTCGTACTTCACCGACATCGGCAACCCGCCCGCGACGGAGCTGGCGGCGAAGCTCGCGGAGCTCGCGCCCGGTGATCTGAATCGCGTCTTCTACAGCACGGGTGGATCGGTCGCCAACGACACCGCGGTGCGGATCGCGCACTTCTACTGGAGCGCGGTGGGCAAGCCGTCGAAGCGGCTGGTCATCTCGCGCCGGTACGCCTACCACGGCAGCACGTACCTCGCCGCCGCCCTGTCGGGCAAGGCGAGCGACAGGACCGGATTCCAGTTCCCCGACGGCCTGGTGCACCACGTGTCGGAAGCCAACTGCTACCGAATGCCCGACGGCATCGACGACGAGGGCTCGTACTGCGACTTCCTGGTCGACGAGTTCGAGCGCAAGGTCGCCGATCTCGGAGCGGAGAACGTCGCCTGCTTCTTCGCCGAGCCCATCATGGGGGCCGGCGGCGTGCTGGTCGCCCCCGCCGGCTATCACCGGCGCATGAAGGAGGTCTGCGAGGCGCACGACATCCTCTATGTGTCGGACGAAGTGGTGACCGCATTCGGCCGGCTGGGACACTTCTTCTCGAGCAAGGACCGATTCGACGTGATGCCCGACATGATCGTGACCGCCAAGGGCATCACGTCGGGCTACATTCCGCTCGCGGCGACACTCGTATCGGACAGGATCTTCGACGCCATCGCGCACCGTCCCGACGGTGCGCTACTGACCCACGGATTCACCTACTCCGGCCATGCCGTCGCGTGCGCGGTCGCCATCGCCAACATCGACGTCATGGAACGCGAAGACCTCTGCGGACGCGTTCGATCGACCGGCCCCTGGTTCGAGGAGCGCCTGAAGACGCTCGGCGACCTCCCCATCGTCGGCGACGTGCGCGGCAGCCACTTCATGCTCTGCGTGGAGTCGGTCCGGGACCGGACGTCGAAGGAGCCCTTCGGCGACGACATCGAGATCGGGAAGCGAATCGCACGCAATGCGCAGGCTCGGGGCCTCATCGTGCGGCCCATCGGCAACCTGAACGTCCTCTCGCCCGCGCTCACGCTGTCCAGGGACGAGATCGACCGGATCGTCTCGATACTCCGCGACGCCATCGAGGACACGATGGCGGAGCTTGATCGCGAGGGGTTGGAATTCGCAGCATAGGCGGGCTCGCTCGGGCCGGAGAACGGTACGCGGCCGTCCGGGCTCCGGTCCGAGCCCGCCTTTCCCGCACGGCGCGTATCGGCTCCATGGCCGAAGGTCAAGTCCACACCAGCCTGGTTCCAGGGCCATTTCACGCTACGGTTCCGACGGGACATCGACTGGGTAGGTCGGATTAGCGCAGCGTAATCCGACAGTTCCGGCGTCTACGGCTCGGCAAAGTGTGTGTCGGATGTCGGATTACGCTGCGCTAATCCGACCTACGGAGTGCTAGCGCGCATATCTCACCGATTCACGGCTGCGGACGCGGATCTGACTATTTTCGCCGCGTTGAACGCGGCCAGGGTGCTCGACGTACTGTCAAGTACGCCTGCGCGCCCTGACTCGAGTTCGCCTTGCGAAAACATCCCAAGCTTGCGCAGCAAGCGGAAGCCTGACCATCTTCGCGCCCTCGCTTCGCGAATCGGTGAGATATGCGCGCCAGAGCATCGAAGTTTCTCCTCGCGCCGTAACGTGAAATGACCCTGAGCCTGGTGCGCCGGCCGAATGCGCGGCCGCTCCGACTCCACGGCCGGGGATTGCCCTCAGTCCGCCCCCGCGGCGCGCATCTGCCCGCGAAGGTCCTCGGTGGCCGGCAGGTCGAGCACCCACGCGCCGTCGTCCCCTAGTTTCACGACCACGACCCCGTATTCCCCTTCGGCATGCTCGGGGGTCACCTTCTCCTCGACAACGTCTCGCAGAACGCTCTCCGGATCGCGCCCGAGCGGGTCCCCGTAGCCGCCCCCGCCCGAGAGCTCGTGGCGGAACACGTCACCGCGCCTCAGCTTCTCCACCTCCGTCATCAGCACCGGCAGAACGCGGTCGGAGCGGCCCGGGTTGACGTAGTTCCACGACGACGACCCCGGGCGCCCGCCGAACAGACCGTGGGGCGGAAAGCGACGCTTGTCGGAGCGCACGTTCAGGATCGCCTCGTCGGACAGGATCTCGTACTCGCGCACGAGCCCGAGCCCGCCCCGGAAGCGCCCGGCGCCGCCGGTATCGGCGAGCATCCCGTATTCGTTGATGCGGATCGGATACTCGGACTCGATCATCTCGACCGAGACGTTCGACTGGTTCGCCCCCATGTGGGGCACGCCCTGCTGGCCGTCGTGCCCGCTCGTCGCTCCCCACGTGCCCATGAAGGTCTCGCAGAACACGAACGCCCGGCCGTTCTCGTAACCGGCGATGGTCGGCAGCGTCGACCCTCCCGCGGTATCCGCCGTCACCCGGTCGGGCAACGCTTGCGCCAGCGCGCCGAACAGGCAGTCGATGATCCGGTATCCGGTAATCCCGCGGGCGCCGCAGGGTGACGGGAAGAGCGGGTTGACCAGCGAGCCCTTCGGCGCGGTCACCGTGATCGGCACCGTGAAGCCGTGGCAGTTCGGGATGTCGGAGACCATCACCGAGCGCAGGGCCGCGTAGCAGGACGCCTTCGTGAACGGGAAGGTCGGGTTGATGCCGCCCCTGATCTGATCCGACGTGCCGTCGAAGTCGATCGAGACGCCCTCGCCCGCGACCGTCACCGTCGTCCTGATCACGACGAGCTCGGGATCCTCGCCGAGACCTTCGATGTGATCGGTGAATTCGTAGACACCGTCGGGAAACTCCGCGATCTCGGCTCGGGTGAGGCGCTCCGCGTACTCCTGGAGATACGAACCGTACCGGAGCACCGTGTCGACGCCATACCGGTCGAACAGCTCCAGCATCTCGCGCTCGCCGCTCCGGCACGCGGCGAGCTGGGCCTGGAGGTCGCCCATGACCTTCTCGGGAGTACGTACGTTCAGCGCGATCACGTCCCACAGCGCATGGTTCGGCTCGGCCCCTGCCCCACGGCGCAGGGTCGGCCTCGCGGCGGGACATGAGCTTCACGAGGGGAAGCCGCAGCCCCTCCTGGAAGATCTCCTCCGCGCCAAGCGCGTTGCTGCCGGCGACGATCCCCCCGACGTCGGAGTGGTGCGCCACGGTAGTCGCCCATGCGACGAGCCCTCCGCGCGACCCCGGGCCCTCGCGCGTGAAGACCGGCGTCGTGATGTAGATGTCCGGCAGGTGCTGGCCGTCGGCCGCGTAGGGGTCGTTGAAGATGAACACGTCGCCCGGGTCGACGCGGCCGTCGTACTGGTCGATGAGCTTTCGGATCGCGTCGTGGAAGCTGCCCATGTGCATCGGCGTGCAGATCCCCTGGGCGAGGGTGAGCCCCTCGGCGTCGAGCAACGCGGTGGAGAAATCGAGCGAGTCGCGCACGATCCCCGAGTGCGCGGTGCGCATCAGGGTGAGCGCCATGTCGTCGGCGATGGTGTCGAAGCAGCTCCGCATCAGCTCGAGCTGGAACGGGTCGACGTCGCGCTGGACGGGGTTCATGGCGACAGGGGCTCCATTCGGACCGGACCGATCACGCGGCGGGCAGCTCGATGATGACGTTGCCGAGCCGGTCGAGGTGCGCCGTGCAGTCCGGAGGAACGACGCACGTGCCCTCGTACTCCTCGATGATCATGGGACCGGGGCGAGGCCCGGATGCGAGCCGGCCTCGACCGATGACGGGGGTATCGACGAGACCGGCCGCGGGACCGAAGTACACACCGCGGCGCACGTCCGGGCCGGGTCGCGAGGCGGGGTCGAACGGCGCGGGGTCCACGATGCCGGCCGGACGCCGCGTCCCCACCAGGCGCAGGTTCACGATCTCGACGGGGAATTCGCCCGAGAACGCGTGGCCGTAGCGGGCAAGGTGCTCGGCCTCGAAGCCGGAACAGAGACCGGCGACCGCCCCCGCGTCGAGCCTGAAACCGTTCGCTCCGGGTCCGTTGCCGCCGGCGCCATCGCCCGTTCTCCGCTTTCCGGCTTCACCGAACGGCACGGTCAGCTCGTATGCCTGTCCGGCGAAGCGAACGTCGGCCTGGCGGGCGAACTCGATCTCCTCGCGTGGACCACCTACCACCGACGCGATGCGCTCCGCCAGCGCCGCGTACCGCCGACCGGCCTCGCCGAGCGGAGCGTCTTCGGCCAGGTGAAGGAACGGTACCGTCTCGTTCATTTCGAGGCTGGACACCAGGAGCCCGATCGCGCTGAACACACCGGCCGCCACCGGCAGCACCACGCGCCGAACCTGGAGCACCCGGGCCAGATCCACGGCGTGAACCCCGCCGCTGCCGCCGAACGCGACCAGGGTGAAGTCCCTCGGATCGCGCCCCCGGTAGGTGGTCACCGCCTTGACCGCCTTCATCATGTTCGCGTTGGCGACGGTGTGGACGCCGAACGCGGTCTCCACGACATCGCGCCGGAGCGGATTCGCAAGGCGGGCCGCTACCGCCTCGTGCGCACGTTCGAACCGGATGGGCACGCTCCCCCCGGCGAGCGACTCCGAATTGAGGTAGCCGAGAACCACGTTGGCGTCGGTTACCGTGGGCTGGCCGTTCCCGGTGTCGTAGCACGCCGGACCCGGCACCGCGCCGGCGCTCAGGGGACCCACCTTGAGCGAGCCGGCCTTGTCGAGCCACGCGATCGACCCGCCGCCGGCCCCGACCTCGGCAATGTCGATGACCGGAAGCTTGAGCGCGTACCCGCCGCCACCCATGAGCGCGCTCCGCGATGACATGCCGCCGCCGACCTCGTACTCGTCCGCGAAGGTGATCCGCCCTCCTTCGATGAGCGACGCCTTGGCGGTGGTACCCCCCATGTCGAGGGTGATGACGTTGTCGAAGCCCGCGCGCGCGGCGACGTGCCGCGCGCCGACGACCCCGGCGGCGGGACCGCACTCGACGATGCGGGCCGGATTCTCCGCCACCGCGCCGGCGTCGAGGATGCCACCGCTCGACTGCATCACCATCAGCCGACCGCCGATTCCGGCGCGCCGGATCCGGGAGACCAGGGACCGGACGTACTTCTTCACCGGCGGGCCGACGTAGGCGTTGATGACGGTGGTGGAAGTGCGTTCGTACTCGAGCTTCCGGGGCAGCACGTCCACCGACAGCGACACGAACGCGGCCGGCAGCGTCTCGCGCAGAATCTCGCCGGTGCGCCGTTCGTGGGCAGGGTTGGCATAGGAGTGCAGGTAGCAGACCGCGATCGCTTCGATGCCGGCGGCGAGAATGCGCTCGGCCGCGTCGCGCACGTCCGCTTCGTCGAGGGCGCGGAGCACTTCGCCACGCGGGCCGGTTCGCTCGTCAATCTCGAACCGGTGCTGCCGCGGCACGAGCGGAGGCGGGCGCTCGTAGAGCGGCTCGTAGAGGTTCGGTACCCGGACCCGCCGGAGCT
>MKWU01003471.1_pt1 | contig 20677 bp, 10 predicted proteins | sample 809101 | NCBI WGS metagenome assembly MKWU01 (sample SAMN05860141, study PRJNA318959) | sponge metagenome | host: Aplysina aerophoba | place: Slovenia: Piran, Adriatic Sea, Gulf of Piran | collected 2013-05-07
GTCGGTCGGTCGGTCGGTCGGTCGGTCGGTCGGTCGGTCGGTCGGTCGGTCGGTCGGTCGGTCGGTCGGTCGGTCGGTTTAATCTGACGGGGTCAGTATGCCCAGCACCTGATCTGTCAAGTCTTTGGGCCACTTCGGTTTCCGGCACCCAGTACCTCGGAATGACCACCGAATCCGGGTCGGCCTTCTCTTCCGCCGTCATGGACCGGGCGTTTCCGTTGCGGATGTCCTTCTCCGAGGCCCCGTCGAACGTCGCGAACCTATGGTCGTACTGGTGGAACAGCTTGGCCTCGTAGAGCGGCAGGTAGCGCTCGTCGTCATCTTCGCGGACGAACACGTTTCCATGTAGCTCCCACCCGTCCTCCTCCAGCCGCTGACGCGTTCTGAAGAGCCCGGAGTCGTTCGACATGTGGAACATCGTCGAGAACTTGACCCCCCACGGATTCTTCTCGTGCTCGTGCCCGCGCTTCTCCTTCCAGAACACGCCGGCACGCCTGTACATCTTGCGCGCGATCTCCATGTCGCGGCGCGTGCGAAAGATCGGACAGGTGCGCGTGTTGGGGTTGAAGAGCTTGAAGTCCTCCCTCGACAGCGTGAACCGGCGCTCGCGCTCCTTCAGTTGTTCGACCTGGTGCAGGAAGAACGCGAACTCGGCCTCCGGCACGGGATCTTCGCGTCCGGCGAGCGTGAGCAGGCAGAACTTGTAGGAGCGATGGACACCGGGGAACACGGCCTCCCGGTTCTCAAAGTCGTACAGCGTCGCGAGCCGCCTGCCGGTGACGACGTGCTCGAAAAACTTTCTCGTGGAATGGTCCGTGGAGATCCCGGTCGGAACGATCAGTCCGGCGCGCCCCTTGGGGTTGATCAGATGGAGGCAAGTCTCTGCGAACACCGCGTAGGTGTTCACGTCGCCGGTCCCGGTCAGCGGATAGCGCCCGCCCGTCCGGACGAACTGGCTCGCCGCCTCGGCCTCGCGTTTGGCGTCCTGGAATGCTCTGAAGAGCGCTTTCTCCGCCGACGAGGCGTCGTCGCGGTTCAGGTGGCGTATCAGCCGGTCGCGCGCGGCTTTGTTACGCGCGCCAGCGATCTCGGGAGACCTGGTCGCGAAGAACTCCTTTTCCTGGAGCTTGATCCGTTCCCACGGCGGATTGCCGAGCACGGCGTCGAACCCGCCGTCCTGCATGATCTCGGGGAATCTGAGGTGCCAGTGGAGGAAGCGATGCCGCCGCGAAAGATCGCGGGCCCGGCGTGCGACGCCGACCAGTCCGAGTTCGGCGGAATCCCGCTGGTGGATGTGTTCCGTCAAGGGCACGGTCTTGAGAGTCCGCCGTGTCTTGGGCGCGAAGTATGCCCCAGCGAAAAGGCTGGCCCGGAGCGCCTCCTGCGCATGGGTGGAGTCCCGTCCGGTCGCCTCCCACGCGGAGCGCTTGGCCTCCACATCGTCGAGCGTCTCCTCGGGCATCGCGTCCAGATCGACGCTCGCGATCGCGACCTCGAGCATGGCTTCCTCGTCGAAGAACAGGTCGCCTTGTCCCCCCGAACGGTTCCTCGCCTTGAGGTCCTTGCATACACCCTTGTCGTCGCCCGTCAGCGGCTTGTACGCGGCGGTCGGGATCCCGTCGCCGAGGATCTCGGGATCGAGGACGCCGATCAAGCTGTCGCCGAGAGCGATGTGCGCGTCCAGGAACGTCAGCGGCTTGCCCGGCTCGATCGTCTCGATCCAGAGGGCCGTCTTGCAGAGCTCGACGGCGAGCGGATTCCGGTCGACGCCGTAGATGCAGTGCTGGACGACCTCCCGGAGCGCGTGTCGGCGCGTCCTCTCGTCGGGCGCGTCGGCGTCCGCTTCGATGCGCGCGACCTCGGCGGCGAGCCGCCGAGCGGCCGCCAGCAGGAAGTGGCCCGATCCGCAAGCCGGATCGAGGACGCGGAGATCGAGGATCGCGCCGCGCGGATCCTCCGGGCGTTCGGCGATGGCCTTTGCGATCACGGGATCGAGGGTCGTCCTCACGAGTTCGCCCACGAGGCTGGGCGGCGTGTAGTAGGACCCGCTGAGCTTGCGCGCCGATCCCCTCGTCTTCTTGTCCCCGCCCGCGTCGCCGGCGAACCCGAACCGCCACGGCGACGCGTGCACGTCCATGACGGGTTGAAGCTCAAGCAAGCTCTCGTAGACGGACCCGAGCTCCTCGGTGTCCATGTCCCGGTAGTTTATTCGGGCGAGGCTCCTGCCCGAGAGCGACGGGAAGTAGGCGAGCGTGCGCAGGGCTTCGAGAAGGTGTTCGTTCGCGATCCGCGCCCGGTCGAGGTCTCGGCACTGGTCTTCCCGGAACAGGCCGCCCAGAGCCGGAACGCCAAGCCCCGGCGCGCCGCGCGCGAGCGCGCGGAAGGTGACTTGGAGACCCTGCCAGAGATCGGAGTTACGGTCGTAGTGCCGCCGCCTCAGCGCGCGTTCGCGGAGGCGCGAGAGCGCGTAGCCCTCCCCGTACACGTTGCGCTTTCGGTCGGTGGCGTCCGGCACCTGGAGAAGATCGCGCTCTTCGGCGGTGAAGAGGAAGAGGAAGCGGTAGACGAGCCGAAGCAACTGTTGGAAATAGGCCTCCGGCGTCAGGTCGCCGCCGTCGAGCGCTTCCCGCAGGCTGCGGTTGTCCGGATGCTCGAGGAACCCGTTCCCCAGCCGGCGGAGCGCGGCGGTCACGCCGTCGCGGAGGTTGCCCCTGGCCCGTTCGCCGGTCTCGTGCGCCTTGGCCCGCCACGTCTCGATGATGCAGTCTTGCGGCTTGCCGTCGGCGGGTCTGAACCTGCTGGCGTGAGCGGCGAGCCAGAGCGCCGCGAAGTCGGGATAGAGCTCCTCGGTGAATACGAGGTCGAGGTCGGCTTCGACGTAGGAAGGGCGGGTAAGGCTCGGATTGTCGCGGAGGATCCGTAGCTTCGATCCGTTCGCGACCATACCCCAAAGCGCCTCGGGCTCGGCGTTCAGGTACTCCTGCATCAGGCCGTGCGGGGCCAACCGACGTCCGTTGCCTCCAAGGCGCGGATCCGCCTTGTCGAGCGCGAAGTCGTCGGTCAGCAGGAGTAGCGGCACCGCGCCGCCGCAGGCCCGGTGCGTCAGCTTGAAGACGCGGTCCTCGACCTCGACGCTGCCTGCAACCGCCAAGTCGTCGTATCCGAACAGCGTCCGCAGCAGCGGCACGAGCCAGTCCTCGACTCCGACCCGGGATGCCCCGAGATCGCGGCGCGGCCGGCGCTCGGCGTACCGTCCGTAGAAGTCGTTCCCGATGCGCCAGTACCGGGCGATCTCATCCTTGATCGAGAGCGACTTCGAGAGGCCGTAGTCGGCTCCGCTCTGCCGGGGTGCATCGAGGGCGGCCACTTCGGCCAAGAACTCGGGCGGCAGGATTCCGCCCTCGACCTTGAGGGCCGTGAATCCTCCGCCGTTCCGTGCGCGGGCCATCGTCAGAGCGTTGCCATCGGAAGGAACACGTAGACGCCGATGATGTCGACGGGTAGCGCGGGGATCACCTGATAGCGCTCGCCCCTGATTCCGCTGGCGTCGCGGATCCGGCGATGGTCCGCGAGCAGTTGCCGAGCCCGGTCGCGGGCGATCCGCTCAAACTCGGGTTCGAGCACGGGCAGGCCGTTGAGTGCTTGCCGGACGAGCTGCGTCTTCTGGCCGTCGGCCATGTTGCGGCCCGGTTCGAGCGAGAGCAGCGAAAGCGCGTCGTCGTCCGTAAGCAGTTCCGGCTTGGCTCCGCCGCGTGCGGCGACCCCAAGGCACTCCTCGGCGAGCAGCGATTTGACGGCCGCATCTCCGTTCGCGCCGGTTCGCTGAACCCGCAACTGGCTCCTCAGGCGAAGAAGGTAAAGGACGGTGCGCACGTCGATCCCCCGGGCGAACGCGGCGCTCGCGCGGGCACTGATCGAAGGCGCACCATAGTCGGGCGAGCCCTCCGCCACGTAGGTCGCGCCTCTCGGCGCTGGCTGCGCCGCATCGTCACGGAAATCGAAACCGGTTGTTGGCGCACCCTGATCGAGCGCCTGCTCCGCCACATAGTCCGCGATCACGGAGACGAGCGGATGCGTCCGGTGTACGAAGTCGGCACGGCCCTGAGCGCGCGGATCGAAGGCGAGCTTTGCCGACTCCCGGAATCCGATGGCGTCGAGGCGGTCCTGGAGCGGCTTCGGCAGGTGCGGCACCGGGAGCCGCCAATGGTCTTTGCGCCGGTCAAGCGGCGCGCCCAGGCGTTCGGCGGACAGGCGCACGAACCGCCTCACGTCCTCGCGACCTCCGAGCACTGAGGCGGCCTTCCTCCATTCGGGCCATACGTCCTCCGGGGTCATGCGACGCTGGGCGAACACGGTGCGCGACACCTTGTCCCTTGCGGTTTGCCACGCGTCGTCCACAGCCGTTTCCATCTCGGTCAGGCCGAGTTCCAGCTCCCGCTGCCCGGCATCCGTCCCGCCGTGGAGGAGGACGGCGCGCATGATTGCGTCGACGACCTTGTTGTTGGCCGGCATGGGCACCGAGACTCCGAGTTCCTTTCTGATCTTATCGGCCTTGCGGACGATGACGCGGAGCACGGCCCCGTCGACCGGGTTGTCCCGTCCGTAGATCATCAGCGCGCGCACGACGGGCGAAGCCTGTCCGAACCGGTCCGCGCGGCCCTCGCGTTGTTCGTGGCGCGTCGGATTCCAAGTCAGGTCGTAGTGCACAACGGCGTTGAAGTGGCGCTGAAGGTTGACGCCCTCTGACAGGCAGTCGGTGGCGACGAGGACGGGCGTCACGCCGTCGTCCAACTCGCCGAGCGCCTCGATGCGTTCCTCTCGCTGGTCGGGCGTGAGTTCGCCGGTCACAACGAGGACGTGCGTTGGATTCCGGCGCTTGCGGCCGAGCGCGGCCGTCAGCTGTTCACCCACGTAGTGCGCGGTGGCGATGTAGCGGCAGAAGACCACGGGCGCGAACCCGGCCTCGATCAGGCGTTGGATCTCGCGCGACAGCACCCCGAGCTTGGGATCCTTGCGCGGACCCCGCAGGCCGTCGGCCTCGGCGATCAGCTCGCGTAGCGCTTCGGTCCCCTCGGGGTCTTCCACCGTTCCGGCAGGCGCGGCCTCGATGAGCACGAGCGAGTCGTCGTCGCCCTCGTCCATGACCGTCTCGCGCGCGGCGCGGTCGAGCTCGGCGAGCGCCTTCTCCTCGTTGTCGCCGCTGGCGGCTTCGAGGCGCGTCCTTAGCGCGAGCGACGCGGCCGCCGGACTCGAAGAAATGCAGCGCAGCAGCGCGAGAGCCGCCCACCACGACATGCGCTGTTCGAGCTTCGTCCCGCCCTCCGCACGCCGCACCATCGTCCTGGCGTAGCCGAGCACGTGTTCGACCAGGCGGCCCCAGTCTCCGGTCAGCTTGTAGGTGGCCTCGCGGCTCTCCCGGACCGGAAAGCGCGTGTCGTCCCTCCACTCGGCGATGTCACCCCGCCGGCGCTGGACAAAGTGCGCGGCGAGTTCCTTCCGGAGCGCCCGGCGGGCGTCCCCGTCCGGCATTTCGGCGAGCGCCGCGAACCTCGGATCCAAGAGGCCCAAGAGATTGTGGAATGCGGTGTCGTCGCCCGAATGCGGCGTCGCCGTCAGGAGCACCATGGCTCGGCGGGCATCTCCCTCCGCCAGCCCCTTGAGCAGCTGGTAGCGCTGGTGGCGCGTGTTCGTGTTCGCGCTCACACAGGTGTGCGCCTCATCGACGATCACGAACTCCGGACATGCGCGCAGGAAGTCGCTTCGCCGGCGATCCGACTTGATGTAGTCGAGCGATACGACGGTGTGCGGATAGACCTCGAAAACCGACTCGTCCGGCCGGAGCCCGCGCTCGAGGCGCGTCGCCGTGCCGGTGCGGACCACCACGGCGTCGATGCCGAACTTCTCCGCCAGTTCCGCTTGCCACTGCTCGCAGAGATGGGGCGGACACACGACCACGAGCCGCTCGATCTCGCCGCGGTCGAGGAGTTCCCGGGCGATGAGCCCGGCTTCGATCGTCTTTCCGATCCCCACATCGTCGGCCACCAGGAGGCGGATGGGATCGAGCTTGAGCGCCATGAGCAGCGGAACGAGCTGGTACGCGCGAGGCTCGACGTTCAGGTTGCCGAAACTCCGGAACGGCCCGGCCCCGGCCCGCAGCTTGAGCCGAAGCGCGTCGCGGAGCAGGAGCGCGGCCGCCAGCGAGCCGGGTGCGTCGGGGTTCGGCGGGTCGAAGGTGGCGGGTTCCGGGCGCTCGGGCTCGAGCGGCAGATAGATCAGGGTCGCGTCGTCCTCGGCTCCCCCCAGCGGCCGGAGGCGCAGGAGATCTTCGCGGGTCTCCGGGAGGACCACCCATTCGCGGCCTCTCGCCCGGACGAGATCGCCCGGCTTGAACGCAAGTTCCGGAGGCAATGCCGATCCCTTCGTCCCGCTATCCGGTGGAGGAGTCGGTGCCCGGGCCGAAGACCCAGGCGTAGTCGCGGAGGACGCTTTCCCATGATCCACGGTCCTTGCCGAACCGCACGACCGTGTATCCCGCATCCTCGAGCCGGCGCGTCACCTCGGCGTCCGCGCGGCGCCTGCGTTGTCCGTCATGGTGCGGGCCGTCGATGAACACGAGCGTCTGGTGACCGGAGTACGCGAAGTCGGGCCGCGTCCCGAACTCCTCGAGATAGGGTTGAACCCTGTCGGGCCGCCGGTAGCCGCCGAGGCTGACGAACGTGAGCCACGCCTTCTCGAGCGAGGAGCCGGAGAAGGCCTTCAACTCCGCGGCCGCGTCCCCACCCGCGTCGGGCATGGACAGGCTCTTCCGCTCGCCCCGGACCAGTCGGCAGAGCAGGTCGAGCATCTCTTCGTGCCGCCGGTCGATCAGCGTATGATCGGGCTGGTTGTAGTAGCCGAGCAGGCAACGGTAGCATCCGGCTTCGCACCCCTCTTCTCCGTTGTCGAGATCGGCCATCCCGCTCCAATCGCCCGACTTCGACTTGTAGTGGCAGACCTCGAGCGCGCGGCGCGCGATCCGCCCGACGGCTTCGGGATCGCTCGCGATGCGCGTGAGCACACCCGCGCCGCCTTCCGAGGCCTCGTAGAACAGGATCGTCGCGCGATGCTCGCGGTCGGGCAGCGGCTCGGCGGCAAGCTCCGACTCTTCGAGTTGGAACTCCTGCTCGATGCCGCGTTTGAGCGCGTATTGCAGCGATACCATTGCCGCCTCGGAGAGCTCGATCCCCGGACGCAGAATCAGGACGTTGCGGGTATCCCGCACGAACGGCGCGACGCGCTGGACGGTCCCGCCACCGCCCACGCGGTCATCCTCGGCGTCGGTCGGCGCCTGCGGGTCGCGGGTCCACTCGCCGGTGTTCGTGTCCACACTGAAGCCGTAGACGGACTTCTCCCGCCTACGGCGCCAGCCGAGATTGATGCGCCACAACGTCGCCGCCGGGCTGTACCGAAGCTCGATCAGCGTCTCGCCGTCCTCCTCGACGGCGATGGCCTCGACGCGCGCGCGACCCTCCTCCTCGCTGAACCGCAGCGTCGTCACCATCTCATAGCCCTGGCGCTGGCGCTCCTCCTCGTCCGACGTGATCCGATTCGCCCTCCGGGTCGAGACCTGCTCGATGCGGTACAGGTTGAGAACGGCCCGGCCGCCGTCGAGGCGTTCGTCGCAGTTGGCGCAACGCTCGAACTCCTTCTGGTCCCCGAAATGCCCGTAGCCGCAGGCTGGACAGATCCGGGCGGCCTGCACCGGCAGCTTGGCCGTGGCCGCCTCCTCGGCGCGGACGGTCAGTATGGCGCGCCGGACCCGGTACGTGCTGCCCTCGTGATAGATGATGGACTGGGGGCCGAACTCGGTCAGCCCGAGGAACCGCGGCCTGCTCAGGAACGAGTCGCGCGCCACCCTTCTGTGGCGGCCCGGGATGAACGCCATGAGCGGCAGGCGCGGGAAGTTGTAGCCCGGCAGGAACCCCTCGGCGGCCAGGTAGCGGTAGGTGTAGAAGTCGGAGTTAATGGTCGCCCGGCTGCCGAGAAGCAGGTTCTGCTGGGTGTAGGCCTCATCGTAGCGGGCCTTGGCCTGGCGGCGCTCCTTCTCGGTCGCGGCGGCGTTGTTGATGACGTTGTTGGCGACCTTGATCTGACTCGCCGTCGCCCGGAACAGCGAACGCCACCGGTCGAAGGACTCGTCCAGCTTTCGTTCGGCCGACTTCATCGCGCTCGGCAGCCAAGTGTCCGTGTACCAGGGTGCCGCTCGCTCCGAGAGGTCCCGCTCCAGGGTGGCGAGGATGCGCCGGGCACGCTTGGTCGCGTGCTTCACGGCAGCGCCGGATCCAATCTGTGCCGCGATCTCTTCATGCATGGGCAACGCATCGGACCGTTCCCGGTCGAGCACATCGCGCACCGACGATCCCAGCTTCACGCCCGTCTCGGACAGCCAGACCGCTTGCAGGTGGCTCCGGATCAGGTCCTCGTTAGCGAGATCGATGCTGGGCGGATTGACCGCGCCCGCCACCGCCCGGGTCGGATCGGCGAAGAAGTACTGGTCGTGCGGCGACCGGGCCGCGCAATAGGTCACGACGAGCGCGGGTTGGCCGCTTCTTCCGGCCCGTCCGCTGCGCTGCGCGTAGTTGGCCGGCGTCGGCGGCACGTTCCGCATGTAGACGGCATTCAATGTCGCGATGTCCACGCCGAGTTCCATCGTCGGCGAGCAGAAAAGGACGGGCAGGCCGCGAGTGCCGGAGGAATCCAGCCCTTGCCGGAATCGGCGTTCGCGCTCTTCGCGGTCCTCCGATTCGACTTGCGCCGTATGTTCGCGGGCCTCCAGCCGGTGGAACAGGCGGTCTTCGGCGCCCAGGAGTCCCGCCACGTTCTCATAGAGGTTTCGGAAGAAGGGATTCGTGCCGTCCCACGAGCCGGGTTCGCCGCCCGAGGCCGAGCGCCATTCGAGCGCGGAGCCGTCGATCCGGTATCCCACGAGCCCGCCGTCGAGTTCGGAGGGTTCGACATATCCATAAGTGGTCAGCACCCCGAGCACATCGTCGATCACGGCGTTGTAGAGATCCTCGTCGAACTTCTCCGGATAATGCGGGTTGTCCGTTCCCCAGTACGCGGTGGACTTGACGCTGCGACCGAAGGCCGAGCGGTAGGATACGTGGTGCATCCGGTAGTCGCGGCGGCGGCCAGGGGCGCTCGGCCGCGGCACCATGTAGGCGTGCGAAAACGCGTCCTCGTCCTCGGACAGTCCCCAAGGCTCCTTCAACTCGTTGTAGCTCCGGTTGCGCATTCGCTCCTGGAAGTTCGGATCCAGATAGATGGTCTTGATGCAGAGCGCCCTCCGCATGCGTTCCAGAAGCTCCCGAACGAGAGCGAACCGGACTTCGGGCGGAATCGACCCGAGCAGCGGATGCCGGGCGCGCCATTCCTCCTCGTCCGCGCAGCACTCGATCAGTCCACGGTATCCGATGTCCAGCAACCCGAGCTGTTCGAGGTTCGGATTGTTGATGCGCCAGCCGCGTTGCAGGTCGAAGTAGAGCCGGTAGCCGAGCACGTCCCGGAGCGCCTTGAGCGTGTTCTGGGCCTTGATGCCCTTGGCCGAGGGATTGGCCGAGTAGTCCGAGGGATCGAGGCGCAGATGGTAAAGCACCTTCTGAGTCAGGACCTCGTCGGTCAGCGGCTCGCCGCCCGCGCTGCGCATCGCCGCGAGCAGCGCGCCCCGCAGCAGCAGGATTTGCACGAAGTCGTTGAAATGGCCCGCCTGAAGGCTCGCGTCCTGCCGGTTGTCGGTGAACGCCAGCAGCTTCTTCGTCCGCTCGTCGAGATCGGTGCCGATCAGATGCTTGAGCGCGGACAGCGCCAGGATCGTCGTCGCGGAACTCCGGCCCTCGCTGGACAGGCCCGACAGCTTCGCGAACTCGTTCCGGACCGTGCCGTCGAAGCGGGCGTCGCAGTCCGGGTTGAGGCAGAAGCGGAACGCTTCCGGAATGTAGTGCGCCGCCAAGCCGTCGACCGTGGCGAACCCCTTGGGGTCAACCCGCAATCCACGGGGACGGCGGGCACGGAAATGCCGCTTCATCCGCGCCTCGCCGCCGGTGTATTCCAACCAGTCTTCCGGGTACCGGTCCATATCCGAGGCATCGAACGTCGCCGCCGGATCCGGCATGAGGTAGCCGTACTGAACATCCTCCTCGTCGCTGGACCGCTTAGACAGTTCGCGCGGCTCGAAGGCGCGGGGCTCCCTTCCGGACAGGCTGGCCCAGACGGGGACGTACTCCTGGCCGCACGTCCGGCAGAAGCAGAGCGACCAGAGCGGCCGGTCGCGGTCCCCCGGCTTGAACTGCTGGCCGTCGAGCGTGAGGTACCGCTCACCCGGACCTTCAAGCGTCGAGTACACGTTCCATGCGCCGCTGATGAACTGATGGAGCCGAAACGCGAACAAGCCGAGGCCCCGTTCGCTGCGGCATCGGTGGGCAGCCAGCAGGAATACGGCGAGATAGTCGCGGCAGCGTTCCGCTTCGAGGCCGCTGTCGGCTGCCAGAAGCTCCGACGCCTCGTGAATCGAAAGAGGACTCGAAAGCCGGACGAGCTTCCCGTCGCGCTCTTCCAAGCCGAGCGTGTGCTCCACCCAGGCCGTCAGCGGGTGTCCGGCCAGCTTGTCGTAGTTGGGACCTCGCGGGACACCCGCCTCGATGGCCGTCCGCAGATCGGCTCCGCTCGCCAAATCGGACCGATCCGTCACGGGCCGGAGCGTTTCCGTCACCACGTTGGCCGAATCGACCGCAGCGCCGAACAGCTGGCTCGCGATGTCCGCCACCGCCGCGTTCCGCGATTCCTCGGAGCCCTCCGAAGCCATCGTCGCCGAAGTGCCGATGCAAAGCAGCCGGTCGTTGAACCGCTCGCGCACCCGACGCACGAGCATGGCCACGTCCGCCCCCTGCCGGCCGCGGTAGGTGTGAAGCTCGTCCAATACCAGAAACCTCAGCCCCTCGGCATGGCGGCGCACAGCCTTGTCGGTCTCGTGGAACCGCGTCATCAGGAGTTCGAGCATGACGTAGTTCGTGAGCAGGATGTCCGGCGGATTCTTCGCAATCCGCTCGCGATCCTCCTGCGACTCCTGGCCCGTGTAGCGCGCGAACGTGACCGGCTCGGAGCCTTCGCCGTAGCCCAGCCGCAAGAAGCGCTCAAGCTCCTCGCGCTGGCTGTTGCAAAGGGCGTTCATCGGGTACACTACGATCGCGCTGATGCCCTTGCGGTCGTCCCCCGCCCGCCGGCGCAGCAGCACGTCGTCCACGATGGGGATGAAGTAGGCGAGCGATTTGCCCGAGCCCGTGCCGGTCGTCAAGACGTAACTCTCGCGCCTTCTGGCAATGCCGATCGCATCAGTCTGGTGCCGGTGGAGGCGGAGGGGCTTACCGGAGGTGTCGGCCTTGTTCTTGAGCCGGAAGATGTTCGCGCACTCGGCGTCGAGCGTGCCGTCGGAGACGAGGGCGTCGATCCATCCGCCCGGCTCGAAGCTCGGGTTCAGCTGGATGAGCGGCGCAGGCCAGAACCGGCCAGCCTCGTAGGCCTCGTCCACCGCGCGTGAGATGTCATCGGCCCGGATGCGCGTGAAGCTCCGGGAGAACCTCGAATACTCGGCTACGAGCTCGTCACGGAATGCGAAGACGTCCATAGTTGGGGTTATTCGTCCGTCACCCGGGCCGCGTTCGCCCTCTCCTCAATCAGGGCGCATCGCTGCATGAGCGTGTCAAACGGTTCGTCGTCGTCCAGCAACATCCCGGTAGGCAGCATGGTGGCGTAGTCTTGGGCCAAAGCTCGCCGCGCGGTGGCTGCGGGAACGAGCCTAAGGTTGCCCGAAACGGCGGCGTGGTAGTCGATCCGGCGGCGGTTGGAGTCGTTCTCCCGGAAGAACATCGCCTTATGGCGGGCGACGGACAGAGCGAGTTCGTGGTCTGCCAGAGCCCGTGCCGCTATTCCGGCGTCGTCAAGGCGGACGAGATCGTGCCAGTGCCTTGACCATCGCTCGCCGCGGACGCGCCCCTGAAGGCAATAGACGTGCATCGAAGTCGCCTTCTCCCAGAACGTTCGCTCCGCCAGCATCACGGCTGTCCTGGCTTCCGGGAATCCGAGGTCAGGCAGTACCGCAGCGGCGTCGCACACCACGGGCTGGACGGTATGGGGATCGCCAGTCGAGCGCGCTCCGAAGTCGACTCGGACTTCCGGCCGCACGGGTCCGATCGGTTTGAACAGCGGATCGTATGCGACGTAGAGTTGCTCGGCCTCGGCTCGAACGCGCGCGGCAAAGCCGGCCTGTTCCAGCGTCCTCTCGACGAGAGGCCGCGCGGCGTCTCGAACCCATTCAGCGAGGCGGGGACGAATCGCCCGCGTCCAGCGCCTCTCCTGGCTGCGTGTGGGTGGCAGAGCCTCCTCGTCGCCACCCGCGACCAGTTCCGGGACGAAGCCGCGAATATCGTACGTGATATCGATATCCTCTGAGAACCGACGGATCGCTCGCCACACTTTGGAGAGGGACGTGCCGCCCTTGAACACCAAATGGCGACCGAACGGAGCTTCGAATAGAACCCCGAGAGTTGTGACGACCCAAATGTCCTTCTCGAGAAGCTGGGTCCTCCGACCGCAGAGTAGTGCCGCTGCCTGCAATGCCTCGCGCCTCTCGGCCTCCGGGAGGTGCTGGTATTGGGCCTCAGGCATGCGCGATACGCCTGCTCAGCGGCTCCGCCATCCACTTAGGTAGGACGGCCTGTAAGGCGGCGAGTTCGTCCACATCTTTCCGCGAGAGCTTCGGCAACACGGCATCCAGACTCCTCTCGACCTCGCGGGGACCAAGCCATGAGATTGCCCGGATGACAGTGCCGGCGGTGCCATGTGCGGCCGCCAACTGCCAACGCGGAGCATGTAGCAGCCTGACCTGGTGCGCCCCGAAATGTAGGAGTCTGTCGGGACCAGAAGTGAGATAGACCGTACGTACGGCGTTCTGGGTTGTCAGGCCCAGCCAGTTGGCCGCGTCTCCGCCGTTCGAGACTATGGTCTCACCCCAGAGGCTCCCGAGCGCAGTGATGGCTTGCTCCAGGCTCGGTGCGCGAAGGCCGAATCGGGTCTGGATCGGGCGCATGTAGACGCCACGGCAGATTCGCAGAAGCCGCTTCGAGCGAGCGAGGCGGGACAACGCCCGGGCCACCGCAGCCCGGTCGCCGAGGTGCAGGAGGTCGTCCGCCTGCATCGGCGTGGCCTCCGGCGTGGCCTCGGCATACTCCATGATTCGCTCGGGCAAGCTGTTCATCGTGTCCGCGTTCTCCATCGCAAGTCGACTCGGTCAACCCAATATAAGCGTCCGTCGTAGACGAGCGACTACGGGCGAGAATGTCGAAGCTCGCGTTCTCGACCGAGTAGCGCCCAATCCTCCTTCGCGGTGTCCGGGTCGATGGCCCGCCTCAGGGCCATCAGGAAGGCTCGGTGGCAGTCGCGCAGCTTCTTGCCGCTGCCACAGGGGCAAGGCTCGTGACCCTTCGGATCTTTGGGCCGAGCCAGCAATCGAACGAAGCTCTCGATCACTCGTGGCGTCACCGCTCCAAGTGGGGCCAGGAAGTCTTGGTAGGCTTCGATGATACCCTCGACGCCGTGAGACCGCTCCCGTCCGGGTGGCCAGCGGCCGTGGTCCTGATAGTAGGCCTGCCCGACGAGAAACGGTCGGACCAGCATGCTGAGGAAATCCGTGAGATCGGAACCCGGTGGCCAGTACTTTCTGTACTCGGAGGAAACGCATAGGCAGGCGAGTCCGTTCGGATAGACATGCCGGTCGATCTCCCATGGGACCTCCGCCCGCCTGCACCACAGCTTCGGGATGCCGCGAGGGTAGTTACCGGGAACCTCCAGGTCGATGCTGAATCCCAGTTCGGGATCAAGCCACATTGTGCCAGTGACCCTCACTGGGACCTGGGAGGTATCCAGCGTTAGCGACGGGAAGGCGTCGGCGAGCCGCTCTCGCTCCCTTGCAGCCAAGGTCCGCTTCATACCGGATTGATCGGTCCCGCGTGTCCGTACGGCTTCGGGGCGGCAACCAGCGCCGCGGCGGCCGCCTTGCTCTTGGCTTTTTCCTCCTTCTCCGCCTCGGCAATCTCGTCGTCGAAGTAGTCCGTCCGTAGCACTTTCCTCCATGCCTTCAGAGCTCTGGATCGAGTGCAATTTGGCAAGTCGAGATCAGCGAGATCGTTCACTGCGGTCTTGAGGAGGTCGCGGAGATTCCGGGTCTTGTGCTCGGAATCAGAGTCGATGAGCCACTCACCGTCCACCACGGGATGCCGTATCCAGAGATTGGAGCAGAGCCGATCATACACCGCGCCGACGATGTAGCGAAGGTCGACATCGAGTCTCTCGTGCCCGAGGGAATAGCACTCCTCGATTAGGACGGTGATCTCGAAGCCGCTCGGAAGAGAGTACGACGGACGGTTCTTGCAGATGCTCTTCATCAATCGAATCAGCTCGCGCGAGTGCTTCTGTCCGTTGTCCCGCTTGCGATTCAGCCAACGCTTGAACCAGTCGTTCACGCCATCCGGATCCGACTGCTTCCATTCGGCGCTCGCCAACTCATATGACGTGTTGCCGGACCAGTCCTCCAGTTCCCTGTAGACGGGGATGTCGACGTGCGGTCCGTCGTTGTAGTAGACGCGAACGCAGTTCGTCTTCACTTCCGGGGGAGTGGCGAAGGAGTCGCTGTGAACGGCGTCGCGCACCATCTTTCGAGCGTCGAGAGGTGACTTCTCCCCACCCTTCGGCCCCTTGAGCGATTCCTCGGTGAAGACCACGCCGTCGTCGATGTCATACGCGTTTTCCGGCTCCTGGATGACGGTCCGCATTGCATAGGACCCTTGAGAGACCGACTTCTTCGGCTTGGGGTCCTCGTTCTTCTCCAGACCGCTTCGGAGGCGGCTTCGGTTGCTGTCGCGGCGGTCCTTCAGCTGCTGTCGCTGACTCGCGGTGAGAGCTACCCGCTCGCGATGGTAGCCTCGGATGTCCCTATCGCAATCCTTCATTTCGTGCTCCTTCCTTTCCGTTCACGTCGGAGTGGTCGATCTCCGGCATCCGCTCGAAGATCTGGGTCAGTAGGTCGCCACGATGGTCGCCAGGAAGCTGACACCATCGGTATGTGAGATGTCCGTCCTCGTTTCCCAACTGTTTCATAAGGTCGCACGCCTCATTTGATGCGGAGTCGAGTTGGAGGAGGTCGACTTGCTTCGCCGATGGCATCGACTCCTCGCAGCGTAGGATGTGGACCCGCTTTCCAAGTCGCTCCAACTGCTCCGCCAGCAGGACTGCCGCGTACTGCGCGGCGCGCCCTTGAGCGTTCATGGCCAACTCCAACGGGAGAACACCCCCGCGCCACCCGACGATCCCACGGTCGAGTTGTGCTGGGAGTGGAAACCCGGTGGGAGGGCGGCAGGTGCCCACGGACATGACCACGATCGGCTGGTCGGGAGCCGAGAGGGACAGCCCTTCGATGACTCCCAGGAGCACCGGGCTATTGGCCCACAGGCCACCATCGGCGTATACCTGACCAGCCAGCCCATCCGCCGTGATCGATGCAAGCGGCAGATAGATGGGCGCAGCGCTGCTCGCGAGACATGCGTCGGCCAGAGTGACTCCGTTGTCACGCTGCTTCTTCTCCAAGTGTGGTGTCTTGAATACTCTCGGCTTGTGCTGGAGGAACGCGGTGGCCGAGATGCAGAGCCCAATGCCCCGTTGTTCGTAGAGTTGGCCGAATGTCAGACGCCCGAAGATGCCTCGGAGTTCTGATTCCAGCCTTGCGTTGGGATTGCCCGGTCGGCCAAGGTGTCGGATCACCCAACGCCAGAATCGAGCCCGTTCCGAGAACCTCAGCGACTCGTCGTATGGGGGTATCGGATCCCTGAAGATCTGAGAGCCCGCCTCCTCGTAGAGGCGCGTGATGCGCTTGACGGGGATCCCCGCCGAAATGGCTGCCGCGAGAATCGCGCCGGTGCTCGTTCCAACCACGAGATCGAACCCCTTCCCGATGTCGAGACGGTTCGCCTCCTTGGGTTCCGCGAAGCGGGCCGCAAGGGCACTCAGGACGGTCGCGCTGTAGAGGCCGCGCATTCCGCCGCCGTCGAGCGCAAGGACGTGTATCGGGTTCATGACCGGAACGTTAGCCACAAATGGCTTACACGTCAATCGCGTCCGAATCCACCCGCGCGGCACGGGTTCAGAGCGAGAGCTGCTCTCCGGGAGGGAAGACCGAGCCGAGCCGGATTCGTGCGACGATGAGGTTCACATCGAATGCCGTCGCCACCTGCCGCGCAGCCCTTTCCCGATTGGGAGTAGGCAAGGCAGGGGGTCCGAGGGACGCGGATGCGTCAGTGAGCGGTTCAACGCATTCTTGAACGAGTCGTCGCGGCAACAGGAGCCCGCCGATGGCTTGGTTGGCCTGCCATTCCCACCACTTCCCGTCGTAGTTTCCTGGACCGGCGTTGAGATCTTCCTTACGGCACATGATCCTTCGCTGCTCGTAGTCAAAGCTCTCGTCCAGCAGCGGATGGGGCTCGAGAGATTCGCCGAACAGCTTCGCATGGAGCAGTCCGTGGCCAGCTTCATGAGCCAACGTGGAACGAACTCGACGCTCACCAACGGCGCCACCGCCGAAAAGCGATCTCGCCGCACCCACGAGTGCGACGGTCCCACCGGAACCGAACACGGCGAAGCCGAGGACTCCAGGCTCAAGGTCCTCATATGCTACCGCGCACCCGAAATGCTTCTCGATAAAGAGCTCGATTTCGATTGGCGCGGGGCCGGGAGGCAGACATCCGGCAGACTGCAGGGAATCAGCGCAGATACGGTCTATCTCGCCGTCGGCGAAGTAGAGTCGACGGCCGAACGGCTTCCCGGGTGTGGCGGTCTCTCTCAAGGCGTTTCCTCTCCCGGATCCCCGCGCGTCAGCTTTCTGACCAAGTCCTCAGGTGTCAGAGTGCCAGCCTCGATCTGATCGGCGGTTGTCCGCAAAGCCACGCCCCAGCGAGCGTCCGTTTGCGACAAGCGCTTCAGAGTTGACAGGGGTTTTCGGAAGTCGTGTTTCCGCAAGTCCGCGGGGTCTACTTCAAGCTCCCTCGCGATGGCCCGTAGAACTCCGGGTGACGGGAATCGGCGACCCAGTTCGACATCTGAGATGAAAGGTGCTGACTTCCCAACCCGCCCCGCCAGCTGTCTGAGCGAGATATCCTGGCCCAGTCTCAATTCCCGGATTCGCTCACCTAGAGTTTTGGCATCCATTTCCGATCATCCCCGGTCTGCGCGTTGGTATTGTCATGTTGTCTACGCCAAGCCCGATTCGTCAAACGAGATCCATGGACTTGGAGTCCATACATCCGCGGCACCGTACGGCTGCCCGCAATGTTGAGGTGACCGGCCCGCTTCACGGCGACGCCGGAAGCTTGGCCGCCCTGACCGAGGAAACAGGGCCAGCATTCTAGCGTTGCTCACAGTCTTCTGGAGACCCAGACGGCCCGTCCGACGACGCGGATCTCCTCGGCGAGGCGTTCGTAGCTGTCGTACTCGGGATTGAGGGACTTGAGCACGACCTTGGGCGGCTCGGAGTGGGGGACGTGCTCGATCCGCTTGGCGACGAGCCCCATGCCGTCCCAGATGACGAAGATGCCGGGCGGGACCGGCACCGTGCGGCTCACGTCGATGAGGATGCGGTCCCCGCTTGAGAGCACCGGCTCCATCGAGTCCCCGTCCACGGTGATGATCCGCAGATCTTCCGGCTTGGCCCTGAACTCGTGGCGGATGAGCGGATCGGCGAACAGCCACGTGTCGGCGGCCTCCTCGGACTTGTCGTTCCACGCCCCCGGACCCGCAGACGCGCGCACGTCGATCACCGGCACCGCGCTGTAGCCCCTCGGAGCCGCGTAGGGGCTCGCGGGCGCCGGCTTCGGACGCGCCCGGCGCGTCACCCTTCGGTCGTGCCTGAGCAGGTCGGGGCTGCACCCCAGATGCTCCGCCAGGGCCTCGCGGTCGTCCTGGGCCAGAACCTTGGGCGTGCCCCGGTGGATGAACTGGTGCAGGTAGGAGGAGTTGCGCTCGATGGCGAGCGAGGCGGTGCGCAGGTTCGTGCTGCTGTCGGCCACCATCCTGAGCAGCCTCCGCCGCACCGGGTCCAGTTGGTCGGCATTCTTCTTTCGTCGTCCCATGGGTGGGAAATTACCCACGCTCCGCCGTCAACGCAATGGGCTCAGTCCCTACCCGGCAGCGATCACCCTCGGCGTTAGGGTATGTCCGAGGCCGACACCCCACACGATTCCCCTTCACGGGGTTCCGGGGCACCGTGTCGGATCCGCGTTCTCTTGATCCCGTGCAGGAACGCTGTTGGAGCGCCAACGGGGGTGTTCTCCACCCCGCTGGCGGAGGGGTGCCGGAATCCCGGTTGCGTATCTCGTTGTCTCTCAACGATGTGGGAAATAGGCTATTGCCCACCATCTTGCGCACGTTGCCGACACCATGTTCTGGTTTTCGGGCGATGGAGAACCTGACGAAGGAGTTCGAGCGGCGCGTGACGGCGTTCCTGCGGAGGACGGGGCTGTCGGCATCGGAGTTCGGGGAGCGCGCGGTCGGCGACCGGAAGTTCGTGGGCGACGTGCGCCGGGGGCGTTCGCCGAGGCTAGCGACGGTGGACCGGGTTCTGGCCTTCATGGCGGCCTACGAGCGAGCGCGCCGACCGGATGGTTCGCGGGATTCGAAAACCAAACAGGGGCGGCGGAGAGTCCGCCGCCCACCGACCCCCCCAGGGAAAGGAAGAAAACGATGAGGACGTTGCTGACGACGACGTGGGCTGCGCTGTGGCTGCTGCTGCCCGGCCGGCTCCTGGCCCAGGGCACGAGCCCGTGGGTGGACGCGGTGAACGAGCTTCAGACGCAGTTCACGGGACCGATCGCGCGGGGGCTGTCGCTGATCGCGATCGTGGGGGGCGGGCTGATGTTCGGGTTCGGGGATGGCGGTGGGCGCGGTGAACTTCCTGGGCTGGCTGTTCTGATGCGGGGGCTCAGGCGCTGGCCGGGCTACGGCGCGCTGAACCGTCCGCTGACGGTGCTGGGCGTGGAGCGGCGGCTGTTCCTGCTGGGGGCGACACTTGCCGTCGCGGTGTGGAACGCGACGGCCTCGCTGGTGGCGGGCGGCTTGGTGTTCACCCACCTCTACCGCCACGGGGCGCGTCCCCGCCCGGGGACGGTCGGGACAGGGGGGCGGAGGAGCCGTGGCACCTGAAGGTCCGGGGGCGCGGCGAGTGAGGGTCGCCGAGGAGTTGCGGGCCTACGAGGCGGCGGGGTCGCTGGCGGAGGAGCTGCCCTACTGGGGCTGGCTCGACGACGGCCGCACCTGCCTGGCGCGCTCGGGCGAGCTGATCGCGGCGGGCCGGATCACACCAGCGGTCACGGACGGCCGCACGCGCGAGCAGATCGACCGGGTGCTGGGCCTGTGGCAGCGGCTGCTGTCCGGGCTCGGTCCCGATGCGCGCCTGTACTTCCACATGCTCCGGCGTCCGCCGGGCAGCCCCGAGACGACCGTGGGGAGCGGGTCCGGTGTCGCGTCCCTTTCGGCCCGGAAGCGCCAGGCGTTCCTGTCCGGGCGCGTCCAGAGGCTCGACGCCTACGTCGTCTGGTCCTTCGCTTCCGGCCTGCGCGGGGCGGCCCGGGGCTCCAGGGCGGGACCGCTCTCCCGGCTCGCGGGGTGGAGGAAGCGCCGGAGAAGCGCGCCGACCTACCTGGCCTCGGAGATCGAGGCGGCGGCGGACCGGTTCCGCGCCATGATCGATGCGGGCCGCTCGCTCGTGGCCGAGCACACGCCCGTCGAGATGCTGGAGGCCGCCGAAGGCTCCCGTCTGCTCTCCGAACTGGTCAATCGGCCCGGCACTGCGTGGGACGGCGCGACGGGCAGCGGCATGAACTGGCGGCTCGCGCTGTCCGAACTCGAAGCGGAGCGGTCGCACCTGAGGCTCGACGGCGAGCCGATGATCGTCTACTCGCTGCTGTCGCCGCCCGGCCAGGCGCACGCGAACCTGCTCAAGGATCTCTACTGCCTGGACGCGGTGACGACCGTCTCGCTCGAATGGCGGCCGTGGACGGTCGAGTCGGCGCGGCGCCGGATCCGAAGCGCGCAGCGCCACTACTTCTCGCGGCGCTACTCGATGATGGCGCACGCGCAGGACGCGCAGGGCACGACGGCGGCGATGGTCGATTCCGCGGCGGCCGCCGAGTCGGACCGGCTAGGAGCCGCGCTCGTCGAACTCGAAGCCGACGGCGTGGCCTACGGCGAGGCATCGCTGACCGTGGCGCTGCACGGCGAACTCGAAGGGATCGAGCGGCTGGACGGCGACGTGCGCCGCCTGTTCGCCGCGCACGACGCGAAGGTGATCCGGGAGGGCTACGGCCAGCTTCCCGCATGGTTCGCGCGGCTCCCGGCCCAGCCGCGCAAGCGTCAGGTGCGGAAGGTGTTCGTGTCGGCGGGCGTCGCGGCGTGCCTCGCGCCCGTGTTCGGTCCGCCGAGGGGGAACAGGAAGAGCCGCCATCTGGACCGCGAGCCGCTGGCGGTGTTCGAGACGCCGTGGCGCACGGCGTACCGCTACGACCTGTTCGCGGGCGACGTGGGCCACACGCTGATCCTGGGCGCG
>MKWU01003472.1_pt1 | contig 20671 bp, 20 predicted proteins | sample 809101 | NCBI WGS metagenome assembly MKWU01 (sample SAMN05860141, study PRJNA318959) | sponge metagenome | host: Aplysina aerophoba | place: Slovenia: Piran, Adriatic Sea, Gulf of Piran | collected 2013-05-07
CCGGACAGTATGAACCCTGCCACGGTCCGCTCGACGTCGGAAACGAACCGCCGGTGTATGCGGCAATCTACCATTGTACAACGAGCCTGTGACAGATATGACCCTCTGGTAACGGTGGCCGGTTCGGGTTCGGCTCGTCAAGCCGAGAACGCAAGCGAAACAGAGATACAGGACACTAGGAGGGTGCTGACCAATGACGATTGCACGGGCCTGCCGCCCGTCGACCCAGGAATCATGCCGGCGGTTGGCATGCCGCTGGTGGATTGCTCAGTAACCTCCTAGCTGCGCGGCGGGCTTCCTGATCGGCCCGCCTGACCACCTCCACCGAAGTGACCTCGACCACATCCTGGGATGCCAGCACGTCGGCGATCACCCCGGAGATGTCGAGAAACCCGATCCTCGACCGGAGAAACGCCTCGACCGCGATTTCGTCGGCCGCGTTGAAGGCAGCCGGCAGCGTTCCACCGGCTCGACCGGCCGCGTAGGCCAGGTCGAGTGCCGGAAAGACCTCGCGATCGACGGGCTCGAAGGTGAGGGGGGTCCGCGTAAGGTCGAACGGGGGCGCCACACCGCGTGACCGGGCCGGATGGGTGAGTGCATACTGGATGGGAATCCGCATGTCGGTGACGCCCAGGTGCGCCTTCAGTGACCCGTCCACGAACTCGATGAGTGAGTGGACGATGCTCTGCGGGTGGACCACCACATCGACCCGGTCGAAGGGCAGTCCGAACAGGTAATGGGCCTCGATCACTTCCAGACCCTTGTTGACGAGCGTGGCCGAGTCGATGGTGATGCGGGGACCCATTCTCCAGGTGGGATGGGCCAGAGCCTCGTCGACCCCGACCTCCGCGAGCGAGGCCCGGTCTCTGCCACGGAATGGACCGCCCGACGCCGTCAGCAGGAGCCGGGACACCTCCGCCACGTCTTCCCCCTGGAGGCACTGGAAGAGCGCCGAGTGCTCGGAGTCGACCGGGATCAACTCCCCACTCGCCGCGGCGGCCATCACCAGCGGGCCGCCGACCACCAGGCTCTCCTTGTTGGCTAGAGCCAGCCGGTTGCCGGCCTCGAGCGCGGCGATGGACGCTTCGAGACCTGCCGCCCCGACGACCCCGTTCACCACGGTACATCCCGGCCTGGAAACCAACTCGACGAGGGCCTCGGCTCCCCATCCGTACCGGTTCCCGTACCGCTCGCGGTAGCCGGCGTGACCCCGTGGATCGGGCTCCACCGCCACCACCGCAGCCAGCGGGTAGCGATCGGCGAGTGCGGCGAGTTCCTCGCCCGACCGCCGGGCCGCAATTCCCTCCACGACCAAGCCGAGCCGTTCCGAAACCTCGAGGGTTTGTCTCCCGACGGATCCCGTTGCCCCGAGGACAACGACCGATCTCACAGGTATCCGAACCAGACGTAGACCAGGTAGGTGGCAGGAATCGTGAACAGGAAGGCATCCAACCGATCGAGAACACCCCCGTGCCCGGGGAGGCTGCTGCCCATGTCCTTGATCTGCATCGCCCGCTTCACGGCGGACTCGGAAAGATCCCCGATCGGACCGAAAACGCTTATGACCACGGCCAGAGCGATGGCGGAATTCATCGTGAGCGGTTCCAAGAGTCCGAACCGACCCACGATGAGGCCGGCGAGCACGGTGACCACCGTGGCGCCGACGAAACCCTCCACGGTCTTGTTCGGAGAGAGAACCGGGGCGAGTTTGCGGCTCCCGAATGCCCTGCCGTACGAGAAGGCTGCGATGTCGTTGAGGGCCGTGAACACCACCAGTGCCGTGGTCAGACTCCAGGCCTGGGGAGAACGGAACACGGGTATCGCGAAGGAGGCCATCATCGCGACCCATGCGACGCCCAGCACCGTCACCCCGATGTTTGCCAGCGGGTAGCGACGGGGGAGCACGACGAACCACAGACCGGTAGCCAGGATAACCGCCCCGACAATCCCGGCGGCCCCGAACGGTCCTGACACCCAGGCTGTGTAGAGGACTCCCAAGGCTCCCAGCGCGCCGATCAGGCCGACCGGGGCGAACCCAGCCGAACGGACCGCCAGATAGAACTCGATCAACGCGATGATGACAAGAAGCCCGAGCAGGACCGTTACATAGAGCGGTCCCGCGTACAGCGCCCCGAAGAAGACCGCCACCACCGCCAAGCCGGTGATGATCCGCATGGCCAGTTCGGAACGCCGGGCACGGTCTATCTCCTCCAGTTGCTCGGGGTCCTCCTCGTCCTGACCGGTCATGTCCTTGAACCCGACGACGCTGGTACCGAGCCCGGGAACCCGGGCCGCTACAGCCGATTGCTCGTAGGATTCCTCGCCTGCCTTGGCGACTGATTCGGCCAGACCGCGATACTCGCGGGTCGTGGACCTCACGTAGTCCTGATCGGTGAACTCCTCGGTGTCGCTACGCTGATCGACCCCGGAGGCGTCCTGTTCGTCGCCGTCGTTGTCATCGGCCTCAGCCGGTGGGAGATCGCCCTCCCTATCCATACGTACCCATTCTTTCGGACCTGTCATCCAAGAATACCGCGGACGGGGACAGAAGTCGGTATCTCCGCGAATCCGGCAAGGGAAGGAGCCGAACAACAACGCTCCGGATAGGTGTGCCGGCCCATCGGATGCACTCGCCCGGCCGTTTCACACCTCGAGCAGTTCACGCTCCTTGTTGGCCAACAACTCGTCCGTCTTGGCGATGTAGCGGTCGGTATGTGCCTGGAGTTGTTTCTCGGCCCTCCACACACTGTCCTCCGACTCTCCCACCTCCGTCATGTCGTCACGGGTGGCACGCCTCACGTGGCGTATGGCTATCCGGCCCTCCTCAGCGATCTGGCGGGCCATCCTGATGAGGTCCCGGCGCCGTTCCTCTGTCAGCGGCGGGATGACGAGCCGGATGATCCTCCCGTCGTTGGAAGGGTTGATACCGAGGTCGGCGACCTGTATGGCTCGTTCGATCTGTCCGAGATTGCTCGGGTCGAACGGATGGACGACCAGCATCCGGGCGTCCTGCACGGTGGCCGTTGCCACGTCGTGGAAGGGCATACGCTGCCCGTAGCAATCGACCATGACTCGTGACAGGATTGCAGGGTTGGCCCTGCCCGTTCGTAGGGTGGCGAACTCGGCCTGGGTATGATTCACCGCCGACTCCATACGCTCGACGGCGTCCTCGAGGAGTTCATCCAGCATCCTCACTCCTTCCCGACCGTCAGCACACCCTCGTTCCGATGGTCTCGCCGGTGATCGCCCTCATGATATTGCCGGGTTTCATCAGGCTGAACACGACGATGGGTAGTTTGTGGTTCATGCACATCGTAACGGCGGTGGTGTCCATCACCCTGAGCCCAGACGATATGAACTCCATGTAGCCGACCTTCTCGAGGAACACGGCGTCTTCGTTGTAGACCGGATCGGCCGAATAGATGCCGTCCACCTTGCTCGCCTTGAGCATGACTTCGGCGCCCACCTCCATGGCCCGGAGCGCAGCAGCCGTGTCCGTGGTGAAGAACGGGTTGCCACTCCCCGCCGCGAAGATGACCGACCTCCCCTTCCGGAGATGGGAGATGGCGCGCAGCCGGATGTAGGGTTCGGCCAGTTGCTGCATGGTGATGGCGGACTGCACCCGGCACTCCACCCCGGTCGCCTCGATGGCATCCCGGAGCGCCAAGGCGTTGATGACCGTGGCCAGCATGCCCATGTAGTCGGAGTTGGCCGGATCCATACCCTTCGCCGCTGCCGAGACGCCCCGGAAAATGTTGCCTCCACCCACCACGATCCCGATCTGGTACCCGGCCGACTGCGCCTCGGATACCTCTCCCGCAACGCGTTTGACCGTTTCGGGGGAAATCCCGTAACCGATCTCGGGATCGGCGAAGGCCTCGCCGGACAGCTTGAGGAGCACCCGGCGGGGAGCCGGGCTCACCTATGCCTCCCGCTCGCCGACCGCGATCCGGGAGAATCGACGGACGCCGATGTTCTCGCCCATCGCGGCGGCGAGTCCGGTAACCATCTCACCGACCTTGCCCTCGTACTGTTCGGTCCGGATGTAGTCCTGCTCGTACAGGACGTGCTCCTTGTAGTAGGACCGCATCTTGCCGTCGACGATCATCTGGACCACCCGATCGGGCTTGCCGGACGCCCGTGCTTCACGGCCGATGAGGTCTCTCTCCTTGTCGACCGTATCGCCGGGAACATCCTCCACCCGCACCCAGCGGGGCTGTGCCGCGGCTATGTGCATGGCGATGTCGTGGGCCATGCGCTGGAACCTCTCGCTCTTGGCGACGAAGTCGGTCTCGGAAGCCAGCTCCACGATCACCCCAACGGTGGGATAGCCGGACGGTTGGTGCATGTAGTAGCCGACCGTCCCCTGGTTCGCGTCGCGGCCGGCCCTCTTCTTGGCGTCTGCCAGCCCCTTCTCCCTGAGCCATTCCTTGGCTGCTTGCATGTCGCCCTCGCATGCGACCAGGGCCTTCTTGGCGTCCATCATCCCCACTCCGGTGGCGTGCCGGAGCACCTGTACGTCCTTGGCTTTGAACTGTGCCATCTATTCGTCCTCTTAGCGTCTCTTCGGGGTCGTGTTTGCTATCCGGCGCTGCCGGTCTCGGCGGTATCCGCGTCATCTCCCTGGAGGGCCTGCAACCTGCCTTCCACGCAGGCCGCGGCCATGGTGTTGGCTATGAGCGAGGCGGCCCGGATCGCGTCGTCGTTGCCGGGGATCACGAAGTCGATGTCGTCCGGGTTGCAGTTCGAGTCGACCAGACCTATCACCGGGATTTCGAGGCGGAGAGCCTCCCTGACTGCGATGTGCTCGGCGTTGAGGTCGATCACGAACACCATCGACGGGGGCTTCTCCATGTCCGCGACCCCTCCCAGCGTCCGGAGCAGGTGCGAGTATTCCCGCCTCAGCCGGATGCGCTCCTTCTTGGGAAGCTGTTCGATGTCACCGGAGCTCTCCATCGCGGCCAGTTCCTTCATGTAGAAGATCCGCTGGTTGATGGTCTTGAAGTTGGTCAGCATGCCACCCAGCCACCGGAAGTTGACGTACGGCATCCGGGCGGCCAGGGCCGCCTCCTCGATGGCGGTCCGGGCCTGCTTCTTGGTTCCCACGAACAGCACGACGCCGCCGTCGGCTACCAGGTCGCGCACGAAGGTGTAGGCCCTCTCGATTTCCTGCAGCGTCCGACGGAGATCGATGATGTGGATACCGTTGCGCTCCCCGAAGATGTAGGGGGCCATCTTGGGATTCCACCGGCGGGTCTGGTGGCCGAAGTGGACACCGGCCTCCAGCAGTTGCTTTATCGTCACGACAGACAAGCGCGCCTCCTCTTTGCGGTTAGTGCCTCCGTCCACCCGTTCCCGGAGGGCGCCTCCGAGCCTCCCCGAGCCTGCCGGCCCGACCGCGGGAGGGCGCGGTGAACGTGTGTGATCGGGTCCGAGTGTAGAAGGGCGCCGGAGGTTTCACCAGCCACAACAAGCCGGGCCCCGGTCAGGCTCGGGGATGGCTCCGGTCGTAGGTGGCCCGGACGTGTCTGCGGGTCAGGGATGTGTACACCTGCGTGGTTCCCAGCTCGACATGGCCGAGGAGTTGCTGGACCGAGGTCAGGTCGGCTCCGCGCTCCAGCAGGTGGGTGGCGAAGGAATGGCGGAGAGCGTGGGGGAAGGTACCCGCCCGGGTCCTGACCAGCCGCCGCAGCGTCCTGGGACTCATCGGTATCCCCCGCCCGCCGATCCACAGTGCCGGGGTGGGACTCTCTCCGACCAGGGCCGGTCGCCCGGCCCTGACATACCGCTGGACAGCTTCGCGGGCGTGCAGTCCGAGCGGCACCATCCGGTCCCGGCCGCCCTTGCCGGTTACCACCAGGCGGTCCCTCCCCGACACCCCTTCCACGGTCAGGGAGGCCAACTCCGACACTCTCAGGCCGGTGGCGTACAGCACCTCGAGGACTGCCCGGTCCCTGAGGGACTTGGGGTCGTCTCCGTCAATGGACTCGAGGATCGAGGTCATAGCCCGCTGCGGGAAGGCCCTTGGCAGGTCCTTGGGTGTCTTGGGCCGAGCGATCCCGTCGGCGGGGTTGGTGACCAGTTCGCCGCGCCGGACCGAGTCGCCGAGGAAGGAGCGGATCGCCGAGACCTTGCGAGCCACGGACCGGCGGGCATACCCGCGTGCGTCCAGCAGTCCCAGGAACCCCCGGATGGTCCGGCGGTCGATCTCCTGCACCGAGCCGATGCCGGCGCCAACCACGTATTCGAAGAACTGGCGGAGGTCACGCCGGTAAGCCGCCACCGTGTTGGGGGACAGGCCACGTTGGCTGCGCAGGCGCGCCAGGTAGCCGTCCAGTTCCGGCTCCCACCATCCGGGAGGAGGGGAAACGGGGGCCGGATGACCGTCCGGCTCTGATAGCGATGTCATGCGACCCATGTTCGCCGAACGGTTGGCAAAGTCAACGTATTCGCGGCGCGACCCCCGGCCTAAGCGAGGCGGACGGAGGAGCCCCCCACCATCGCGAACGGGAGCACCCGCCATCCACTGCCTCGCCGGCTCACGATGAAGGAGATCCAGTCCCGGTCGATTCCCGCCTGGAGGTCGACCCGGGACGGTCGGGCCGGACCACGAGGATGGGAGTGATAGACCGCCCCGATCCTCCAACCCTCAGCCTCGGCTTCCACGACCGTCCGGAAGTGCTCGACCGGGTCGATCCGGAAGCGACGGGAGTCGGCCTCGACGTTGGTGAGCCGGTAGAGACGGACGGGCCGCCCCGCAGCATCGTAGGCCACCAACCCGCAAGCCTCCGCCGGTACGGCATCCTCGGCATGAGCGATCATCTCCGCGCTCATCGCGCCCGGCAGCCGGGCGTCGGCGGCTATCACGGAGCCAGCCGTTCGATACGCCAGCCACTCCCCTCGCGCTCGTAGACGATCCGATCATGCAAGCGGTGCCGGCGACCCTGCCAGAACTCGATGCGCTGCGGGCACACCCGCAGTCCCCCCCAATGCGACGGCCTGGGTACCGGGCCGTCACCGTGCTTGGCCTGCTCCCGGCCCACGAGCCGATCCAGAGCAGCCCGGTCTGCTACCGACCGGCTCTGCGGGGAAGCAGCCGCCGCGATCTGAGCATCCCTAGGCCTCGACTCGAAGTACTCGTCGGAGTCCCGCTCATCAACCGCCCCCACGGTGCCCTCAATCCGGATCTGGCGGTGCAGATCGAGCCACACGATGCAGAGAGAGGCCCAAGGGTTGGCCTCGATCTCCCTAGCCTTGCGGCTCTCCAGGTTGGTGTAGAACACGAACCCCCTCGAGTCGTATCCCTTGAGGAGAACCGCTCGCGACGAGACCCGCCCCCGCCCGTCGGCAGTAGCCAGGATCATCGCATTCGCCTGGAAGACACCCGCCCCCACCGCGTCCCGCATCCACCGGTCGAACTCCCGGACCGGATCGCCATCAACCCCCGACCGCACTAGCCCGTCCGTCTCGTACTCCTCCCTGAGCCGAGCAAGCATCGGATCGACTGCCATGAACCTACCGAAGGAGCCAGTGTTCGCGGACCGGCCAACCACGCCCAGCGAGCCTGTGGAGCAACCCGAAGGCTACGAAACGAGCGAAGACGGCCACCCGCTCACCCTACTAGGAGGGTGCTGAACAATGACGATTGCTCGGGCCTGCCGCCCACCGGCCCAGGAATTATGCCGGCGGTTGGCAGGCCGCTGGTGGATTGCTCAGCACCCTCCTAGGTTGTTTGTTGCCCATGCACTGGTCTCCTTCCGCTCGGCCTGCTGCGTCCGTGGGTGCCGAGGTGTCTGTTCCGTTGTATGGTTACTTATTTGAGGGAGTGGCGAGCGGTGATGAGGATAGTTTGTGAAGGTCGGTGTGTACGTCGATGGTCTGAATCTGTACTACGGAGGCCGAAGTCTCTTCGGTAGATCTGCGTCAAGGTGGTGGTGGCTTGACCTGCGTCAACTGCGCGAACGGCTACTAGCGCGCCGCGCCGACTGGTTGGCCCAAGGTGCGCGGGTTCAGCGTGTGGTGTACTGCACTGCGTTCATAGTCGGGAGTATCCACCCGGCGGAGCACCAACGCCAGCAGGTGCATGTGGCCGCGTTGAGAGCTAACCGCTCGTTTGATCATCTCGAACAGGGCAGCTTCACGGCTCGCTGGAAGACCGGCCTGTTAGCGACACGGGACAGGAACGGCCGGCCGGTTGTCCACACGTCTCGGTGGCCGGTGATGGTGCAGGACAGCACCGGTAAGAAGGTTCGCGACGCCCGGTTCATGGTCTCCTACCTGAGGGCAGAGGAAAAGGCAACGGACGTGAACGTAGCCTCCCATCTGCTGTTCGACGTGTTGACCAGCCGAGTGGACACCGCGATTGTGATCTCGAATGACAGTGACCTGCGGTTCCCGATACGGTTAGCCCGCCAACGGGTTCCGGTGGGCGTTGTCAACTCGAGCACGAACCGTCTGGCTGGTGATCTGGCCGGTGGACCCGGCGACGGTGTCGGTGGACACTGGTGGTATCGGCTGGAAGCCAATGACTTCCGCTCTTGTCAGCTAGCCGAAACTGTCGGCAATTATCGGCGTCCCCACGTTGGTAACCCGACCGCCACTTCCGTGGCCTCGGGCTAATGCTTGTGTTATATTGGTTACAAGCGCTTAGCTCCCGATGCGTTCGTATCAGGAGCGGTTACCCACCCGGCCCGTTTAGGGCCGGGTCTCTTTCTGGGGTCTTCGACAACAGGCGTTGCGAACGGCGGCCCCACATACTCGCTGCGACCCGCCGGGCCCGGTAGCGGTTCCGGTAACGTTGGCCATGCGTACCGCTTGGTTCTGGCGGCGTTGGTGACTCTCGTAGCCGCGTGCGGTCCCGGAACGGGCCCAGTCCCTCGAGGCCGCGGTGACCGACACGTACCAAGCCGCGCAAGCCGCCAACACGGCGAACGCCGCGGCCGACGTCGCGTTCCAAGCCGCGAGGGCCGAGGCGTAGGCCGTAGCCGCCCGGCTGTCGGCGGTTCTCGCCACTCCGACCGGGGACCAACTACTTGATGCCGCGGCTCTCCACGACGTCGCGGCGCCGGCCTCGAAGCCACCGCCGCTGCCCGCCAAGCCTCAATCGAGTCCGCCACCGCTCACTTGGCGGCGTGGCACGCTGACATAGCCAACGCCGAGGCCCTGACCTTGGTCGGAGCTGACGGCATCACGCCGGCAGCTATCGCTTACGGCGCTGTGGTGGACGCCGGCCTCGAAGCCGTCGCGGCCCTCGAGGTCCGAGCGGCGGCCGGTGTTGAGGAATGGGACGCCGAGGCGGCCGTGTACGCCGCGCTGCTCGACGCTGCCACCGCGGCCGCCACCGGTGACTACGCCGCCGTGTACGAAGCCGCCGACGCCGAACTCGCCGCCCGTGCCGGGATCAACCGGGCCGTCGCGGCTTGGAACGCCGCCGACGCGGAGCTCGGCGCGGCCCGGGTCCGGTTCGCCCAAGCCAAAGAGCGGGCGATCGCCGCTGGCGGCAAATGACTTACCGGGCCCATATCCTCGCCGCCATCGCAGCCGCCACCCAATGCGGTCTACGGCTCCGAACCGGCCGCATTGACACTGCTCTTCGGAACCGGCGCAGTCACCCGGAACGCCGAGACACCACCTGCCGCAACTGCTGATGCCGGGTCACCGCCGAAGAACCCGGCACCGGCCGGGTTCTTCGAGCCGAGCCGCCACTCGCTACCCCGGTGCCGTCGCTGCCGCCACGTTCGGACCCGGCCTACCTCCTCGCCACCGCCGCCAAGACGACCCCTGACCACGCGAAGAAGAGGGGACTATGCGGGTGGCTCGAGGACGGCGCCCGGTTGCTGTCGCGAAGGGATGGCCGGTCGGATGTGGGTGGTGAATTCCCGCCTCGGGGATTCACGTCCTCTCACCACCCCCGCCTCCGGTACCCGATAGGAAGAACCCCCTAGCTATGCATTGGGGTTCTTCCGTTCCTACTGTCCCGTCAGGTCGGTGTGCTGCGTGCACAGGTTCTCGGTGGCCAGCACGAGCAGCACACCTGCCGCGGTGCGCAAGCAGCCCCAATGCTCACACATCGAAGCCACCCAACAAGGTAAAGGGGCTCTTCGGATCATGCGGCTGGTGAGGACCCACTCGGCTCGGGTCGCGAAGCGTCGCCGTGCCCGACCCGTTCGGGTGTTGTTGGTGGACGAGACGTCGATCCGGCGTCGGCACCGGTATGTGACCGTGGTGTCCAGCCAAGACTCGATACTCAAACTGATAACCCATAATCCTGAACACGCTGTGACCAGGGGATATAGTACATATTTGGGTGGAGGTGCGGGGAATCGAACCCCGGTCCGTCGATACGTTTGTGGCGGCTTCTCCGAGCGCAGCCAACGGGAAAGCTTCAGAAGGCCGGACTCCGTCGGCAAGCGACCGGCCCCCCTAATCCCGAATTGATCTCGATCCGCCGGTCCGGGAACCCCGGGGATCCATCCTGCTGAACGACGCCCGGACCGAGGTAGCAGGACCCCTCGGGCGGACGGGCTGTCTTACTTAGGCAGCCAGTGCAAGGTTAGGCTTGGCACTTATAGTTGGGTACCGGTGTTTTACGAGACTCCGGTGATCTCGGCTCGCTTCCGACACATCGGTCATCGCCGTCGAATCCAGTTCACCCCCGTGGTGTTTCCCCCATTCTATAGCAACCGTGAGACACGCGGGTCGGATGATCTTGACGTAGACAATGTGAGCGGTGGTACGTGGCTCGGGATCAGAAACGACCCGAGCGGCGGCGGGACATGGACCGTTGGGCTTCCCGCCGCATCTCACGCGCCTTGATGGCCTGCCGCCTTCTCGTTCTTGCCGATGCGAACGCGCCGCTCCGTTGCCGGCCGCTAGGAGGGTGCTGAGCAATCCACCAGCGGCATGCCAACCGCCCGCAAAATGCCTGGTCGGCGGACGGTAGGCCCGAGCAATCGTCATTGTTCAGCACCCTCCTAGGGGTGACACTCACCTAGCCGAAGCTCTCGGCGATTCGTAGCAGTGACCGCATGGATCGTAGAGCGCGCTTCGTTTCGGAAATCGTTGGGTTGCGACTGTCGTATTGAGCCTTGTACTTGGTAGAGAGCAGAATCCGTAGGCGATATCCGGCGTCCTGGCCCCTGCCAGGAGTCTCACTTAGGAGCGCGATCGCATGCTCGTGACTGCTGCTAGCAGACCGTATGCCCAGGGTGATGCAACAGATCACGTCAGAGGCCGCGATTCCAGCCAATACTGCATTGCCGACTGCCGCGGAACGCTGTGTGGCGTCCCCCGACAGGGGATCTAACTCGGCAGTGAGGGCAAAGAATCTGCCTTACGGAACCGAGCTGTAGCGTAGGTATTGTCGCAGGGGACGGTTCGTCCACTCCCACGGATCATAAGGCGTGGCTGAGAAGATCGACTCCATCCCGGGAGATCGAGGCGGCCAGGCCCGATGAGAGTTGCTCGCACTCGGAGTCGGCATATACCAGAGGAATACAAACCATCCCGGTGTCATCATCCACATTCTTGGCAATCCTCATTGCGACATCCCATCGGGCGTCTTCGTCAGAGTCGTCGGACCAGACAAGCAGGAGATCGACGTCGCTACCCGGCCGTTCCTCTCCTCGTGCTACTGACCCGAAGAGAATTGCCCTAGACATGCCATCGGAGCGAGACCGCACAGCTGAGGCGATCCGAGTGGTTAGCGAAGGCCCCTCGGTATCGACGAGAGTCTCCACTCCCGCGGTCTGCATGCTCCGCTACTCCTCCTCACAAGGTTCCGACGGGTTCTCATGGATTGTCGGAGCCCTTTGCGAAACTCCGGCAATCTCCGGCTTGCTTCCGACACATCGGCCACCGGCACCGAAACCAGGTCGCCCCCCATAGGGTTAAACACCATTCTACAACAACCCTCGGACACTGCATAGGGCGATCCAGACGCACAGCGGGGACCGGAGTGTCCGGGCTTGCAGGTCAGAAGCGATCTGACCGGCGGTGGGACATGGACTGTTGGGCTTCCCTGCGCATCTCACGCGCCTTGATGGCCTGACGTTTGTCGTACTTGCGGGCGCCGCGGCCCACGCCCAGGAGGACCTTGGCCCGACCGTTCTTCCAGTACATCCGGATCGGTACCAGGGTGTGGCCCCGCTCTTTGACCCGTTTGGAGATGCGGGCGATCTCGTAGGCGTGGAGCAGTAGCTTGCGCTCCCGAGTGGGCTCGTGGCCGCCGTCGCGCGCCATGCTGTAAGGGGCGATGTGCATCCCCACCAGCCAGATCTCTCCGTCCCTGAGCAGACCGTAGGCCTCCTTGATCTGGGCCTGGCCGCCTCGCAGGCTCTTGACCTCCGACCCGGTCAGCACGATCCCGGCCTCGTATTCATCCTCGAACACGTAGTCGTAACGGGCCCGCCGGTTGGTGGCTATGGCCGCGCCGCCGGGCTTCTTCCTGCTCATATCGGATCTCCGTACATCGTTCTCACCCCGGCAGGTACAGCATCGGGTCCACCGGAGCACCAACCTCCCGGACCTCGAAGTGGAGGTGGGGACCGGTGCAGAATCCGGTACATCCGATGTATCCGACCACGTCTCCGGCCAGCACCTCCTGCCCTCTCGAGACCGCTATCGAGGACTGGTGGGCGTAGAGGGTGGACAGACCACCGCCATGGTCGACCACCACGGTCCTCCCGTAACCTCCCCACGTTTCGGCGAGTATCACGGTCCCGTTGGCCGCGGCGTGGATGGGTACGCCGGAGGCCGACCCGAGGTCGATGCCGGTGTGCAGCCTGCGACCTCCCAGGATCGGATGAATGCGCCAGCCGAAGGGAGAGGTGATCCTACCGCCAACCGGCCACGCCAGCTTCCCGGGAGCCCGACCCTCCCTCACCTGGCGGCGGAGGATCTCCAACTCGATCTCCTTGGACTCCTGCTCGAGCCTGGCCACGTGTCCCTCATGCGCGTCGATCTGGGAGGTGACCTCGTCGAGGAGCGCCTCCAGGGCGGCCAACTCCGTGGCAAGCTCCTCCTCCGCCACCGCCAGCGCGTCCCGGTACCCCTGCGCCCGGGCGTACTCGTCCTCCAGTCCCCGCAGGACATCGGCTTGACGGTCCTGCTCCTCGCTGAGACGGTTCCGGCGCGTGACCTCCTGGCGCTCGAGTATGTCGAGGGCGAGCAGCAGCACTTCGGTCCTCTGCAGGAGGTTGCGGCTGTACTCCAGCCTGATGGAGGTGTTCTCGAGGGACTCGGATCCGAACAGGATGGTCTGGACGCCCACCGAGCCGTTCATGTAGAGCTCGACGGCGCGCTCCCGTATCTCGTCCTTCGTTTGCCTCTGGTCGAGCCTCGTCGCCGCCAGCTCCGCATCCAGGAGCCGGATCCTCCGAGTCACGCTTGCCAGGTTGTCCTCCGCGATGACCACTGCGCCGTCGGCGACGGTCAGGGCCTGCTCAGCCTCGAACAGGGTGGCCTTGGTCTCCTGCAGGGCGGTGTCGGTCGCGAGGATCGCCTCGGCGTACTCTGTCCGCTCCGACTGGGCGGACTCGATCTGGTTCCTGAGGTTGGCGATCGTCCGCTCGACCTCTTCGAGGCGCCGTTCGTCCTGCTGGGCTCGGACGAGTGACGGGCCGAACACGGCGGTCGGTACCAGCAGGAGCGCTACCAGCCATGTGACCAGGACCCCCCGGCGCACCGGTCACACCCTCAGGAAGCGCCTCAGACCAATGCTGCTACCGAAGAAACCGGCGAGTCCTCCGAAGGTGAGAATCAGCAGGCCACGACCCACCAGGAAGTCGGATTCGATCTGGAACCGGATCAGTATGTCCGTCGGGACTCCCGCCAGCAGCTGGTGGCTGGCAAACACCGCTCCCACCGCGAGTGCCCCGCCCAGCAAACCGACAGTAACCCCTTCGAGAATGAACGGCACCCGGATGAACCAGTTGCCGGCACCGACCAGCTTCATGATGGCGATCTCCTCCCGTCTCGCGTAGATCGCCATCCGGATCGTGTTGGCGATCAGCACCACCGCAGCCGCTCCCAGGATGGCTACCAGGCCGATACCGATCGAGTTGAGCACCCCGGTGAGGCTCATGAGTCGCTCGATGCCTTCGCTGAACACCGACAGCCGCCGGAGCAGGGGATGGCCCACCAGGCGGTACTGGACCTCCTGATAGGCGGAGATGTCCTTGAGCTGCACCCGGATCGAGGCGGGGAGGTCGGAGGCCGAGACGGTCGACGCCAGGGCAGGCTGGTCGCTGTACATCTCCTGGAACTCGCGGTACGCGCCTGACTTGTCCAGATAGCGGGCGCCCTCCACCTCCTCGTAGTCCCTGACCTGTTCCAGCAGCTCGTTGTGGGCGGCCTGGCCACCCTCGTCCTTGAGGAAGATGATGAGATGGTCACCCTGCTGCCACTGGAGCGTGTTGACGCGCACCAACTCGTTGAAGACCAACGCTCCGAAGGCCAAGGCCAGGGACACGAACACCGCCAGGATCGCGCCGGTGGCGACCAGGGCGTTGCGGCGCAGGTTGAGAAACGCCTCGCCGATCAGGTAGAGGATGGTGCTCATCGCGGGGACCGGATCACCGTCTAAGGCTCCAGGAGATCGTCCGCCGATTCGTAACCCGAGTCGAGCCTGTCCCGCACGACCTTGCCGCGGTCCAGTCTCACCACCCGGCGACGCATGGCGTCCACGATGGCATGGTCGTGGGTGGCCATCACCACCGTCGTACCCGTGCGGTTGATACGGTCGAGCAGGCGCATGATGCCCACCGACGTGGCCGGGTCGAGGTTCCCCGTAGGCTCGTCGGCCAGGAGGATCGGGGGACGGTTCACGAACGCTCGGGCGATCGACACCCTCTGCTGCTCACCGCCGGACAGCTGGCGGGGGTAGCGGTCGGCCTTGGCCGACAACCCGACCAGCTCCAGCACCTTCGGCACCTGGTTGCGGACGATCGAGCGGGGACACCCGGTGACCTTGAGGGCGAACGCCACGTTCTCGGCCACCGTCTTGTTGGGCAGGAGCTTGAAGTCCTGGAAGACGGTTCCGACAGTGCGTCGCAGGTAGGGAACCTTCCACGAAGGGATCTTGGTGATGTCCTTGCCGGCAACCCATATCTTGCCCCTGGTCACCTTCTCCTCCCGGAGGCACATGCGGATGATGGTCGACTTCCCGGAACCGGAAGGCCCGACCAGGAACACGAAATCCCCGCGCCTGATGTTCATATCGATGTCGCGGACCGCGACGATTCCGCCGTCGTAGACCTTGGCGACTTTCTGCAATCGAATCATGGACGTTCCAGTAACGTGGATTGGCGAGAAACGGGGTGAGCCGAGGTTAGCAACGGACCGGCTCTATCCAGAGGCTTTGGCCCCGGAACGATCCCGTCGCTCGCGGTCGGCCCGGCGCCAGTGCAGGTAGGACTCCGTCAGCCGTCCCAGGTCACCATCCAGGACTCCATGGATGTTTCCGATCTCGACGCCCGTTCTCAGGTCCTTCACCTGCTGGTAGGGCTGAAGAACGTAGGAGCGGATCTGGCGTCCCCACCCCGCCTCGGTCTGCTCCCCCCTGATCTGATCCAGTTCCTTGCGCTGCTCGGCGCGCGCCCGTTCCGCGAGCCTCGACTTCAACAGTGCCATCGCTCTGGCGCGGTTCTGTATCTGGGACCGTTCGGCCTGGCAGGCCACGACAAGGCCGGTCGGGAGATGGGTGAGGCGGACCGCCGAGTCGGTGGTGTTCACATGCTGGCCGCCGGCGCCCTGCGACCGGTAGGTGTCGATGCGCAGATCCTCCATTTCGATCTCGATCGGCGCGTCCTCTACCAGGGGCACCACGTCCACACCCGCGAACGAAGTGTGGCGGCGGGAGTTGGAATCGAAGGGCGAGATTCGCACCAGCCGGTGCACCCCCCGCTCCGCTTCGAGGATGGCGTAGGCGTGGGTACCCTCGACGGTCATGGTGGCCGACTTGATGCCGGCCTCCTCGCCCTCCTGCAGGTCGTCCAACTCGTGGGCGAGCCCGATGTCGTCCAGGTACCTGATGTACATGCGGACCATGATCTCGGCCCAGTCCTGGGCGTCGACCCCGCCGGCGCCGGCGTGCACGCTGAGGATCGCCGGGTGCTCGTCGTACTCGCCGAAGTACAGCGACTCCAGTTCGAGATCGGCGACCCGCCGGGCGGTCGACTCCAGGTCGTCGCCCACCTCCGCCAGGGTTTCGCGGTCGCCCTCGTCCTCGGCCAGGTCCGCCAGCATTTCGGCGTCCTCGAGTTCGGTCTGGAGGGACTCCACCCTGGTTACCAGCCTCTCGACCGCACCTAGACGGCGCGTCAAGCGGGTGGCACGATCGGGATCGTTCCAGAGGCCCGGGCGGGCGACCTTCCGTCTCAGCTGCTCCAGTTCTCGATGCTTGGAGTCGACATCAAAGGAACCTCCGGGCTTCGGACAGGCGGGCACGGAGGTCGGCTATAAGCGAGCGGGGATCGGGAGCGTCCATAACGGCGGGAAGGATAGTCGGTCACCGGAGGTAGCCGGCCGGTCGGTAGCCGGCGTTGGGATCAGAGGTCGGCGACGGGGGGCGGGGAGTCTGCTCGGAGCGGGAAACATGGTGTCCACGCGGGGCTAGGAAACAGCACATCGTTAGGATTGGTGGATGAGAAGATGGGCACGTTCGTTCGGTAGGTGGTTCAAGGACCTCGGCGCGGAGTGGATGGCTCGCAGGGAGGGTGCCGACCAGCTCTCCCGTGAGATATACACCGCGGCGCGCCACATCATCGGGCCCACCGGGTACCAGTGGTCCGGCGCTTGGAGGCGGCTCGAGGAAGACGGCCCCGCTTACATGCGCTCCTTCGATCCGAGGATCCCGCCCAGCGTGTTCCTGTCTCCCAGCGACCTGACCCGATCGGTGCACCCCGTGCCGGTCGCCGAACGCTGCATCGAGGACTGGCAGCAGCCGCGGGCGGAACAACCGGAATAGACCGGTCGCAAACCTGTTGGGCGAGGTCTCGGATAGAGTGCGTGATCTTGAGTAACTACTCTGCGATCAAGAGCATCAGGCGCTTCTTGCGCCTTCTGCGGAACCCCCGCGTGCATTCACGAATTCCCACTGTTGACACCTCGGTCGCCAGGACCGCGAAGGACGCCCTCGCCTCGGGCGGTAACCGAGGCGGTCACACTTCGACCTCCCCCGTGTATGACCACATCGCGGATGGGGCCGAGAATTACGCCAAGTCGTTCGAGAAGAAGGACGGTTAGGACCGCCAGGCCCCCAAGCAGTCCGGGGTCTTGGAACACTTCTTGGACTTGACGCCCGAGCCGCACGGGCAGGGAGCGTTGCGTCCCACCTTCTTGGACTTGGCCTGCGTTACCTTGCGCGGCCCCGCAGTCGAGACCGCCTGCGGCCTGGCCTGCCGTTTGGTCTCGGCGACCTCCACCCGGAACAGGTAGCGGGCGGCGTCCCTCTTCACCGAGTCCACCAGGTCGCTGAACATGTCGTAGCCTTCCCGCTGGTACTCGGTCAGCGGATTCCGCTGGCCCATGGCACGCAGGCCGATGCCGGCCCGCAGGTAGTCCATGTCGGACAGGTGATCCCTCCACTTGTTGTCGATGATGGAAAGCACCAGGCCGTGCTCGATCCGCCGCATGAGTTCGGGCGTCAGTTCCTTCTCACGTCCTTCGTAGCAGCGGATCGCTTCGTCCACCGCCATGCTGGCGACCTCGTCGGCCGAGACGTTCGTGAAAGACAGGTCGCGATCGGACAGTTCGGAGGGATAGATCACCCGGAGCTCCCTGAGAAGGCCCTCCCGGTCCCAATCCGCCGGTGCCAGATGTTCCGGCAGGCTTTCGTCGACGGCATCCTGCACCGTCTCCTCGATCCATCCGATGACCAGTTCCCGGCTCTGGGCGCTGCGGAGGATGCCGTCCCGCCAGGCGTAGATCACCTCCCGCTGCCGGTTCATGACCTGGTCGTACTTGAGGACGTTCTTGCGGATCTCGAAGTTCTGGGACTCGACCTGCGACTGGGCCCGCTCGACGGCCTTGGTGACCATGTTCGCCTCGATGGGCACATCGTCGGGGATCTTGAGACGTTGCATGATGCTGCTCACCCGGTCGCTGGCGAAGCGCCGCATCAGGTCGTCGCCCAGCGACAGGTAGAAGCGGGACTCGCCCGGGTCGCCCTGGCGTCCGGAACGCCCGCGGAGCTGGTTGTCGATCCGTCTGCTGTCGTGACGCTCGGTACCGAGCACGTACAGACCGCCCGCTTCCACCACGTGGTCGCGTGCCCCCGCAGTCTGGGAAGCGAACCCGTCCAGGAGCCTGCGGTACTCAGCCTGGCGGGCCCGGCTGCCCGGCGCCAGGTCGGGTCGCTTCTTGATGGCCACCTGGGCGAGGCCCTCGGGATTGCCGCCCAACTGGATGTCCACACCCCTTCCGGCCATGTTGGTGGCGACCGTGACCGCCCCGGGACGTCCCGCCTGCGCGATTATCTCCGCCTCACGGGCGTGGTGCTTGGCGTTGAGGACCTCGTGCCGGATCCCGCGGCGCGTGAGCAGCCGGGCCACCAGTTCGGACTTCTCGATGGAGATGGTTCCCACCAGGATGGGCTGTCCCGCTTCGTTGCGTTGCGCGATGTCCTCGACGAGGGCCGCGAACTTCGCGTCCTCGGTCTTGTAGACCACATCGGGCTGGTCGAGCCTGGCGACCGGCCTGTTGGTGGGGATCTCGACCACTTCCAAGCCGTAGGTCTGGGAGAACTCGGAAGCCTCGGTGAGGGCGGTTCCGGTCATCCCGGCCAGCTTCCCGTAGAGCCGGAAGTAGTTCTGCAGGGTGATCGCGGCCAGGGTCTGGTTCTCTTCCTTGACCCGTACGCCTTCCTTCGCCTCGATGGCCTGATGCAGTCCCTCCGAGTAGCGCCGGCCTTCGAGAACCCGGCCCGTGAACTCGTCCACGATCTTCACCTGGCCGTGCGACACCAGGTATTCGACGTCCCGGCGGTACAGTTCCTTGGCCCTCAGCGCTTGCTCCAGATGATGCACGAAGTCGACCGCCGCGTGGTCGTACATGTTCTCCACCCCGAGGATCTGCTCGACCCGGGCCACTCCATCCTCCGTGGTGAGGACCTGGCGCTTCCCCTCGTCGACCTCGTAGTGGACACCGGAGCGCAGGCCGCGCACGAGCCGGGCGAACTCGCGGTACCACCGGGCGCTGTCACCGACCCGGCCGGAGATGATCAGTGGGGTCCGGGCCTCGTCGACCAGGATCGAATCGACCTCGTCCACTATGGCGTAGGGATGGCCGCGCTGCACCTGGGATCCGGTCGCCATCGCCATGTTGTCGCGCAGGTAGTCGAACCCGAACTCGTTGTTGGTTCCGTACGTGACATCGGCCTCGTAGGCCGGACGCCTGCTGGCCGGATCGTCGCCCGCCTGGATCAGCCCCACGTTCAGCCCCAGGAAGCGGTATATCCCGCCCATCCACTCCGCGTCTCGAGAGGCCAGGTAGTCGTTGACCGTCACCACATGAACGCCGCCGCCACCCAAAGCGTTGAGGTAGACCGGCATCGTGGAGACCAGAGTCTTGCCCTCACCGGTGCGCATCTCGGCGATCATGCCGCGGTGGAGTGCCCCGGCACCTACCACCTGCACGTCGTAGTGGCGCTGGCCGAGGACCCGCTTCGCGGCTTCCCGGACCACGGCGAAGGCTTCGGGGGCCAGATCGTCCGTCGGCTCACCGGCTGCCAGCCGGCCGCGGAACTCGACTGTCTTGGCCGCCAGGTCACCGTCCGAGAGTCGCTCCATGTCCGGCTCGAGGCGGTTGACCTGCGATGTCTGGCGCTGCAGGGCCTTGAGGGTCTTGGTCTCTCCTACGCGCAGCACCTTGCTGAGCAGCGACATTGATTCACCCTGTCTTTCGGGAACTGGCGGATGTCCATCCGGACGGGACGGACGGAACTCATACTATCGCAACGTATCGGTAAAGTTAACCACCCGCGGCCCGGCCTCTCCGCAGATGTCGCCCCGATTCTTCGGGCGGCGGGTTTGCTGGGCTAACGGGGTGTGGGGATACTAGCCCTGATTCTTTATGTTTCCCGACATACCCGCGGCAACGTGCCACATCAACCACATGATCGAGACCGGGCCTGGCTTCACCCGACGGGTGAAGGTCCCGCCGGGCCGAGACAGGACTGTCGAAACACCCGTAGTGCCTGGTCAGAAGCTCATATCCCACACCCCCGTTCGCGGAGTCCAAACCCCCGCATGAAAAATCGGGGACTAGGAGGGTGCTGACCAATGACGATTGCTGGGGCCTGCCGTCCGCCGACCAGGGATTATGCCGGCGGTTGGCATGCCGCCGGTGGATTGCTCAGCACCCTCCTAGTGTCCTGTATCTCTGTTTCGCTTGCGTTCTCAGCTTGACGAGCCAAACCCGAACCGGCCACCGCTACAAGCAGGCTGTATCTGTCACAGACTCGTTGCACAATGGTAGATAGCCGCATACACCGGCGGTTCGTTTCCGACGTCGAGCGGACCGTGGTAGGGTTCATACTGTCCGGAACCGGCCCGCACAGGGGATAGAAGGTCGCGTCCGTGACCCTCGGAGGTGGCGGCGGGGGTGGGATCCCAAGGGAAGAGGCACGTTCGGGCGGTTTTCGCGTTCTCGGGGTTCGGTGGCGTGGAGGTGT
>MKWU01003473.1_pt1 | contig 20669 bp, 25 predicted proteins | sample 809101 | NCBI WGS metagenome assembly MKWU01 (sample SAMN05860141, study PRJNA318959) | sponge metagenome | host: Aplysina aerophoba | place: Slovenia: Piran, Adriatic Sea, Gulf of Piran | collected 2013-05-07
GAAACCTTCTTCTGTGAGACCCACTCGCCCTGGCAAAAGGGCGGCATCGAAAACGCCATCGGCCGCCTGCGCCGGACCTTGCCTCGCAAGACCGACTTGGCGACCCTCTCGAATGAGCACTTTACGCAACTGGTGCAGGCGTACAATAATACCCCGCGGAAATGCCTCGGCTATCAGACGCCCGCCGAGGTTTTTAGAAACCACCTGTTGCACTTCAAATGTGAATCCACCTTCCCGCGTGCGCGGGAATGACAGCAGGAGTAACTCAGGGACTCAGGAAGCGTTCCAGGGCTTCACGATACTTCGCACTGGTCTGCGCGACGACCTCATCGGGCAAGTGAGGCGAAGGCGGGGTGTGATCCCACCCGACGGAGTCCAGATAATCCCGGACAAATTGTTTATCGAAACTGGGTTGCGATTTTCCGGGCTCATACTGCTGTTTGGGCCAAAACCGTGACGAATCCGGCGTGAGCAGTTCATCGATGACCAAGAGCTGCTTCGTGTCCCTGTGCAACCCGAATTCAAATTTGGTATCCGCAATGATAAGGTCGCGCTCCTCGGCCAAGGCCGCCGCGCGCTGGTACAACGTGATGCTCACCGTTTTGACCTGTTCCGCCAACTCCTCGCCGATGAGGTCTTTCATGGTGTCATAAGAAATATTTTCGTCGTGCCCTTCGGTCGCCTTCGTCGACGGGGTGAATAACGGCTCGGGAAATTTTTCGGACTCTCGCAATCCCGCGGGAAGCGGTTGCGAGCACACGGTGCCCTGCTTCCTGTATTCTTTCCATGCCGATCCGGACAGGTAGCCGCGCACGATACATTCCACGGGCAACGGGTCGGCTTTCTCCACGATCATGCTGCGGCCCGCCAGGAGATCCACGTGGGGACGGCACGACTCGGGAAATTCTTCGGGGTTCATGGTCCGCAGGTGATGCGGCACCAGGCCGCCCTCCTGCCACAGGCGATCGAACCAGAACTTCGACAGTTGCGTGAGCACGTAGCCTTTGCCGGGGATCCCCTCCGGCAACACCACGTCAAAGGCCGAAATCCGGTCGCTCGCGATCAGCAGCAGGCTGTCACCGAGGTCGTACATGTCCCGCACCTTGCCTTGGCGTTTCCGGCCAAGATCCGCAAAGCTCGTTTCAAATACCGCTGGAGATGTCCACACGTCACTCATGATAGGTATTCTTTCCTGAAGGACCGTAAAAGGAAACCGATGGGAAAAACCGCACTCTAATCAGACTGATCGCGTGCGTCAACATTCTTCATCCGTTCATGATCCCTCCATTGTGAGAAAGACGGTTTTTCGGTATAATGTCCGGGAGAAGGACAATCACCGGAGGGTGTCCCGACTCTCCGGTTTACAAACACGATTCCCATGGTGAAAGGCACCACGATGACACACCGACTCGGAGTATTCATGCTGGTTTGGCTACTCCCCTCGCTCTGCCTGGCCGAGATTCAGACCAAAACGATTCCCTATCAACACGGCGACGTGCAACTCGAAGGGTTCTTGGCATGGGATGACGCCCGAACGGGGAAACGTCCGGGTGTCCTGGTGGTACACGAATGGTGGGGCTTGAATGAGTACGCCCGCGACCGGGCACGGCAACTCGCGGGACTCGGGTATGCGGCCTTTGCCGTGGACATGTACGGAAAAGGCCAGGTCACGACCCACCCGGACCAGGCGGCAACCTGGATGAAGCAGGTCCAGGCCGATGTGAAGCAATGGCAGGCTCGAGCCCTCCAAGGCCTGGCCGTGCTACGGAGTCAGGAGATGGTCGATCCGCAGCGCATGGCGGCGATCGGCTACTGCTTCGGCGGAGCCACGGTGCTTCAGGTAGCCTACAGCGGGGCCGGCGTCAAGGGCGTGGTGAGTTTTCACGGCGCATTGCCGTTGCCTCCCCAAGCCCCAAACGCCAAGGCGAAAATCCTCATTGCCCACGGCAATGCCGATCCGTTTCTCAACGAAGAGCACGTCCGCAAATTTCGCCGTGCGTTGGATGCCGCGAACCTGGATTGGCACATGGTGGTCTACGCCGGAGCGAGGCACAGTTTCACCAACCCCGGTGCGGATGCCCACGGCATAGACGCCTTGAAATACAATCGACAAGCCGACGCGCGGTCCTGGAAACACATGCAACTCTTTTTTGATGAAATCTTTCAGGGTCCCTGACCGGGACCTCACCATCCCGGGACTCCGGCTCATACCCGGCGCAACCCGTTTCTCCCGCCTCCCATGGATTTATTCGACATCCTCGCCATCCTCCTCACCCTGACGGCCGGGTTTTCGTATCTCAACTACCGGTTCATTCGATTACCCGTTACCATCGGCGTGATGGTGATCGCCCTGGCCGCTTCTCTCCTGCTGCACGGGATCGATCTATTGGGGTATCACGTGGAGGCCCACGCAGCCGAATGGTTGGAATCCATCGACTTCAACCAGACCCTGCTGCACGGCATGTTGAGTTTCTTGCTCTTCGCCGGAGCCCTGCACGTCAATCTCAACGACCTGTACAACCAGAAATGGGCCATCGGCTCCCTGGCCACTATCGGCATCCTGCTATCCACGTTCCTCGTGGGCACCTTCACCTATTGGGTGCTGGCCCTGATCGGCATTCCGCTGTCCTGGCTCACCTGTCTGGTGTTCGGGGCACTCATCTCACCGACCGACCCTATCGCGGTCCTGAGCCTGTTGAAAAATGCCGGCGCCCCCAAGAGCCTGGAGGTCAAGATTACGGGCGAATCGCTCTTTAACGACGGCGTGGGGGTCGTGGTCTTTCTGGTCCTGGCCGAAGTGGCGGCCGGGACGCATGAGCCCACCGTGGGTCACGTCGCGGGATTGTTCGCGCAGGAAGCCGTGGGCGGAATCGTCTTCGGACTGGGGCTGGGCTACCTGGCCTATTGGCTCCTGAAAAGTGTCGACCAGTATCAGATAGAAGTGCTCATCACCCTGGCGCTCGTCACCGGCGGCTATGCCCTGGCGGGCGCGTTGCACCTCTCCGGTCCGATCGCTGTCGTGGTGGCGGGCTTGATGGTGGGCAATCAGGGACGCGTGCTGGCCATGTCGGAAAAAACCCGTGAACACCTGGACACGTTTTGGGAACTGATCGACGAGATCCTGAATGCGGTCCTGTTCGTGTTGATCGGATTGGAAGTCCTCGTCCTCACGTTTACCCAAGATTATCTCCTTGCGAGTGTGGTGATGATCCCGCTCATTCTCCTGTCCCGCCTGCTGGCGATCGGGGTGCCCATCGCGGTGCTGAGCCGCGTGCGGTCATTTACGCCCGGGGCCGTATGGCTGATGACGTGGGGCGGGTTGCGGGGCGGCATCAGCGTGGCCCTGGCCCTGTCGTTGCCGGCCGGCCCGGAGCGCGACGTCATCCTGGCCATGACCTACGTCGTCGTGGTGTTCTCCATCGTGGTCCAGGGCCTCACCATGGAAAAACTCGTGAAATACCTCATCCCGCGTTGAATAACTCCGACTCATCGTGAATATGGGTCGCAGGCTTGAAAACGCTTTTCCTTCCGTGTATCTTGACTAAGTTAGTCATAAGAAGGAAACCTCATGAGTAAGCCGCGTCAAGCCAAACAGACCGATTCGACGCTAGTTCACGGCTGGAAGTTGGGTGAGGCCAAAGCGAAGTTCAGCAACGTGGTCCGCCTGGCTGCATCCGGCCAGCCGCAACGTGTGACCGTTCGCGGGAAGGAGACGGTCGTGATCGTCGAGGCGTCCGAGTTCGAACGCCTTCGGGCGCGGGGGACGTCGGCCAGCCTGCACGATCTGTTGTCTCAATCCCCTTTGAACCGCTTGGAGTTCGGCGATGAAGGCGTGCGGAGTCCGGTCCGTGAGGTCGAGTTGTGAATGGATGGCTGCTCGACACCAATGTCGTGTCCGAGTTGCGCAAACCCCGGCCCAACCGCCGCGTGAAGGCATGGTCCGATGCGCAAGCAACGGATAGCTTCTATCTCAGCAGCGTCACCCTCGCCGAGATCCGTTTCGGGATCGAGTGCCAAACGGACCCCGTACTCCGCGAGGAACTCGAAGCCTGGCTGGCCCACCGGCTGAGACCATGGTTTGCCGGACGTATTTTGCCCGTGGACGAGGAAGTCATCCTGGAATGGCGCCGCATGGTCGCGCGGGGCAGGGAAAAAGCAGTGACGTTCAGCCAACCGGATCTCTTTATTGCCGCTACTGCACAAGTGCATGCCCTCACGCTGTGTACCCGTAATGAGAAGGACTTTCGCAAGACCAACATTCGGGTCTTCAATCCTTGGTCCGGCTGATTTCCAGTGCCCTGTACCGACCTCCGCACCTTTCGGTGGGGAATGATAGACAAGAGTGCCCAAGCCATCGCGCTATTGGTGGTAAGTAAGGACGACCAGGGAAAAACTCGTGAAATACCTGATCTCGCGTTGAGTGAAAGAAGCAAGGCCTGCATCAGCAGTTCATGCGCCTTTTAACCGTGGAGTCACGTTTAATTTAAATATATGCCCAGTTGATCGAGGACATCGTTCAACGTTCACGTAATTTGGTCTCGGTTGGGCATAGGTTCCAGCTATCCGGAAGATGCTTTGTCCAGCAACGTGTTGACAAGCCGTTGCGCGGATGGCGAGGCTTCAAACACTTTCTCGGGATTCAAATGGCCAAGAATAGCGAACGAGTGTCGGCCTTTATGGTACTCACCCTTTGGTTTGCATTGGCAGGTCGCCATGCGCAGGCCGTTATTGATGTCGTCTTTCGAAATGCCTTCGATATCCGGCCGAGCCGGAAGACCTCCCTCGTTGAAGCCGGTGCCGAAAAACTCGGCTAATGCTACCTTATCAGCCATAAACCAGGCTTCCATGCACTGAACCATCAGATGGGCATTGTCGTCCGTGGCGCCTGGAGGTTTATCCCAGTTGTCACGATTCTTCAGGTGCAGCCATGATGTGCCCGTAACCATCGGCCCCTCGCTATCGACCAACAGGGCGATAAAGTCATCATTCGTGGCGTTAGTCAAAGCTGTACGGAATTTGTCATAGGTTTTTTGTCTGGCGCCACAGGAAATGACTCGTGGCATCTGTCCGGCCAACTCAGTCTTGCGGAAGAAGGTGCTGAAACCCTCACGGCATTTTGTTCTCAACTCCCCTCTGTCTCCGCCGCCTTCCACGTAGACCTTCACGTTCACCAGCGATTCCCTCCAAGCTCGCCGGAGGTCCACAGATCTCCGAGCCGATAACGTTCGAGCCAATGGGCAAGGGCATCCTTGTCCAGACGTTTCAAAGTCGTCCGTCCCGTTTGCTTCTCGCAGACGACGACGCTTTCCGGTGTATCGGTTAGCGCGTCGACGATCACGTCCGAATGGGTGGTGACAATCAACTGACATCGCTCAGAGGCTTCGCGCAGCAACTCGGCGAGACCAGGGAGAATGTCGGGATGGAGGCCCAATTCCGGTTCCTCGATGCAAACGAGAGGTGGCGGTGTAGGATGGCAGAGGATGGCAAGCAGGCAAAGGTAGCGGAGCGTGCCGTCTGACAGCCGAGTGGCAGGCACGGTAATATCGCCTTCCCGTAGAAAGACTTGGACCGTGCCACCCTCGATATGCACGTCAAAGTCCACGATACTTGCGTAGAGCCGGCGCAACGCACTCAAGAGTCGGTCCGCTGCCTTTGGCTCTCGTTTCAGCCAATTCAGAACCAAGCCGAGGTTCTGGCCGCTTTCCATGAGAAAGTTGTTGGGAAGGTCGGCTTCTTGGGGTAGCCGCGGCGGAGTGTGCCTACCGAAAGACCACTCTCGAAAAAGACCCATGCGCTGGAACTGCTCTCCTGTGTGCGTGAGTTCGGGAAACATGGGGCCTTTGACCTGGGCGAAGATCGACTGGTCGGTGCTTATGCGCACAGGTTTCATTGTGGTGGCCCCAGTTTCCTTGCGTAAGCTCTGATCATACAAATGCGCCATCTTTCCGTCAGTGTCAAAATACGGATAGAACGCATCGTCGGAGGGGACGGGGTCCAACTGCTCGCTGTTCACCTGGAAACGTTGATCGTCTTTCCGGAATACCAGCATGTAGCGGAGAAGCCGGTTGTTCTGGTACGAGACGAGGACTTCTATCTCGGCCAAGTTCGATCCGGACTCGCCCTGCCAGATCCAGTTGCCGACCCCTCCGCCTTCGCGAATCGGCGTGAGCAGGTCCTTGGGGGCAGCCTGTAACAGTCCGATGACTTCAATGAGATTCGACTTGCCGGAGCCGTTCGGACCGATCAGCACGTTGAGCGGTTTGAGTTCCAACTCCTGCGCGTCGGGACCGAACGAGAGCACGTTGGTCAATTTGATGGATTGAATGAGCATGACGCTTTCCTCTCACCTTGAGAACCGGATGAAGGTCAATCGGGGACGTTCCGCAACTAAATTATTTTCGACGTGTGATAACCCTATTTACACATTTTCCACATGTCAATCCAAAGAGTCGCATCCCACTTTTCCATCCTTGAGGTCGTGTTGTAGAGCATTGGGCCGAAGGCGATTTTCCGGCTTGACGGTGGGTCGTCCTTAACGCAGATTGTTGGATGCTGATTGCTCAAGACGCTCGGCCAGCCAGACTTTAATGATGGATTGGCGCGTCACGCCGAATCGGCCGGCCTCCCTATCCAGGGCATCGATCATCCAAACGGGAAAATCAACGTTGACTCGTTTCTGTTCTTGCAGGGGTCTGCGGGCTTTTGATACATCCAACACGTGAGAGATGTCTTTGCCTGCATCAAAGTCTGAATCAAATTTCTTGGCTTTCATAGATCAATACCTCCTCCACACATCTCCTCTGAACATAAAAGTAAAAATGGTATAGAAAATATACCATTATGACATTAAGTGCAAGGATTGACGTTTGGAATCGACACTAATCTGAGCAAGCATTGTCGGTAAAGGAAAGCATGGACGCATACACGATCCACTTGAGTCTGGCGATGCTGGCCGCGGGGTTTTGGGTGCCGGCCGGCATCTGGCTCATGCTCAACAGACACGCGTTGACGGTGCTGGCATCCATCCCGGTCGAAGACGATCAGCCGCTGCCGACGGTCTCGGTCGTGATCCCGGCCCGAAACGAAGAACGGAATCTGGAACAGGCCCTGGAATCCGTCCTGGCATTGGACTATCCGGACCTGGAGATTATCGTGGTCAATGACCGGTCGACCGACCGCACGGGAGTGATCCTTGAAAAAATGGCGGAGCAAGACCCTCGCCTCACCGTGGTGACGATTGACAGCCTGCCGGCCGGCTGGATCGGCAAGCCGTACGCGTTACACAGGGGCGCGCAACACGCTAGGGGTGAATTCATCCTGTTCACCGACGCGGATATCGTGTTTGATCCGTCCACGCTCAGAAAGACCATGGCCCACGTCCAGACGCACCTATTCGATCACCTGACCTTGATCCCGCAAGGCGCCATGCCGGGGGTTTTCCTGAAAACGATTTCCGCCACCCTTGGGATCTTCATGTTTATCCTCTTTAGACCATGGAAAGCGCGAAACCCGCGAAGCCGGTGCTATATGGGCATCGGGGCGTTCAATTTGATCCGCGCGTCGGCCTATCGTGCCATGGGCGGTCATCAACCGGTGGCCCTGCGGCCGGACGACGATCTCAAATTCGGGAAGCTGGTGAAAGACCGCGGCTACACGCAGGACGTGCTGAACGGCAGAGGGATGGTCACGGTGGAATGGTACCGGTCGGTCGGGGAACTCATCGACGGCCTCATGAAAAACATGTTCGCGGGAATGGAATACCGGATCTCGTGGGTGATCGTAGCGACACTCGCCGCCCTGCTCATCCACATCTGGCCCTGGATCGGGGTCTGGGCGGCCGGCGGATGGCCCCAGGCCGGGTACGCCGTGACCGTGGTCATGATGGTCGGCACCTTCGGCGTCGTCATGGCGCCCTTCGGAATGAAAGTCCGGCATGGTCTGTTGCTCCCCCTCACGATTTGCCTGTTGGTATACATCCAATGCCGTTCGATGGTTCTCGCCCTTTGGCGAGGCGGGATCGTCTGGCGCGGCACTTTCTATGAATTGCGTCAACTGAAAACCGCGGGCAGGTCGGGTTAGCCCTTCGACTTCGCTTCCTTCGACTTCGCTCAGGACAGGCAGGACAGGCGTCGCGTAACCCGACAACCGCTTGAAACAGACAAAAAGTTGCGAATACTTGGCACGCCGCTTGAACCGGGGTGTATACTGTCAATGGAGGCAGCCGTGCTTCACGGTCACGTCACGTTCAAAAACCGAAGTATGCAGAAACGAAATGAAATCATGAAACGATCCGCACCGGGTGTGCTGTTAGGGTTGGTGATCCTGATGGCCTCAGGGGTCTTGGCCGCGTCGCCGACGTTCAGGATTCAAATGGAATCCTGGTCTCCGTATTTCGCCCCGGTAGCGGCCACCGTGACGGCCGGCAGCACCATTCGATGGGAGAATCCCACCGGCTCGCATCACACCATCACCCATGACGGATGCCGGGGAACCGGCGTGTGCGCCTTCGATTCCGGGTCCATCGGCCCCGATGGCGTGTTTGAACTGGCGGGACTGCCGCCCGGTCCGTATCCGTACCATTGCACGCTGCATCCGATCATGCGTGGCACCGTGACCATCGTGGATACGGAGCGCTCCTCGAAAATTTAACGCCGCTCACCTTCCAAAAAATCCGCCCAATTCCTCTTGACTCCGGCACACGTGGTCATAGTATGAAACAGGATGGAGAAACCTGAAGCATGCACGGAAAGGACAATGGAATCGATGGTTGAACTGCAACGGCTTCGGAAGACCTTCGGGCCGATCATTGCGGTGGACGACGTGTCGTTTACAGTCGGCCAAGGAGAGGTGCTGGGATTCTTGGGACCGAACGGCGCGGGGAAATCCACGACCATGAAAATGATTACGGGGTTTCTCACCCCGACCGGGGGCACCGTCAAGGTCAACGGCTTCGACATGCAGGAGCGGCCGCTCGATGCTAAAAAGAATCTGGGGTACCTCCCCGAAGGGGCCCCGGCCTATGGAGAGATGACACCGCTGAGTTTTCTGGCGTTCATCGCCGAAATGCGCGGCTTTCGTGGAGCGGAATTGGATCGCCGGGTGGCGGAGACCATGGAAAAAGTGAATCTCGAGGGAGTGGCTCGTCAGGCCATCGACACCCTTTCCAAGGGCTTCAAACGGCGGGTGGGCCTGGCGCAGGCCATTGTGCACGATCCCGCCGTGTTGATTCTCGACGAACCCACCGACGGGCTCGATCCCAACCAAAAACATGAAGTGCGCGGGCTCATCAAGACCATGGCGAGGGACAAAGCCATTATTTTGTCCACGCACGTGTTGGAAGAAGTCCACGCGGTGTGTACGCGCGCCATGATCATCGCCAAGGGCAAAGTGATCACCGACGGCACGCCGGCCGAGTTGGAGGCCCGGTCCCGCCGGCACAATGCGGTGATCCTGCGATTGCGAGGGCCGCTCCCCGATGGCGTGCAGGCGGTGCTGGAAGGAGTGCCCGGCGTCAAGCGGGCCGAAGTCATCGACGAGGGCCTGGCGGAGCACGAATACCGGATCCTGCCGGCGGACGGGCAACCGATCATCAGTGCGGTCAGCCGGTGTGTGCACCGGCAGGACTGGGACGTGGTCGAGCTATCCGTCAACCGTGGGCATTTGGACGAAGTGTTTCGCTCGTTGACCATGCCCGCCCAGGCTCTCTCGTAAGGAACACAGCAATTCATGGGCAGAATCGGCGTCATCTTCAAACGGGAACTGATCGGGTACTTCGCCACACCGATCGCCGCGGTGTTTCTCATCATCTTCCTGATGCTTGCCGGCGCCTTTACCTTCTATCTGGGCGACTTCTTTGCCCGCGGCCAGGCGGACCTCATCCCCTTTTTCGACTTTCACCCGTGGCTCTACCTGGTGCTCATCCCGGCCCTGGCCATGCGGCTCTGGGCGGAGGAGCGGCGAGGAGGCACCATCGAATTGCTGTTCACGCTGCCCGTGACCCTGTGGGAAGCCGTGGTCGGCAAATTTCTGGCGGCCTGGTGCTTCACGGGCATTGCGCTCGCGCTGACCTTTCCCACGTGGATCACCGTGAACATCCTGGGAGAGCCGGACAACGGCGTCATCCTGGCAAGCTACCTCGGCAGCTTTTTCATGGCGGGCGGCTTTATGGCCATCGGCTCGTGCGTGTCGGCCCTCACCAGGAACCAGGTGATCGCCTTCGTGATCAGCGTGGTGGTCGGGTTGGCGTTCGTGCTCAGCGGTTACCCCATGGTGCTGGACGTGTTCAGCGGATGGGGCCCGCAGTTTGTCTTGGAACTCATCAGCTCGTTCAGTTTCCTGACGCACTTCAATGCCCTGGGCCGCGGGGTCATCGACGTGCGCGACCTGGTGTATTTCCTCTCGCTCATCGGTTTTTGGTTGTTTGCCACGGCACTCGTGCTGGAATGGAAGAAATCCGAATGAAGGATCGAACCTCATGAATATCCGGCTCCTGACGGGAAGCGGATTAGCCGTCGCGGTGGTGTTGTTTTTCACGGTGAACGTCCTGAGTCACGTGGCGCTTCGGTCGGCCCGCTTCGATCTCACGGAACAACGGCTCTATACCCTCTCCGAGGGTAGTAGAAAGATTCTCCAGAGCCTCGATGAACCGGTGACCCTGCGGTTCTATCTCTCCAAGAAACTGGCCGTGGAACTGCCCGGCATTCAGGGCTACACCAACCGGGTGCTGGAACTCTTGCAGGAATACGAGCAGGCCGCCGGTGGCAACCTGATCCTGCACGTCATCGACCCGGAACCCTTTTCGGAAGAAGAAGACCGCGCCGTCGGGCATGGACTCCGGGGCGTGCCGCTGGACCGGGGCAACGTCCAATTCTATTTCGGACTGGTGGGTACCAACGCCACGGACGGCCGGGAACTCATACCGTTCTTTCAGCAAAGTCGCGAAGAATTTCTCGAATATGATCTGACCAAGCTGGTGCACCGGTTGGCCAATCCAGAACAGAAAATCGTGGGCCTGTTAAGCACCCTCCCCGTGGCCGGCGGTCCGCAAACGCCGTTTCCGCAGGCACAAGGAAGCCCCCCCTGGATGATCATGGACAGCATCCGGGACGTGATGGAAGTCAAGGTCCTGGACAAAGCCGTCACGGACATCCCAGCAGACGTGGACGTGCTCATGGTGGTGCATCCCAAGCGGCTGAGCGACCCGACCCTGTACGCCATCGACCAGTTCGTGCTGCGGGGCGGGCGCGCCGTGGTCTTTGTGGACCCCCACAGCGAAGCCGACCGCGTGCCCCCCAACCCTCAAAACCCCATGGGCATGCAAGGGCCGCGCGATTCCGATCTTGGCCGGGTCTTTGACGCCTGGGGCATCGAGTTGGTTAACGGAAAAGTCGCAGGCGATCTCCCCTTGGCCAAACGGGTCAACTTCCAAAAACAATCCCGCATGGCGGTGGCGGATTACCCCGTATGGATCGACCTGACGCCCCGGCAACTCAACGCCGAAGACGTCGTGACCGCCAAACTCCCGAACCTCACCATGGCCTCGGCGGGAGTCCTGCGCAAGAAGGAAGACAGCGCGATCGAGTGGACCCCCCTTGTGGAGACCGATGACCAGGCCATGCAAATCGATGCCGCCCGCCTGCAATTCATGCCCGATGTCGAAGGCCTCCTGCGGGACTACCGGCCGGGAGAGGAAACCCTTGTGTTGGCCGCACGCCTGACCGGCAAGGTGAACACCGCCTTCCCCGACGGCAGGCCGGAAGCCGGGGAAGCGGGCAAACCGGAGACCGCCGGCGCCGGCAAGGCAACCGAACAACATCCGCACCTAGCCGAATCCGCTGAGCCCATCAACGTCATCGTGGTGGCGGACACCGACATGCTGCAGGACCGGTTCTGGGTACAAGTCCAAAACTTCCTGGGACAGCGGATCGGGATCCCCACCTCCGCGAACAACGACTTCGTGACCAATGCCCTGGATAACCTGACCGGCAGTCATGACCTGATCAGTGTCAGGAACCGGGGAAGTTTCACTCGCCCTTTCACGTTGGTCAGGGCCATTCAACAGGAAGCCGAAGTCCGGTTCCGCCAAAAAGAACAAGCCCTGCAACAACGCTTGAAAGACACCGAACGGAAAATCCAGGACCTGCAGAGCCGCAAGGAAGACCAAACCACGGTCATCCTGAGTGCCGAACAGGAAGCCGCGCTGGAGGGGTTCCGGCAAGAGTTGGTGGCCACCAGAAAAGAACTGAGAAACGTGCAACACGAATTGCAGAAAAATATCGAAACACTCGAAAACGTCGTGAAGTTTCTGAATATCGGGCTCATGCCCTTGGCGATCGCCATCGGCGGTGTCGTGTTCAGCGCCTATACCATGCGCCGCCGCAACTGACCGAACGAAACCCAGAGTCATTCCATGACCAAGATGCTCAAAACCCTCAGTAGCTTGGCCGTCATCGCCGCCGTCCTGGTCATCGTGGCGGTGTTCGTGGCCCAACAACAAGAACCTGCGCCCCCGCCAACCGGACAACCCATCTTTCCGCTCTTGAAGGCGACCATCAACGACGTGGCTGAAATGAGCATAGCGACGCAAAGCGGAACGATCACGGTTCACCGGAAAGACGATTCATGGCGCGTGAAAGAAAAACACGAGTACCCGGCAGATCTGGGGAAAGTGCGGGAAACGCTCATCGGCCTCGCGGAACTGAAAACGCTCGAACCGAAAACCCGAAAACCGGAGCTCTATGACAAGCTGGGCGTGCAAGACGTGGAGGCGGAGGGCTCCTTGTCCACGGGCGTGACCTTCAAGGATGCCACGGGCAACACCCTAGCCGAGGTCATCATCGGCAACGATCTGCCGGCCAAGGGCAAAAGCGGGTACAAAGAAATCTTTATCCGCAAGTCCGGAGATCCGCAGACCTGGCTGGCCGAAGGCCGGCTCACGGTGAAGAAGAACCCGGGGACGTGGCTGGACAAGGAACTCGTGCAGATCGACACGAAACGGGTGCGGCGTCTGACCGTGACCCACCCGGACAAGACCCGGCTGATCGTGGAGAAAGCCACGCCGGAGGCGCTCGACTATCAAGTGGCCGACCTGCCGGAAGGCCTGGAAATACAGTCGCAATTTACCGTGAACAACATCGTGTCCACGGTCACTTCCCTCTCGTTGGATGACGTCAAACCGGTGAGCGAAATCCCGTTCAAGGACCAACCTGTCGTGACCGCCGTGTTCGAAACCTTCGACGGCCTCGAAGGAACGGTGAAATTGCTTCGAAAAGACGAGAAGGATTACGTGAAGATCTCGGCAGCCTTCAATGCCGAGTTGATCTGGAAACCGGAGCCCGAAACAGAACCCGAACCGGAAGAAGAATCACAACCCCAAGCCGGCGAGCAAACGGAACAAGAGACTCAGGAGAAGGAAGTCTCGGCTAAACCCGAGCAAGCCAAGATCAAACCCGAACCCGAAGTCAAAGCCGAAATCGAAACCCTGAACAAGCGGGTCGCGGACTGGGTCTACGTCATCCCAAAATTCCGCGCCGACACCCTCCTCAATAAACCCCAAGACCTCCTCAAGACATCCATAGCGGCGCCATAAAGAGACGCCGCTATGGAATAGGTTTTTTAAAAATTAACCCAGAGTTGGGTGTAGCCCCAGGTTTGGGTCACGGCATCCCCGCCGACCACGGCATTTCTATCGATGAACTCCCCCGGCATGAAGACCCCGGCCCCGGTCTGCCACGCGACGTGGTTGCCGGCCGTGAAGAAATGAGTATACACCACGTCCACTTCACTCCCCAGGTCGTTGGTATCGTTGCCATGTAACGTATCCTGAAAGGCCGCGTACCCCTGGTTGGCAAAATACCAGTGGTCCGTGAGTTCGTTGAGATAGAACTTGTGTCCGGTCAGTTCGAAGTGGCTGTCCTTGGTAGGCCGCAGTTGGAGCCCGAAGGAAATATGCTTCATATTCTTCCAGGACATGAGGTCCATGTACCCGAAGTGGATATGATTGGTCGGGTACAATTGATCGAACCCGGACCATGTGCTTGGGCATTGAGCGGCATCCCCAGGGTCGTTCAGGTCTTGAAGCGCCCGGCATGTGTTCGAGTTCTTCTGCCCGGACGCAGTATTGAATTCGGCGCCCAGACGGGGCTGCATGGCCACCGGTAGGGTCACGCCCGCGTCGATATGAAAGGCATGGGCCGAGATATCCATGTGCCGGCCTCTGGGGTCCTCCCACCCTCCGATCTCGCCGAACTGGTAGTACCCCTCGATCGTGGCGTCCATGACCGCGCTCCCCACCTTTCCCTTCTTGAATGCCCGGCCGCCGACCGTATGCCGGGACTGGTTGGCCGGACGCGCATCCTCGATTCGGAATCCTTCGTTCGTGCCGCCGTTGTGCCAGATGTAAGTGGGCTCCAGGACCAGGCCTCCGACGTTCATGGGCGCCCGGGCGAAGACAATGTCGGCATCAGAGGTTGCGTTGACTCCAGGAACCTGCGTGCCGCCAATACAGTTGCCTGTTGACGGACCCGCACAGTTTCTCTCCTCCGTCCGCAACCAGCCCACCTCCAGGGTGGCGGTGTTGCTCAGTTTGAGTTCCGCGGTGAGGCCGTCATGAGACCAGCCCACGTTGTTCCAGTCGAAATGCCCGAACATGCGGTGGTTGCCCCACACGACGAGTTGCCGCCCGGCTTTCACGGTCAAGTTCGGCACCAGGAAGTTCCGGACCAGCATGAAGGCCTGCCGGGCGAAGAGGGTCCCGCCGGTCCCGTTGGCGTCGACCGTATTGTTGACTCCCCAGTTCTTGGAGTATTGGGGTTGGAAAAAGAAGGTCACGTCCGGTGAGATCGAATAGTTGAAGCCCAACCGCACCCATTGCTGTACGAAGAACGAATTGCTCTTCTCGTCGATGATGGCCCCGTCCAGGTAATAGGGCCTGCCGAATTTCCAGTTCGTGCGGAATTCCGGACGGACTCGCAGATCCCCGGAAATGGTCAACTTGTCGATGTCGAACAGTGTGCTGGTCGGCGGATCGAATTTGTGATACGGGATCAGGTCCGGAATCGCGCGCGGCACCGCCGGCACGGCCGAGTTCTTGTCCGTGGCCGGAGTGATCTTCTCGGCAAATGCCGGCATGGTCGCCAGAAACAGCACTGCGGACATCGTCCATGTGATCGTGCGATTCCATCCTTTCATCGGAATCCTCCCTTTTTTTGTTTGTTGTTTCTTCACAATGGGTTCGAGACTGATGCGCTTTGATTGAGCCACACATCCTGAAGTTCTTGATATACCTGCATCAATCGGGAATCTTCAAGCCGGTAGGCCAGGGACACCAGGATCAACCCGAAGAGCAGGACCAGCACGCCGAGTCCCGCTATGCCCAGGGCCAGGGCCCAGCCGCTAGCCGAACCGAATCCCCCGTCGATGCCAAAGGTGACCAGGAAGACCACGGTGCCGATTGCCACAAGCCCCAACCAGATCAGGGTGAGCAGACCCGACGACCAAGGTATGCGTTTGGTGAGCTGCAGTTCCACGCCGTCCCCGGCGGTCTGGACCGTGACGGTGCCTTTCAACGGCCACGCCGTGCGGAAGCGCATGGAGAACAATTGGTAAGTAGGCCTGAGCGAAATCACCTCTTGCGCGCCGAACCAGCGGGCCACGCCGTGGGGCAGGGCAATCGTATCGTGTTTGCCGAATTGCCGAAGCAGGGCTTGACGGGTGAGGGTGTCGAGACGGTCACGCCGGCTGGCAATGCCGAACCCGTATTGCGCGGCAAAGGGCCGGAGGCTGGTGAACTGATACCAGTCCCCGATAATCAGCAGCACAAACAGGATGCTTCCGAAGATTCCGGCTAGGAGCATGGTGCCCGCACCATAGCACAACTGCCCCCGATCCTGTGAAGCCGTCAGCGCACGGCATGGGTGATTTGACTTTGTTCGTGACGCTTCGCTACCATGCCTCTGCGGGGTGGAGCAGTCTGGTAGCTCGTTGGGCTCAATGCTGCAGGAGTGATCCGCTGGTTGCATACGAAAGTGAGCAACCCCTCCTGACAATGAATGGGCTGTGCAGAGAGAAACTTCTGTACGATCACCTGTCAAATTCGGGGAAGCCGGTAGCGGGGTAATCCCGAGCCAAGCTTACAGAGCCGGCAGGCTCTTTAAGAAGGTGTAGAGACTTGATGGCAGGCATCCTAACGGCGGCGAAGCCGGCCCGAGGATGAAGAGAAAGTCCGGACCACAAACTGGAATCACCAGGCAGCGAAAGCTGTAGTGGCGTGCATAACCCAAAGGTCGAGGGTTCAAATCCCTCCCCCGCAACCAACCAGATCGACGTTCCCGGCGAGGGGATGTCGATCTTCGCGTTTCCGGTCCGGCTCCCGGCCCATTCGATGATGGGGCCGAGGTCGCCGTGGAGCGCGGCGCACGACGAGAATCCGCGCCGCCGCAACGCTCAACCCCAACTCCTCAAGGGCCTCGATCCGGATGAAGGCTCCGGGATGCGGGGGAGTCATCCCCATCTTGATGCCGCCGCTGGTCATCAGTGATAGTCCTCCAGGCTCCCGAGGGTAGCACCGCGCTGCATTCACGAGAGTCCAACGAGCCGATAACGGCTTTGCCCATTGGACGGGAGCAGGTGTAGCGCGGACGTAGTTCGGTGCAGCGTAGGTTAGGGCTTATAGCGCTTGCCCCGGAGCCAAGATCGAAGTTTGGTCACCGCATCCCACCAGCGGCGGAGCATCGCGTCATCGACTACATGAAAAGCACCCTTGTCGTCTCGGAAGACGGCCTTTCCACGATGTGTCACCTTGTTGCAAGCCCGAAACAGGTGATCCAGTAGTTCATATTCGTCGGGGTTGGTCTCCCGAAAGCTCTCTCCATAGACTGCCTTTGCGGTTGAATGGAGAAGATCGACTACTCGGATATTCATCTTGCCTTGGTCTTCCAAGTGCTCGAATGCTACGCCAACCGCGACATCACCTCCAAAGAATTTCCTTTTGACCATCACCTCCACGGTCAAAACCATCTCAAGTACAGCACGCCGATCATTCTCTCTTATAATGGATACCTGTGCGTCGTATAGAAGTTCTTCCTCCAGTCGAGGTTAAATGGGCGAGAGGAGGGCTCGAGTAAGCGCTTTGTCGTGTTTCTTTTGAAACAGTACCATACCCAACTCCACACGCATGCCCGGTGTTCGCTCCGAGGTGACCAGACCAGTCCCTTTACCCACTTCGAGGCCGTCTCGATCGGTCCATTCCGGGTCGTTCAACGAATCAATGTCGTACGGAAATTCATCCAGCATCGGCTGCCAAAGCCGGTATTTGAAGTACTGGATGAGTGCATTCATGATACGGTGTGCTACTGTGGTAGTCGTTCCTCGAAATACGGACGTTGCGTTTCGTAGCCAATCGTTCCACCTGGATATCGGTCAATCGGGGGTGGCTCGATGTCCTCTTTCGATACGAAAATCTCCACGGCAGTATACGCCACCGTCCAATATTTGTTGTTTTTTGCCTTGAGGCGCAAATCACTTTTGGGGATCAAGTGTAGAGAAACATCGTAACCGTCAAGCTGCACCTCATAAAGAAGTGGATCATCGTCCACTCGCTTTAGCAGGAGCGGTACATGAAGTGATATGTTGAACTTGGCTACGAGTGTGAAGGACACGCCTTGAGACCTATCAAGTCCTTACTTCCGATACATCAAGACCCGAAGTGCGTTCAGCAGCCGTTCGGGGGTTTCTTCTGCCACGTTGCCCCGCCGCCTTTCAGGTGAGAACGCGCAACGCGGTCTCCGGTGCCTTGTCGAGCACCCGCAACAGGGCTCGCGCCGCGCCGGTCGGGCAGCGCTTCCCCTGCTCCCAGTTGCGGATCGTCTCGTGCGGCACGTCGATGCGCCGCGCCAACTCGGTCTGGGAAAGCCCCAGCCGCCGCCGGACCCGGCGCGCGTATCGCGCCATATCCTGCATGGCCACTTCCTCGTCCTCCCGCTCCTGCGCCGCAATCTCTGCCTCGGTAGTGGCGTCCACCCTGGCGGGGTCGATCTGCCCCTCGGGCAGAGTGGACGGATCGTCGAAATCAATCCTGACGCGCGTTGTGCTCATAGTCTGCGACCTCCTTGCCATTGGCCTTGCGGGCCGAAATGATGCGAACGGCCGAACCCCGCACCGTGTAGACGACGACATATGCGCACCCGTCGACCGTGCCGAGCAGCCGGTAGCGGTCCTCGCCATAGTCCCGTCGCCGATCCTGCGCAACGATCCGGTGCGGATCGAGGAAGGCTCGGACGGCATAGGCAAAGTCGAAACCGCGACGCTTGAAACAGGCACTGCTCTTGGCCTCGTCCCATTCGAACTCCATCGCGATACCGTAGGCCAAAGGCCTACCCTTGTCAAACCTGCCTTCCGGCATGGCGCGCCTGGTTGCGGGAGTGGACCGGGACAATCGTCACCATGCGGTGACAGGAGGATGAGACCGTCCGTTCGACCTCTGTTCCGTGCCTTGGGAGCGCATATCTGGCCGGTATGGACCGGCACGAACCCCGACGTTGCGCCTCCGGCGGCAGATTGCCACAATGGTAGCGTCCATCGGCAAGATCGCTTCGCTGGCGCAGGGCGTGGGCTATTTCGAGAAGGACGACCGGGCGCATCGCGAGGCGAGCGCCTGGGCGGGTGAGGCGTTTGCGACGCCCTGTATTCATGCTGGTTTTAGAGGTTTGTCTGCCGTTTTTCCCACACGGTGTCACCGAATCACGCAGAAAAAAACTGCGCGTAGTTTGTACCGTACCGAAACAAAAATAATCAACACCAGGCGACCGACAAGACCGGATGTCACTTTGACCCAGGATCCTCCGCTGTTGGCACCAACGTGCGCCGAGCCGCACGAGCGGCTCAGGCGCGGCGGAGGAAGGGACACGATGGCCCTGAGCAAACCTGGGAAATCATCAGGACGACAGCCCCCGCCTAGTGTGGCACCCTCCGCGCATCACAAAGGAGGTGACGCCCATGTTGACCGATCCAGACGTGCTGCTGACCCGCCGTGAGGTCGAGCGACGCACCGGGCTCAGCCGGAGCACCCTGTACCGAAAAATGCGCAACGGCACCTTTCCGGTGCCGGTGAAAGTCTCGGAGCGGGCCGTGCGCTGGCGCGACCGTGACATTCGCGCCTACGTCGAGTCGCGCCCGCGCTCGTATGGCGAGCCGGCACCATGACCAGAAAAAGAAACCCGACAAGGTGGCCGGCTACCGCGTGGCGCCGAAGGCCCCGAGGAGTTGGTTTCGCTCGAAGACGCCGCCGGCCTCCTGCGCCTCCGGGCCATAGAATGCGCCCCTGAGGTAGTTGCCCGCGCCGGCGCGGGCCGAGAACCGGCCGCGGGTGACGGGCAGGGCGTCCCAGATCATGGCGTCGTGCCCGTCGGGCGTGAGTGCGACATCGACGGCCGGCGTCGCGAGATCGGCGATCGTGAGCGTGGCCCCGCCGCGCACCAGCTCGTGGTTGGAGTCGAGGGCGACCATCGAGCCTTCCCACGTCGCTGAGCCCAAGGCCACCGGGAGACTGGTGGCGGACGTGCCACTGATCAGGGCCATCCGGCCCTCCAGCCCCTCGGCGGCCACCTTGACCACGACCGGGGCCATGTGGGCCCAGTCTCCCAGATTGGTGGGGTCGACGGTGCCCGCGGGGTTCGGGTCCGGGGAGAACGACCGGCTGATGCCCCGGAAGGTGTACCTGCACGAAGACCGATCAGCCGCGCACTCAACGTTCACTCGCTCGTCGGTGTAGCCCGACCCGCTGAACAGGAGATCGCTGAGCAAGAGATCGCTGAGCAGGGGGGAGAGGCCGGGCTCATCGACCGGCGGCGGTAAGCCCGGCGCCACCGGGCCGCCACCTCCGCCTCCGCCGCAGCCAGCCACGAGCAACGCTATTGCAACAAGGCACCCCCACTTGGTCATGGTTTTCTCCTCTTCGGTCTTAAGGTCTGTGTAAGCCGGCCCGCCCGACATGCGCCCCCCCAGGAGGCGGGGCGCGCGCACGTCCGCCGCTCAGAAGCCCCAGGCGGCTTGGAGCCGGAGGCTCTGGTTCACCGGCTGGCGCCCGGCGGGCTCCTGCCGCCGGCCTTCCAGGGTCAGTGCCAGGCCCGTCACGCTCGCCCCCCCCGCGCCCCGGCGGTAGGGCCGGGCCGCGCCCACCGCCCGCCCCCTGCCCGCACCCGGGGCGCCAAGGCGATGGGTCCGGTCCGCGCCAGCCGCCAGCACCGTGCCCGCATAGGGGGTGAGCAGGCCGGTGTCGAAGGCGGCAAAGCCGTAGCCCACGTCCGCCGCCAATTGGCCCGCGGGGGTGGCTTGGGTTCCCTGCGGGGCCAAGCCCTGCGTGGTCTGCCGGGCCCAGAGGCCGTCCACGCCACTCGCCGTGACGCCCCAGGTGGGGGCCAGCGTCAAGGACAGGCCCTGGCCATTCGACCCCGGGGCCAGGCGCACGGTGCCGCTCGCGCCCCATTCCTGATAATGCTCGTCTTCATGCGCCAGCAGGCCCCGCACCGTGCCCTCGATGGTCAAGCCCAGGGCCGGGTCTGCGTACTGCACCCGGCCACCCAGTTCCAGGCCGAAGCCGGTCTCCGCGTCCCCCCAGTCATGCCGGACGCCCAGTTCCAGCGTGGGCGTCAGGCTCCGCCCGTCGGCCCAGG
>MKWU01003474.1_pt1 | contig 20669 bp, 11 predicted proteins | sample 809101 | NCBI WGS metagenome assembly MKWU01 (sample SAMN05860141, study PRJNA318959) | sponge metagenome | host: Aplysina aerophoba | place: Slovenia: Piran, Adriatic Sea, Gulf of Piran | collected 2013-05-07
AACCAAAACTCAATGACTTTCTGTTATATTTTGATTCATAGAATGCCGTGTGGTATAATCATGTGATGCTAAAGCAGATTCCAGTGCACTGACAAGCAATTTGCAAATCCATGTAACTCTGTCCTATTTTGGGGAGTAATTTACTAGTCATCTCAACTAATAGATGGTCAAGCGACAAACAGCTGTTTTGCAGCCATCCAAACACATCCGTTGGTATGCCACACTGAGATGCCTCAGCAAGGGCAAAACAGCTGTCTATGTACCTAACCACTCAGAGATATTCAATGTGATAATGTGTTGCTTTACTCTCCAATACAGACAAGTTTGAAAGTGTTTTCTGATTGTAGCCATTGAAGTACTATGCTAACATGCTAGTCCTAACTTTCTTCTCCTGTTGTCACTTGTTGCTTTTCTCTTTAACTCAGACAACTTTGAAAGTGTATTCTGATGTGCAACGGATGTTAGAGATTGCCAGTGCTGAAATGGAAGTATGTATGAGAGTGTCACTGCTCTTGTGTACAACAGTGCTGCTGTTGCTGTTGTGCTCCAATGCATTCTGTTGTTGCTGGAGTAGCATGACTGCACTAAAAGCTCAAATGTAGAAGTTTCATGATGCATAACAGTAGATACTGTGTAAATGCAATCAACCTAAAGATTTGTAGTCTATGTCATCTTGCATAGGTAGCTGATGTGCTGAGGGCAGCCAACAGTGTGGAGCAGGAACGGGTAAAAACGAAAAGGCAGGAGATTGCTGCCCTGATGCAGCAACACATTGAAAATGACAAGTTAGCCTAAGAGTTTGAGTGTGCATGTATGTATTATAGTATGTTTGTGTGTGTCTTTGTATACTGACTGTGTGTCATTGCTCTGTACATTCTGTAGTTGGCACATTGCAGCCAAGTTTCTTTTTGTTGATGACGAAGAAGCTGCACTAGTGAGAGGGATGTGTTTGCGGGTGTGAGCTGTGTGAAAACTTGCTAAGGCTGTTCCCTGTGCCTGCCTATTGATCCTCGGGTGTGTTTGTACTCGTCTCTCATGGCAGATGGCCTTATCTGAGATGATAGACTATATCCTAACCACAGAAACGCCAGTTAATCCAGAGCTCCCACTCAACAAGGACACCACTAGGAAGTTGAAGGTCTGAAGAACGGCTATTGCAACACTGAGACCATAACAACCCATGCTTGTTCTTATAGCGAGGTGCTATGTATTTAGGTTCCAATTGTGTGCTTGCATTTTTCTTTAGGAGCTCCTGCAGTGGTCCACCTCCACCACCGATCTCTCATACATCATGTGGTATCTTTACTTTTCTAGTAGCAGTGCTGAGAAACGAGAACTGCTGTGGATGGAGGTGAGCACCTCTAGCTGTATCTGATCTAGTACCCAGCTTTAGGCCACCAATGCAAACAACTTGAAACGTTACTGTCAGTGTACAGTCAATTCAGAGTGAATGCCAATATGGAAAGTGTTAAAGGTGTGATATCAGAGGAAATGTGTAGTAAGTAGTTCACATTGACATAACATATATTGTGCACATGCAGATGATGGTACACACCACCACCATATTTACAGTGTCGCACCTCTTTGTCTCTTATCATTTGCTGTTTATTGTGTATCTCATTTGATGTTCCCAGCTCTGCTATGTAATGTCTCTGCAATACCTGTTACATTGTCTTCATTCCCTCCCCCCATCTCACACACATGCAGGAGGGTCTGCTGGCCAAGGTAGTCTCAAAACTCACCCTGCCTGATGCCAACCTTCAGACAGCTTGCACAGAGCTGCTCAAGAATGTAGCAGAGACCAAAGGAGAGAGGTACAGTTTGGTGTTTTCATATAGCTTTCCAATTTACTGTTGTGCCAATGGAAGGACACGAGTCCTGTGCATTCCTTTCCTTGTTCAGAGATTGTAGTAGCTGGATCCAACCTCTCCATGTTGTGAAAGAATTCTCCAGTTCCAGTCATGCCAGAAGGTGTGCATCAGCATAAGGAGGCATTGGTCATTGACACTCCAGTATTTTTGTGTCTTGTACAGCTTCTAGAAATCAGTTGTGTTACAATGCAATACTAGTATGCCACTGCACCCACTCTCCTCCAATGTATGTGTCCATAGGACAGCAGACAAGGTGCTGGGTATGCTGAGAGTGGCCCAACCACTTGACCCCAGTCAGTGGGGCACCAGCGAAGTCTGTAGTTGGATGCTGAACCAAAAGGTGTTCAATTATTTTGGATTGTTTTTGTTTCATTGACACCTATAATTATGACTCAATCCAAGTGTATGTTATGTTCTTGTAGCTCAGTGTATCTCTCTACTGTAGTCTGTACTGTTGCTTCTACTGTTGGCTCTCACACCTGCCTCTCCTGTGACTCACAGCACCTTGACTTGCGAGAGACATATGCTGACAGCTTTGTAGACAATGGCATCGATGGTCTGCACCTTCTAGAGCTGACTACGCAAGAATTGACCTCCTTGGGTGTCCAAAGTGCTCTGGAGCAGAAGACCATTGTGGATCTGATTGACGGTATATATGTCAACTGCATGGCATGCCTGGTGTGTAGGTAGACGCTAAGGTATTGATTCAGGCAACATGTGCTGGACCTACAGTATGCTGGACTGCTGACCTAATGTCACTTAATTTGACTCCCATGTTTCTTGAGATGCCTTACATGTTCATTGGTAAAATGTATGTACATTATTCTTATTTAGGCTTAACCTAACCTAGTTACGTTAACTAAGTCCACAGGTGGGTAGCTCTGAAATGCTGTCATGCAAGTGGTGATGATTTGATGTGCAGTACTTTTACAGTCCTGTAGCTATGTTTTAAATCATGTGCTGTGTGCATAAATGTTATATAAGGTGTTGCATTACAGCAAATGTCCATTTACGTATATGACTGCAGATTTGCGAGAGCTGAAAAGAAGGGCAAGGATTGGTAGAAAGGATATCTTTCTCAGCTACTCCCATGTAAACCTCAGGACAGCAAGGAAACTGAAGGTGTGTTCTGGCTTGTGTTTGTCAGCTCAGCCTCAGGTGTGCTGTTCACCCACTGGATAGATATGAAAGTCAGACGTGCATAATCAAACACTACAGATGTTGGTCTCAGTTACTGTGTCTGATGTGCACTGATTCTTAGTGTATTATACCCATATTATGTCATTCCATCAGGACTACATTTAAAGATGTGAAGTGGATTCCCATCTTTTATCCTTTTTAGGAGGCCCTGAATGCTGCTGACTACTCAGTATGGATTGATGAGGCTGGTATTCGTCCTGGCCACAAGTGGAGAAATGAGATCGCAGATGGCATTGAGGCAAGCATATTATGCATGCTATGATGTGAACTCCAGTATTAGTATGCACCTGTATTAAACATTGCTGCCTTTGTAGAACTGCAAAGCGGTATTGTTCTTGTTGGACGAGAGGTCTGCCCAGTCTGTGTACTGCCATGATGAGGTACGTTAGTGTATAGCATGATCAGCAAATACCATGCAGCTACACTATACGTACGTACGTATTCTATGTAATAGTTAAATGCCGGCCAAAGGTGTCTGCGGGATTTAGATCACGAAGCGAGCGCAAAGCAACCAAGTGCTGAGTGGTCTAAATTCTGTAGACCCTAATTGATTGGCATTTAACTATTATGGATCCCAAACTGTTCAGTAGTCCAATCAGCTTAGCTAACAGACCACTTCAGTTTATCATAGTAAATAATTCTCCCAGAATGGCTGAGAGAATATTAGCTTCTGTATCCGTAGCAGGAGTTATGTAGCTAGCTACTACTAGGGGAACATCTGTATTCGCTGAGCCCGTAGACAGCCTTTGAAGAACTTTCTGTGGCGCCAGCCATGCTACACAGGAATCATGGCTATCTGGGTGCACAGTTAAAGTTTTTAGACACTTGTCTGAACCAAGCTCGTGTCGCTAGTCCACCTTTGCTGGCAGAGGCAGCCGTCTGGCTATGCGAAACTACAGAAGGGCACTGTTCCCTGAATTATCAGAAAGAGACCTGGAAGAGTTGACAAGCGACTTCTAAGGCGCAGCTACTAATTCAATGAATTAGATCTTGGGCGGGAATGCCGCGCGTTGCTATAAACCCCCAGGGGTCACGCTATAAACCACGGGATTACACTATAAATGCCCGGGGGTGAACACCGCATGTCACAATTAGTTCATGGCACAAAGTACGGCTGGGTGTCTTCGAGAACCAGAATCATCTAATAGACACCTGTTAACCATGACAACAGGATCTACATGCAAGTAATACCCTTAGCTTGTATCATGCCTGCCTTCCTCGCAAGTGGGTTGTGACTACAGTACGTGACACGAATAACTGAACCTTTTCTGACATTCACGAAGGAATACCGCGGTTGGCTGTGCACCAAAATGCATGCAGCTGGGCAGCAAATCGTGCATCTTCCGTGCGCGGGTGTGTATGAGGCCGACAAATACTGTGGCTGTATGGTTTACATACGAGCGAATTCTCAGCGTCACATTCGGTGCAGGCCAACCCTTTGTAGTCCTTTCGCTGTTACACGGACATTGACTCAATGTAGTGTGGCCTGCTATCCCCTACTTTATTTTCCTGATTGCACATATCAGGGGCACAAAGTTACGAAGGTAGCAGCTCAGAGCAAGCTCGAGGTGCTACTAGTCCGCCATTTTGCCATCTGTGTATGCTTTAGTTAAGTACTGTCGCTTGCTCAGTTGCTGTGAGTCGAAGACTGAAGTTCATGTGCATGGTCATGAATGAATATCCTTTTGTCAACCGACAGAACCCTTGTGCAAACCAGGTACTGCTTTTCCCCTTGATGCATTAGTAACTGCGTACGCTGTAGGCACTGCTTACCACCAATTTTCATGCGAATCCGCGCGGAGATCATATATACAGCTAGCTACACCCACGTGAAATAGTACGGAATAACCGTCATTTTCCTTCGAGATATCCACATATTCCTGCAACGGAAATCCTCGGACGTCTGCAGTTACTTATCTGTTTTTGAAAAGGCCTGAGTGCTAGGTATTTCAGACATCTCAAAGGTTTGTAAACACTAGCCAACTGGCAAAACAAGTTTCCCAATTGGCTAGTGTTTACAAACCTTCGAGATAACGTATCTGTGTTGCGTACCGTATATGTTACTTCTCTACATGTACATATATAGATTTCAGTAAAGTGTACATGTGTCATTTTCAACTTGGGACTACTTGAGTACATACCCAGTACGGAATGACAGCAGGCTTCACTGGTTGGGATGCTGTCTATTTGTTGCCTTGTAGCTCGGTCTAGCTGAAGACATGAAGAGGTTCATAATCACTGTTGAGTGTGAGAAGGTAAAGCACATTGACCCTGGCTTGAGACTGATTATCATGAGCAGGCAGGCAAGTGGGCATTGGGGGGTATGAGAATGTAGCATATCACTGCATGAGACTAATTATTTGTGTTACCTCCATACTGTTTACTATTGTCAGCATTTTTGTTTGATACGTGTTATTATGTTGACAGATGTATAAGGATATATGTGAACTTCCACATGAAAACATGCCTTATGACAAGTTTCTTGAAATTTGTCTTGCAGTTTTCGCTAGACCTATGCGAGATGTGTCCATGGGCAATGACATGTTCCTACCCCGTTCATTTCTCAGTCATTGAATGGATAAAGTTCTAGTTATTTTAGCGACTTAATTTTTGGACAGTATTGGCATATGTTTGTGACATCATTAAGATGTCCGCACAGAGGTCCAACATCGCCCACTTTCATCTTGTTTTCATGCGAAAATGGATGTCTGGCAACCCTAACTGAGTCAGAAGAACAAATGGCATAAATGAACAGAAATACTTTTTGACACAGTTATATGCCTTGCAGGAAGAACTTTATTTGATAGCAGGTGGTCTGAAGTCCTCCTGGCCATAAGCAGAGCATGATCTATGAGCAGAAAGTATCCTCAAGGTATTAATTTGTGCCAGAACGAAAAGGTTCTCTTTTTCTGCCGTGGCAATTGTTCCTTGTCCGGACGATGTCCTCTTTGAAAACCGTGATGGAGCATGCTCCACGATGTCATTCTATAGTTGGCAACCACAAGACTCTACCTGCTCACTCTGGTCATCCAAGCTTGCCTCCGCTTCTACTAGATCGCTGTGCGCCAAGTCATTGTCATCTTTCTCCTCTTAATTTCTTCGTCAGTGCCTCTTGCTCTTTTTTATCCTCCTGCTAATCTGTGTCCACACCTGCATGCTAGAATTCCCTCTCAGGGTCCACGAATTCAACCTCCAGAAGCAACAGAACGTCTCCTAAAGCTAAGCATCATCACGCTGCAAACACATCCTTTGCCGTAGAAGACTGTAACATTGTATTGCAGTCACACGAATTGTAAAGAAGACCTATAACATGTACTTTGCTAATCACCTCAGATGTTTACACAACACTCAAAAGCGAAGTCAATGATACATGTTCGGCCCATTACTCAGAAGTTTGCATAAGGCATGTGGAAGCCCCGTTGAAGTAACATTTATATACTGACCAAGAAGTTTCTGTGGGGTTTAGATCATGCATTTTAAGTTCAAGGGTGCAAACACCTAAGTGCCAAGTGGTCTTTAAACCCATGGACACCAATTGGTTGACATTTAACTACAATTGTTGCAAAGCGACCAGCGATATAAGCCAACCAGTCCTGTAGGTAGCATACTGATCTAGCTGTATTATTGCTGTGTATTATCAGATGTCAATCAGAAACTATCATTATACATATCATCACACGTTCTGCATGTAATACTACATTTATATTCATGCACCAAGCAATTGGAATGAAGCAGTGAATATGGTATATACGTGTCTCAGTGACTCATGGTCTAAGTGTGCTGTTACGACAGTCACTCGGATCTGATTAATCTCCATTACAGTGGATCAGTTTTGGGTCTGATGAGGAGTTTGATAGAAATGTGTCCCAGCTTACAGCTGCCTTGGGAAGCAATGGTGTGAGTCCCTCTGGAGCAGGTGTGGACAGGCTGGAAGAAGCAGAACATCAGGGAGTGCCACACTCCACAAGCAGCAAGGCGGTGAGGATGTGCAGTATATGTATGTAATCATGCATGCATGCACTGTAGTGCAGCGAGGAGTGCATGTACTGTAGTGAGGCGTAACCTTTGTGAATCATATTAAGGATATGCATCCAAGTCAATCCTCTCTAAGAACTACCGTGATTGCAATTGTTACTGACCTTTCATGTAGCAGATAATAAACAAGGGGAGACGTTTCGACTACGTATGAAGGTCTTCCTTACAATTCATTGCTGCTAAATCCTGACAACAAGTTGTACCGTACATTTGTAACATGAGCTTCTACAACAGCACCAATCCTCCCACATATAATATACATATATGTAAATATACGTACAAGGCGGTAGAGCTGTTTTCTGCCTGTAGAGATAGATGTAGGGATGGTGCTCCTGATCAAGTACCTGCATGGATAAACCAACCAATAGAAAATGTAGAGAAACACAAAGGGGTGTGCCATGACATTCTAACAACCCACTCAACATGAATACAAGTTTGGCATGCATATGAACCCCAACTGTGAATTACACATAATATGACGTTTCATTAGGAATTCATGAAAAGGTCACATAACAGTAGTAATTCGGCCAGGCTGAAACAAGTGATTTCAGTAAATCATCATGTGGATAGTGTAAGTGCTGTTATCCAAAGTCTACGGTTCGCTCTAACTTTTCCTTGTGAGCATTTGTTCTACAACACTTCAGTGGCAAGTTATAAGGTGCAAAACCTGTAACAATGGCGCATGACTTTAGTTTATGCATTGTAACTTTGCAAAGAAATGTCTTAGGAAGTTCACTCACATGGAAAATTTAGAAGGGATGATTCTGCATTGTATCATGGTCTCAGATTCCACTTAAGTCGTTCCATCGTTATTCACACTCACAATATGTGGTATTTAGCTGGTCATTGACGACGACTTTACTCACACAAGTGAAGTAGTGTTGACACACACTTAGCGCACAATTGTAGTACAAGAGTTGGGGTTCGTTTGCATGTCAAACTTGTATTCCTCGAGGATGTCGTATAGGAGAAACTGGGGTATAATAGGCGACACTTTTATATCACAGCAGCAGCCATGTTTGTTAATTTAGCATGTCCCATATGCGTGAAGACAAGAAAAGGTATCCTGAAAACGTGGCGCTCATTGACGGTGATGATTCATACGCAATTTCCAAGGAAGATTGGATGGATAACGTGGACTTCTGTGCAGCCATTACCTACATACACATAGGATTGTATTGTATCTTCTATTCACTCCAAGTCGGTACATGTGGGAAGATCTTCAGAATTACAAGAGCCTAGACAGATTCCAATTCCTTGCTGGCTAAATTAGAGAAGTGCTTGTGAGACAGTACCCTGGAGACAAGGCACTAGTGGTGTCTGGCAAACGTGAGCTGAGCATACTAGATTTTACCAACACCTTTGGGCAACACATACAACCAAGACGCCTTGACCCAGTCATGTGGTAGCGATACAATTGCAGGCAGCAGGCAAAAGAACTTCTTCAAAGACTCTCTGCTACAGCGATTAGAATAACTGACAACAGTGCATAAGTTGACCATGCTTGATGAAACTTTAGCTCAAATAGGTCGTCTGGGATGAGTTGTGCTCCAACATGGCAGATGGGTGTGTCAACTCCGCCCACTGGATAAGCTCTACAAAGTCCGGACCCCATGCTTATAATTATGCACACATGCATGCGTAGATAATCATGTGATGATTGGTAGGTTGCATGCACAGCAGGTAGCTGGCTGGAGTGTGCAGTGTATATAGTTTGAACCATGAAGGCACACAACTACATGATTCTAACTTGCTACACCCCGAATTGTGCTCAGGGCTAGTGAATGTGCAACTGTGCATGCTTTCATTTCTGGAGTGAGCACAGCATGCTACACACTATGAAGATGAGAGTCTAGTTGGATGTACTATACAACTATAGCAGATGCTAGTATAGCACCAATATGAAATAAAAAGCAAATGTAACAGTAAAAGCAAGTACAAAATGTAAGAAAGTTGTTAGCTGTAGTGCTATTGTGTATGAGCAGTTTTACTGTGATCTATGGGAGAAGTGTGTTTAACAGAGTGACCAACATCCATGCAGGCGAGGAGTGCACACAGGCGTATTACATGCACTAAATACACAATACCTTTCATCAGCACTGTGGAGTGCAACAGTGACTAGTACATGCAAGCACAGTTTGAAGGTTGATGGCTACAAATGACGCTATAATGATATGCCAAATCTGCCTGAGACAAAGTAGCTCTTCTGAATTGTACACAGGACTCTTGGCAACAGTCTCAGCAAATTTCTCAAGCACTTTTACAAGGTCCCCACAGCATTTTCATAATCCAACAAGACTGAGTAATTTAGGTACTTCAATTTTCGTGCAGAAGCATGCGCCAAGTGGTTTCTGTTATATTTTGGACACTTGCAGCCTACATATTTCTCACAATCATCTTTCAGAATTGAAAAGGGCAAAACATGTTTACATTTAATTTGCAAAGAATATGTATTGCAAATTATTGTATGTAGCTAGTTTGCTGCATGGCAAGGATGGTTTGTACAGGCTTAATTGTAATGCCATGATGTATGTACGTACAAGTTTGTTAAGCAGTTAGTGCCTTTATGCACTTGTATATAAGTGCTATCTGTTTCTGTAACCAATCATCCTGCAGTATGTTTCATTTTGTTAGCTACTTGTTGTGTGACTGCAGCTCTCCACTATTACTAGAAGAAACTTGGGCCACTCCCATCACACATTGAAGACTGGTACATCAGATGACCTGGCTGAGTGGAAGATGGCAATGGGACAGCTGCTGCAGGGGATGGACCAGAGACTAACACACATTGAGGAAAGGGTGAAACACCTGAGCACAACAGCTGTGGAGAAACAGCAAGCAAAATGATTTCAGTAGCTAGTGCTATTATCAGATTGACCTGCATAACAGGTACATACAACCCTCAAACTTGCAGGTGGCTGATCAATTTACATACATAATTGCATATTTACACATAAATCTAATGCAGTAGTTGTCTTCTTGTAATGAAACTACAGTACTTGCTTGATGAATATCAACTTGCTTTGTGTTAGTGTTTCAGCCAGCTATAGTATACAGTAGGTATTAAGCGAGTCACAATGAACTACTGCTGCTTGCAATCTCCACTTTCAACTTGTGACTCATGGACAGTCTGGTCCCACTCAAATGCAGGCTGTTCTCTTCTGCTTGGACCTGCTCCCCTCCTGTACACAGGTATATACAACAGGGTAAAGTGAGGGTAAAGTGCCAATGCAATCATATCAATCACACGGTGTGGTTTGAACAGGAGCAAAAAATAATGCTCACTTGACCTCAGCTCCGTACCTCTGTGTGGAGGTGAGATAATTTGTACAATGCTGAACCTACCAGATAGTCTCAATGACATATGTTGTGAATGCAGACCATGTACAAAACACTGAATCGTACCTGTTCATCTGTGTCATAATGGTAGATGTCATGGCTGTAGGCTTTACTACTGCAGCAGCAGGTTTCTCAGCTGTGCTGTTCTGCTCCAGGAGAACTCTTCTCTGAAGCCCACTAGCAGTCTGATGTTCACGAGCATGGCGCACAGGCATAGCCTCCCTCTTCAGAGTCTCACATTGCTGCTGTGCACATTCCAGTTCCCTCTGTAGGCGCTGTACCTCACGGTCCTTCTTAAGAAGTGTAGTACGATGCTCCGTCTGCATTTGCTTACTGCACAGGGGTAAGAGACAGTGGAGAAGGTTACTGACTAAATAGTTCATTCACTGTGACAAGTCATCTACTATTTCTTACCATAATGCATTGAGTTTCTCCTCCCTGCGCTTACACTCACCCAGCTGACTTCGCAGCTGGTAGGTTTCATACTCCAGACTCAAGCCACAGCCATGACCAATAGGATCTATAGGGCGATGAGGATTAGTGAAACTCACCACATGCTGGTAAATTAGCGCACCAGTATCTGTACATGTATTTGTAATACTGTTGTCGCACCTTGAGCATAGGCCCCTGGTTGTCGAGTAGAGGTCTAAAACGAAATAACAAAATATACATACAGTACATACATACGTACTCTGCATCACACAACACTGCATGTGTGCATGTGACTAGAAACCACCAACCCCTGCAGCACCTTTACCTACCTGGTGCTTCAGTTTCTGGTTTTCAGAAGTCAGCTGCTTAATCTTGACATCATCAAACTACAAGTACAGTAAATGATGAATGAGGTATGCATGTGTTGTCTGTTATTGGCAAGTGGACAAAAATAGATGGACATACACAATAAGTTTATTCTTCTAACTACAGTAGCCTGGAATCAGACACACCGATGTCAGGCTGAGGTAAATTCAGACGTTTCAGCCCAATCCATGATTTAATGATCTGCAATATGTAGCAGAGTAACTTTTTGATCGCAGAAGTGGCAGTGGGTGGGAATGAGCTTTTTCATGCAAATGATGGTGATAACCACTAGAAAGTGATGTGTAAAGTGTAGTACGAAATGCAAGATTAATGACAACAAACTAAGCATGCAATATGAGTATTAAATTAAGTGTATGAACAGGTTACAATACGTTAAAAGTATGCTTGACTTTGATAATGACAACAGCAGGATTTCATCAGCATGACCAATACTGATGTTGGATTAATGGGTAGTACTTGATGGTAGTGGGCTCAGTCTCGGTTCATTGTGTGGGGCTCTGTCTTCATGTGCCTGCATCCAGGGCACATCTTTGGTGATGGTGAGGTGGCAGTATATGATCTCAGCTTTCTCCCAGTCAATGTCATACATCTCATTTGAGGCATGTTCTGCAACTGCTGACTGCATTGACATTCCCTGACAAGGTTCTTCAGTGCTCCTTTAGACGATATCTAATGTCCTCCCTGTCTATCCAATGTTACCCATACTTTATCCCAACCGCCTCATGACATCGGATACATACACCACGCCTGTGTGCTGTTGTATCAGTGTGCAGTACTTTAGGTGCACCTAAGTCCGACGAAGGGTGTAATGTGGTCAAGTGGGGACACCCAACGAGGAAGGATCCTTCGTATTGTCTCTGACGGGTGTCGGATATATGGTAGGACCATCGCTGCCTTATTGTGAGCCAGAGGGTGGTGTGACTCAAAATCAAGGTACATATATATCTGTGTGAGTCTTTTTCCTGAATACCGCTGTTGACAGGGATCCATCACTATAATGATTTATTCATGTGTCAAGGAATGGCAGTGCTCCTCCAGATTCCCATTGATGGTAAACTGGTTGGTACACTCTTGGAATTAATTAGTTAATGGACCTTCTGTATCTGCCTTTTGGGGAGGGAGTTAGGGTGTGTTTAGTCCACATACCTTCTTCAGAATGGGAGTGGGCTTTGCAGGTGGCAAGTGCTCACCAGGTTAGCAGCGGTGACTGAGAAAAAAAGCCCACGGCTGCACCAAAGTTGGTTGGTACACCTCTCTGTATGACAAGTCAGTGGTATGGAGATTCCCTGTCGGTTAACGTTCTCTGCTCCTGTAGTTGCAATTCTTACAGCAAAGGAGCAGATTGAGCTACTGCAGCTTAGCAAAGAGAAGGATAGAAGGACAAGGGAGAAGACGAAGATAGGGGAAAAGCTGACGAAAAGGAAGAGAAGGGCAAAGGAAAGAAGGATAGTAACAAAACACCAAAGCCTACATCAAGGTTATAGTCCGTTACCATTAAGGCTAAGCTATGTATGCATGGGACGAAAATTCTGTATGACATCACATCTGGCAGCTGGAACTAGCAGCCAATAGCTGGCTTAAGTATGGAAACATAGGAAACATGCAGATTTTGAAGCTCACAGGCTGGCCGCATGAATGATTTACATGGGGGAAGTGATCACGAAATGCAGGAAGTAAGGTACCAGCTACTTGTGCAACAGATGGCATCCAGTTAACCTCCTTCAAATGATGGCGTAACAAACATATCCATGTTGCTATGTATCAAGAGGCAGTCATCGAAGGAACGAACATTAAACAGGACAAAAATCAGCATCAATTTCATTACGGTCATGAGCAGCTGGTCCATTGAGCAAAGTTTCATTCACCGTCATGCTTTTGTTCGTGGGTCTGTACCTCAATCATTCAGCTTGTCCATGGCTAGCCCAAGAACCTGGAAGAAAGCCAAGAATATAGCTTTGGATTTTAATCTGGTATAGAAGGCCATCAACTGGATGCTGCTTTGTTCTACACCAATTTTTTCTTCCTGACTAGACATGTATTTCTTCATCCAAGCTTTCTATGCCTCCAGAACCTCAACACAATGCAGGAGGGTCATGTCAACCAAGGTCTCATCAGACTTTAATGGTTCAGTGATTGCAGTCTCTTGTATGCCCTCATTGGATTCGTTAGGAAGTTTGTGAACCTTAGAGTTCTCATCCAACTGCTCTTTAGGGAGTGCAATTAAAAAGGGGAATGGTGGGGGAGAGGGGAAAGGTTATGCTTGGGGAGAGGACAAAGGCGAGGGCAAAGGACTCACCAACTGATTACTGCTGGCAGATAAGGCATCCGGGGTATCCTTGCTCTGCTGTCTCATGTTGTCTCGTTTGGTCTGAGGGGCTCCTTTCTTCATTAAAGAGGCAAATCGCTTTTCTACGCTGGCATCTGAGTACTTCTGGGGATTGCCACTAGGGAAATATCAGGAACAGACTCACCAGCAGACCTACAGCCTCAATGCCCGCTTCTCAGGATTGGCAGGGAAACGATGGTAGGACAGCTGTGGTTCCTTGTGTCTACTGTTTCCACACACAACACACGAGTCTCCCATCTTCCATGGTTCCCACATGCTAAACTGTCTACATTGATTGAGTCATTTCACACTTTGTAGGGTGTGCCGATGCATTGCCGATAATGCCCCGTTAGGAAAATCGTGTAAATCATTTGTGCAAGCAGCACGCAAGCTTCGAAGCCTGGCTTGTTTTTCTATGTTTCCCATTCTTAAGCCAGCTTTTGGCTGCCAGTTGCAGCTGCCAGATGTGATGTCATACCAATTAGCATTAACTGCGCATACCTTGACTCCATAATAATACGTGTATTTGATGCACATTTTAGGAGGAACAGTTATTGTAGCAGAGAAGCATAAAATGGTGTCTGGGCAAGGGCTATCTGACAACTACATGATCTTTATTCAAGCCATGTTCAAGGACCAGTTTCCACATGTAGGAGGGCTCAGAAATACCTTGATCTTGAATACAGCCCGTGCTGGCTCATCATTGCAAGGCCAGAGCTTACAGGCTATTTTCGTAGGGGCAACCATTAGATTGTGGCATTCACTGACCACATCCACTTGGTGTTGTGCACATTTATGACAGTGTACAAAAGAATCCTGACAGCGCTACTAAGGCCACATAGGCTCACTTAATGGGAGTCAGGTAAGAAGAGCTCCGTGACAAATTGGCTGATATAGTGCAGCAAACTGGAGGAGCAGACTATGGTGTATTTGCAGCAGCCGCCTTGACTTGTTTGGCTTATGGTGTCAGTAGTGTCTAACATTTCAACAGGGCACATTTAAATAGAGTGCATCAAAAAGGGCAAGTTGATTCCATTCCTCACTACTAACTGTTAACATGAATATGCATCAGTCACTTTGTCAGACATGAACAGTGCATTATTACAACTTAAACGTACCATATGTAATGCATAATATCTTACATGTGATGGCTTTATGATACTGCTTGTAATTCCAGAATTCCAGTTATATCAACATGGCATAATCCTTTCGTAATAATAGCATTATGAGCTTTCACGTGATCAAAGAAAGGAATAATCCACTGTGCATTGATTGGTTGCAATACTAGGAGTCGCATGTCAACAATGTAACCCTCGCCTCCCTTCACAATCTGCGCAGAATACCACTCACTGAACTTGTCCCGGAGGAAGTCCTTTGTGGGTTTATTGACACATCCAGTGGCTGAATGAAGCCTGTCAGGTATGGTAGCAGGCATGGTCACAGTATCGATGTTGCTTTTGGTAACAAGGAGAGGACTGCCTCTGGCACCTTCCTTCGAATGCCAGATAAATAGCCAGTGCTGGGTGGTTGGTTAGCTTTGCAACATCAGTTCAACTCTTCTTTGCTCCACATATGGAATCAAGATATCTTCAATGTAATAACAGTAGAAATTAATGGAACAGATCACAGCAGAAATTCTTCAACACAATGTATCAATCCGTAGATCTTCATCAGTTGTACAAAAACATAGGTAAGACGTGACACTACATAAACAGAAACTATGGCGGAAAATTTAAATAAGTTTTCAAAAGTACAGGTGACTCATTAGAAATAATATGGCTTAAGAGCTGTATAATAGACATGCAAGTGACACAATAATGCTTAAACACAGGGTGGGGTGATGTAAAGGTGAGTCATAATCATGATTGGGACAGGATGTGCCCATTCTTCAGTGCACAGCGCTGTTTGACATTCTTCCCGAGGTCGGAACACTAAGTTGACTCCCAGGGGGTTAAGACATGTCTGATTTCCTCAGACAGCCCACTAAAGTAAGGTAGCGTGAAGGTTGTTCGGTCTCTCGTTCTCCCCTTCTTTCTCCTGCTGGCAATGGTGTGCTTGAGGATGCAACCAGAAGGGTAGTCATTGCCTCTCAGTGCATCCGTGACATGATTATTTTCCTCTGTCAGCTCCACACCAGAGGAAGACAAGTTGTCTGCTCTTGTTATCAGAGTGTTGACAACTGCAACCTTGGATGGTGAGACCTGAAGGACAGGTACAGGTTGGTGTGGGTGGCCTTGTGGTAAACAGAAAAGTGACGGCACAATCAACATTTCTGTTTACCACAGGTACAGGTTGGTGTGGGTGGCCTTGTGGTAAACAGAAATGTTGATTGTGCCGTCACTTTTCCTGCACAGTAGCACATCCAGGAACGCCAGCTGTCCGTCCCTCTCCTCTTCTACCGTGAACTTGATGGATGGTTGACTTGATTTAGTTCCTCGACATGTTCACAGTGTTGTCAAAAGGGAGGTTACACTGGAACAATGTAGAGACGCTTTCAGATATCTCAGACGATGAAAAGACCCAAGCACAACTCAATGGAGCTAACCACAATGATCCTGTTGATTCCTGATCTCTTCAGTAAACGAGTGGACACTACAATGGTTGTCCTCGCTGTCAACTTTATCGCAAAGAGGCAAATGTAGTAACAGCATAATTCCAGAACAATAGCCGTCTCCTCTCTGCTGAAATCATCTGTTGTAACCTTGCTCACAGCCAAAAAGGATCAGCAGTTACAGCAGTTTAGCGAACATCGTATACAATAATGTCTTAAGCATGATTAACACGATAGATCATGTTTGTAACACCAAACTTGTTTTCTGCGGATTACATGTGGATTGCTGGACATTGCCTCTGACTTGTGGGCACTAGCCAGACATCTTGCCACTACCACCAAGGAATCGAGTGACTGATTAAATGCTCTGCCCATCTCCTCCCTTGGGCCTAGGATGAATGACAAGGTTGTAAGAATTGCTGATGTCCTTCATTTGGGAGCACCATTGTTAGCCATTCCAGACATAATGTTTGCGTATGCACAGCAATGAGTGTGCTAAAGTCTAGCACTCTGCGTGGTATGTACCTCACTGCTGGCACCAGCCTCTTTGATGGGATTATAACATGGTAAGACTTTGAAGTGTTACAGCAGTACTGATTTTGAATGATGGCTGTGATTTTAGAAGCTGAATTGTCTAAATTTTACTTCGGACATCGGTCCTTTTGATTATCAACTAGTGTACAAGAGTCATGGCAGTCCCTGCTAACAATCAGGGAAACCAGACTAGCCAGTAAACGAACATGCACAAACCTAGCCAAAAAAGTTTTAAGAAGAATGGACGTATACTCATAGTTGAACAGGCCCAATCATGAGCAAGGCACTGATTGACTCTTCTGAAACTTCTCATCACCCACCTCTATCTGTTCACACAATCTATCCACTTTCCTGGCCGCCTCATCCCTCTGCTGCTGCATCTCAACAACTGCCTTCCTCAGCTCTTCAATATCAGTATGTTGAAGCTACAGAAACACACACACAGCACTCATGAATATGTTTGTACATGATGCACATACTGCTTCTTGGTAGACAAAGTAGTAGCACATACTGAAGGTGCACTTACAGAAATACTATGGCCAGGGTCTGATTTAGGAAGATTCTCCTTTTCTTGATGCTAAAATGGACAAGTGCATTGGTGATATTGAGAAATAAGCACAAACACAGTCTGAAGCTACAATTAGCACCAACATACCATTCCTTCAAGTACAGCTATGCGATCTTCAGCCTTCCGAAGATCTGTTTTAATGCTGTCCTTCTCAGATAGAACCTCTTTAATCTAATAAGAAACAACATTTAAAGCCCTTTTCATGGTACTACCTCACTTACTACATCTTCCCACATATACATTTATCATGACACTACAACAAAGAGCAACACGATATAGACCACAGTGGCTAGGTAGACTCATATCAATCAATTCATTGTACGTACTAGCCAGAACACTCAAACAGTAATTCCGACATTTCAGCAGTTGATTGTTATGTTAATTCTATCACCCCCCCTTTCCTTTGTGTTATATCATGTGTTTAGTTAAACTTGCGTGTTTCCTTACTAGCTGTATCCGGATACCTCACATGACCACATCATCGTCTCACTGCCCTATTGCATATATACATGCATGCCTGTAAGTGTCAATTATTCACTGATGAAGGCAGCTGTAGGTAGCTGAAATGTCTGAATTACTGTTTCAGTGTTCTGGCTAGTGCAATGAATCGATTAACAAGGAGTAATGCTATTCATATAGTGGAGAAGTGTGGTTTACAGTGTTGTACAACAGTGCAGTGCTTGCCTTTTCCAAGGCCTGTGCATTGGCTTCAGTTAACCTCTTCTTCTCTAGTGCCCACTCCTGCAACACACAAAGCATACCCGGTGAAAATCTTTTCACGATACTATAATTTTAGCCACCATTACAGCAAATAAATGGAACTAGGCATCACTTCCATCTAACACCAGTCTAGTATGAGTCACTTCAACTCATGAATAACAAATCAAACACATTGAAGAGTTCATACCTCCATCTTCTCCTCTAGCTCATCTAACTGTCTGCCAGCATCATCTCTCTGCCACTCCATCTTCCGCTTGATCTCAACAATTCTCTTCAACTCCTTCTTCAATGACTCACACTCGTCCTTGGAAGATTTGAACTCTTGCTCAAGGGTAGCATGACCTGAGGACAGACCATCATACTGCAAAGGGGAAAAAGTACAATTTGGTACAGTATAAAAATTCACCCATTGGCCTACATACCATGAGTTTACAAAGGTCCACATACACGTATAAGTTGTACAATGAGGATGAGGGGTTACTGGATATACATGGCTGAGGGCGCAGCCCAAGGCTGTGTATACTGTAACCCCAAATCCGAATTGCATAAACGGCTTGTACCAGAAAGCAGAGGCATTTTCGATTGGCTTGTTTAGAACTGTTCAATGATGTACTCACTAAAACGGCGGACACAAGAACACCAACGTACCTTCCATAGACTTTGAATCCACATTGACCATCTACACTAAATTGAGATCAATAACAGCTGTTCTACTTCACAACAGCTTCATTCTCATAGCGACGAGAAAGAACAAAGATGACAGTAGATGAAAGAATTATGGTAAAAATGGAGGAAAGGGCAGCAGCAATGTCAAAGGTCGAAAACGGCAGCAGCTATTCTCGCATAGCCAGACCACTTCCTCCCCTCCATTTTTACATACTGATGCCAAGCCAGGGAGGAAGCAGTCTGGCTACGCGAGAATAGGAGCAGTGACGATGGGGAAGACAGCAGCGACAGAGGAAATGAGAGCATGAACAATAGTGGTGAAGGGAAGGAGAGCAGTGATGACCATGTTTCGCTTTGCGCCTTGCACAACTAGCGAGAATGTGGCTGTATTGCAGAATTCCACTATTCCTTTAAACACATTCCAGAACGCTTTGATAAAGTCACTAGTTAGAGACATTGGGGTCACTAGTAAGGGATTTGCAGCTGTATCAATTTAAATCAGGTGTCTTGGTGATATACACACTAACAACATCAACAGAAATGCCCACACATTATGGTACAAAGCCAGGTAACTGTCAAATATCACAGTATCATATAGCACCCTAGGAACAGGATGCCACCTCTAATGTTACAAGGCTTGAATCCTCGCAACAATCCTCACACAAGAATTGCTGACTTACGTACTTTGCAGACTATTATTGCTGTATGTCATGTTAGCCAGGTATGTACATAGGGCAAGGGAGTTGGAAACATGCATCAACTGAACTTCTGAAAGCAATGCATAGTGACACGAAGCACAGGCACTTCAGAACGTTTCTATGTGGTTAGGTTGCTGAACAAATAGAATTGGGATAACTCCAAAAGTTAAAACTTGTCGGATGATATTGGTGTCAAATTAATAAGGGTTTGCCAGCCCTGTAGGAGTGATGGCTAACCACAATTACATGTAGGGGTGAAGACAAACATCAGTATGCCTAGACTGTAGAATAGACTTAGCAACAGGAATTTTAGTACCACATCACATGATGAAACTGTGTCAAACTTTGGTGCACAGTGCACTCATGACTACTATGCAAGGGATTAAGGACTTCTGATCCTCAAAGAAATGCAATGGACTTTGCAAAGTACTGAGATGTCACTGCTTGTTTCCATGCTTTTTCGGACATTCCTAAATCCCTTGAATTTAATGGAGATTTTTTAAATATTCTAGATTGTTTACTTATTAGATAGATTCTGTAGGAATGGTCTTTGTTTTTACCTAATTGTACTAATGTTTCGCCATTACTGTAAATATTCTAAAAACTCGAAAATCCAAAGTTCACAAACTTGCAGCACTTTTCCCTCAACACGCTCTGAAAATCAATTTATTGGCCGACTCTGAAGTTCGGCAAAACCACTAATTTCGGCAAGGACGGTAACCCTGGGTATTGCATAATGGCTATATACACCTCTGGAACAGTGCCTGACAACATTATTTGCACCTGACGAAGGTTGTATCTGCGAATAACGCACGATACTGTGACAAAGAAAGCACCAGCGGTGGCCATTTGCTATACAGAACCTTCCTAAAAATGGCAGTAGAGTACACTATAATTTCGCAAGAAGGCTCTAATTTTCTTAAGGAGACAGCAAAGAAGCGGGTATTGCCTCCTAAATTTTAAAAGGTAGAATTTGAAATGCACAAAAAGTTCACGGATTTTTAGAATATTTACAGTAGCTATAGCTATCTAATTTATTGAGAAACATTTCTACTATTTAGCTAGCTATGCTGGGCACGAGGTGCTGTGTATGTAGACGTACAAGACAAAGTATACGGTGTTATGCGTCAGTTTTACAATGATATGCGATAGAATTCTAAGTATACGGAAGTAAAAATGTCTTCTGCGACGGCTTTTAGTGTCATAGAGTCGTAAGCCAGGAACTACACAAAGTGGAACTGGCTCGCTCGCGTTGTATTGTGTGCAGAAGCACATCGTATGCTTTCTGCTTACGTTTGAAGAGCAGCAGCGGCAGTTGAAGCCGCCTGGCAGCAGAGCTGAG
>MKWU01003475.1_pt1 | contig 20669 bp, 19 predicted proteins | sample 809101 | NCBI WGS metagenome assembly MKWU01 (sample SAMN05860141, study PRJNA318959) | sponge metagenome | host: Aplysina aerophoba | place: Slovenia: Piran, Adriatic Sea, Gulf of Piran | collected 2013-05-07
TGGATCAAGGACAACGGCAAGGTTCCGGGAGAAGCGCCCTGGGAACTCTACTGGACCGATCCCGGTAAGGTCAAAGACCCGGCAGAGTGGCGCACGGAGATTGTGATTCCAGTGCAGGAATAGGGGGTGCATAGGTCCAAAGTCCGAACTGTCTACGGTATGTGCAGTAGGTTCCAGCCAGCTTACTTAAATCATTGCCCTGCTGAATTGCCAGGACTTTTATGGGAAATTTATCAATCAAGCCAGCATAAAACATCTGAGCTAGAATTCTCGATAGACATATCATGCTCAATCTTGTGAGATAAATTTGAGCAATTTTGAAACTGACTTACTATGAGAAAGACGAACGTCTTGCGCTGATTTTTGGCAGGTCTCTTTGTTAAATTTATTTCTGACTAGAAGAGATGATAGGAAGAAGTTGAATGGTCAGAAGGATAAAACGTTGCATCTAAAACTGCTGACCATTCAGGATCGAGAACAACCTCACTGCGAGGGGGAGGAGACCTACGATGTTCTTTCCAGCCGGTGCTAGTGCTAAAGCAATGGAAGAATTTATAGTTTTTATAAAATTTCAATCCAATATATTTAAAAATATAATTAATAAAATGATAGGAAAAAAATCTAAAAATTAAAGAGTTTCCAAAATCCTGAAAAGATAACCAATGAATCTCCCAGCAGAAAGAAAACCAGCGCGTTGGGCCTTGAGGAATAATACACCACTTTACCCATACTCCTAATTTACGTAAAGCAGAAGGCTTCTTAAAGCGATGAGCAGCCTGCCTAGTTGAATTATGATCAATAGGATTGCTATAGCGATAGAAACAAGGTAGAGCAACAAAGCCCAAAAGATTATTTTTTGCAAGATCAAAGATTGTTGTCTTCGGAGTATATGCTAATTCATCGATGTCACAATTTAGAACAGCACGAGCTTTAGAAAGATAGCGTAGACGAGTAATGTTTAGAAGTGCACATTGCAAATATTGTTCCTCATAGACAGCATTTTTTAACTCTGGTACATGTGGTCCATATTTAAATGGAGCAGAAATAATTATCATTGCTTTAAGATTTGTTTGATAACATATATCATAAAGATCTTGTAATTTATAAAGAGTAGAATTATTATCTATTAAAATCATACTTTCTAGTTGATGATTATGAATATAAAAGTTAATAAAATCAAGAATCCAATCTAGTTCATTATTCTTCTGCATTGTAACTACTGCATTCAATCCAGAAAAAGTTTGTGATTGAGATTGAGAAATGTTACATTGACTGACCCAAGAACCGATCTTGACAGTAATGCACTGAGCTTGGCGCGGCAACACTTGAAATTTAAGTATATCATAACGATGATAGAAGCGAATGCTTCGGAGATAAACTGGCATCCCGTCAACCCACCATCGTGCCGAACGTATTGATGATGTCAGATTGTTCAGCTTGGGACAGATCAGATGCAACTGATCCGCTGTCTGAATAGCATCGTACCATAGTGTATCAGCGTCAAAGGCTGTCTCGTAATCCCTGGGCTGGTTGTGTGGGTAGAGCTTGGATTCACGTTTCAGGCTGCTGCCCGTCAGCTTGCAAGCATTCAAGGTTGCTACACAAGAGTCCATGCGACTGCAAAGGGTGAAGCCGAAATTCTAGCATGTCTTCTTAGAATGTGGTGACAGATCGACTGAAATCAAGTGTGTCTGTCAAGATATCGGGAACACGGGGGTTACTTTTCTTCACGGAGAATTTTATCATGATGTTGACGTCTTTGGGTAAACAAGATATTTTTCACCAAACTTAATCACTTTCCGATCCTTGCTAAAATTTTTGAATGCCATATTACATCCTTTCACAAATCTCTCATGCAACTCAACAAACACAAAGCTAGCATTTGCGAGATGTTTGTCATTTGATTCGAACAAGTTCTTTTCGCTACCTTCAATATCTATTTTCATGATATCAATCTTAGTGGTATGAAAATAATTACAAATATCAGACAAAGTTATTGTATTCGCTGTTCCTACTATCTTAGTTTTATTTTTAGCATCGTCTATAATTGTAAATCCCCATTGGCCGGTACTTCTATCATATATATTTATTACATTAATCTCTTTTTCGGTTTCAGAAATAAGAGCTGCTTTGATTGCAATAATATTTGAGTAACCAGAGATATTCTTTTCCAGCAAACAAAAATTTTCAGGATGAGGTTCAATTGTTACTACAGTAGCTTGAGGATACATTTCTGATAATTGAATTGCTGCCGTTCCAATATATCCACCTGCATCAATTATGAGTCCGTTAAAGTTTCTAGAAAAGAGTCCAATTAACGCATCAAATTCTTTATCAAACATGTCGATACTAACCCCATAGTCTGGGCTAAGCGGCCTCACCCAAATCCTATGCCCGTAAAGACTTACTCTGATTGTATTGTTTGGCCCGTTACCTATAGAGATTCTTGAGAGTCTCCATAGGTAACGGGCTGTCTTAATCTTCAAATACGAGAAAACATGCTGGACAATCCAAAGAGACTTTCTTAAGGCCCTCCTACCACCAACGGCTAGCCGGAACTGATTCTTGATTTTCCGAATAATCCACAGAACAGAGCGGAGTCCTACACCATTAACCATATGACTGTCAAATTGAATGGGAAGTCAGCCTAACACGTCACATCAATTCTTGTCAAGCCATTTTCTGGAAGACGGAAGCCTGCTGGCGGACGAATCTAGCTTGATTCAGAAGTTCTCTAGCAAAGACTCCACCTGCCTCGCTGTGTTGTCCCAGCGGAACCGAGCTGCTCTGCTGGGGCCGCCCAGGCGGGCTTGGCGCTGAATTTTGTTGTCTGACAAGACGTCAGCCATCGCCTCGGCAATGTGAGAGGTGTTGGTTGGATTTACCAGTAGCCCAACCGATCCCACAACTTCGGACAAAGCGCCAGCGTTGCCCGCAATGACAGGAGTGCCACAGGCCATGGCCTCCAGAGCCGGTAGCCCAAAGCCCTCCCAGAGGCTGGGCATTACCAATGCTTGCGCTGTGTTGAGCAAGATGAGTCGCTCCCCATCGCTGACCCAGGGGATCCACTGGCACTGTCTGTCAATGCCCAACTCAGTGGCTACGCGCTTCAGTTGAGGTGTCAGGATCCTGTGTGAAGGACCAACCAGCTTCAAGGTCATATCCGGGTCGGCGATCCGGGCAAAAGCCCTCAGGATGCGAGGCAGATTCTTGTGATAACCGTGGCGGCCCAAGACCAGAAAAAAAGGCTGGCGCGGTACATCGAGCGGGCGGAGTTGGCCCGGATCAAAGCCCAGAGGGACGGTGATCAATTTACGGAGGGGGACCCGTAACCAGTGGTGGATCTCCCGGGCTGTGGCCTCCGAATTGCACAGCACCCGCTCGGCCTGATGGAGAACGAGTGGAACATAGGCCAAGTGGTAAGCCAGGAGGGGCCCTGGCCTGGGAAAGCGCAGGGGAATCAGGTCATGGGCCAATACGATGGAGCGCACTCCTCTTCGCAACATGGGCGCCTCCGGCAGAGGAGAGAGGAGCAGGGAAGTCCCGGTCTTTTTCAGCAGGCCGGGCAATTGATTCTGCGTCCACAGCAAGCGCCGCAGGTGACCTTTCCGGCCATGGTCCATGGAAAGATTTCCGGGAATCGCCAGGCTGTTGGGGCGACCCGTTGCGACGGGATCCAGAAACGTCACCCGTTCATGGCACAGGGCTTTGGCCAGAGCCAGAGTGACCACGCCAATCCCCGTGGGCCGTTGCCCAAGGGGGCTGCCGTTGAGCAGGGCCAGGGGCGGGGAGCGCCGCAACGGGTGTGGTGGTTTGGCGTTGATGACCCTAGTTGAGCAGGCCGTCGATATCCCGTGCAAAGTCTTCTTCTGCATCGCCCACGTTGGTGGCGTCCTGGTCCGGGTAGATGGTCAGATTCACGTAGGTGCGACCAAAACCGAGATCAGGATAGCGTTGACGTCGCTCACAGAGGCGCTCCAGCCGTTCGAGAAAGTTCTGCACCTGCGGGTAATCTGCAAAGCCCAGGCGGCGCTCCAGCCGAGGGGGGCGTTGACGCTGCGTCCAGGCGGGATCAAGGGATGGACTGTCCATAAGGAGCTCAACGGTGACCGGGTGTACGGATCGTCTCGGGACCCCTGGCCTCCAGTGCCGCGAGTCGGGCCTGACGCAAGCGCTCCAGCCATGCCATGCAGTGGTTCCGGTTGGCGCTCCGGTGGTGGGGATCCGGATCGTCCAGGGGATACGGCATGGTGCCGTTGATGGCCCCGTTGGTGACGCAGAACATGGCCTTCTGGAAACTCATGCAGATCTTGACGTGGATATCCACCACACCCCGGCCTTGACTTCGGTACACGTCCTCCAACGCACGGGGAAGGTGGCGGTACATGTCTTGCATCAACAAACTGGGAGGGATCCCGGCCCCCATGGTGGGTAGGGGGTCTGCAAACAACGCCCCGTAGCCGAATTGACCTTGGTCGTGGGGAATCTGCGTGGCCTGGGCGTTGAACGAGAGGGTCCCCAGGAAGGGCATACCCCGCAGAAATACGGCTTCCACATAGGGAACCGCCACGTCCGTGAGAAAAGTGAGTTCTGCGTCTTCCGGCAGGATGGCCACAGTGACGCCATGGAGTTGCACCGCATAGCGAATGGGTAAACCGGCTGCCGCCACAAGACCCTGCTTCACAAATTCCACAACGCTGGCGATGGAGGTGATCCGTCCCTCCCGGTGGGCACGGGCCAAGCCCAGGAAGAGATCACTCATCACCCGCCAGAACTGCCCCAGGGCATGGGTGGTGGCGGCTGAGCGGATCAACTCCGGCAGGAACCGGGGGAAGAGGGCACTCAATAGCCCAAGCAAAGGGTCATGGCGCTGCTTGAGGTGCGCCACCTGCTGGCAGATTCCGGTAAAGCGCCCACTTTCCAAAAAGGCATCCAGCCCACCGGTTCCATGCCAGAGCATGGCTTTTTGACAATACTCCGCGTATTCGAAGTTAATGCGATCGTGGTTGAGATGACGCCACAATCTTCCCAGGCTGAACTCACCGTTGAAAAAGCGGAACACGGGAAAGGGATTCAAGAATTGTTGCTCCCCCTGGTAGATCAGATTGCGGCTATAGGCATCCAGCACCTCCCCATAACTCTCCAGCACACCCACCACCTCCAACACGTGGGTGGGGGACTCCTCCAGCAACGGCACACCACCCAGCAGCCGCTGCAACAGAGGGGACAGAGGATCGGAAAACCTATCGTCCACCATGTGCCGTTTCCTCCAGGAGCAGGCCGCTTGCTGGTGATTGGCCGGTGCCGGCCATGGCGATGTCGGCCAACGGGCCGCCAGTTGGCTGGCCCAGGGCTGATGTGCTGGCCACAGCCAGATTGGCCAGGCCCTGTGGCCAGAGACCCATCACCACCACCACCGCGGCCAGCACCACCGCTGGCACCTGCTGGACGAAACCCGCCAGGGGAAGGAGGGCTGGTGGTTTCCCACCGGTTTCCGTGGCCAGGCGGCCAAAGAAGGCCCGATTCACCAGCAGCAGGAAATAGACCGCCGTCAAGCCGGAGCCCACCATGCTCAGCAGGGTGGCCAACGGGAAGGTGAGCAGGCTGCCACGGAACACCATCAACTCCGCCACGAAACCAGCCATGCCCGGAATGCCTGCACTGGCCATCGCTGCCAGAATCATCAGTCCCCCTGTCAGGGGAAGACCCCGCTGAGGGTTCAGTAGTCCCCGCAAGATCGTGAGATCCCGGGTACCCGTTGTTTGATAGATCACCCCCACCAACAGGAACATCAGACCGGAAATCAAGCCATGGGCCAGCATCTGCAGCAGGGACCCCAGCAGGCTGATGGGGGTGGCAGCAGCAGCAGCCAGGAGCACATAGCCCATATGCCCCACGGAGCTATAGGCCACCATGCGCTTCATGTCGGTTTGAGCAATGGCGGCGAGGGAACCGAAGAGCACCGACACCGCCGCCCAGCCTGCCAAGCCAGGCGCCAGAACCGCCCAGGCTTGAGGAAAGAGACTCAGGCAGAAGCGCAGCAGGCCATAGGTGCCCAGCTTGAGTAGCACCCCTGCCAGCAGTACGGAGATGGGCGTGGAGGCCTCGGTGTGGGCATCCGGTAGCCAACTGTGGAAGGGAAACAGGGGAATTTTGATCCCGAAACCCACCAGCAGCGCTCCCATGAGAAACAACTGGGTTCCCAGACCCAACTGTTGACTCAGGGCAGGATTGAGGCTGAAATCCAGGCTACCGGTGGCCAGCGCCAATCCCAGGAAGCCCACCAGGATCAGCACACCGGACACTGCCGTGAAGATCAGAAATTTTGTGGCGGCATAGGCGCGCCCTGCCCCACCCCAGATGGCAATCAGCAACCAGAGGGGGATGAGTTCCAGCTCGTAGAACAAGAAGAACAGCAGCAGGTTCTGGGCCAGAAAGGCGCCGTTCACTGCGCCGCTGATGAGCAGCAACAGGGCAAAGTAGCTGCGGGGGCGTGGTGTGGTCAGCGGTGAGATGGCCACTGCCACCAGGGACAGGGTTCCGTTGATCAGCAGGAGGGGGAGGGATAATCCATCCACACCCAGCCGATAGTCCAGGCCCAGGGCGCCCAGCCAGGGGACCTGCTCCAGAAGCTGCATCCGACCCGTGGTCGGGTCGAACCGGAACAGCACCGCCACCATCAGCAGCAACTGCACCGTCAGCACGGCCAGGGAGAGACGCCGTAACCAGACAGGGGACAGACCACCAGGCGCAAGGGCCAACCCCGGAGCGCTCACCAAAGGCGCAAGGAGCACCAGGGAGAGGATGGGTGGCGCCGCTGCTGTCGTCATCTCAGCTCCCCCTGCTCAACACCAGCAGCAGCAACAGAACCACTGCCGCCACCACCGTCAGGACATAGGTCTGGGACGCGCCACTCACCCCCAGCTTGAGACCCTCTGCAGACGCCAGGGAGAGGCGCCCCATCCCGTTCGCCACCCCGTTCACCACAACGCGATCCATCCAGTCTGCCGCCTGGGCCAGGGAGGAGACCAGCCGCACAATGGAGAATCGATACACCCGGTCAGTATAAAAGTCGTAGGCCAGTAGATCCTGCATCAGCCGCACCGGTTTCACGATGGAACGGGACATGGATTTGCGGAGCGGCTGGAGACAACCGATCACCACACCCAACCCCCCACTGGCCACCACCAAGGCTGTCACATGGGTGGGGAAGGCTGCAATGCCAGGGACGGGATACAGACTTTGCATCAACAGAGGGCTCAACAGCACGATGACGGTCAAGGCCACCATGGGAACGGCCATGAGCCAATTCACCTCGGGCGCCCGGCGGGTTTTGGGTAGAGGAGATCCCAGGAAAATATGACGGAATTGCCGCAGAAGATTCCAGACCGTCAACGTATTGGTCACCAGCACAACGGCCGCCAACCACGGCTGTGAGGCCAGACCGTGGGTTGCCAGGCCAAAACACCAGAAGCAGCCCAGGGGAAGTAATCCCGTCATGCCCAGGGCGCCTACCACGTAGGCGGTGGTGGTTGCCGGTGTGCGGGATCCAAAACCGCCCAACTCGGTCAGGTCCTGGGTGGTGCTGATGAGGATTACGCTGCCGATGCTCATGGTGAGCAGGGCTTTGGAAAGGGCATGGGCCAGCAGGAGCAGCAGGGCCGTGGCCGGAAGCTTGAGGGAGATGAGGATAAACACCAGACCCAGGTAGGCGGTGGTGGTGTAGGAGAGCGCCCGCTTGATGTCCACTTGGGCCAGAGCCACCAGGGAGCCGCCAATGGCGCTGATGCCCCCAATCACCTGCAGCACCGCCATGGCCACCGGCGAGATGGTGACGATGGGCATGACCTTCAGCAACACGATGGCTCCACAGGTCACAACCACGGAATTGCGCAGGATAGAGGCAGGGTTGGGACCCTCCATGGCTTCATCCAGCCAAAGGTGCATGGGAAATTGGGCGCACTTGCCTGTTGGACCGGCGATGAGAGCAAGGGGCATCAGCGTGGACGCCACCGGTCCCAGGGGATGGTCGTGGAACCAGGCGTTCAGGTCGTCGAAATCCAGGGATCCGGCCCAGCTTGAGATCGCCACAATCCCCATCAGCATCAGCACGTCCCCCACCCGCTTGGTCAGGAAGGCGTCGCGGGCGGCGGTCACCACCAGGGGCTGGGCATACCAGAAGCCCACCAGCAGATAGGTGGAGAGGGTGAGCATCTCCAGAAGGAAGTAGCTCATGAACAGGGAACTGCTGAGCACAACGCCACACATGGCCCCCTCGAAAAAGCCCAGCAAGGCAAAGAACCGCGCCAGAGACCATTCCTTGTCCAGATAGCCCAGGGCATAGACCTGCCCCAGAAAGCTCAGCCCCGTTACCAGCTCCAGTGCCCCCAGGTTGAATCGGGACAGACGAAAATCCCAGTCGAACTGCAAATCCAGCACGTGGAGCCAGGACAGGGACAGGTCGTAGTGCCCATGTCCCCAGACCCAGGCCAACGCCACGCTGCCGTGGATGAAGGCCAGCAAGGTGACCAACAGGTTCAAGTAGGCGGCAGGGCGGGGGCCGTTGCGCCGAATCCAGCCAGCCGCCCAGGGCAGGGACAGCAGCATCCCGGCAAAGCCGTAGACGGGAATCAGCCAAGCCAGACGGACCAGGGCAAACGCCAGTCCCTCTGGCGCAAGCAGGAACGGGGGGGAGAGAATCTCAGCAGACATGGGGAACCAGCACGTTGGCAGGGATGCCGGAAGGCCATGGTCGCCTCAGCGGCCGGAGGGGGACATCAATTCCGCAAGCCACTGGAGCACCTCTTGTCCATGGGCCTGTTCCTCGACCAGGAGGCCACGGAAAAAGTCGGCGTTCTCCGTATCACCAATGCGAACACAGAAGTCGGTAGCAGCAGCGTAATGGTCCACAAGACTCTGTTCAAGACGGCTGTTGCCACGGAGCAGCTCTTCCAGGCTCCCCGCGGTCACCACAGGCTGGAGCTGGGACGATCCCGGCGCCACTCCCAGCTTCAACATATGCCGGACGATGCGCTCGGCGTGCTGCATTTCTTCCACAACCTCATGGCGGAAGCGGTCGGCACTGGTCTGGTCTCCCCATTGGGCGAGGAGACCGGCCTGGGTCATGTATTGCTGCACAGCGGAGAGTTCCAGGCTCAGGGCACGGCCCAGATCGGCAAGAACACGGTGATGAAGGCTGGCCATGGTGAGCAAAAGCAGACAGATCAATTAACTGCGCCGCCGCGCGCCGCTGAAGACGAGAACGGATTCCACCTCCACGTGGGGGCGGGCGATGATGTGGGCAGCCACAAGGCCGTCGCCCACCCGTTCACAGGCATCCGCACCGGCCCGTACCGCTGCGTTGACCGCGCCGGTTTCTCCCCGCACCATCACGGTGACATAGCCACCGCCCACAAGCTCCCGTACTGTCAATGTCACCTCGGCGGCCTTGGTCATGGCATCCGCCGCTTCAACGGCGGGTACCAGACCCCGGGTTTCAATCATTCCCAAGGCAATGCCGCTGACGGGAGATTCCCCTGATGTGGACGGCCTGGCCGCTGACGGCGCCGGAGGTGGGGAGGAGGAGCGCCCATGAGCTGCCTCGGGGGCGGATGGTGCGGCCTGTACCGGTCCGGCGGCCCGGGATGTGGAAGTCCGGTCCCCCGTGGCGGCACTGGGGGGCGTTGTTCCGGCTGTGCCGGAGGCCGAGGTTGTCTTGGATCCGGTACGGGGTCTGGGGTTAGGCATGGCTGATCACAGGAGGGATGGGGTGTGGGCTGGGGCGCTGACGCCGACTCAGCCGTCTGGCGACCAGAAGTCAATGATCCCGCCGATGGTGAGATCGGTGAGCGCCTCGGGGTTGGGGCAGGCAAAGCGGGCCGCCGAGCCGCTGGCTGTGAACACCCAGTTGCCCACGGAGACGCCGACGGGATCCACGGCCACGTTGATTTTCCCCTTGCTGGTGCGCAGCACCCGCAAATAGCAGTGGTCCAGACCAGCTACCCGCTGGGTGCATACCAGGGAACCAACCACCTGCATGATTTCCATCAGGAGATGCCTCCGCTGGACCCGTTGGGCTTGGCGTCCGGTGGCTGACCCCTGTCGGGAGATGGCACTCCAGCCGCTTGGGGGGCTGGGACCGAAGATGTTGAAGCTGACGCTGAGGCCCGTGATGTCGAGACTTGGGAGGCTGAGGCTGAGGCTGACGATGAGGAGGATGCGGGGTTTGGCGCGGGCTCCCAGTGGTCAATGATGCCCACGATGGTCAGATCGCTGGGATAGGACTTGCTGCCAGCAGCTTCACGGGCGGCAGAGCTGCCCACGCAGATCACCCAGTCCCCGTCTCTGCACCCCACGGCATCCACCGCAACCAGATGGGAACTGCCGTCTTGCACCACCTTGAGATGTTTATGTTCGAAGCCGGGGATGCGGTTGGTGGACACGAGCGGCTTGATCACCTTGCAGATTTTCATTCAATGCACCTCTACCACTGGGGATTGCAGAGAAGAGCCCAGAACTTCAGGCGGCTTGTAGTGGTCCCCGTCCCGCACCGTGAGCAGGGTATGCAGTAAACCCTGGCGGGATAAGGTCCGATAGCGCCCATGAACTGCAGCGGCGATGCGTTCACAGGAGCGCACCGCCCGCTCACGGGAGCCCGGCACGCTGGAGTGAAAGTCGTAGCGGATCACCACAGGCACCGGCAGACCGCGGCTGATGTTGAGTCCCTTGAAAATCCTGATACCCACGTCCAGATCAGTGGCCCCCTCTTCCACGGTTTCCATATGGGCAAAGTAGGTGAGGTTGCGCAGATGGATTTCCTTGAAGCCAATGCCCACGCCAATAAAGCGCTCCGCATGGCCAGCGTCTCCGTAGGCCCCGTTATGGAATTGACGCACGAAGTCGATCTGGGAGATGTTGTTCTCCAGTAATTGAGAGATGAAGCGCACCATGCCCTCTTCAATGCTCCCCCCGGTATCCTGTCGCACCCGCTCACCAATGACCTCTCGGGCGGCCTCAGGCGCCATGGCCACAGTTTGACCGTACACCTCGCGGGCATCCAGCCAGTGGTCCGGATTTGTGGCTCCGTCCGCTGTGGGCACGTGGATGCGGATGGCGTCCGTGTCCGTATCCAGGCCCAGCAGCAGCAAGGTGACAGAGGCGCCACAGCAGAAGCTGTTTTCTACCGCCTGGCGAAAATCATGGAGGCGATTCAGGCCGGAGCGGGCCGCTTGGGCGTCGTTGGAGCCATGGGCCGCACAGCCCTGGTGGCCTGGATCCAGGGAACTGAAGTGATAGATCACCACTTTCAGGTAGCGGGTGTCTTCATGGGCCTGGTTGGGTACCCCTTCCCGGTGACGACGGTGTTCGGTTTTGATCCAGCGGGCAACGGTTCGCTCCACGTCAAACATGGCGCCGGCGTAGGGGCGGCGGCGGACGGAACTGAAGGGCAACCGCAACGCATAGCTGATGGCATGGGCCAGGCGGCCGTCCGCACAGGGGCTCACGTCCAACAGGTGAAAGCCGCACTCCCGGATAAAGGCGTCAAAGGCTGTGTCCTCTTGCCCTCCAAGCGGATTGCTGGTGAAAAAAGCCGCGCTGGTGCGCTTGTAGGTTTCAAACACGCACCAGGCAAACAGGCTGCGCATATCCAGTTGGGTCACCCAGGCCCTGGCCAGGATGTGCTCCGGTAGAGGGAAACCCAGGGCATCCAGGGCCAGGGCCTGGGCCTTCTGCTCAAATCCCTGCTCGTGCTGAAGTGCGGAGATCCGCTTGAGCACGTCCACAATTTTGTCAAAGCCGCCTTTGACGTGGCTGTCGTAGGTGCGCAGTTGCTGGTTGCGCTCCCGATTGGTGAGGGGGTGGAGTGGCCCTGTGGCGGCAACCGGATCCTCGGGCCGAGGCGTACTGATGTCGGGTGACGTCAGTGCGCCCACGGATGGACGACCGTCACGCCGGGGTGGCCGCCGCCGTGGCGCTGTCGGCCCCGGGAGTTGATAGGGATCGCGACGAGCAAGCATGAATTAACCGCGGGCTCCGCCGGAGAAGGTCACCACAGCCCCCTTGTCGGTATTGCCGCTGGAGCCGGTAATGGGGCTCAGGGGCACCTCCGTCTCCGCGTTGCGCTTCAGTTGAAAGGCGTGCATGGCAGACATGGGACCTGGTCTGGAGGGGTTACGCCGGCGGGCTGATGGACCTTCCGTACCGGTGACACGTTCATTGCGGGACCAGTCGTCCCCTGAAATCCGCACGCCCTGCACCATGCCTTCACCCGTGACGCGAGATGGCGCCGGTGGTGCGACCGGGGCCGGGCTGGTGGCGCCAGCGAAGGCATCTGCCTTGGACGCCAGCGGTTGGAGCGGGTTCCGTGACGGCAGTGACACGTTTGTGCCGCGCTGGTCGAAGCGGAACTCCTCGGTCCCCGTCACCCGGCCGCCCGCCATGCCGAAGGGACCGGTGATGCGGGTCCCCCCCCGCTCATAGAGGGTGCCCGTCACTCCTGTGGCCAGACGTCGTTTCTGCTCCGTATGCTCCGTATGGGCAGCCCGAAACGGCGACATGACGGTAAAGCGGGTCCAGGGGGCGCCTTCCAGGGGCTGGGGCAGATCCGCCGGGACGGCGTCTCCGGCGCCACCCTGGTCACAAGCACTCAGGAACTGATCGGCGCCCACATAGGGGGTTCCGGTGACAGGTTCGCAGGCCCCCCGCTCCGCACCTGTCATGACACCACCAATTCCCGGTTGCAGACCGGTCATCGGCTGACCAGGGGTTCCCGGACCTGCAGGAGTGCGGGCCACAATTGTGGCCTGCTCGGGCGCGCTGCAGAAGTTGCCAGCCTGCTCCAGACCCGCATAGGGGGTTCCGGTAACGACCTTGCAGGTGCCGGGCTCGTCACCGGTGACCAGGGGGGAACGGCCCGTGTAGGTTCCGGACACGATCTGGTTGCGGTTGGTGGCGCTCAGCCCTACCTTGGCCGCCTCCGAAGCCGGCCGGCTCTCGCAAAATGCGTCATATTGCTGGCGACCCACATAGTCGTCACCGGTAACGTTCTTGCAGGTGCCTGGCTCATCGCCGGTGACCTTGGTGGAACGGCCCACCTGGTTGCCGGTGACGGCTGAACCCCGCAGTGTGGAGAAGCTGCGCACCTTTGCGGGCGCCGGTCCACGGCCCATATCCGGAGTGGGGTTCATGTACTGGGATCCGGTGAGTTGACGGCCACTGCCCGGTTCATCGCCGGTAACCCTGGCGGAACGCCCCACCATGACGCCGGATACCCGCTGCTCTGCCTGGGTTCGGGTCTGTCCCACCTTGGCGGGTTGGGGCTGGGTGGGGCTGCCACACCAGGTTTCACCGTGGTTGCCCGAGAGGTACTGGGTACCCGTGACGGACTTGCAGGTACCCGGCTCGTCACCGGTGACTTTCACCGAACGTCCCACTTCCGTGCCGGTGACCGTGTTGCCGTAGCCGGTGGGGGTGGCCCCGACTTTGCGGGGGCGGGACGGCGCCTGGCTTTGGCAATAGGACTGGAACACGTCAGCCCCCATGTATTCCGTCCCGGTGATGGTGCGGCAAGTGCTGGCTTCGTTGCCGGTGGTCTTGACGGAGCGGTCCGTGCGGGTGCCGGTCACGGTTTGTCCCGATGGGGTGGTGCTGGCTCCCACCTTCCAATGGGCATCAGCCGCCTGAACGGGCTGGTCGTTGTCTTTGGGACGATTCATGCCACGGCGGGGACCACAGGGGCGCTTGTTGTTACCTTTCACGCACTGACCGGCGGATCCGGAGCGGGCCTTCAATTCACGAACCCGTTGCGCCAACTCCCGACCGGAGAGTTCCGGATTGCCCTGCCGGGCCACCGCAGCACTGGAGGCGCTGGTGGGGGCGTTGGCGGATTTGCCATGCTTGGACATGGCCAGCCGGCGGGCCAGCACCAAGGCACGGCTGGGGTTCTTGGCGTTCTTCGCCTTTGGTGTCTTGAGCCGGGCTTCGGCGGCGCTGCGACGACCCGTTGATAGAGACGTCAGGTTCAGGGTTGTATTCGGTTTTCGCACCTCCTTCCCGGGGCGTTTCCGGCAGTCGCAGGTGTGGCTTGTATCTTGCCGGTCAGGGACAGCCGGCTGTGGCGTGGTCCGAGAGGGCCGCCGCACTTCCGTGCGAATCCGGTTGTTGCCGGGGTCGTTGCGTTTGCCCTGCCTGGAGAGTGCCTGACGCCGGGCCAACGCCAGATCCCGGGTGGGATTGGAAATCTTGCGGGTGTTCAGGTTCGGTGTCCCGGCTGGGGCCGGTTGGGCAACGGCCGCAGGGGAGGAGACAACTGTGGGCCGAGGGCGGGGTGTTACGGAAACAGTCCTGGTGACGACGTGCCCCCGCCTGGGGCTCTGCTCATCGGAAATATTCCGCTGGCGTGTTTTCGCGTAGCGCGAGGCGGCAGCTTTCCCTGCAGTGGCGAGGGCTTTGCGGCGCTCAAGTGCTGATTGACGGCTTGCCGTGGTAATCATGTCCGCCTCGGGTGGAATGGGATGTAAGCAATAAAAGATTCGGCATGGCGCCGGATTGACGGCGCCATGCCGGGCAGGGTCAGGCGCGGCCTTCGAAGACCACGAAGGCTGTTCCCTGTGTCTGGGTGTAAGCGTCGTAGCCCGTCAGGCGAACGTGATGATCGGGATAGGCGCGATGGCAGGCCTCAAGCTCTGCAACAATCGCACCCAGTTCAGCTTCGCCGAAGAAGGGCAGCTTCCACAGAGACCAGTAGTTACGCATGGATGCGCTGGGTTGGACATGCTCAATGCAGGGTGTCCAACCCTGAGCGATGACATAAGCGATCTGTTCGTAGATCTCCTCTTGGGTCATCGCTGGCAGGAAACCGAAGGTTTCCAGTGTGGCGACGGTTTGGTAGTCGACCACCGAGCTGAAAGGCATGGATCCGTTTGAGCGAGTGGTTGGGGTAATGGTGGGGATCAGAGGTCAAGCTTGTCGACGGTGTCGAACTCGAACTTGATCTCCTTCCAGGTGTCCAGGGCAATAGCCAGCTCGGGACTGCTCTTGGCTGCCTCGGTGAGGATGTCCCGGCTTTCCTTTTCAAGCTCGCGACCGGCATTGCGCGCCTTGACACAGGCTTCCAGGGCAACGCGGTTGGCGGCGGCGCCAGCGGCGGATCCCCAGGGGTGACCGTGGGTGCCGCCACCGAATTGCAATACCGAGTCGTCCCCGAAGATTGTGACAAGGGCGGGCATATGCCAGACGTGGATGCCGCCGGAGGCCACAGCGAACACGCCGGGCATGGAAGCCCAGTCCTGATCGAAGAAGTTGCCCCGGGTGCGGTCCTCGGGCACGTAGGACTCCCGCAACTGGTCAATGAAGCCCAGTGTGGTTTGGCGATCCCCTTCCAGCTTGCCCACAACGGTGCCCGTGTGAAGGTGGTCGCCACCGGAAAGGCGTAGACACTTGGCCAGGACACGGAAGTGAATCCCGTGCTTGGGGTGACGGTCGATCACCGCATGCATGGCCCGGTGGATATGCAGCAACATGCCGTTGCGGCGGCACCACTTGGCCAGACCGGTGTTGGCCGTAAAGCCGCCGGTAAGATAGTCGTGCATGATGATAGGCATGCCCAACTGCTTGGCGTGCTCGGCCCGCGCATACATGTCTTCCGGTGTTGCCGCGGTGCAGTTGAGGTAGTGGCCCTTGCGTTCGCCGGTTTCCTGCTCCGCTGTTTTCACGGCTTCGGCAACAAAATCGAAGCGGTCCTGCCACCGCTGAAACGGCTGAGAGTTGATGTTCTCGTCGTCTTTGGTGAAGTCCAGACCACCCCGCAGACACTCATAGACCACCCGGCCGTAGTTCTTGCCGGACAGACCCAGCTTGGGCTTGATGGTACAGCCCAGCAGTGGACGACCGTACTTGTTCATGCGGTCCCGTTCAACGGCAATGCCGTTGGGGGGGCCCATGCAGGTCTTGATGAAAGCCAGGGGGAAGCGGATATCTTCCAGGCGCAGGTGGCGGAGGGCCTTGAAGCCAAACACGTTGCCCACCAGAGACGTGAGCACGTTGGTAACGGATCCCTCCTCGAACAGGTCGAGGGGATAGGCAACGAAGGCGTAGAAAGACTCGGGGTCCGTGGGCACGTCTTCGATGCGGTAGGCACGGCCCTTATAGAACTCCAGGTCGGTTAGAAGTTCGGACCAGACGGTGGACCAGGTGCCGGTGGAGGATTCAGCCGCCACTGCGGCTGCCACTTCTTCCCGGGGCACACCTTCCTGGCCGGTGCATTTGAAGCAGGCCAGGAGATCGGTGTCGAGGGGGACGTAATCGGGAGTCCAGTAGGTATCCCGGTACTCCTTCACACCAGCGTCATACTTTTTGCTCATGGGCTTGTGATGAAAGGGGACGTGAGGCGGGAGTCAGCTCAGTCCTTCATGCCGGAACCGGAGGGTGTCGGTTCATTGCGGAGAACAGGTTCAACTTCGCGATGAGGACGGGCGATGATGTGGGCCGCAACCAAGCCGTCACCGACCCGCTCACAGGCGTCTGCACCAGCCCGCACAGCAGCGTTGACGGCACCGGTTTCACCGCGGACCAGGACGGTTACGTAGCCACCGCCGACAAATTCGCGGCCGATGAGGCGCACTTCTGCAGCCTTGGTCATGGCATCGGCTGCCTCGATGGCAGGAACGAGGCCGCGGGTTTCGATCATGCCTAGGGCGATGCCCATGGTTTCATTGGCCATTGCCGAATTCCGTGGGGGGAATGTTCATGGCTGACTTTCTCTGCTGAAGTCTCCATCCGTCAAGGGATTGGAGGCCGTTTTGGCATCAGGAGTTCTTGATAGACTGATTAGTATTGCTTATAAGTCTCTCTACGACTAAGAAGCTGTACTTAGCGAGATGGGAGAACCCACACAAGTTTCCGTCACAACGGCCACCAAAGCCCATGATCAGCCCACGCTGCCAACCCCCATGTGACGACATCCCGATCAACTGCTGCCGCTGCGGGAGTTGATGGTGGCAACGGCCTGCATGGCCGCTGCTGCTGCCTCCTCCACGTCCCCTTCCCGACCTGCCATGGTGAGCCGGCCAAAGGCGCCCACCGCTTTCACGTCCACCATGGTGATGTTGGACGCTTTCTCCGCCTCGTTGGCGGCGTACAGGACGTATCCGGCCGGCTCGGTCTCCAGGATGAACATGCTCATGCCCGCTTCGATCATGGATCCACGGCGGTTCTGGCGGTTAATCAGCACTGCATGATCCGGGGTGATGGCGCGGATCACCTCATACCAGGTCACGTCACAGCGGGTACGGTCCTCCACCCGACTGTCAATGGCCGCCAGCACCGCATCACCGGAGTGGAGCACGTTGCTTTGATCCAGGTGGTACAAGGCCAGGGAGCCAAAGGCCCGCTCCACCACCATCTGGCCCAGTCGTACGGTGCTGGCCTTCAGGGCAATGTCCGTCATGCGATGCACCGCCAGCCCCGGCGCCACTTCCAACCAGAGACAGGCGTCCCCGGGAATGGGCAGAAATCCCCCGGACACGGTGCCCGCATAGGCCGCCAGTTGGGGCTGCAGGGAATCCAGGAACACGTAGCTGCGCAACTCGATCCGCTCGGCCGACTGGGGGGTGAGTCCAGCAGGAACGATTCCGCTTAGTCCTGTAATTCTTGGCTTTGGCCGCGAAGGCGCCATGCTGTTGCCGGAAGGGTGGACCGGCCTGGACTCCAGGCCCCATTCCCCCACGGAATCGGCAAGCACAGGAGATGTCCAGACCTTAACACGGCTCGGTCTGGCGATGGGGAGACCATGGCCGGCGCCGGGGATAACGCCATGGTGGTCAACATCATGACGGGTCTGCTCGCCTCAGCGCATTCAACCTTTTTATCCTCGGTTCAGCCCTCAAGTTCATCGTCTTCATCATCGGATTGACGGGCGTTTCCAGACGAAGAGACGTCAATAGGTAGTGGCTATCCTGACTTTATCGTCCGGCGCCGTTCCTGAAGCCTGCCATGGGAGAAGGGCATCTCAGCGTGGTGCTGGCCACCTACAACGAGGTGGAGGCCATTGCCCCCATGATCCAGCAACTGCTCAGCCAACTGGATCGAGAAGGCGGCCCGTCGCTGGAGGTGATCGTGGTGGATGACGATTCACCGGACGGCACGGCTGATGTGGTGCGACAACTCGGCCGCCAGGATCCCAGGGTGCATTTGCTGCTGCGCTGTGATCGCTCCGGCCTGGCCAGCGCCATCCGCGATGGGTTGCTTTCGGCCAGTGGTGAACTGGCGGTGGTAATGGATGCCGACGGTCAGCACGACTCAACCGTCATCCATGCTGCCGTGGCGTTGCTGGAGCAGCAGGGCCTGGACCTGGTAGTTGGCAGCCGTTTTCATGGAAATGCGAGGGGAGGGGGGAGGATTACAGGGCTTTCGGCAAAACGCCAGTCTGGTTCGGAGCGGGCCAACTGGCTGGCGCAGCGCAGTCTGCCAATCTATGGGCGCCTGAACGACCTGATGAGTGGCTTTATGGTGTTGCGCCTGGCCACCACTCGTGCTGCAATTCGGCAGGTGAACCTGGCAGGATTCAAGTTTCTCTATGAACTTCTTTCAGTGAGCGAGGGCAAATTCAAGGTGGGAGAGATTCCCCTGAACTTCCGTCCCCGTCAGATGGGCAACTCCAAGCTGGATCAGGCCATCGTCTGGGATTGGTTGGTGTCGCTCCTGCATACGTTTACAGGTCGCATCATGCCCAGGCGCGCCGTCAGCTTCGCTCTGGTAGGCATGGCAGGGATGGTGATTCATGCCGGCATCTTTTTCATTCTCAGAACGATGGGCTGGAGCTTTCTATGCAGCCAGATTGTGGCCGTTGTTGTAGCGGCTAGTTCCAACTATTTGGTCAACAATATCCTAACCTTCCGCGCTTCACGTTTACGAGGGATGGCGCTACTCATTGGCCTGCTCAAGTTTCTGGTGGTGTGCTCCCTGGGCCTGATTGCCAATATCGGCGTCTCCACAGCCGTCTACGCCAACATGAGAGAAGAGAGCCTGGGAATTGTTGCGGTGTTCGCCGGAATTGTTGTTGACTTTATCTGGAAGTACGCTGCGTCTTCTCGGCTGGTATGGAATGTTCCGTACTGAATACGCCATGGGCTGGGGAGAGATCAATCCATGGCGGCGGCAGGGAGCGGAAATCCTTGCCACAGCCCTCATCATGTTGATCGTTCTGTTTAGCGTGTCACACATGAAAGCTGCTGCGTTCAAGGATGCCACCAGTGGGCGCTGATGGTGGGTACACCGGAATAGAACTTCTTCTTTACCCAAGCCCGTTGATTCCCCAATGCTTGTCGCCTTGGCGGCTGTGGCTGGTGCGTTGGCCGCATGGGCCGGCGTGATTGTGACCGTCTTGATGGCGTTGTGGAAAAGACTGGACAAGCGGTTTGACGAGTTGAAGGCCGAGCGGCAGCAGACCAGGGCAGATGTCAGGGATCTGGGGAAAGCTCCTCTCCATCAAGGCTTAAAGTTCTCAATAAGCCAGCACTCCCGCTTGCTTCGTTTGCCCATCACGTCAGTGACAAATCCTGCCGCCGTGCGCTTCCAAAGGCCACCCCGCTTGTTTTGGCTCATCTCCACACTGCTGGTTGGCCTGTTCTGGGGTTTGGCTGCTCTCAAACACTACCTCCTGCAAAGCACTGCCTGGGACCTGGGGATCTTTGATCAGGTCGCATGGAAAATGAGCCAGGGTTTGGAGCCCCACTCTACCTTCACTGATCTGCACCATATGGGTGACCATGGAGCTTGGGCTTTCTATGCCATTGCCCCGCTCTACTGGCTGGCACCATCGGTGCATTGGCTGTTCCTGACTCAGGCGCTGGGTCTCATTCTTACAGCTTTGCCTGTCTGGCACCTGGGTGTGCAAGCAGGCCTGAAGCAACGCGAGCGATGGTTGATCTGCGGATTGTGGTGGCTCCAACCGGTGGTGTTCAACGTGAACTTGTTTGATTTCCACCCGGAGACCTGGGCCATGCCCTTTCTTGCGCTAGCCATTTGGGCCAACCGTGCTGAGCGGCGCTGGCTCTGGATTGCCTGCTTGTTCCTGGCCATGGGCTGCAAAGGTGCATTGGGCTTGATTGTGATCGGTGTGGCCCTGGAGCAGGCCTTACGCCGGCGTTGGCGATGGGCTGTAGCGGCGCTACTCGTTGGGGGAGGGTGGCTTCTTTTGCTAATGGAGTTTCTTTTCCCAGCCGTGAATGGTGATGCTGGACTGATGGCGTTTGGTCGTCATCAAGGTCGCTACTCACATCTCGGTGAGAATGTTGGGAATATTCTACGGAATGCGCTATTTAGTCCTGGGGAGTTTCTCGGTGCTTTGGACTGGGCAAACATTCTCTTCTATCTGTTCTTGCTTAGCCTACCCCTGGCTTTCTACTGGCGCCGCTCCTCTATCCCCATACTTGCGGCAACTCTGCCTTTGCTAGCTTCCAACATCCTCTCGTCATCTTCAGCTCAGCAGGATCTAGTCCATCAGTACAACCTACCTATCGCCGTCCTTTTGGTTGTGGCCAGCATGGATGGCTTCGCTACTGATCTGCGCCAAAGCCGTCTCTGGCTGACGCGGCGGCTTTGGTTCTGTACATTCTGGGCAGCATTGTGCTTTACTCTTCTAGCTAAGCGAGGATATAGTTTAGGCTATC
>MKWU01003476.1_pt1 | contig 20662 bp, 20 predicted proteins | sample 809101 | NCBI WGS metagenome assembly MKWU01 (sample SAMN05860141, study PRJNA318959) | sponge metagenome | host: Aplysina aerophoba | place: Slovenia: Piran, Adriatic Sea, Gulf of Piran | collected 2013-05-07
AGTAATATTACTTCGGTCACTTGATATTTTGCAGAATTGCTTGCGAGTGAACGGACGCATCCGAACCTAGACTAGCGTACCGTGTTAGATTTGTGTGGTCCACAAATGGACGAAGAATCAAGGCGTTAGGCCACTGATCCGCTGAGATCTGGCGACCGATTTAATATGGCGTCCGAAAACGGATGTAACGCCCTAAATAAATTTAGTTTACTGAAGTTTACGGAAAGAAGGCGTTTTTGGATACTGGGAACCACCCCTTTCGGACGGTGCTACACCAGTGCCTTGCTGGCTAGGCCGTAGAGGCTCATCTATGGCTAGACACACCATGATGAGGTAGGTTTACAGATGTGGACATGAGTGAGCAGAGGTACAAGGCAAAAAGGGATTTTTGTTGCGTTCGAAACACGTTGCTTCCAACTCTAACTCCATATCTCTGCAGGTTCACGTGGATTGTCACTTTGCTTTACTTGGGACTCGGAACGTTAGGAGGAGCCCAGGATTGCGGAGGTCAGTTGTATGATTGGAGCTAAACGATGACAATGCTTGCGGCTAATTGGAGCCTGCCATCATTCCTACAAACAGATGAGTTTAAGCTTTGGGCGGAGGGTCCAAATGTTGCCCCTCCCCCCCCCCCCCAAAAACGTATTTTCCACACTTTGGCTACGATATTTGTTCCTCCTATAATAAATGTGTAGCATAGACCTTTGGTGGGCTCCTCTGCTATGGTGCTTTGACAACATCATTCAGCCGACAGCAATTCCACAACGGTGCTTCCATCATTGATACTCTAACCTGCGCAACCGTAGGTTAGAGTATCTATGCTTCCATGAATGATGCTTATGGTGATGATGCATACAGATCTGCATTAGGTGATATATAGTGCTCCATTATATTGTAACGTTCACCGAGCCGAGATTGACACAGACAGTGGACACAGTTGCTTTAACTCAATGATTGCTCAGGACAGGACTCGTTGATTCTGTACAAAGATCTCATTGATAGGCTTCTAGGGAGAATGTTCTAGAGCATGTGGATCATAACATGTCAATCAAATCAAATCACAAAGAATTAGAAGGTTCTTGCATCTCATTAGATCAGGTCCCGCCAGTGGCTGTCATTACAATATGCAAGGTATGCATGTGTACAGTACATATTGCACTTTGAGAAATAGTAATGATTACTGATGAACTGATTGCATGATGTAGATTCACAGTAGCTTTTGTAGTAACACCTCTTGCAACTCTGCACACTGGTAGCCAAGAAAGCCTCTAATCAATTGCTACTGGTAGACTACTGCAAAGTGGTGAATTTCCAATGCAGTTAGCAAGTAAACAGGTTACACAATGCACTACCTTTCTGCTTCTGATTTTCTCTGTGACAGCGTCTATTAGTAGCTATTTACATTTGCTGTGCGGACAGCCAGCAAGTGCGATTGTCTACTAAGCGTAAAAAGTCCAGAATCTCATATTTGCCATTTGTACACATAAGAAATACATTGCTTCGTCTTCTGTAAGGGTGGAAGTTTATGTGGCAATCATCTAAGGCACAGATAATTGTCTTCCATATACCCTTTATAACAGTCCCAATATGGGGCCCTGTAATAAAGCAAATGTCACAGTGGGACTCACCAAGGCATGGTCCAGCGCAAAACCACAGCTTATACCAATCTCTACTACGCCGTGTTGGGAACAAGGCTAGATTTCATTTCATTGCTCTTTGACCTCAATCAGGAAGTGACATTTTCCTACGAAACACTGAGCAGTGCATCTCCTACAGTAGTCTGAATAACGCTTTGCAGGATGCAGAATGACAGGACATGGTGCGAAATGACAGGGGTTATTATTATTGCTGTTATTATATCTATCCTTGTTTAGGTAGTACACATCCTTTTTATATTATTATATTTGTATAACTCTGAGTTTTGCTTTCTGTACTCGTAACCTCACGTGACCACATCATCATTTTCTGACTGCCCATTTTGTATTTCTGCATGTGTGCCTGTATGTGTCAATTCACTGATGAAGCCAGCCTCAGGTTGTCGAAACATGAGAATTTTTGTTTCGTTGTTTTGGCTAGTGCAACCAATGGATCAATTGTGGTCATGAGTCTACCTAACGACTCTGGTCTATATTGTAGGGGTCAACCAAGTAGTTGAACAGAATGCTGCTAAATTGTTACTAATGCATTAGTGGGAGGGATATCACAGTAGGAATCACTAGCACACTCGCCAGTAGTACCACGAGCACAGTTAATGGTCACACCCATTCCCCCAGTGGTGTCAACAGATTCATGCGTTGCCCAAAAGTGAGTCCATTGACCAGCATCACCACAGTCATGATCCCAAAGCATTCCTCAGGCATACAGACAAACTCAATAAGACCAAAAAGAGTGGCATTGACAGTCTTATAAGGATAGGATGTCGTGGCTGACAGTGGAAGTTGATGGTATGCCTGTACCAAGGCATTTTTTGAGAAAATGGTGCAACCCTGAACATTGGAGGCAAACTTGTGTCAGTGGGGAATAGGGTAATGGTCCAAGACAGTGATGTTGTTTAATGCCTGATAGTTGCCAGATGATCGCCAGTCACCAGGAGCTTCTATGGGTGAAGACAGGGGCTGAAAGGGGCATGATGGCCAGTTCTATCATGTTGTCTAACTTTTGCTTGGCTGCATGGAGATGTTCTGTGAAAAGTCGATGAGGCCAGATGTGTACTGGTGGACCTGTGGCGTCTATGCAATACACAGTAGAGTTTACAACACAGATAACAACAAAGTTTACAACAAGATAATAACAAAGTTACAACACACAATACACATATCAAACAGGCAGAACAGTTCACACTGCACAAAGTTTCACGTATATTGCATGCACGCCCAAGGAGGAGTGTGTGAACAGAGGATCTAGGCTCTATATAATTATACATTTAGATTTTGGAAGGTGCAATATGCGCCACTAATCTAAGCAATAATAAAAATGCCCCAAAAGCAAATAAACAAGTGATGTCAACTCACTACTTTGACCTATCTCATTTCTTTGGGGATCACAGCATTCCTAAATTCCTTGCACCAACATCACTGTAATAGATTTGTACTTGAATTGCTTGGTTATGTGCTGAGCCTTCACACAAACATGTGCCCAGCCTCCTAATACATGATGCCTGCTGTGTACATATGCTGAAGATCATGCATGTGTTCTGTAACAGCTCAGAGTTTTCTTGGTACCACCAGCAAGGGCTTTAGTAATGGTTATTTGGTAGGGATTCTTATTCTCTGTTTAGTGGTTCAAGCTAGGAGACTATATGCCACAATTTTAGCAGGAAGCGCTGGGAGGTGTATGGATGTTGGTCAATGACTGTGGTATGGTCCCAGTCAATGGCATGGTTTGTGCCGATCGCATGCTCTGCTGCAGCTGATGTGAGGCAGTTTCCTTTATGTTCCTATAAATTCTTTCAACACCTTAATGAATTTGATTCCTGCAGACCCGCTTTCCTGTGCCCAATGCAACAGTTGGCGGGAAGGAGGAGCTCCAATCCCTGTACTAGGGAGTATGATACTTGACATCCAAGATGAAGATGATGACCGGCGTCATCCCCTGACCAGGGCTACTGTGGAAGTGGTCGACAAAGGAACTGCAGATTTCTCTGGGATTCGACTTCTCTCTGACAAATGCACTTTACCACAAGGGGTAGCGTGTGATTACAGCATGGGAGGTGAGCTAACTCTATAGTATTTGTTCCTCATTTGCACTGATTAACTTGGAATTGAATTGGTTATCAACTAATGTATCCATGGGAGCATTTTGATAGAATGGCAAATAAAACTTATGCTTGTTGCAGTATTATATGGTAAGTGCAACTTAGACAGTACAGTTGTTGTTTTCTGCAGTGATGGTATGTTCTGGAAATGCAAGAATTGCCGAGTACAAGAGGATTCTGATGTGCATTACATTTGATATCACCTCAGAGCCAGACTATAGTTCGCTGAAGCGAGAGTGAGTAATATCACCTTATGTAATTGCTCATTATTGTTTGTGTTTGGTAGCATTAGTAAATGTATTTGTCCATAAAGAGGCCGGATTTAAATTTGACTCCAGCTTTTTTTAAGAAGCCGTGGCTCAGCTGAGCCATCTAAAATATACCCCTTACACATGCATGGGCCTGCAAAAGTGTGGTGAAACTGGGTTCAACCCGGGATAACGCAGTCACATGGTACTACGAAAGCTGGGTGAATCCAGGTTGAACCCACAGGATTACAAAAGTGGGGTCAACCCTGCTTAGCAGTGTAATAAGTTGACCCCGGTTTAACCGAGGTGCGAAGCAAGTTAAGATGGTGGATCAAGGAAGAGTGTGGAGTGATAACGCAATATCAACTGTGCTGGCCTTGGGGAGAGGATTCAATCAAGTATGATTCCTAGGCTTGACCCAAATGCTTCTTCTCAGTGGGCATGCGGCGGATGTGCAACGCAACAAGTAATAGTATAAAGGACTGCTATTCCTCCTGTGCCACAATAAACTGACGGTGCAATCTACTCAATTATTTCCTGATAATAGTGCCCATTGACATACTTTGCACCTTCTACGCAGCTACAGCAGAGCCATGACAGAGAAACACATAATGACCAAACTTTGTATGCCATCTTGAACACTTACGCAACCTGTGAGCTGATGCAATATTGATCGCATCATGTGAACGAAAACTGGGGTCAAGCCAGCTAACCCAGGTTGACCCCACTTTTGCAGGTCCATGTGAAAGCGGCAATAGAGGCAGGAGTGAATTGACATGCAGCGGGTTACGGGTCCTTGTATCCAAAAGTAGTTGACAGTAGTATAGACAGTAAAAATTTGCATCTCATTACAGAGATGGGAACATTTATACAAAAACACCAACATGGTACAGTGGGAAATCACACACATGGCAGTGAATGAATTCCATTTCAGTGGTTCCCATGATACAATTTGTGTATATAAAATGCCTGTGTGTATCGCATGAATGCAAGTTGGGCTTGAATAAAGGCCAGCCTGAAAGATTGAGGCTAGTCACAAATGAATTAAACAAGATAACTTCTTTTCAAACAAACATGGCATTACATTAGAATATTAGCAATGTCATTGTACCTTATGGCTGTCTTATGCTTCTGTTTTGTCTTTTCTATTTATTAGGATAATGTTTACAGTGTCAGATGAATCCTTCACCAGTGACCCTGTGTTTGTTACACTGGACATTGTCTTAGCCAATGATAATGCACCTATTGTGACTGCTTCGCCACTTGGTCAGGTCAGCCGCCCTACTGCACTTCATTCGTATCTACTACTGAATACATGCAGTAGGATTTGGTTTTGAATTTGTGCTATATGTGGAATGTAGGACATGTTGCAAATGATTAGTGCATAAAACTGCAGCACCAAACAGAAGAAGTTCTTATACTGAACTATATGTTTGACAATGACGTGTGTGTGAATGGGCTACAAGCCAGTGAGTATATAGTCTGCAAGCCGGACTGTTTCCTCCTCTCCATACATACTGTACGTACTGACGCCAAGACATCAGTAAACAAGTATTTTGAGTTAAAAACTCGCGGGGCTGCTGCCCCAACTCAAACTACTTGCTCTAGCTCTCAATTGCTGGTTAGGGTAGTTGTGCACCAGGACCATGTTGTGTCAGTTTATTAGTGCATGCAATCAAACATATATACAAGCACACCGTACTAGAATTGACACATGCAGATTTGCACAGGATTGGCACACTGTGCACAATTAAAACATGTCTATTTGAATGTTAACACAGTTTAATAGCTTCACTATCAGAAAGTGCAAACACACACGAGAAAAACACAGGTCACAGAAGCATAAATGTTCAGTACCATGTTTTTGTCCTGTCAGAAGGCCATTCGTTCGAGTGCAACTCTGCGCGCCAGTGCTGAAGACGATTCCAGTGTGTGCCATGTATTCCTGCGCTAGAGACAGCCAGATAACCTTAGCGTAGACGATTCACGGTCTTCGCAAAGCTTGTCGTTGCTCCTGTCAATCATCCTTGGCAGCGCGGTGAAGACCACTAGTCTACAAGTCACAGTGAAGACGATGAAAACAATATTGTGCGCTCACTGAGTTCGCCTAAGGCAGTAATTTGCGTTACCTTGAGCTTTTACGCCATAGAACACAATGCCGTCGGCAAGAACACAACCAACGGCGACCTGGGCGACGTTCGAAGTCCTTTCTGTGTCGTCTCCCCTTTACGAACACTAAGAAAATGGCCGCCTATATAAATGTTTCTTCCGCAATACTTCGCCTGTACTTGCTATATAAATTTCAGTGTAACAATACAACCCGTAGCTTCACGTATTATATATGTATACCTAAATACATATAACAATAACGTGTGTGAGGACAGAAGGTCGCAAATTTGGGATATTATCCCAATTCCAACAAGACCTGGATTGTTGTCAAGGAAGGCTGTTATGAGAAAGCTGTTGACAGTTTCTCCAACACGGGCATCCAGAGATAAGCAGAAGTGGGCGTGAACATCTGGGATCAGCCATTGGCGACCAAGACTTCACCAATGAACTGGTGGTACCAAGGTCAGAACCTGGAGTGAAGAAATCACACAGCTTTCTAAATTTGCTGAAAGCCAACCACAAGCTGCTTATTCTGCACTTACCCATGAACCTTCCAGCAAATGGAACTATCTTATGCAGACAACTGCAATTGATCCTTGCTTTTTCCAGCCCCTTGAGGATGTGATCAGGTACAAATTTCTGCCCGCCATAACAGGAAAGGGAGCATTTAGTGACACGGAACGTGCCCTACTTGCCTTACCAGTGCAGCTAGGGGGTCTGGGCATAGTGAATCCTACTACAATTCCTGCATCGCTGTACATGGCTTCCATCTCCATCACTGCTCCCCTTACGGAGCAAATTCTGCAGCAAAGGGCTGTCTTGTCGCCAGAAACAAGAACGTATCAGGTTAAGGCCAAGACAAAGGTTGTGTGCGATGATAGGATGATCCTGCAGGATGCTGTAGATACTATTTGATCACAGCTACCATTACATTCTCAACGGTGCTGGGATCTCTCTTGTGCGAAAAGGGTGCCTCCACCTGGCTAACCGTCCTGCCCATACAGGACCATGGCTTCACCCTATACAAGAGCGCATTCCATGATGCTCTGTTCTGAGATATGGATGGGAGCCGAAGGACCTAGCCTCACACTGTATATGCGGAAAGCCATTTGGTGTGGAGCATGCCTTGAGCTGTCTACCTGGTGGTTTTCCCATAATCAGGCACAATGAGCTGAGGGACATCACAGCCAGCCTCGACGGAGGTATGCCATGGTGTCGCTGTGGAACCAACCCTTCAAACATTGTCGGGAGAACAGATGGCGCTAAGTAGTGCAATCACCACCGATGACACCAGGGTAGACATCCAAGCTACTGGTTTGTGGGGGGATCAGAAGCAAAGGGCTTTCTTTGATGTAAGGGTGTTTAATCCTTTTGTTGCCAAGAGCTTCCGAGACATCCCACTGACGAAATGCTACAAGAGGTGTGAAGAGCAAAAGAAGAGGGCATATGAAGAACGCATTTGTGAGGTGGAGCGTGGTTCCTTCACCCCACTCATTTTCTCAACACAAGGTGGCATGAGTAAGGAGACAACAACCATGTACAAGCATCTTGCCTCCCTTCTGTCAAGCAAGAGATCAGAGCCGTATTCCAGGACGATCAACTAGATTAGATGTAGGATTGGATTTGCTCTTCTTCGATCGATGATCATGTGCCTGAGAGGGGCCCGTTCCTCCCATCTGCACTTCATCAGGAACAGCGCAGAAAACTGTGATTCTCCTATGGACCTTGCTATCAGCGAGGGGAGGATCTAAACAATTATTGCTATTTCTATTACACTTACAACCTCAACTATAACTATTGTGACTGCACTACTGTGCTGTACTGTGTAGCAGTGGGTGTGTTTAGGCTATAATGTATTATTATTTCGGTGTTATATATACATACATATATATATATCTTAAAAATAAAGCAAAGGAGCAGCAGGAATGGAGGCGTGGAGTAGAGCAGTAGCACTTGGATGAGTACAAACAAGTAGCATACCAGCGACACCACTAGTTGAGGTATCCTGCTGGTAGCCCAACGTTTTGTAATGTTTTATTCACCATCCAGTCGTCCAAGAGGACTCCATGATCATTTCTTCGGTGCTGAATTTTTCTTGATCGTTTTATCCAGCAATGAATTGTTTTGGGATTGTTTCACTCAGTGACGAAATCAAGTTCCTACACACAGTATACATACAATGACTTGCATTGTCCTTCATATCTTCACTTTCAGTTGAAGTAGCTACAGAAGATGTAGAATTCCAAAAGTCAATATGCATGACAGCAAAGCCACCATGTGCCTTTAAGCGTAGTTCAAATTGATATATAGGCAGTCAGGGGACAGTAGTACTAGTTACTGTAATGAATTCCTTTTTTACAATGTATATTTTCATTTACCTTTGCAGCCTTATGTGGAGAATGATGGCCCTGTTCCCTTGTTTAGCAATGTATCAATCACAGACCCTGATGGCCCCACACTTCATAGTGCCTACGTCACAATACATGGGCTCAGTTGCACATCGCTGGAGGAGTATTTGTTAATCAGCACTAGTGGAACTGAATTGACTGTATCAAGAGATGGTCCTTGCCTACAACTGACAGGATATGATACCTTGGATAATTACTCAAAAGTGTTGATGACACTCAGGTGGGCTTTATGTAATGTGTGTGAGCTGTAGGATGCCAACTTGGACAAGATGACTGTGACAGCGCTCAGTTAATAGATTAAATTTGTATTGATGTCATGCAAACTAAATCCAGCTCACCCATGCAGTCATAAACGTTGATTGTTGTTGTTCGACACCTTGTGCACTTATGTTTGATTCTGATATGTCACTTACTTCAGGTATGGCACCAATGTATCTGAATTTTCACCCCCACTGTTGCGGTCAATATCCATTACTGTGAATGACGGAAACTTTACAGGCTCATATAACTTCAGCTTGGCCCTTGTTCCTGTGGATGACAACCCACCAATGGTTTGTATATAAATATTGCTACATTGATGTTTGTGCAGATCATAATTACACAAGGTTATTTTATGTGCTCGTTTTTATAAAACTTCATCATTTTATGGATTTTCTAATCTTCCATTATTTGTATCTAATAGATTTACCTAGGACCTGCTCCAACATATAGAGAGGGAAATCCTCCTGTAGCTCTCTTTCCTAATTTGTCTATAACTGATATGGACAGCGTGAACTCACAAGCCATGCTCAGTCGAGTAGAAGTCTCTCTGTTAGACAACCAGCAAGGTGATGAACTGATGGCTCCTAGCAGCACACCCAGTATCAATGTGAGTAAGGATGTGATATTTACTACTTAGTTGAAATTCAACATAGCCGTACCTATTTTCAGGTCACAGTCATGGCAGGTAGCATTGTTATGGAGGGGCAAGCAGTGATTCCTGAGTATGAAGTCCTACTGCGCTCAGTAATGTACAGCATGTCCAGATTCACCTGTCCCCTAAGCAGACAACTCCAAGTAACAGTGTACAGTGGAAACAGGTGTGTAACTTGTGCTGTATTTATAAACTGAAACTACATATGTAGATGATGTCGTGTAATGGCAAGCAATCTGATAATTTGACGAGTAATTAGTTACCTAACAGGTGTGGCTCTGATATGTATTTTGATATTTGTTCTTTCCAGTTCATACAGTGCAAATGTGCAGCTCATACTATCCACTGTAAGCAACCACGCTCCTAATGTGAAATTGACACACACGATGGCAAGTTTCAGTGAAGAAGGTGCTCCTGTAGTCTTGTTCCCGAGTATCACGATAACAGATGACGATGATACATGTGATCAGGATATGCTTAGATCAGCAACTGTGCATCTTAACAGCAACTCAGCAGACTTCAATAGTGAGGAGGTAGGTCGCAATATTGTTACACATCCATTAATTACATACTATCACTCCTGATTGCTTGTGATGTATATACTTGCTTGTGATTGTTATCCTGCCATCACCATTTTTTCCCAGCTTGATCTAGTTGGTGATATCGATGTGACTGAAAGGTGCTCAGCTGTCATCCCTGAAGGCACTGTCAGTGTGTTTAGATGCCAGAATTACAGCACTGGTGTGAAATCACTGTTACTGTTTGGAGTAATCCCAGTCTCTGTGTACGAAGCGATATTGCAAAATGTCACATATTGGAATGGAGATGATGAGCCCGACCTTATACCCAGACAAATACAGGTAATGTGATCGGATATTAATATTGAAAATTGCATTGCATCAGTACCAGTAGCTAAATTAGCTCTGTGTGTAGCTTCAGGCAACAGAGTAATGTGGTTTCAATCCCCGCATTTCTGCCGGGATAATGTGCCATTTTACCGTCACTTTAAACGAGCATGTAGGTTTCTAGCGAGGTCCCACTCTACATGCTATGTGGCCTCAGTAGTGTGGGGCAGGTGCTACAGTGTAGTCCCATGTGCCAGCCCCTACCTTTGCCATTGTGAAGGATACCTTTGTGATTGTGCATTATGGCAATGGTGAAGGTAGGGGACTAGCTACAGATTGGGATGTGCTGGCACAAGTATATCTGCAAACAGTATGTTATTCCTGTCTAAAAAAGTGCATGGAGCAAAGATAATTTAATGCAGCGTAGCTGTTGTGGAAGTCTTTACCTATCTTGCTGAGTGTCTTGTCTGCGCTGGAATTAATATTTGGTTCATATTATTTGTTTATCAACAATTGCATAACCAACAAGGATCATCCAAGTAAACAGTGACAGTTATAAATGCGACAGTTAGTCAGTGGTCATTTTGGGTCCATTTCATCCTTCAATTACATTGCGATCTGCTCCCTTTATGTATGGTGTAAGCAAGTCACAAGCAGAATGCAGAACAAGTCTCATTCTCATAACAAGCAAGTCTATCATCAAGAACTGGACTCATTTAAATTACTCTCAGAGCTATACTGAGCTTCTGGTCTCTCGTGTCTGCATTCATCATGTACATAATCCTTGTGGTTTGCAGTGTCCTTTCTCCCTTCTCCCTTCTCCCTCACAATTTCTCTTTTGTGGTACAGGGACAGTGGCACATGTGGGCATGCATAATTGGATATATTACATGTAGGCAGGCATTGAATACTTGAAATAGAGGACAACTTCTCGACTTGAGACACGAGACCCTGATTACTTACCTTTATAGCTTTTATACTTGCATTTTCATAGCTGTAAATGCAAGGTATCTACTCAGATATTCTAAGTTATTTGCAGCATCACTACAGCATTTGCAGTACTTTTCTACTTTCTACTGTTCTGAAGTATCCACTCATCAATTAAGCGTATTTGTTGGTATTTAGTCACGCTCTGTGTGAATACCGTGCATGTTTTTATACATTAATGAATACCTTGATTCTCATCTGCAGCTGTCTGTTGTAGATGCTGATGGCATGGAGAGTAACAATGTTACAGTGGTAGTACACATCAGCCCTGTGAATGACCACCCTCCAGTTATAGATACTGATGGAAACAGCATAGTGTTTACAGAAGAAATGGTCGCAGTTGATATTGTGGGACAGAATGCTGCTATCAGGGACCAAGATCAATACCCTGACCACATGTTGATTAGTGAAGTACAAGTGCGAATATTGAATGCGTCCAGTGGGGAGGTAAGCCATTCATGCTATATTACGTAAGTACAGCTTTTTGATGTGAAACATTTAGTGTCTCATGTCTTTGTGTTGCTGAAGTATAAACTGCGATGCATGTTCCTTATGTGTGCATGTTGTTAACGATCAGGAAAACCACACAACTAGCCAGTAAACTGAAATAGAATTTCAGATGTCGTTTGAAACTTCCACTCATTGAACTGGATTGAACCGAATTATCTGGAAGCCTTTTTACGTTTACTGGCTAATGTTGTTTCTGTGATCATTAGCATACACGAACCTAGCCACACAAAAGTCCTTCACATCTACGTGCTGTATTAGCAATTAACATTGCTGTGCTATCATAGAAAGAGGTACAGTTGTAGGACAGCACTCTCACAGTGCAACACAGTACCATGAACTGTGCATTCATTGATAGTAGGGGTATACCGGTATGTAGTGGTATCGGAGTATTGTATTGATACTGTTACTTATTCTATTGCTAAGGACGTACTTCCTATATACAGGTACGGTTGAGAAAATGTTATTGTAAAAGCTCTTGCGCACTTTGCAGCATGTTATTAAGAAGAGCTTGCAATCTAGCCACTCCATTAGTAGGCATGTAGTAATATCACAGTATTTTTTCAAGAAATACTGAGGTACTATATTTATCAATACCGCCCACCCTTAATTGATAGTGTGAGTTCAGAAGCCGATTAAGTTGAACCCCTTTCTCCTTGGAACTGCCATAACTATTCACAGTGTCCAGATGCTGTCATGGTTGCAAAAGTGAAGTGATTTTAGTTAGATGAAGGGTCGCTCATTATTTACTCTACTTCTATACTCCTGCACAGTCACTCCTTGCCAAGAGTTTACTGGTTGGAAGTTGATAAAAACGTTCATACATGTATTCTTCCGCCAACTTAGGAAAACAACTTTAACTGGCTGCTTTTCACAGTTTATGCTACATACCGCAAGAAAGTTTACAAAATCTGAAAAATGGCACCTTTGTTAATCTGGCTTGCCAGTGTAGGGGCTCCAAATGTCCATGTAAATATGGTGCCCAAAAATCATGCTCTGGTGTGGGTGTTCTTCCAGTTCTTAACTTTATTTCATTCAGTGATGCTTTGATTCTTGTTAACAGCCTACACGAATGCGTATGCCTACCTTAGCGGCGAGCGTTAGTGAGCAAAGTGAGGCTAATCATTGCATCCTATTCGAGATTTTGCTATATATATATATGCATATATATATGTCCGCACTTGACGCAAGCAGGTGCTACAGTGCTGTACGCTGGTGCAATGCGCAGTGGCCAGCTGTTCAGCATTTGTATCGTCCACAGACACTCGGAGCTCTCCATCTCTACAAATGCTGAATAACACTCTGCTTGTGCACGAAATATCCGTATAAGGACAATCCGCCATTACCATTGTTAGCAAGAAAGCAGGACAATAGACAAAGCGGCGACGAGACAATAGGTAAAGCGGCAGTGAGGCAATCTTGACAAATTACCCTTTTCTGCATATATAACTCATTTGCACGTGAGGCATGCCTTATGCGCTATGCGTATGCCTAGTACAATAATGAGGATGGGAAGTAGGACGGTGTTTTCAGTTTTCTTCGTACAGTAACAATGCAGCGACATTGCTAGCTGAGAGCAATGAGGGTAACGATATTCATAGTGTGTACCAACCATCACACACACACACAATGGAGTACATTACTGTACATATATGATGTTGCAATACTGGCGGATCATCTATATGGTCACCTATATTTAAAGGGACTACCTGTGACAGCCCTGATATTGTTTTCATTTTGTGCCCGTGCTTCATGTTACGAAAATATGTGTAGCAAATTGGGACCGTTCCGTGAACTGAATGTAGTAGAAATATTTTTGTCTGCACAGTTGCGATGAATTGATACACTAGTGATTTTTGACTGTGCTTCTCAAGTTGTACATTTTATACTTCAACTGTAAAGGAATACTGTAAATGTCTATTCTTTTCTGTAGGATGAGCTGTTGATCAATGGCACTGTGGTTGATAATGTCACTGAGTATATCATCCGTGGCAGCCTTCCACCTCAGAATGTGGTTGACATCCTCCAAAACCTGAAGTATCGAAACGTGAAAGATGAACCTACTTTACACACAAGGAGCATCGAGATTACTGTGAGTGTGGACACACATTCAATGCTTACACATATGCTAATAAGGGGACTAGAGCTGGCGAACACCCCTGTAGACCTTGTTGTCATCGAGGGTTGTTTCTGAGATAATTGAACTTTCCACTGACCATTCCGCCATCATTAATTACAGACATATAGCTTGCATGCTGTAGCATATCTCTTATAACATCTACTAGGCAGTGGACATGAGTGTCCTGTGTAATTATTAATACATTTATAGATGTTATCTTATAGGTATTACTAGGTAATGTACTAGCTTTCTATCAGTATTGCTCGCTTGAATTGAATGTTGTAGTAATGTATTGAGAATGTGCTGGAATATATCATAATTATCATTTCTGCAGGTATCTGATGAGCTCAATCGAACAGATGTGGCCATTGTGTTCGTTAACATTGAGCTGGTGAATGATAACCGTCATTTCCTGATTGTACAGTTCAGTACTGAGTACGCTGAAGATGATCCACCAGTTGTAGTTAGCCCCAATGTAACCATCACAGATGCAGATGCCGGAGTATTCACTTATACAGCACTCCATATCCAAGTAATATGTAAGTTTTGTGATTGCGTGCATTTTGACAAGTATCATGCAGTGCATACATTGCATTAACAAATATTTCTTGTGTGCAGCTCCTAAACCTGATGACTACCTAGACTTGACTGCTGTTGCCTCAATGGTGATCGATATGAGCATGAACCTTACACTTGTAAGGTATGGGACGAACAATATAACAGTGACTGGGAGAGCATCCCGCGATATGTATGAGGCGATAGCAGAGGGAGTTACGTACTGGAAGAATTCATCAGTCCAACCACTATCTCTGGCTGCTACAGTCTGTTTCACATTGTTTGATGATATGTATGACGCAATGGAATGTACGGAGGTGATCATTGTGAATGTGAACGATCCTCCTGTAATTTCAGTCTCAGCAGCACTTGTTCAATATAATGAAAGCTCACGGCAGCCGGTGCCCACTTTTAGTGGCCTCATTATTCAGGATCCTGACCCTACACCAAGTGTTATAGTTTTGGCTTTAGTAGAAATCGACCCAGCTGTGGACTCTAATGATGCACTTGCAATTGCACATAACACCTTTGGTGCATCACTTCTGAACATCACCGAGGAAGGACAGTCTATCTCCATCAGGGGGCAGGCTAACTCTTCTGTGTATGAGGCTGTCCTTGCCACAGTTACCTTTGTCAACTTGGACCCAGAGCCTGACTTGTCCAACCGAACTCTGACTCTTGTGGTGTATGATGGTGTGAACAGTAGTTTGCCAACTATTGTGACTGTGTCGATATTGCCCTTTGATGATCCACCAGTGTGTTTCTTTGGGTCTTCTGAGGTAGGTGTACTTGGGACATGTGGCTACAATTTGACACTATATGGACTTGCATGTACTGTCTGATACTGGAACTAGTCATGAATTCCGTATTTCTGCTTAGCCCTGCTTGCTATACAAGACATCATTCTATATGAAATTATATTATAATACTAAACACTGCAACCTGCCACCATCTTTCATGTTGCTTCTGTCTGTGCACCATACCTTTATAGAGCAGCATGTTTATACATTACATTTGTAGTCCCTAGATTAAAGAAGGTGTACAGCCAATAAAATTTAATATCATCCCCCAGGGCAGCTACATAAGCTTTGCGATACAGTTAACTTAAACCATAGCATACCATAATATACACATTCTCTTACTTGTCATGTTTTGTCCATTTGTCTGTTGATGGCAGTGATGGTACATCTTTGCTTATTCAATCTATTAGGATGTGAAAGCAGGAGAGGCAGAGTTCACAGAAGACCAAGGACCAGTGCCTGTGTTTGACTCTGGCTTCAACTTTCAGGATCCAGATGGTTTGGAGGCATTTGTCTACATTACCTTGGAAGTTGCCATTGACTTTGGAAACATGACATCGCAGTATGAGTACTTGATCTTCAACACATCTGGAACCACTGTCCAAGTCATAGAGCATAAGTTTCCCAACTTCGCATCAGGAGACTTTTCACTTGTGTACTTGCTTATGAATGGCACTGATGCTGATGAATATGAGCAGGTAACCTGAGAATCCATTGTGTACTGAAGTAGTCTTTGGTGTGTTGTAACATGTTCAACTGTGCATCCTCCACAGCATGACGTTTGTGCACATTGACTGCTATCCCACTACTGTTGTTGCATTTACTCATCTCTTCCTAACCTTGTTGGTCAATGCAGGTGATCCTTAGCTCTATGTACACCAACATTCGTTCTCAACCATCTCAAGCACCCACTCGACGAATATCCCTCAATGCTACCTCTCCTAATGGTGATCCTGTTGAACTGGTTGGTTGTTGGGTGCAACTGACAGTAATCAATGTACCTGATCCACCAGTAATTAGACTTGATCAGTCAGCCAAGTAAGTTATGGTCTGAATTGGAGTACTATTGTAGATGTAATGATCTGGTTTGATCTACTATGATCAACTAACTTTGTGGTGTGCTGTCTTGTAGCCTTTTCTACACCGAAGACCAACCGTCACCGCTGGAACTGATTAATGATCCTAACTTTGACATCACAGATGAGGATAATGTCAACCTTCGCAGTGTCATGGTGTACACTCTGCATTCTCCTCCTGGAGTGATGGACCAACTGGAAGCTCCAGACACTGCAGGTGTTAAGGTAGAAGGTAGAGGAACAGCAAATCTAACTTTGGTGCCAGTGCAAGGCATTCAAGCTCTGCAGATACACTTTGTGAATGCTCTAAAGAATCTTTCATTCAGCACAGACCAGCAGAATTGTGTGTAAGTACTTGTGATACTAAGATATGAAAAGATATATTCATTTATATAGGGATGCCGGGTTGTTTGAAGTGTTCATTTGCTTAAGGTAGTAGGTACAGCTAAATGCTTCCTTCTGTACATGTAATTTGAAGACTATAAAGCCAACCACCTTAATTATTACAGATGTAATTGTCAAAGAAATTTCACATAATTTTGTGTAAATACGTAATCGATTGTCACTTCCTTTATTGAAATAATTGGATTACAAGTCAAGAAATATTTCCCGAAAAGTTGAAGCGCCAACAGGAAAAAGCTATCTAGTTGTGCTCTGAATGGCTGAGAACAACCACACTTGGTGTATAGAATCTAGTAGCATGTGAGCACAAATCAATGGGAGCCCACCTCAATTTTCCATTTCATTACAGAGCTATTCGCTGTGCCTATAATAGTTGCAATGTTCCCATAATTTGTTTATAAGTACAATTTTCGAGGTGGGCTCCCATAGTTTATTGCATGTTTTGGAGTACACTCTGCCTCTCGTACAATTAAGCTTCTTAGTGCAAGTACTGATGCAGTCTTGAATGGCTCCTTGAACTCAGCACCATCAGTTGGAGCAAGCATTACCTTGGCTAGAGCGGCACTTTGGTAGACAGATTACAGACAAACCCCTTACAGATTATCGCTGTTTGAAGTTATACATGCATTGCAACTACTGCAGTTTGGCATTGAGCCATTTCCGTGAATTATCCTGAAATGTAGATCCCAGGAAGAGAAGTGGAAGCATTTGTTGTTGTGCCTCTTCATAGAAAAGAGCAATTATGCAGTCCAGGCAGTAGCCCATTGTGACATAATAGTAATTGCATTCCTGCAACTGCACTATTCTCTTGATATACCATGAAAACACTTATTTAAGGCTGTCTACACTTGTTCAAGAATTCACTTAGATGCACATTCAAGCGTCCACACAGAGTGCACGTTCATGGCCGATGCACAATTAATTTGGTTCCAGCCAAACCACCTCCAGAGGTGGGTGATCCAGTTTGGCCCTTTGCGTTGACCACAAAACATGAGCACATCATACGCTACTACAAGAAGCAGTGAAATCCTTGTGTATGAATGAAATTGAGTGGATCACTAAAGGGCAACGAGCCAACGTAGTAATTGGCTAGAGCATCTGGTCGAAACGTTAGCAAGATTTTCAACCCTGTTTTGAAGCTGGTATTAGAGAACTACCCTTTCTCACAGCCTGTCCAGTAGTGGCTCCAAGTGCTGGAAGTCACATTTCTCAATTTTTACTCCTTAGAGTTTCTCTGTGTACATGTCTTCTTTAATTTTCTTGCAGGCCAATGCGAAGTATTCTGATACAAGCTATTGAATTTCCAAACACTGTCAGCAACCAAATCAGGTTGATGGTCACAGTTCGTAATGTAAACGACCAACCGATGCTGACATCCAGCACCCAAAGAGCTAGAGTGGTCACTCTCACAGATTACCTTCCTGAGGAAAGCAATAACCCTGGCTTCAACGTTTCTTACCTACTACGTCCAGATGATGTGAGTTGTGCGTTGCATCCACAGCAGACTGTACCAATAGTGGCTTAGTGGCTCAGTGGCTAAATGCCCAGGAGTACTTCCATTCATCCAGCCACTCTCTATTCATCTTTGATTCATGACGAAGTTGTGCGTGGACCAGTTTTACGTAGCCAATAAGAGCAATTGCCATGATTAACATGATTACACCTTGCTAAGTACAGCTAAAGCTAATTATAACCTACATAATCTGCTTTTGTGTTCTCTGCAGGTAGCAGATGCTGACTTCCCAAATTGTCGCGACGTTCTTGCCATTGCCATAACTAACACTGACAATGGTAGTATTGGTTCCTGGCAGTATCGAAGAGGAGAAGCAGGGATGTGGACAGCCTTCCCAGTATGTATTTGCTGTTTGTGTAGCCACTGATATGTGATGTAACATCATTTTAAGGGCGTCAACAGTCAGTGGAGTACATTGCTCAGGCAGCTGTTGTTTTGCTTGTTGTTTTGCAGGGGTCAGGCATTGATGATTGTATCTCTGGTTCACCATTTGGACTGCTTCCTGTTGACCGCATTCGTTTTCTACCCTTTGCTGATATTTCCAAGCGCAATGGCAGTGCCTCTTTCCAATACAGAGTGTGGGATGGTACCAACAACAATTCATGTCAATCACCTGACACAAGTACGTATACATGTACATACTAATAGCAAGAGTAAATAGAAGAGATATAAGAGTATGTAACTGCATGTCCTCACCTTAAATAGCATTTGTCTAAAATGACACAGCCATATATTGGCATGGCAATGTATTAGTAATAGGCTGATGTAATGCTGATGGCGCACAGCTGAGTAAAGTGAGAAAATGATGCATACTGAGGACAATTACACTAATAGGACATGTTCTACCTAGAGTATGACCCCAGAACTTGCTGTGTAGCCACTGTGAAACTCTGAGAAGTTGTAGAGCCATGGTATGACGACAATTCTTCCGAGTGGCCCAAATCAATGTTTGCCAATTTGTCCTTCCTTGTGGGTGTTGCAGGGGTGTCCTAGGCAGCACTGCAACTCCTGCCTAGCAAACTGAAGAGCTGCGCAACGCATAAGGTGCATTGAATCAGAAATACTCACGAGTCTGCGACTGAGTTAATGGTATTCATGAATTATGTCAGAATATTAGTTACCATACCCACATGGTTAGAAAATTGCTGTAATATGTGTGGGGATATGCAGTTACATACTCTTACCTCTTCTCTACTCTTGATAATACTAACACATGTAGTTATATTTGTAACAGTGACAATGCTAACCAATATTTTAAATGAATCTCATAACCAAAGTATGTTTACAGGAGTTTCAGCCTTCAGCAAACATTTTAGTCTTACCAGTCTGCAAGAGTGTACAGTCAATGCGTCTGCTTTAGAGTTTGCCACATCCTATGTTATATGTGGTTGTGCAACACAACTGACAGCCACGAGATGTGCTGACAGTAAGGTTGAGAACAGTGTACTAGAATCAGTATAAGCAGCACTCAGCATACTATAAGTCTACTATTCTTAGCTCGTACTGTAAGCATTATGAGCAGCACCATTTCCTAGCTGTATCGATATTGAGGAACATTTTAGGTGTAAGTCTACTATTCTTAACTTGGCATGATTCATTTTAAATGTGATTGCTGCCTTTCTTTGTAGTCTCCACAGGTGCACCATTATCATTTCAGTACACAGTTAGGTATTTGAACAGAGCTCCAACAGTTGTGAGAACACAGTTTATTCTTCCCAACGTCACTGAGGATTCAGCCATGTAAGTGCTCTGATGAAAGTACAGTATTTATGGTTTAGAGTCCATGAGTAGCAAACATACATGATTCATGTAGCAATTGCAGCCTGTATATCCATCTGGTATGATCCATAGAAAACATTACTTTATCCATAAACTGCTAACACTTATCGTTGACTATCGTTAATGAACGGCAAATGGTGACCCGTTAATTGGTAGATCACGCTTAATTGTTAACTGCTAGTGATTAAACAGTCTTCCAAGTGTGTGATTGTCTTCGGCATCACAATATCGCCGACTTGTAGGTTTCAGTCCCACTCTTTCCTCTGTGTACCTTTGAGACAATTTTGTATACCCTGCAGTCGCGTAGCCTGTCAAAATTGTTTCGGAAATGGAACAAAAAGGCAGCCTGGCTACGTGAGATTAGCATACTCCCTTGCTTCCCATCTAAGCACATCAAACCATTGTCTTCATATCTGATGATGATACACTCCACATGTCAACATCTCCAAATAGCTGCAATTGTCTCCAAATGGCAGCGTATTCACTAGCGCAGAGTACACGGAGGTGCAAAACTGGACACTGCTATCAACTACCGGTTTTCTGATATCATTAACCAGTTACCCCTAACCCCTAATGTATAATCACAAATATTCACAGATACAGGTGTGATAACGGCAAAAAGAGTTAACCAGCAATGTTTTCTATGC